>Ga0307517_10001831_pt1 | contig 34901 bp, 24 predicted proteins | sample 23_EM_MG_FD_194515 | JGI IMG/M metagenome (GOLD analysis project Ga0307517, IMG submission 194515) | Populus trichocarpa ectomycorrhiza microbial communities from riparian zone in the Pacific Northwest, United States - 23_EM | ecosystem: Host-associated > Plants > Roots > Unclassified | place... | reverse complement strand
ATATATATATATATATATATATATATATATATATATATATATATATATTGGCTATTCTAATTTTTATTTTTAAAAATGTCATCCACCCTAATACAAAGAAAAAGAATTTTAACACTTACTATGTAAGGCCAGGCTCGCTAAGTCATCCGGACCCAAGCACTAGGTTAGTTTATTCCTTATAATTTGTCCTTTTCTTTACCTTCAATATAAATAAATATAACTCTATATGGATTACTTAAAATGAATTATGCTTATCCGAGTGATCTTCAATTTTAATTTATATTCATTATGATATGTTATATGAAAAAAATCCTGAAAGTTATTTAATTTTTATTTTTATTTTAAACATATTTTTGAAAAGAACTCGGATCATTTTTCGAATAACAAACAGCAGCTGCTATTTTTCACTCAACCCTTTCATTAGATTTATTTTATTTGTATTTTTTTATATTTTATTTTATTTTTTCTTGTGAGTATGAGTTCAGAAAAACAAAACTATTAAACTTATCCGAATTATAGCCCATGTATCAAATTTGATGTATTGTTCTAAAACATCATCTTCACATAGTTTTAAAAATAATTCAAAACAACAATATCTTAAAAAAAATGATTTAATAGGATTTTGACTAGTTCAACTATGTAATATTATGAATTTACTCCCAATTTCTATTATAAAAGAATTAGATTATAACCATTTTAACCATACTCATAGAAAAGTATGGGCAATTAAGCTAATTAACAAAAACTAAAGGGTGCGTGGAAATCATTGTTCACCTATATCTATTGTACTGTGAATTACAATAATAATCCATAATGTTTTATTTTTTAAAAATATATATTTTTTTATTTTATCTTTTAATATTTGAGTGGTTGGGAATTTGACTTTGTAACTTATTTCTTTTTATTTTATCTTTTTATAAGATTAGCATGATTTGCGAGTTTGTTAGGGCAACTAGGTTGCCCTTGTTTATGGGTTTGGTGAGATGTCTTTTTATTTTTATTTTTTATTGAACTTGATTTTTTATGGTCTATGGATTACAACGTTTTGCTTCTTTTCTTTCCTTTATTTTATTATTGAATTTTTCTTATGATTTTTTTAAAAAATTATTTTTGTTGATTTCATTTTTTAATATTAAGGTGGTTGAGAATTTGGCTTCATAATTTGTTTCTTTTTATTTTGTTTTTCTATAGAGTTAGCGTTTATACCAAGGTAATCCAAGTTGCCCCGGTTTATGGGTTTCGCGAGCTGTCTTCTTTTTTTATTATTGTTTATTTTTTTCTCATATATTTTTTTTTAAAATTATTTTAGAGAAAAATCATGTTAATAAACTTTATAAAGTTAATAGATCTGTTCAAAGGTTTGACTGGTTGACCTAGTTCATGAGTTTGACGAGTTTCACTTTTTTTTAGTTAATTTTTTATTTCATCCATAGATATTGGATTAATTGAGAATTTAGTTTCATAATTGATTTCATTTCGCTTTCTATGAGGTTATCACGATCTCAAAAAAGCATCTTAGTATTGGGTTTGTGTTTGATTTTGTGATTGTCTATTTTTTTATCATATAGTTAAATAAAAAATAGTTCTAAAAAAACAAATTATAGTCCTAATGGAGTCCATATTCCAATTTACAGGTTTAGTGTGCTAGCCCGAGTTACTCGATTCACAGGTATGACAAATTTAGCCACTGAACGAATATGCTTTTTTTGTTTTTGTTTTTGGTCCTTTAATTGTTTTAATTTTTTTTTCTTATTTCATCCTTCAATATTAAATTGATTGAGAAATAGATTGCATGATTTATTTGTATTTTTTCTATAGGGTTATCACAATCTCAAATAAGTGTCTATTTTTAGGTTAGTACTTAATTTTGTGAGCATCTATTTTTATCATATAATAAAAAAAATAGTTTATAATTTTTTTATTAAACCCAATAAAGTCCATAACCCGAATCACGAGGGGACCGGGGTCAATCCAATCTGTCATTGTCTCAATATTTAAAAACAAATGGTCATCTTAAAGTTTTTTAAAAGCTAAGTCTTGTTTTTACAAATCATTAAGATTGTATTTGAACCCTTAGAATCAATCGATTTAAGTTGAACTAGCTCCCACAGAATTTAACTGGAAATTTGAGTTAGATTAAGAGTCAAGTCGGGAGATTTTAAAACTAACCCGTTTGATCAGGTTTAATAACACTATTAAAAAATTCTTCATACTTTTAATATTTATTTTACATTTTAAAAAAATTTAGTCTGACTCGCGAAATAACAGACACCACTAAAATAGTTATTATCTAAAGCGTTTGAAATACAAGAATAATAGAACTAGCAAAGATAGGATAAATGATTAAACTTTAAAGAAAAAATTATTTGGGGGCCCGAGAACCTGGGCCTTTTTATGGCTGGTCTCAGGATCAAGTCTCAGCCCAATTATCGAGGCCAGGCCTTGTAAAAAGGACTAGGGCTAACTTAGGCAACGTAAGAAACCGGCCCAGCCCATGAACAGATCTATCTACGAGTTACAGCTAGGATTAGAAAACACATTGTAGTAAAGGGATAAAGGGAACTTAATCAGGGGACTTTCGTGGACTTCTGTAAAATAATCAAATCAATTCAAACTATGATCATATAGATAATTAATTTCATGGATAGGTTACAAAATCGGTTGACTTGGTTAGATATTAGAATGCATCCCAAGGATAGATCTCTTATGATCTGAATTCAAGAAAAAACTACACATGCACAGACCTGATTTAATTCCAACACATGTGGGATTAAATTCTCATCATGTGCTACTAAAACTAATCAACTCATAGGAATGCTAGATCTTGTCTAAAAGTGTCTTAACATTAATCTTTCCACATATGGTAATAGTACAGAGTTAGGCATCAACAGTCCTTGAAGAAAAAATTACCGAATCCCAAGGTTAGCAGCTCTAGTATCATTCTCTTTTAGCTGTTTTCTAAACATGAAAGAAAAACTACATACATGAATACATCAATCTACTTGTTTTGGAAACTTGCCTCAGATTGGAGACAAGGGTGCCGCATCTGTAGAAAGGATAATCCCTTACACCTTCCAGGTGATACCTTCCACAGGACAAAACCTTGAGAGCTCTAGCCAATAAGCTGACCTATATGAACAATTCCTAGGGAGACCGAGTGACTGAGGTGTTACTACTATCTATCACCTATGTCTTGTCCAGCGCAGAATTTGGTATTTCCTGAAAAGATGGTACAGAAAGATGCTTTAGTAGTTCATTAAACTAGCTAGAAGTGTTTTAGAAAGAGTGATGCTATAGCTTCACATCTGTACTCGTCAGATTGTTGAGGTCAGTTGGAATTCATTTATATGACTAAAGGCTGGAGGATAAATCTGTTGAACACTAATGTGGGGAATAAATGAATATCTTCATGAGTTTAGCAGCATTTCTTCCATTAGGACCATATGACACATTTCTTGAATTTAACAACATTGCTGTCATAATTAGGACTATGTGCTTCTATTGCTCTCACATCAATTGGTCTGTGCCATTTTTCTCCTGCAATGGCTTTCAATGTCACTGCTCTGAATAGTTTTCGACTGAAAAATTGCTAACAAGTGGTAACGAACATGAATTTCAGTCATGCAAGTTATACTTTAATAAGAGTTATAGAAGGATCCACAAAATCGTCATCAGATCATGTTTATAACAGCTACTTGAATATAGGAGATAACAATAGATAGCTAGAATTGATTTTGTATTTATTTGAATGTGTTTTACTATATCTGTAACTCTATGACAGAACTCTAGTATACATAAAACTAGAAAACCACAAATGTGGTGTGGTGATTTCACAGCATTTTCATGGTATCAGAGCTACCTTGCGGATTTACATCATTTGATCCTATATATGGCTTCCAGCACACCATTCTCCTCTTTGTCCTTCAACACTATGGTACATCTTCTAATCATCAAATCATCTTTTTCTGACTATCTCCTTTGGCGCAGTCAGGTACTGTCATTGTTGCAATCCCAACATCTCTTTGGATATGTTGATGGTTCTGTTACCAAGCCTTCTATAATTGATAGTTCTGGTTCTGAAAATCCAGAACTTGTTGAGTGGCAACAAACGAGCCAACTTCTGTTAAGCCTTCTACTCTCTTCCTTAACTGAGGAGGCCATGTCTACCGTGGTTGGATTATCTTCCTCCCATGATATTTGGTATACGCTGGAGAACACCTTCAGTCATCGTTCTTAATCCCATGAACTACGCCTAAAGGATGATCTGCAGCATATGAAAAAGAACTCACGTAGTGTTGTTGAATTTTCCCGTGAATTCAAAACTACTTGTGATCAGCTGGCTACTATGGGCAAATCTGTTGATGACCTTGGCAAACTTCACTGGTATTTGCGTGGTCTTGGTCCTGATTTCTCCACCACTCAGTTGTCACTTTCACTTATTCCATCATCTGGTCATGGGGGTGGATGACATTTTATGGGCTTAAACAAGCCATCAATTTTGGGATCATTTACATCAATATGGAATTCATCATCAAATGTCTTGTCCATATACTCCTTCACAAAATGATCGTGCAGAGCGCAACATAAATATATAACTGAAACTGGACTTGCTATGGTTTTTCATTCTCATGTTCCCCTAAAACTTAGGGTTGATGCCCTTAGCATTGTAAGTTTCACATCTAATCGGTTTCCCACGCCCACACTTCATGGCATGTCTCCGTTCGAGATACTATATGCCTAATTTTCATTGCTTAGATTGTTTGACTAATCAAGTCTTTATCTCTCGACATGCTACTTTTGATGAACATACATATCCTTTTTCAAACATTCCTTACCTTGGATATATATCCAATTCCCCGACTTCTGCATTCCTTGAGCCAATTCCTTCTTCAACTAGCTCAGCCAAACGAACTTGAGGCCGCCCATTCATCCAAGCAACCCAATTCTTTATCACTTTTGTGCTCCTGTTTAAGTGACCCATGTATAAGTTTTGTGCCATCATCTGTTTTGCAGGAATCTATTACTGCGCCACCTTTGGCACATGAACAAGCCTTTGAATCCTCCTCGCACCCAACTAACGTGCATATATCATTATTGGATCCATCTTCTGTTGGCCTCAGTCTTCAAGTACTCATCCTATGGAAACTCAAGCTAAAAATGACATTTTTAAACCCAAACAACAGACTCATATTTGCACCGTTCCATATTCTACTCTACTTCATTCCTTACTTACTATGCGTGAGCCAAAAGGGTTTAAATTCATTGCCAAGCACACGGGGTGGATAGCCGCTATGGATGAGGAAATTCGAGCACTTCAACACAATCAAACATGAGATCTGGCACCTCGACCCGTGAAAATGTTGTGGGTTCAAAATGGTTTTCCGAGTTTAAATTGCCTAAAAGCTTGACTTGTAGCAAAGGAGGTACACTCAAATATATACTAGGTCTAAATTTTACAAATACTTTTATTCATAGTTATTAAACTCAGACAACTCGGTTGGTCAATCCGATAAATAAACCGCTCTAAATAAAGTAAAAGACCGGCAAAAGTGAAAAAATGGTCAAACCAATCGACCTGTTGAGTCAATCTATGACCAGGACGACTCGGCAAAACCCAGTAGAGATTTGGTTTTTTTTATATGTTTTTTTTTTCCTCCTAGCCACATACCTATCTTTTTTCGTATTTTTTAGTTGGTTACCTTTTCAAAATTTACTATATAAATACTAGAATAATATTTTATTTTTTCAATGTGGGATTTGAAGCCCTTTAATATATATATTTTATGTTCACAAGAAAAAAATTATTTTTTCAATGTGAGATTTGAAACTTTTTAGTATATATATTATGTTCACAAAAAAAAATTATTTTTTCAATGTGAGATTTGAAACCCTTTAGTATATATACTCTATGTTCACAAAAAAAAAATTATATTTTTTTAATTTGGGATAAAAAACTTTTTTTGTTTAAATACTTCAACTTAAAATGATAATATAATATCTTTTCAATGTGGGATAAAAAACCTTTTGAAAGAATATTTTAAACTTTATTATTTGTAACATGTATAGCCTATATTCACATGGATTGTTTCTTATTTTTTCATATGAAATATTAAAACTTCAAATATTTTATTTTAAAATTTTTTCGGGTCCGTGTAACCCGTGACCCAACCCCTTGGCTGGGTTAATCCTCGGGTCGGGTTTGATAACTATACTTTTAGCCCTGGTGTTAAGGCATCTACAATTTGGGTTGTTTTATCGTTGGCAATTTTCAATAATTGGCCTCTTTGTCAACTTGACGTTAAGAATGTATTTCTTAGAGGTTTTTTGCGTGAAAAAATATATATGGAGCAACTACTAGTTATATTGGTTCCAAACATCCCTCACATGTGGAGGCTACGTAAAGAACTTTATGGGCTTAAACAAGCTCCTAGAGCTTTATTTTATTGTTTTAGCTCTTTTCTAATTGATGTTAGATTTTCTTTTAGTCAATTCATCATTATTTGTTTTCTCAAGAGTGATAATTTAATTTATTTATTGTTGTATGTTGATGATATTGTTGAGATAAGCAACAATTGGATTCTTCTTGATGGCTTTTATCATGACCCGATTCTCGGATCAATGACCATCACATAGACCCTCCCTCTCTTGGGTTTCATACCTATATGAACTCAAACTTACATACAAACTTATTATTTAATAATTCAATCAAAGTTCAACACAACACTAATAACAAAATTTACTTCATAATATAATTTGATTGTCTTAATATAAGAGATAAATACAAACTTCTGTAATTGTGGAGCACTAACTAGACATAAAAGAAAAGTATGAATTATAACCAAAAGAGCATATTCTGAAGGTTCAACAAAAGTGTCATGCTAATAAGTTATAAGCCTGGAAAAAAAATGAGTGGGTGAGTTCAACAACTTAGTGAATAGATAATGTTCAATATACATACACGAGGTAATACAACAATGAGAAATATATATACACAATTATGGCTTTAGGTTCTTTTAGGAAAGTTTCTCAAATAGACAATAACAAAAATATCATTAGGTAAAGCTCGTAAAAAAATCAAAATGCTATGAACATGAGGCTCCGTACTGTGGAATGATCAATCCACACAGGTTGTTGACTTCTCCGATCAACTAGGGTTCAAATACGATGTGCACAAAGACTAACACTATCTTGTTAGCATGAGTATTTTGACCAATATACCATAGGTTCATATTTCAAGATTGAACTCATGACATCAATCAAATAAGAAACTATTAATTCAGAAGTCAATTCAAAAGTATATATTGACTTATATCAAGAATTTATATTCAACAATTGATTATGTTTTATTGTAACAAAGGATAATAATCAACATATATATTATTAAGAAACATAATCTAATTCATATTAACAATTCAAATATGTATACTATTTCTCATGCATATAAAAAATTATCCACTTACCTGACTTAAAAGTAGAAATAACACGGAAGCAGATACTGAAGCAATACTACTGATGTCCCACAGATAAAATATCAAGATTATCTTAATACAAAAGGAGACATACTAAAAAACGACTAAAAATGAAAATAAAATTTATTTAATACACTTAACTAAGGGTTTAACTCATTACCCTATATGTTTATGAACCAAACTAGTCCTTTTGTCCTAAAAATTAAATGGTTTCCCCAAAATTAAATTTAAAAGAAAACAAATCATAAAACTTGATAATAATTCACCAAATAAACCTCAATTATTCATCAAACAAATGTGAAAAACTAAAATTACATTTAGGGATCAATCTGGAATTTTATCATATTTTTAGGGCTCAAATTGTAATTTTATTAAATTGGATAATCAAACTAAAAATATCATAAATTCATAATTCATCCTTATTTCTGTCTAGAATCTCGAATTATGCTCTAGGGACCAATCTATAATTTTTTAAAGTTCAGGGATTAAATTGTAATTTTCACAAATTGAGAGACCAAACTGAAATTTTATAATTTTCAACTTCAAACCCAGATTTTTTCACAGATCACCTACTGATTTACCAGAATATCTAACTCAATTTTATCATTTAAGCAAATCATAACTCAAAATCATCATCCTTGCTTAAAATCTTTCAAAATCAACCATTACCCATAACAATTAACCCATAATATTCTAATCAATTCATCAATCAAACCCAAAACAAAATCTTCAAACCTTAATCATTAACAAAACCAAAATCAAAGATAAATAACACAATTATACACTTCAAAGCATAAATCTTACATTTTAAACTTATTTTCTCTAACTCTCTTCTCCTTCCTTTATCTTTCTCTCTTTTCTCTTATTTCCCCCTTTCTTCTCTCCTGTCGGCTCTCTCTCTTAAATTAGATTTTTTTTATTATTATTCTATTTATACTTATTTTATTTAATTACCATAATACCCCTTATTCATTTATACATGCTTCTAAGTCTCAAAGGATATTGTTGTCTTTTCCTATTTATTTTTTCAAAACATCACAGCTTTATTGGCAAAATAACAAGGGAGTTTTCCACCAAGGACATGGGATCCTTAAGTTATTTTTTAGTCTTGGGAGCACATCAACATCCTTCTAGTCTTTTTCTAAGTCAGATCAAATATGCCCATGACATTCTACAACGTGCCCAATTACTGGACTGCAAACCAGTAGGCAATCCTATGGTCATTGCTCATCATCTCTCTAGCACTGGTTCTGACTTCCATGATCTCTCTATTATATTAGTCTCTTGTTGGTGCACTTCAATACCTCACAATCACAAGACCAAATATTGTTCATCATTGTTGTTAGTCAATTATTTCCAGGCTATAAAAAGGATCATTCACTACATTAAGGGACTCTTCAATTTGGTCTAACTCTCACTCAATCTTCTTCACGAGCTCTTCTCGCTTATTCTGATGCTGAATGAGCCAGTTGCCATGACACGAGACTATCTATTTCTAATTAAGTATCTCCTTCTTTACCTCCAGTCATTCTCTGAGATAATCAAAGTTCAATTTTCCTTGCTGTCAATCTAGACTCACATAAACGATCTAAACGCATTGATCTAGATTATCACTTCGTACGAGAATCAGAACAAACTTCGGGTTCGCTACGTTCCAACTCATCTCCAACTAGCAGACATGTTTATAACAACTCCTTGAATATATGAGATAACAATAGATAGCTAGGTTTGATTTTGTATTTATTTGAATGTGTTTTATCATATCTGTAACTCTATGACAGACTAGAAAACCATAGATGTGGTGCGGTGATTTCACAACCTTTCCGTACTTGAATTAGTTGCAAAGGAGATTCATCATCCTAATCTCATCATGCACATTCTCACTTGCTCTCACATCACGTTATGCAACTCTTTATGCTAGCTGTTGCTAGAGTTTGCATAATAAGAGCAAAATGAACAAGCATTCCTATTAAGCCAGGACAATTTGATGTGAGTAAACACAAACACAGACCTTCGACATGTATTCAATTTGTTTAGCTCTAATTTTAAATTTCTTTTGTTAGCCATCTGAAAATAAATACTAAGATGAGCAGAATTCCAGGCTTTTAAAGCTGACAAAGACCATAAATTGCAACCAAAATCGGAGTTTGTTTCCCTCTAGATATACATAACAAAGTCAGTAATCAATTAAATATGCCCCATGGTTTCTGTTCCTCTGCGTTGTTTTCCCTTGCTAGTCAAACTCTCATGACCAAGAAAACAGACTGCGATTTAATAGTTGGTGAAACTAAGAGTGTATTCCGATGGCTTTGCCACATCGTAGAGCATTAGAAGGAATGTCATATTCATTTGCAAGGCTGTGGACTTGAGTCCAGACTCTGAGATAGAATTGTTGCCCAAGATACTGCCTTTCCCATATTGCTGACCTCATGTTCCACATACCCTGGTTGTCTAATGAGACGTAAATAGCAGTCCATGATTTTGGGTACACCTGCAAGTAGGTGAAAGCTCATCAAGAAAATGAAAACAAAAGTAAACAACTGAAACAATTTGATAATAGGCATGCTTGATCATTGCATTTCTTGTTTATAATGATATTATCCCAATTTGAGCTGCAGAAAATGATAGAATGAAATTGCTTAGCTTCCTAAGTTGCATACTCAACCACGTAGACTGAATTCATGAAGCACGAGTAATAGGATGGTATGCAAAAAACATCGACTTAAAGTATAAGACGATGAACCGAGAAAAAGAACTGTAACCAGTCTCATAAACAGAGTTGTTCTTTAAGTATGGAAATTCTGAGTTATGGCAAACCACAAATAGCTTAGCAAATACTACAGTTTTTGGAAAAACTTAAGGGTAAACATACAACAATTAGTCGGTTACAAGGAAAAGATGATGGTTTTGGAACTGAGAATAAAGCAAATATTTCTGGCAATGAATCTTTTACCATTTTTTTCTCCTTTTACACGAGTGAAGAACAGGTTTGTGTCTTGCCACATGAAACTAATGAATTTTAGTATTTTATCACATGCAATTAGTAGGCGAGCTATCTGTCATCTGCCATACTGATCCAGGAAAACAATCTAATGAGAACATCTATTTATTTTACCTGAACAGTGTGTCTGGTAAGAGCATCAACTAGATTGTACATGCTTCTCTTGGCCGAAGTCCACTGGCCATTACCATAACTGTATATGTGGTAAAGTAAGGATTAGAGTCTCCTTATTGTGCAAAAATTATATATATCAAAATGTTTCGTAGTTACCCAATAACCCAGAAGTCATAGCCGTCAAGATGCCAAGATTGCATAGTTTTTTCATCATTTTGAAAAACAACTTCAAGAAAATCATGGAGGTTGGCAGACATAACAGAGGTGGATAAGAATGCAGCACCACCAGAAGGAGAGCTTTCGATGGAATCCACACTAAAGACTCCAGGGATGCCAAAGTAGTCAGCCAGCTTCAGTGGGGTATCTGAATTAATATAGGATACCCTGTTAACTGCATAGCGCTGCTTTCCATTTATTAAAGGAGCTGAATTAGCCAATTCAATGGTCTTTGTTGGTGTAATCTTTCCATAGTGATATGATCCCTGAGGATTTGGCCTGGCAGCACTCGCTGTCAAATTCCACCTGCAAGAAAAACAATAATGAAATGGTGGGAAACAATCATTCTACTCGAATGTCAAATGAATCAACTCAACTTGTGCAGATAGAAAACAAGCTCAAATTTTCTGAAGTTTTATATACTTGTAAGTTCGTGCTTGCATCATGGACCCATGATATCCGTAAGACGGAGCCGCCGGCAAAGGTCCAGAGGCTGGCGTCCGAGAGTTTGAGTAGTGTAAAACTGCTGTTGTTGTTAGAATCTTCCTATTAAAACGTGTAGATGCAATGATGTAGTAATCCTTTGGAGCCTGGTTTAAGGTTACTAAGACAGCAACGGATTGGCCAACATGCACATCAAGCGAGTCATATATGTTCTGAACAGTGTGAGATCCTTCAACCTCAACTAACTTCATGCTGTGGCCCTGAATTCTGAAGTTTAATGAGGTTGACATCCCCATATTTGAAATCCTGAACATATAGGTTTTACCTGAAGATAAAAGGCAAATATTGTTGGTAAAAATAATTGTGAAAGAGTATGATTAGAAAGGTTTAAATGTTGAATATCATGAAAGGAACCAAGAAAATTATAGTGCAATGTATGACCTTGATCACCACTGAAGGTAGAATAAGTTTGGCCATTTATAAGTACTCCGTCAGGAAAGGGAAGAGTTTTGCCTGAGTCCAAGTATGCCTGTAAGGTCTGTAAAATAAAAACTGATTTAACATGGACGGTGGTGCCAAGACAGGAAGACAGACTTCCAAAAGAAGCTATGACATTTGCACAGGAAACTTGGTCCAGGAAACGTGTAGAACTAATTTATTAAACCACTGCTCTATGGCATCAGGGCCCTGCAATGAATCATTTCCAGCCATATAATGATCAAGATTTCACCTAATTGACATGATTTTCAGAAAACTCATGGTTCAATAGGTTGTGTTCCAAAGGAAAAGGAAACCAAAACATAGCAGCTTGTAAACGACAATAAATCTCGAGTGATATCACATCCACCAAGGGGAGGCATATTTCCCAAAGCAAGAAAGAAAAGAATTCAGTCATTTCGGTTAACCTCAGAGAAAATTGGAGTAAAATTCATAATCGCAGGCTCTCATCACCCAGTTGCTGTTCTGGGCAATAGGCTAATGGTTTGGAAGCAAATAAAAACAAAAAATACACCCAAATAACACAACTCAAACATCATAAAACATGTATGTTTCAGCATTTGCCTATATGCTTGCTAAAGCGTGTCAATGGGAATGTCTTGGTACTGAACAAAATATCAGTACTGGAATTTTTGAAGAAATACAGAACGTATCTAGATAGTAAAGAAAAGAAAAGAGAACACCTTCAAAGTAAAAGAAAAGTAAATGTTGCTTACCTTGTGGCTGGTCTTGTACCAATCACCAATAAGTAGAGTGAAATCGCCATCAGGAACTGGAAAAGGAATTGGGATCCTCGGTCTCTCATAGATATTGATTGCCCCATATCCTCCAGCAGCTCTGTGCAACAGAGTTGATGGGAAGTATGTGAAGGAACCAATTTGATCCTTGGTTTGGAATTTGTAAGTGTAGTTAGAGTTGGGAGGGATGGGACAATTGGTTCCCAGCACTCCATCTTGCCATGAGTTCTTCCTTTGTTTAATTCCATTCCTAGTTGTTACAAAACAATTTCTCAGTATGCAATGCTTTCACTATCAAAAATCCAAGAGCAATGCAGATACAATTTATGCCTCCAAAGTTGAACATATCAAAAAATGAAAAGAAAGAAGAAAGAGTAGTAGTTAACCCAAGAGACGATTCATTCAAGAAATGCAGTGACAAGAGAAAAACCACCCACCATGTCAACAGGAAAGGCTGATCCAGCTTGTTAAAGAGGTTGAGGATAATGTTGTCATTAGTGACCACATCAAGCCTAGGACCAGGAAACTGGCCATTGATAAGGATAACCTGCATGGACAAAACCCAGAAACACACAACCTTCCATTTTAAGAAAAACCTAAATCCAAAATTATCACAAACAGTATAACAGAGCAGCAGCAGCAGCATGAGTTACCAACCTGTTGGGGCACATCAAGAAGTTTAACAGTCCCATAAGTGACAGTCCATGTATAATACCTATAAGGGTCATCTGCATTCACTAAAGAAGCACTCAAAACAGCCAAAACTCCACATAACAAGTGAAGCAAGACAGCATTTCCCATTGGATCTGCAAAAATAAAAAACGCCATGCAAGTGAACCAATGCCACCAAAGTCAGCTATAAACAAAAACAAAATGAGACATAAGACTTCACTCTCATTGACAACAAGTAAAAGATTGAGAAAGGAACATTACTAGTTACTGGATTTGAGAGGGATGACAGTTGTTCTTAGGTGGTGACAATAATAATCTGATAGAAGTGGATTGGTGAGGTCAGGCTTTAAATAAGGACAGCCCGCGAAACAGAGCTACACCACTCGATGTTTTTTTTTTACCTTGCATTAAACTGAGCTCATACATATTCGGCGGATTTCACGCGTTCACGCGTTCTAATCATAATCTCTTTAAACCAAAGATTAAATCATTTCTTTTCTTTTCTTTTCATGCAAAAAGTAAGTTTAGTTGTGATTTGAAAGGAGATCATACCAAAACCATCCTCTAATTGCGCTCACCAGCTTTAATCTTTTTTTCTTTTCTTTTTCCGCTTGAATTGTCAATTTTTGTTTTTTTCTTTGTTCTTTAGTACTTTTTTTTTTTAATTACTAGTAATGATCAATTGGAGTTATATTTTCTCTGTTTTCACTGTCTTTCATCTCAAAACAATCACGCTGGTCCTCGATGCTTTAAAATATTTCACTAACAACAATAATAAAAGACAACGCTTGCATTTGCTCATAGCTTGCTTGACGCAGTACTTGACTCCAGCTAAGTGAAGGTTCAGATGAAATTCAAACTGGATAGTGCCCATTAAACTCGGACATGACTGACCAAACCTACCTAAGAAAAAACCTTACTGAATTTCAGGAAGGTGTTACTAATGCCGACATGTTCTCTTATAGTTCCATATATCTCTGTATTGAACCAACAAGTCATGCGCTCGACAGGTTGCATCTGCCATATAGCTTCTGCCCAGAAAGAATTGCACAGGTCAAGTACCGGTTGCCCATGATTGAAGAGTCTTTTGAAGTGGAAGAGGAAGTTTCCTTGCATCCATTAATCCATTACAAGAATATCCATTGAGGGTTCTTTTTAAGCAGAAAATTTATCCAATGACTTGTCTCTAGTGAAATCTATACTGGAAAAACAAAAGGGAAACCTCAGATTTGGGTCCTATCTATAACCCTATTCTCAATTGAGTCTCTAAACTATATTTTTCATCAATTGGGTCCCAATCACATTTAGTATCCTCATTTGGTCCATCCATCATAAAAATAAACCCAATATCGTCTAAAACCTAGAGTCGGGGGATTCAATTGAGGAAATTCTTAGTCACGTTGACTCAAGAAGGATCCAATGGGATAAATCGGGACTCGTTTGTTTAAAATTTAGTTGGGGACCTAATTGAGATAAGAGTTATACATTGAGGACTAATATGAGGTAACCACGAAACAAAAGCGAGAGGATCCGTGATGAGCGCCCACGTGAGATGTCGGCGATTGGGGTTTAAGCTTTTGACTCTAAAACAACAAGTGGGTACCACACGTATTTACCATTGCGCGTGACACATCGTTCAAAGAAAAAAAAAATAGGGAGAGAGAGAGAGAGAGAGAGAGAGTGGAAGAAGAGGTAGAAGAAGAGAAAATTGGCCACAATTTTGCGGTGGAGCCGTGCCCCTGCCTGTGACCATTGATGAGCCATAATTTTTTCTGCATGAGAATACGGGTTTTAGGTGGGGATAGTGGGGACCCTTCCACCGTCTAAAGCCTTCTCTCTGCCCCACACTACCTGAGCCAATGGGTAGTGCTTGATGGGGATCGTCATAATTTATTTTTCTTTATAGCACTAGGGGAAAAAAAATAAAAAGGTGCTTGAATGCACTCATTATGTATTACATTACAGAAAACTCTAAATTATGTGAGTAAAATATGGAAGCAATCCATGGTCCACGATGAAAACCTCACTTTACTTTCAAAGAAACCTTCCATTTAATTATCACTAAGGGATAAAATAGTTTTTTTATTGGGACACATTAATCATTTTCTAACTAAATGGGGTCAGATCTATCTTTTATACCTGGTTATTAAATCCGGTCTGGCGGGTCGACCGGGAATCTAGTCAATCCGGTGGCTGGACCGGTTCGAGTTTAATAAAAGACCGGTCGAGGCAACAACCCGGCAAAACTCGATCACCCAACTGGTCAACTCATGACTCGGGGCGAGACCCGGTGTTTGTTTTTTTTTCAAATATGGGATTTGAAACCCATTGGTTTCAAATATGAGATAAAAAACTTTTTGGTTTAAATACTTCAACTTAAAGGAATAACATATTATCTTTTCAATGTCCCCAAGGAGCGTAGCGTGATGGCAAAGGGCTTGAGATCTGCACAGCAGGTCTCGTGTTCGAGTCAGAGCGTGCACCTCTTGTAAGAGCCTGGGACAGCCGGGATTTTACTCGCTCACCTGAGCCCACAAAGTGCGCTTTCCGGGAAGTGAGGTTTCCTCGAATCCAAAAAAAAAAATATTATCTTTTCAATGTGGGATTTGAAACCCTTTCGTATATATACTCTATGTTCCCAAGAAAAAAGTTATGTTCTTTCAATGTGAGATTTGAAATCTATTAGTATATATACTCTACGTTCCAAAGAAAAAAGTTATTTTTTCAATGTGGGATAAAAAAACTTTTTGGTTTAAATACTTCAACTTAAAAGGATAATATAGTATATATTCAATGTGGGATTTGAAACTTTTTCGTATATATACTCTATGTTTCCAAGAAAAAAATTGTGTTTTTTCAATATGAGATTTGAAATATATACTTATGTTCTCAAGAAAAAAGTTATGTTCTTTCAATGTGGGATTTGAAATCTATTAGTATATATACTCTATGTTCCCAAGAAAAAAGTTATTTTTTCAATGTGGGATAAAAAATGTTTTTGGTTTAAATACTTTAACTTAAAAGCTTAACATAATATCTTTTTAATGTGGGATAATTTTTTTTTAAAATATTCTTTTAAACTTCATTATTTACAATATGTATAGCCTATATTTACATGGATTTTTTATTAATTTTTTCATATAAAATATTAAAATTTTAATTTTTTTTTTAATTTTCCGGGTTGACCCGAGTTGACTCATGAAACCCGTGACTCGGCCCCTTGACCGGGTCAACCCCCAGGCCGGGTTTAATACTATGCTTTTATATATTTTTGGAATAGTGTAATGCTTAAATATTTTAAAATAGTGTTATGTAGCATTGAGAAAAAAATTGAGAGTTCCTACAAATATTTATAAATATAGGGTCTTGTTAAGAAATATATTTATTTTATTTTATTTTATTTATTAAGAGTAAAATAATATTTTTAGTTTAGTCTATATATAATCTCTTTGTATTTAGGTTAAAACAAAAACTTCTAAATAAAGTGATCTATGAAACCCTAGCCTTTCCCCTTTCTTATGTTCGTATTTTCTCTTTGTTTAATTTTATATTGTTTAACATGGTATCAGAGCATGGTTTTATGGAACGAGGTTTAATCTTAAACACAGCTTTCATCTTCCCTTCAGTTTCTGCAATCTGATATTTGTGTTTTGTTTCTGCAAATTTGGTATTTGTTCTTCCTTTCAGTTTTTTCAATTTAGTATTTGTGTTCTATTTTTGCAACTTTCTTTGGAGTGATCATATAACTTTGAGAATATATTTGTTCAGTTTTTGTGATATTTGTTCAATTTCTGCAATTAGGTATTTTGTTCTTTGCTTCCTTTTCGTTCTAGTTTTTCTTTGTTTGTTGATTATGGCTAATAAAAAAGATGATTTTGCTTCAGTTTGTGAGTGTGAGGTTGGATGGAAAGAACCATTCATATTGGAGTTATGTAATGAAAAAAAATTTTAAGGGCAAAAAGATGTAGGGATATGTTAGTGAAACTTATGTGATACTTTGGAATACTGATGTGGGGTATGGTGCTTTGATAAATGCATAGAAAGCAAACAATGCAAAGATTATTACTTGGATTAACAATTATGTTGAGCATTATATAGGTATGTAGTTGGCGAAGTATGAGACAACAAATGAGGTTTGGGGTCATCTACAAAAGTTATTCATGCAATCAAATTTTGCAAAGTAGTATCAATTAGAGAATGACATGCGAGCTCTTCACTAGAAGAATATAAGTATTTAAGAGTTTTATTCTGCTATGACAGATCTTTAGGATTAATTGGCTTTTACAGAATCGACAGAATTAAAGACATGTGGTGCCTATATTGATCATAAAGAGCAGCAATGATTAGTACAATTTTTAACAGCACTTCACAATCATTTTAAAGGACTTAGAGGTTCAATTTTGCATCATTCGACATTGTTTTCTATTGACTCTGTTATCAGTAAGTTATTGGCTCAAGAAATACATCTTCAATCTTATTCTAAAAAGGAAATTATTTTTGCTTCGAATCGTTCTGTACTAGCAGTACCCTCTAAGTCATTCTCTAATCAATAAAATAAGCCTTACACAAGGGTTTCCTTCAATAAGTTCTATAAGCAGAAAAGTCATTGGAAGGCTTAGTGTCCCAAGTTAAGACAGTAGAATCAAGCTTGGAAGCTTGACAGTTAGTCATAATCTAATGCTCATAGACCACCTCATGGTTATAAACCACCACACCACAATACTGAAGCAGTAGTTTCATCATGCTCTATCATTGATCTTAGTACTTCAGTCGAGCAATTTCAGAAGTTTCTCTCCTTACAACCACAAGCATTATCCACTTCTTCTCTCGTAGGATAGTTTCCTCGTAGTTCCTCAGGTATGTCACATTTTGAATGGGTCATGGATTATAGTGCTTCATATCATATGTCTTCAGATTCTTTATCTTTTACTTATGTGTCTCATTTGCCCTCTATTCCTGTTATAACTGTTGATGGCACTCTCATACCCTTAGCAGGTGTTGGTTCTGTTGTCACACCTCACTTGTCTTTCCCTAATGTTTATCTTATTTCGATACTTAGATTGAATTTTTATTTTGTTGGTCATTTATGTGATTTTGGTGATTATTTAGTTATTTTTCCTTTTCTTTTTGTTATGTACATGATCTGCAATCTTAGAAGCTAATTGGGATAGACCGTAGGGAGAATGAACTATATATTTTAGATGAGTTAAAAGTGTCAATTGTTGTTGCTGCTATTACTGTTGATTTGTCTTTTTTTTTCTGTGTCCTTTCTCTTCTAGTTTTTATTTATGGCATTCTTATCTAGGTCATGTTTCGTCTTCTCGTTTGAGATTTTTGGCATCCATAAGAGCTTTAAAAATTTTGCAAACTTGTGATATTTCTGATTGTAGTGGATGTAAACTGACAAAATTTTCTGTTTTACTTTTTAATTGAAGTATTTTTGTTTCTTCTTCCCCATTTGACTTGATTCATTTTGATGTATAAGAACCTTCTTCTATTGCCACAAAAGAAGGGTCTCGATATTATGTTTTTTTCATTGATGATCATACTCGTTATTATTGGGTTCATCTAATAAAACATCGTTCTGAATTCTTTGAGATATATACAGCCTTTTGAGCTTTTATCAAAACTCAATATTCTATTGTTATCAAATGTTTTAGGTGTGATTTGGGTGGGGAATATACCACTAATAAATTTCATGAGTTGGTTGTCTTAGATGGAACCATTCACCAAACTTCATATACAGATACTCTTGAGCAAAATGGAGTTGCTGAAAGAAAACATAGGCATATTATCGAAACTACTCGTTCTCTTTTATTGTCTACTTAATACAATTCCATATTCTTATATTTCAGGTTTTTCTCTTTTTAAAAAGTTATATGGGTGTCCCTCTGATTATTCCTCCTTTAGAGTTTTTTGTTGTACTTGTTTTATTGTTTATCCTCATGTAGAACGTAGTAAGTTGTGCTTTTGATTTGCTATTTGTGTCTTTTTTTATCATGGTAAAGGTAAAAAGAGGTATCATTATTTTGATCCAATAACTCATAAACTTTATGTGTCTCGTCATGTTGTTTTTTTATTTTTTGTATATACCTTTCTTTTCTATTCTATCCACTACTCATAGCTTGACTAGATCTGATCTTATTCATATAGATCCCTTTTCTAAGAATTCTGATAGTTTATCATCTCAAGTTCCTAGTACCTCAAATACTCCTCCTTATGTTTGATCAATTCATATTGATCATTCTGTAGGTACTGACACTTTATTCTCCGACACACTTGAAGCTCTATTCTTCTCTACAGTCCTTCAAGCTCTGTCTGAGACTGTGGATCTACCTCTCTGTCAATCCATAAGCATTCATAAGTCTATAAAGTTATCATATTTTGTTTATTCTTGTTATTCTTCATCATTTACTTTATTTTTAGCTTTTATTCATTATCTCTCTAAGCCCTCTTCCTATAAAGAGGCAATTTTTTATCCTTTTTTGCAGCAAGCTATGGATGAGGAATTTTCTGCTTTGTATAAGATAGATACTTGAGATTTGGTTCTTCTACCTCTTGGTAAGAGTGTTATTGGTTGTTGTTGGGTGTATAAGATCAAGACTAATTCTGATGGGTCTATTGAGCGATATAAAACTAGGTTGGTTATGAAATGATACTCTCAACAATATGGTATGGATTATGAGGAGACATTTGCCCCTGTTATAAAAATGACTACTGTCCATACTCTTATTGCTATAACTTCAGTTCGTCAATGATATATCTCTCAACTTGATGTTAAAAATGCCTTCTTGAATGGAGATCTTCAAGAATAAATTTATATGGTGCCCCTTACTAGTGTTTCACATGACTCTAGGTATGTTTGTAAGCTTAAAAAGGTATTATATGGTCTCAAATAAATACCTCATGCTTGGTTTGAGAATTTTCTGTTATGATCTCTTCTCTTAGATTTGTTTTCTAGCATTTATGATTCTGTTCTTTTTATTAAGTGCACTAATACAAGTCGTATCATTATGTTTTTATATGTTGATGACATAATTATTACTGGTGATGACATTGATAGTATTTTAATTTTAAAGACAGAGTTAGATAGACAGTTTGAAATGAAAGATTTGAGTTATCTTCGACATTTCTTGGGTATTGAGGTAACTTACTCACCTAGAGGTTATCTTATTTCTTAGTTGAAATATGTTGTAAATATTCTTAAACGAGCTAAACTTATTGATAATAAGATTGTAGATACTCCCATTGAGGTTAACATAAGATATTCTTTTTATTATGATTTACCTTTGTCAGATCCTACTTTATACCTTACTATTGCTTGAAGCTTGATATATCTCATTATTACTCGTCTAGATATTACATATGTTGTTCATGTTGTTAGTTAGTTTGTTGCTTCTCTTACTACCGTTCATTGAACAACTGTTCTTTGTATTTTGCGATATCTTCAAGGTATAGTCTTTCAAAGTCTTTTACTTTCATCCATCTTTTTCTTGGAGTTGTGTGCATACTATAATACTGATCATGATAATGATCCTACAGATCATAAGTATGTTACTAATTTCTGTATCTTTTTAGGTGATTCTCTGATTTCTTAGAAGAGCAAGGAATAATCTATTGTTTCTCAATTTTCAACTAAAGTAGAATATCGTGTTAGGACCTTTACTACCAAAGAGATTGATTGGTTATGTTGGTTAGTTGCAGTTATGAGAGTTTCTCTTTCTCATTTCACTCTCATGTATTGTGACAACCAGAGTTCTATTCAGATTGCTCATAATTTGGTTTTTATGAACGAACTAAGTATATTGAGATCGATTGTTATCATCTTAATAATGGCACCATTAATTTTCCTTTTGTCTCTTCTTCTTTGTAGATTACAAATTTCTTTACCAAGTCGCATTCTATTTCCTTTTTTATTTGTTGGCAAACTATCAATACTTATAGTTTTCGCATTGTGAGTTTGAGGAGAGATGTTAAGAAATATAAGTTATTTTGTTTTATTTATTAAGGGTAGACTAATATGTTTATTTTCTTTTTAGTTTAGCTTATATATAATCTATTTGTATTTAAGTTAAACATATTCATTCAGATTATAGTGATCATGCAATATCAATGAAACCTTAGCCTTTTCCTCTCTTATTTTTAAGGATGATCATTTTAGATTCGGTTCGGTTTTTACATATAAAAACAATCAAATTAAAATTTTGAGAAAAAATAATAAATAAACCGAAACTGAATCCAATCGACCGGTTTTAGTTCAGTTTGGTTTTTATGTCAAAACTTGAGAAAAACCTATATTGTTTTTTTGGGCTTTTTTGTCTTTCTAATGGGCTTTTAATGGGCTTTCTAATGGGCTTACCATTAATGTTAATATTGTCTAATTTTTTTATAAAATTCCACAGTATATTTAATTTTTTTGCCACTAAATATTCATTTATATTAAATTGTTAGTGTTAATCTTGTGTTTATTAAGTTTTTTTGCCACTAAATATTCATTTATATTAAATCATTAGTGTCAATCTTGTGTTCAATATGTTTTTTGCCTTCCTAATATTTTTCTTTTCTTTTGTTTGAGTGAGCAAGACTCCTGCTGCAGAATAGTTTAAATAACATACGCCAATAAGTTAAAATCCAAATTAAAAAGCATTATCTTCAAATGGTTTAAAAAAACAACAAATAACATTGTCATAAAACACTCCAAGCCTAAAAAAATAAATCTTCATTGTGCGCATCATCTCTAATTATCATCCATTGCTAGATGTAACTTTCCACCAAATTGTACAAAATAAAAAATTAGACATGTTAGAATAAAAATACATTAATTAACAAATCATAAAATAAAAGATGTAAGTTTATAAGAAAAATTACCTGATTCAAGGTTTTTGTAGGTTTCAAAATCATTATTCAAGGTTCTAATATCAGTTGGAATTGGTCCATGATACAACTAATTTTGACAACAGATAAGTGTTTGAATAGTTGCTAGAGATAAAGAACTTCGAAATTGGTCAAGTATACGACCGCCTATGCTAAAAGTTGATTCAGAAGCTAAAACATGTTGTGCAACCTTCGAAAGTATCTTATATTTTGAAGCATTACTCTTCCACCAACCTAAAATATCTAATTTATCATCATTAAGATCCTCACAACTATCAATTAAATACCTCTCAACCTTATTTCTATTTTTCACACTATCTTCCTCCTGTAAATGCCTTTTGAATCGAGCTAAAGTGTTAATATCTACCTCCATGTCATCAATAACATTATTAACATTTTATTTATACCTATTGTCATCCATCACTTTATCGGCTTTCAAATAAAACTCATACAAGCTCACGAAAACAAATTTCACATATTTCAACTTGAGACGTGGATCCAAAACATTAGCCACATATAATAAATTTTTTTGATTTACTTCACAACCCCAATACTTTTCAAACTTTAACATCATGTTCATCGTTATTCCACTTAAAAGATTATATTTATTTTTACACAATTGCAACAAGTTTGTATGCATGCAAATCAATTCATTGAAGAAAAAATTTGATGTGACATGCAATGAGCCAGAAAATCTTAATGTAACCATGTAAAAGATCTTTAAGAACTTCACCAAAGTTCTAGCATTTTCCCAATCCTCCCAACTAATTGGCCCTATTGTTTTTTTATTCCCTTTTGAATCAACCTCCAAAAAGTAACTCATGTACCTGGATTCACTTTCACCTAATCTCACAAACACATTTTAAAACTTTTCAGAAGCTTCTAACATAAGATAAGTTGAATTCTATCGAGTTGCAACATCCAAACACAATGATTTCTTACACTTTATATGCAACTTTTCTACACACTTCTTAAATGCAAGTTGCTTAGAAGTGATGATCTCACAAACCTAATTGAATTTTGAATCTTAACAACCAAAATATTAATCTCTTTCAAGTCATCACACATAATGAGGTTTACAATGTGTGCACAATATCTAACATGCAAATGCTCATTTAACAATATATTAGACTATTAGTTAGTCAATCTTTCATCACATTCTTTAAATATGAAATAATCATATTATTAGAGCTTGCATTGTTTATTGTAACAGTAAAAAGTTTATCAATCCTCCACTCTAATAAACAATTCTCAATAATTTGACCAATTGTCTCACCCATATGATTGAAAACTTGATAAAAATTAAGAATTTTTTTATGCAAATTCCACTCATTATCAATCCAATAAGCCATTAAGGACATATAGTTAATGTTTTGAATTGATGTCTATGTATCTGTTGTTAAGTATAATCGTTGACCCCTAAGAGTTGTCCTTAATCTTTTCTTCTCTTCAAAATAAAGTTTCAAACAATCTCTCATAACAGTGAAACGAGAAGGAATGTCAAATCTAGGTTGCATGGTCCTAGAAAATAATCTTAATCCCCTACTCTCCACAAAATTAAAAGGCAACTCATCAATTATAACCATTTTTACTAGTGCTTGTCTACATTCATCATAATTATAACATATTGCTTTAAGAGTGCCCACTTTTCGATCTCCCAATTCACCCTCTTCTTTCTTAGGTTTTAATACTATTTTTTTTTTTGCTTTTTATCAACCATAAAATGAAACTTTTTGCATACTTTTAAATGACTCCACATATTACTTGTCCCATTAAAAATAGTATGACATGCATAATCATTTCCACAATAATTACATTAAGCTTTAAAGGTTTTAGGATCACCATCAAGCTTTGTAAAGTGATCCTAATTTTGTGACTTTTTTCTATCATCAACATTTCTTTTCCTTGATGTAAGGACTTGAGGCTGTTTACCTTTATTATCTGTGGTGGATCCTATAGTAGTTGATGTTGGGTTAGTGTTTGAAGTTGGGGCATTGATTGATGTTGGGGTAGTGCTAGTGAATGAAGCATTTTGATTTTGAAGGTTTTCCATCTGTAATTACCAAATGAAAACATGTTAATATTGTTGTAATAGAAAATGTACACTGTATATCTTGCAAATTAAAACATTACCAAGCTGTTGACATATATACAACTCAGACTATTCACAATTATTTAATGTATTTAAGAACTAGAGAATCACTATTTTGCTTCGTTATGGTCAATTTAACTACATTTGAAATTGAAAGCCTAGACTGAAAGACCGGATTCATGGAATAAAATATAGGTAGATTTCATCATTTCAGTTTGCAAAATGCTTGTTAGATGCAATGCTTGGTATTTAGAAAGATGTGACCAAATTTAAACAACTAGATAGAAAGTTTATATGTTAAAATAAAATTAGGTCTTTTCTAGGTCAATCACGTTGTGCCTTCACTTTTTTAGCTGACCAAGTCATATAAAAATCAACTTCAACTTGATTTAGTTTAAATCGGAAAAGCTCAAATCAACATGCCTTCAATTTTAATTGCAATACATTGAAATATTAATAACGTTTGCAAACTTTTTTTTTATAAAAAAAAAACAACGTTAAAATATCATTTTCTTGATTTCTTTAAAAATAAACTTAGGTTTTCACATTGTGCTTTTATTTTCTTAGTTGATCAAGTCATATAAAAATCAACTTTAATATGATTTAATTTAAAACCAGGTCCTATAAAAATCAATTTTAATATGGTTTAATTTAAAACCGGGTTAGAGAAAAGATCAAACCAACATGTCTTTGATTTTAATTGAAATACATTGAAATATTAACAACGCTTGCAAATACTTTTATTTTGGCTATTTAAATTAGCTTTTGATGTGACTTGCTGTGAAGTGCACGTAAGCTAACTACGAATTGTAATATATGGGCCTTGAGTCTTCCTGGAGTTAAAAACGCCGAGGTGAAGAAGAAGAGGCTTTGAGACTGGGCTTGGTCTATCGACCTTGTAGAAAACTTATATCAGGCCAGGCATGCTTGTGTTTAAATGAATTCTGGAGCTGGATGGATGCTTTCAGTCGACAGCTAGCCTTTGAGCTCTAGGCTGCTAGCTAAAAGAACCGAAAGGTCAAATATATATTAAAACAAATGTAACCAGTGTTCCATAAGGAACCAAATCGCCCATCATTCACTCTTTATTTGAATGAATTAAAATCGGTTCCTATGTGCTCATGTTGGAAAATCCTGTGCTCCCACGAGAAAACTATGGGTCGTATGGATATATATCCTATATCTGAAGTGTTGCTGTTAAGGCTGCAAGACCACGTTTCTTTATACGTGTAAACCTAGCACATATTCTCCTTCTTTACCTTACCAAGAGACAATCTTAACAAGATTTGATTTGGATACCAAAAAAAGAAGAAGCAGCAAATCCAAGTTGAAACCTCAACTTGATTTCCTTACATGTCGACTCCTTCAAAATCTTCGCCCGTGTCATATGGTAATTAATCATAAACTCTTTAAAATACAAATTAATGTTTTTTGGCCTCACTTGCTGTTTTAACTTGATCCAGATACTGTAAGAGATGTGTTCTTGTGGAGGAGAAAGAAGCTGAGTTTATTGGTTCTTCTAGTCTCAACAGCTACATGGGTTTCGCTTGATGTCTATCAATTCAATCTCATCACTGTTGCTTCATGGGCTGCCATGTTTGCTGTTACTTCACTGTTCCTTTATGGCAACATAGCCAGGTTTCTCCGCAAGTAACTATTGTTAACCCATCTCTTTTTCTTTCTTCTTTGTTGCCATGTATAAAACTTTCAAGAAGTAAGGTTGTTTTTGGGCTATCTTCAGAGAAGAGCCAGATTTGTCCGGCTTGGAGATTTCAGAGCAGACAGCTATTGAAGCGGCACGCTCCGTTCGACAATCGATAGAAGAGGGAGTTCGATGGATGTGCCATGTGAGTGCAGAGAGAGAACTGTTTCTCTTTGCTCGTGTAGTTGCTGCTCTGTGGTTGCTCTCTTATGTGGGAAGCTTCTGGGATTCTCTGTCACTTCTTTACATAGGTAACAATTTATGCATAACTGTGACACGCATGAATACACAAGCAAGCTAAGCTTATAGTTGTATCGCTCGTGATTGCGCATGAATATAGAATATATCTCCTCAAAATATAAATATAAATATAAAAGATTCTTCAACTAATTTACAGATATAGTGGTGGGCATGACTGTTCCTGTGATATATGTAAAGAACGAGGATAAGATAAAGAGGTATGAAGAGTGGATGAGGATGCAAGCAAGAAGATTGTGTGATATGGTAGATGAGAAGGTTGTCAAGAGAATGAAGAACAGAGTGCTTAAAGTTAAAGAGAAAAGGGTTGACTAATTTCTTCGTTAGCAAAGAAATAAAAATAAAAATAATGTGGAAGATATATCTTGTAAATTAGTACATAGTACCAGGATGATGCCAATGTTTGTATAACAATAATCTAATGAACTTCTAGTTTTCGGTATTTGACATTACATTAACAGCTTAGTTTGTCTGAATTTTTATTTTTTCGATTTGTTTTATAAAAATATTTTAAAAAATAACTTTACTCGAAAATGAAGTTTTTCTATTTTTTTTTAAGTATTTTTTTAATTTTTTTTCACTATTTATTTTAATTCTTCTAAAAATGCATCCGAAAACTTAGAGTATTAATGATTGATGTGCACAAGATTAGGTTCTTGATTCAAGTGCTTCAAAAGATTGCTCCGTGCTTGGTAGGTTCGTGAACAAAGAAATATGTTTAGGGTAATAATGTGTTACAAGAAAAGAAAAGTGGATCCGTGGCGCAATGGTAGCGCGTCTGACTCCAGATCAGAAGGTTGCGTGTTCGATTCACGTCGGGTTCAATTCCCATGTGTTTTTAATTACATCCAATAATAGATTTTGGCGTTTGCCAATTGCCATCATCAAAATGCGTTTTACAAGTTAAAGACGAATTTCATCCCTGTGTTTTTCTTTTTTGCTGTCATCCTTAGACGATAATTTCTTCCCACTAATTTCATCCTTGCACTCCATGATTTTTTAGATTGAACAACTTTATAGAAAAAAAAAAAATATGATGTTCAAATTCTTAACAATTTAAATATAAAAAGAAAAAAAAAATCAATTAACAAAAAGGCCTAAAAAAAACACCAACAAATCTAAGCAAGTCCATTAAATCCCGTGTTGGATCATACGAATAGAATAATCTAATAAAAAATAAAAAATAAAAAATAAAAACCCAATTCCCAAACCAACCAAAAGTTCAAGGATAAAACTAATTGTTTATAAAAATAACTTAAAAAAAAATCGAATCAACCTTGATCAACTCACCAAATCAATAATTTAGGTCATGAAACCGAGTTAATCTTCACAAAAAGAAAATTATAGAAAATGATAAAGTCTAATTTCCAATAAACCTAACACTGAAAGATGAAATCAAAAGAGAAAATTAATATAAAAAAAATAAAAAAACCGATATCAATCCGGGTTAATCTTTCAAACCTGTGATTCGGTCATTGGTCGGGAGATTCCTACATAATCTGAGTTGTATGGAGGATAATGTGGAGTAAGAGGAACCCTTTTGCTAGAAAGACTGGTGTTGCCAATCTCTTTGTCAAGAATCTACACTCTTCAATCACCAACTCTCGTCTGGAGAGCATTTTCAGCAAGCTTAATTAGTAATATACTTTCATGCTATAAAAAACAGGATGAGTAAGGATTTTGCGTCCACCGTTTGCAAGATCTATAGCCATCAGTATACTTGAAAGACTAGCAGGTACCTTTTATTCTAGTGATTAGGAATCTGCTTTTAATACTGAAAGTTTATTAAATCACTATCTCTGTCGTTGAATTTTGCAGCACTGAGGGAGCTCTTCCGAGCCGAAGCCGACAACTATGCATCTGAATTCTCTTCTTCAAAATCATCAATAAAAAAAAGGCATTGAAATATGCAGCATAGATTATCATCTGTTCCTATCTTTGTGAAGAAGTTACATGACCTTGCAGGTTAATCCTGTTGTGGTAGCCAAAATTCTCATTCTCTTTCACCTTGCCTTTTTTTTTAAGCAGGCCTAGACTAGGCTTTCCAGGAGTCTGCATGGGCTTGATTGTGAGCCCCGATGCGCCTGGACATGGGTTCAAGCCCCCGTGGCCTTTTTTTTTAATAGTAAAAATGGAGTGATAACAATTGCTGAAAACGCTAAATCTCAGTACCCTCGGTTGATGTTTCTTTACTTTGTATTTTAGTAGTTATCTAGGGCCATGAAGGCGTCCAAATTAGGAAAAAAATTTACTGTTTGGGATTTGTAGTTTTCCTAGTTGAATTAGGATTAGTTTTCCTATTTAGTTTAGGATTCCTGTTCTATCTAGGACTTTTTTGCATTATTTAAGAAACCTAGAAGAGCTATACTATTCACTCTTGATTCTTGAGGATAAAATTCAGAGCATTTTTTCTCTATTTGTGTAGTTTCTAAAAAGCTTTCGATATTACTTCTTATTTCATAGTTACTTCCCTGAAGAGACAATAACATCACTTGAACTTACAAGTAGCCGGGGGTAATCTTTCTTTTGTAAATTATTATACTCTTTGTTGCCAAATTGTCCCAATGGAACCAATATCACAGCTTGTTTCAGGGGCTGCTTTGGGAGTTGCCCTTCAACTGCTAAGTGATTCGATTATGCGTGCAGTAACTACAGCCTCCAGCTTCAAATTTAAGCTACGGCTTCTCCAGGCAACCGTCAGGATCTTGATCACAAGATTCAAAGTTATCAGAGAAGAACAACAGCAGTTTCCAGGAGCAGAAGCTCAGAGATTGTGTGAATTGTTGGCGAGAGGGAGTCATCTTATTTCTAAATGCTCAAGAATCTCACAATGGAATTATTTCAAGATGAGAAGATACGAGAAAAGAATTGATGAGCTTGATGAATCTCTCAAACATCTTTTAACGTTGAATTTTCAGCTTTTGCAATATGAGAACATGCGGAAACTTTTGACAGGGGTTAATGAAATGAGTAAGAAATTGGTGGATCATGGAGATGAGTTGCCCAAGCCTAGCCATGTCGTACCTTTAAACGATCAAGAAAACTCGTGGTACTCTCGGACTTCAAGCCACAGACAGCCATCAAAACCAAGATTTAGAATGAGTTATCAAAGAAGCGAAAAGATTACCAAGTTTGGGTTTAGTTTCTGACAAACTAACTGGGATTTTACTTTTTTGCAAGTCAATTACTGTTAAAATTGTAAAGAAGTAATTTTTAGTGGAAATTATTTGTTTCCTCAATAATCTTTATTCTTATGGAAATATTTTTCTTTAGTTTTTAATATTTTCTTATTTAGTTAGAAAATCAAATATTATGTTCCATGATTTTATTTTATTTTTCCTATTTGATTTAGGAAACTTATCTTCCTTAGTTATTGGTTTAAACTCAAATCTTCACCTATTAAAATCAACGTCTATGTTTTATTGTTGGGTTCTTGATGTCAAATAATCAATTTAATCTAAAAATTAAACAATAGATATATTATTTTCTAAAAACTTAAGCTATTTTTCAAAAGGATTAAACCCATTTTGCAGTAAGTCCATATGGGAGCAAAACTGATGAAAGGAAGAACAGATCAACGCGAAAAAGTGACATTAGGTATTCGATCTCATTCTGACTTTGGAGAATGGAAGATATTTATATACAAGTGATTCATTAATGTACATGAAAATCATGGCAATTGTATTTCTTAACTCTTATCATACATTTAGACCCAGTAAATGATAGTCACGTTTGGGAGGTCGCGCTTGAAAGGTTTCCATGATTTCTCTGTTTCTTCATCGCAGATCACGGACTTCAAACTATGAAGAGTGGTGACTGAGTTAGGTAACCTGCAATTTGAGCATCCTGTCATGTAAAGCTTTTTTAGACTCTGCAGCTCGCCAATCTGTTCTGGCAAATTCTTAATGCTAATACAGTCTGATATGTCAAGAATGCTCAGTTTATGGAGGCTTCCAATAGTGTCTGGCAAATCTGACAAATTTCTGCAGGAGCTAAGCATCAAGACTTGCAAATTCACCATCTTTCCGATTTCTCGAGGCAATATTGACAGGCCTGGACAGTAGGTGATGCGAAGTTTCTTTAGGGAGACAATATCACAGAGTCCAACAGGCAATTCATTCAGACTATTGCAGTAGCCAATGTTGATCTCCACTAGTTTCGGCAGTGCATCTGAAATCCGGATAGCTTTGTCACCGGAGGCCGGACCAATATTACACCCGATCAACGATATTTTCTGCAGATTTTCTAACTGCACACAGTTAATGGTAAGGGAAGGAATCAAAACCTGCTCCAACCTGATCCTCTTTAGATTGGACAGGTTTCCAAGAACTATAAAGTTACTTATTTCAGCTGAGAAAAAACCATAATTTGTGAGGATCAAAGTCTTTAGTTTATCCATGCTCTTGATGAACTTGGGTAATGTGTACTTCTTCGTACGAAAATTGAGAACTAGAACCCCAACTTCAGGAGCTTGAATGTTGGGCCAATTTGACAAGAAAGTTTCATCTGCATAAAATTTCTCCATGAGAGAGGGGAGTTAAAAAAATGCTATCGAAGAAACAAAAGCAGGGCCTATTGTTTAGGGCCTATTGTTTTACATGATACCAATCCGGAATTTCTCAATCCAAGCCGTAGGCCTCATAAAAGAATGTTTAACAAAGATAGGGATGTGCTACCTGTGGAGATCGACAAGACATGGGCGCTGATTGTTTGATTCTTCCACCAGCCCCGAAATTCATTTCCATTTATGTCCACAACTAGGTTTTTCCTCCCCTGTTCTGAACCAGCCAATCCGCTAACATGGTTGACCAGATCCCTAAGAAGGTCATGCTGTGTGACAAAGGTTTCATTATAGTTCTCTCTTTCACTTCCATCCCTCCTAGTGAGTGAGAAAGAATTGATTACCAAGGATTATATTAAATATCAATGAACATTCTAAAAGTTTTCATGTTCAGCATTCTTTCTGGTTATCAAAAGCAAAACTTCTACGGAAAGAAAACCATTAAATGCTGCAATAGTGTTTTATTAAACAAGAAAAGGTGTGATTTGATACCAAGTACGCGAGCATTAGAGATTTGGTTAGTCTGATGACAAATATGAAACCAGCATACCTTGTATCTACCAGATCAATGAGATTCAAGGAGGATAGTTCATGGAGGTTTGATATGGAGTTCAGACCATCTCCATTCATTTCATACAACTCCTCCCACATGTCAATGATGGCACTGGCAGGTATCAGTTGACCTTCAGGAAATGCTCCCAAGTCAATGTAACATTCCTTCAGCTTATTATCCAACGCATCCAAGCTACTCTTTAGACAAGTAAACAGATCATTATTGGATTCAAAAAAAGCCCCAGCTTTTGACCATTGCTTCACTTTATTTCTCCATATCTCTGGTCGTTGTTGGCGGAGTGAACGGCCTACGACTGAAAGAGCTAGTGGAAATCCCTTGCAAAAGCTCACTATCTGCAATTCATTGCCACGAATATATTTAGTTTTTCGGGATGTTGGTTATTCTAGTTGTTTCCAACAGATGAAAAATTGCTGAAAAGGACATTACATGAAAAAGCATAACTCAAGTTTCAATAAATCTTCATTTCAGAATTAGAAGAAAGGCAAGCAAACATGATTTTGGAGGTGATATGATTAGTATAATATATACATGCTCTTCCGAATTGCAAGTACCTTCTTCAAAACATCATCTTCTACATTGTTAGAGGTGCTATTCCGTAGCTCCGCTGACTGTCTAAATAGACTCAGGGAGTCTTCATAATTCAACGTATCCAATTTATATTTCGAACCAAATCCACCGAGTGAAGATCTTGATGTCAACAAAATCTTGTATCCTGGTATTTGGAACTTGAACCTTTCCAGAAGGCTCTCTGATCCCGACCAAACATCATCGAGGACCAATAATATAGGCTTTGTTCCTATTTGCTTCAGCAATTGCTCCAAGCAGTTTACTGCTTCTTCATCAGTTCGAAACTCATGGACCGAATGACCCTTATGCCGAAATAGCTGCTGTATAATGACCTTCAGATCGGGTGATTTTGAGACAGTGATGAAGAAGATATTATCTTTAAATTTTTCTAGTTAAACATCACAGAGAAAACTGTTAGCAAAAGTTTTGTGCTTTTCGCTATAAATTAACATGCATGTTCGAAATTAACCATATTGATTTCTTAATCCAAGGCCTGTCTTATACGAAGGGCTAGATACATAATGTAACTTGTTGCAGAGTCCCAAATCTTCAAGAAGAAATGAATTCATATGGCCATAATGTTCCTGAACATTTATGTTTCTGCAAATTAAAAAGCTTTATAACAAAAATTTGCTGAAAATTGTGTCAGAGATATGTCAACCATCTTGACTCTTGAAAAACTAAAATCATTTAAATCACACAAAGAATGCTCAAAATCCTTCACATATCTTCAGTATATTGATTACGGATGCAAATGAGATGTCAACATCAAACTGGGATTGAAGTACTTGAGATCTATGAAAAAAACATAGAAACAAAAACTTTCTGAGAAATTGAAGAAATGCTACCTTTAATAGCTTCATCATGACAAAGTTTTTTAGCCAATGTGGTCTTTCCACATCCACCAGGAGCTGTTAATACAACCGTGGACATTCCATCCTTGAATAATTCATTCTTTAAATCTTTCGTTGGCTTGTCCAATCCAACAGTAATCTGTGGTGGCTCTGGAGGCGTAAAAGGCCACAAAGGTACATTGCTATTTGACATAGGACTGGCTGCCTTTTCTGTTTGAATATTTGAACGAAGATCCTTACGCATATCTTTCACCTCCTCATGAATTTCTTTGACTTGCACTTGGATGTCTTTCACACCAACGTGAGTTACTTTCACCTCTTCACGAACTTCTTTCACTTCTTGCACCTCATCGTGAATAACTTTGACCCTCTCACCTACGCCTTCCACATTGGTATAAATATCTTTCACATCCCGATGAATCTCCTTCACCTGCTTCACATTGTCGTGGATGTCTCTCACTCCCTCACGGATGTCTCTCACCTTTTCCTTGATTTCGTTGACATCTTCCCTAGTATCAATAAGAATCTTTGTTCCTTTCAATGGTAAAACAAAATCATAGAAACTTTTAAGTGAATGATCGAAATCTCTAAGTTCCTCAGTGCAATTAGACTGTTTAAAGCAAGAACCACAGCAATTTCCTTTTGAGCATTTGCTAACAAGTTCCTGCCCTTCTTTTATTTGTTTCCACAATCTCCCTATGTCCTCATCTTCACGATCTAATTTTTCGTTTAACTCATTTATGCTTTCAACGACTGGAATTATAGAGTTGAGTGTGGATTCGATGCTCTTCAAGGTAGTTTCTAACTTTTTCTTTTTCCTCATCGCTTCCTTCACAGATTTTAACAACTCCCCTAATACTTTCTCTGCAACAAAACCAGCAACAACACATTCCATCACTTCTCTTCGATGGAAATGTGCACTTCTTACTCTCAAGAATCCCAACTACTTCCAATTTTTCACAGACTTGTTGATTTGGACCAACGTATCTCTCTCCAATTTTTTAATAAACAAATGTCAAGAATTTTGTTTTCTTCTTAGTCAATCACACCCATAAATGCCTTTCTTCTTCCGCATTACCTGAGACATGGAATAGAATACATGCTTGCTTCAAAAAGGATTTTCTGACACGATACTCTAATTCCATGGCATGTATCACATTGCTTGTTTTCTTAAATTTATTTCCTAATGCAATTTGAAAGAAACACTAACTAAACTAACTAACTAACCATACAAAGGAAGGAATCGAATGTAGAAAACAAAAAAGACATGCTGGGATTCAAGAGAATAATCACTTCCATTTACCTACAGCATAGCATAAGAACATATTCATCATTAAGACCTCGACTTCAAAGTTCAGATAGAGAAGGTTGCTGCTACCATGAGCATTGCAGCAACAATATTTTACCAAAGAAAAACCCTCAGTTAACTAAGATAAAATCTATCCTTGAGCACAATTTTTTTTCGAAATTCATAACGATTCAAAATTAATGGCCAATCCAATTTTCAGAGCATAGTACTGTCAACACCAAAGAATTTTCCCGTTACTTTCCCGTTACTTTGTTGACAAGCAACCATTGCACGCTAATCCCATTACCCCAAGGTAAGAACTAAGACCTATTGATCTATGTCAAGGTATCACTCAATAAATAAAATTAAGAACTATGCTCAGATTTATAATATCAAGAAACTGGTCCATCCGATACTTAAAAAGCTTTTGGATTGGATATGAGTTCTCTAACATAAGTTAGGCTTATGTCCCCGAACTCAACATTTCTCAAAAAACCCTTAGCTAGCCTTTTCAGCAGTCAAAACTGATAAAATGAGTTTCACTCTACGAATTTTATTCATAATATTTGTATACAGATTTCAAGTTAATTAATTCATCAATACATCTGCCTTTATATAGCAGTAGGCAGTAGAAACTATTCCTTGACTTCTACGGAAAGACCCCTGCAATTGCGGTTTGTTACAAACGAATTCCTAACTGATATAACCATATTCTGCATGAGTAACAGCAAGGTGAAACTAACATAATGTTAACACCCCCTCTCAAATTGGTGCATAGATATCATTCATGCCCAATTTGTCAAGACTGGTATGAAAAACTTGGCTGGATACTGCCTTCGTCAGCACATCTGCCAGCTGATCTTGCGATCGAATATGAGGAACTTCGATAATTTTTGCTTCCAATTTTTCCTTGATAAAATGTCTATCAACTTCAACATGCTTAGTTCTATCATGTTGGACAGGGTTATGAGCAATGTCGC
>Ga0307517_10001830_pt1 | contig 34913 bp, 8 predicted proteins | sample 23_EM_MG_FD_194515 | JGI IMG/M metagenome (GOLD analysis project Ga0307517, IMG submission 194515) | Populus trichocarpa ectomycorrhiza microbial communities from riparian zone in the Pacific Northwest, United States - 23_EM | ecosystem: Host-associated > Plants > Roots > Unclassified | place... | reverse complement strand
ACTGACAACTACAAACAGAATTACCGATGGACTAAGTCTATCAAAAAAATCCAGAGAGTAGGAAAAAAATTATAGAACTTGCCATTGTTAGATATAATTCTTCGACAATTTAATTATGTTGGTAATATGCATATGATCACCGATGAAATTACCGACAGTTAATTCTATTGGTAATTGCCATAATCATCTATAGATTTACCGATTGAAAGAATGCCAATAAATATTTTTTGTTTAGCATGCTATTTCTATCTGTAAATTTATTGATGATAATATTCCTGACAAAATGATCTACAACATATAAATTGCTGATAATATCTTTTCTGATGATAATTTTTTATCCGTAAATATTTTTCTGACAAAATAAATATTTAAACAGCGACCTAATATTCGTTGGTGCTATGCAATATCATGAGTGCTTAATTCCTAGTCAGAAACAATAATAAAAAAACCGAAATAAGACATGCATCTAAAATTAGCTACTGTTTTTGTGAGATTGATCTGAGATTTTGTTAGTTGTAAACACAAAGAATTACAGGTGCACAACTTGTACACAGGGCATTTAGCTACTGTTTTTGTGAGAAAGCCCCACTAGCCACTATGTAACGTGTTTTGAGTCATGATGCATCATCTCGATTGCCACTCATTTTTACTTTAGAAGATGATCATGGAAGTCATGATAACACTTTTAGGGTCATATACAGAAGTCAGATTCAATATAAAATTATGTGAAGTTGAAAAAATGAAAAGGATTAACTAGATATCATCAACATCATTAAGTTGAAATTTGTGCCCCTTTCATTAAAATATTAAAGAAGTCACCAGCAAAACATTGATAATCAACATGTTGGAGAGGAATAGGTGAGAATTAGGTAACGCGTTCAATCTCTTAAATTAAAAAGATTTTGAAGTGTTTTTTTCCCTATAAATAGTAGCAGTCTAGGTGCAATATTTCAGCAAGAAAGTCTTGCCTGCTAAGAAAATCAGGAGTGAAAAATGGAGAAACAAATAAAAGGGTCTAAGAAGAGGGTGATGGTGATCATAGATGAGAGCGAGTACAGTTATCATTCCTTCATGTGGGTAGTTGACAATCTCAAAGAATTTATCACTGAGTCGCCGCTTGTCATCCTTGCTGCACTTCCTGCTCCTAACTGTAAATTTTTTTATGGGGCACAATTTGGCACCGCTGCCCTCTGTTGTCCAGTCTCTCCCAGTTAGTTTTCTTGCTCTTCTTTCTTCCACTTCTGGTTTACTTTCCTGTTTCCGAATTTTGTGGTGATTTTATTATACTAATATATATTCTCTTGTGGCCTATGTAATGTTTTGTGCACAATTAAATTTCTTTATGGGGCACAATTTGGCACCGCTGCCCGCTGTTGTCCAGTCTCTCCCAGTTAGTTTTCTTGCTCTTCTTTCTTCTTCTTCTGGTTTACTTTCCTGTTTCTGAACTTTGTGGTGAATTTACTACATTAATATATCTTCTCTTTTGATATATGTAATGTTTTGTGCACAATTTATTTCATGGAAGCCCTAGATTTGATCTGTGCCATTCAAGAAAAAAACAAGAAGATCTTATTAGGTATCTTGGAGAAAGCTGTGAATATCTGTGCTAGTCGAGGGGTATGCTCACTGCATCACTATCTTTATGTGCCAAAATATTAGCTTAGTGTTTCACTTTTGGAAAATATTAGTTTAGTTGTTCATATTTCAGTATTTCATTAAGCAATAAATCAAGTAAAGCTGAATTCAAGCTTTCTGTGTATTTGTTTATCTCCAGCAATCTTACAGTCATCAGTAGTGAAGGATATATGTGTTCATGTTATTTTTGACTCCATAGGTGAAAGCAGAAACAATTTTAGAAGCCGGGGAGCCTTATGAACTCACATGCAATGCTGTTCAGAAGAACAATATTAATCTCCTCGTGATTGGTAACACATCCATTAATGGAACTCTCAAAAGGTTAGGAAATTTCTTTGTAACTTCAAAAATCATTTCGACAGCTCTCGAAAGTCGCATAAATTGTATGAACCTGATTCAAAATGAGTTATTTCAAGAACTTGAACATGCTGGCATGGTTGTCAACCCTATTAACTCTTGCAACAAGCTCCACTACCAGAAGCACTGAAATCTGATTTTGTTTTGATACAGGGATTTTCTGGGGAGACTGAGCAACTATTGCCTGAATAATGCCAAGTGCCATGTCCTTGTTGTGAAGAAACCAGAATGAATAAGCATCAGTCCATTTCAACAGGGAATTACTATGTAATTAATAAGTTGTTTGGACATCATTTGATATGGTTTTCCTGTTTTCATTACATGTAAAACGTTATCATGTGGTAAATCAAGAAAGCTGCAATATTATTGTTTGGTTGTTCAAGAAATGAGTTTAAGTTAGCTACCGACCGCCACATCTTTCCTTGAAAATTGCATCGAAGAACAAGATTGAATATTTAAGCAAGCAAACTAACTGTCTTTACTGCACAATTTGGAACCCAGTTAGATGATGTCTTTTTATCAAACAAATGTAAGAACATTAAGAAGCACTATGAATAAGGTTTGACGTGACGAAGAAGGGTATTGTTACTGTTGTTGCCAAAAGATAACTGAAGATAAAAAAAATATTAATAATTTGTTTGTTGAGGAAGCTAATGCGAGGCAGGATTCCTGTTGAAGAAGGTGTTTACTCGCCGACAGAATATTCCATTGACATTTTCTAATTTTACGGTGGTGTTCTAAATGATATTTATTACTCCTCTTAATTTGTTAACCTTGAAGACTTTTATAGATTATATTTTTCTTTTTTTTAGTTTTATATTTTTAAATAATTAAAAAGCCCCTGAATAAAAATGAGTAATGTTTTTATTTTATTATTAAATGATAATAGAGTTCTATTTCAATGTATATAATTATTTATACGCTTGAGATTTGCACAGCAGGTCTCGAGTTCGAGTCAGGGCGTGTACCTCTTGTAAGAGTCTGGAACAGCCGGAGTTTAACTCGCTCACCTGGGCCCACAAAATACGTTTTCCGGAGGGTGGAGTTTCCTTAAATTCATAAAAAAAAAGTTTGACAGACAAAACAAAAATTAAATTCTTCATCATAATTTGTTTCTAATTTGTAAAAGACATTAACAGGTTTAATTGAGTCCAAATCAAGTAATTAATAGCTTCAAGGGAAAAAAAAGTAACTAATAGCCATTTTCATATTATAAGCATTAGGATAATTTTCAGGAAGATTTATTTATTTTTTTGAAAAATCATTGTTCCATCAATGTGGGAATGCTGAATTATATTTTATTCAACAGATATTTACGTGGCAATATCGAAGCAAATCACAAAGCTTCTAGAGGTCAAGGCAATAGAATGCCATCTTCATAGGAAACGAATCTTTTTGTATATATATTATATTGTTTCTAGAAAGTGACTGTTAAGGTTGACAAGAATAGCATTATCCAGGACGTGACTCGTATTTGCCCACACGTAAGTGTTAATATCATCTAAGTTTAATATAAAATTATTTTTTAAAAGTTTTTTTTTATTGTTAATATATTCCGGATTAGTTTGCACGTATCTCAACTAATTTTACAGGCTCTTAAGTTAACGACCATGTAAGTTTCAGGTGACTTTAAGATTTACGAGACTCGAACTGATGATCTTTAGAGAACAAATCTAAAACCTGATTATATTTCTCAGGTTTTTATTTTTTTTATTTTTTAAAGTTTTTCTAATACCTTAAAGTTGCAAAGTTTAAATAGTTATATTGTTAGGATTATTTAACCATCAGGTATGCATGGTCACATCCTGGTTGTTAATGGGTGATCTTAGGCTCTAAAAGCTTGTTTGACAATGCCTTTTTATTTAATAATATCTTTCAGTATGGTAATTTTTGTGATTATAAAATGTATGTTTATAGTGTAGTGGATCAATAAGAATACATAATTATATTGGAAGGATTATATTGGAAGGAAGTTAGAGGAAAATGTGATATTTACATAATTTGATTCTCATCATAATATTTTAATCAATGTGTTCAACGTTAACAAATCCACATAAACTAAAAGTCTTTTTATATAAATTATATCTACGATGATATTACAACAAGTTTAATGAAATAATAAAATCAATATTGTAATTTGCATGATTTTTTTACTAAATAATAACTTTAATTATAATTTTTTTACAACAACTTCAATCATTATTTTAACTAAATATATCTAGAATATTTTTTTACTGAATAATAACTTTAATTATAATTTTAACTAAACATTTATTTTAATTAAACCAATTATAATTAAAAATAATTTTTCTAAACTTATTTGTTCTAAAATCACAACCACAAAAACTTATCAAATACACTCAAAATCCAGCAACAAAAACAAGAGCTAGACGATTCCTGATAAAAAGTATTTGGGAATGCAGTTGTGGTTACTTTTTAAAGTGTTTTTCGTGTTGAAATGCATCAAAATAATTCTTTTTTTATTTTTTAAAAATTATTTTTAAAATCAGCACATTAAAACGATCCAAAATATATAAAAAAAATTAATTTTTTTTAAAACACGATGCTAAACAGACACGTATCACAATCTGAGAGAACAAACAAAAGCAATCATAAAAGGAGAGGATGTGTCAGATCATTATTTGGATATCCAGTGGAACGCTTTGATGTGTCACTTGTCTCTTGTCCTTTTTTCGTCTTTTTTCTTTCATGCCATCGACTTTTTTTTTTGGTCCTTTTATATAAGCCAAATTAAAGGAGAGGATATAATTAAAAGATGGGAACAAACTAAAAAACATGTAGGGAATGACTGAATTTAAAAAGTTTAGATAAAATATTTATTATAGTTTCTATATTTTATAAATTATAGATATTAGTTTTTTTTAGTTTTTAAAATTAAAAAAAATTAATTTTTATCTTAAATTTCATTTTCCTTATTTTTTGGTTTGTAATTTAAAAGGTAATAGAAAGTCGTTAAAATTCAGTATTAAAAAGAAAAAAATCTTTGTTAGCACTAATTCTTGCGATCAAAACAATTTAAATTAGTGTCAAATTGTTCATTTTGATAAGGGGAGTGATTTTCTTTACCTTAATTTTTTTTTTTTTTAAAAAAATCTGATCTTGGTAAGATATTTAGTTTCAGGTTGATTTCAGGTTTTTAAATGTTTTTTTGGGTTTTTGAGGTCATGAATGAATTTATAAAGTTTTTTGTAATGTTTTGTTGGTATTTTTGGAAAACAATGTGTTGAAAGTTCAGTTTTTTATTTGAAAAACCATTACCCTTGTTTTTCCAGCAACCTTAGTGGCTAAAAATTAGGCAATACAAACGACACGTCATCAGAATCTATTAAAAAAAAACAAATTTGGGCAGAAAACATGCCCCGCTGCAAAAACAAAAAAAAAGTATAGTCATGCGGGTCCTAACAAAATGGGCTAGGCGGGCTGGTCTGGCTTGCCAAGCTTAGCGGTGCCTAACTTTTTTTTTTGAATTATTTATTAAAAATTAATCCTCTTTTTTTATATATGTCTTTGTTTTTCAGAATTAATTTTTTTTATATTTAGATTAATACTACTTCTCTCTTTTATTTTATTTATAGAGTCTCTTTTAAATGATTATTTTGTAAGCATTTCATTTTTGAAGAGGTTTTTTCTAATTCATTTATATATTTTTTAATCTTTTGTATAGAAGAATTTTATTTTTAAAATAAAAAATATTTATTTTCTAATAATATTTTTAATATGTGCGTCATTGCATAATATTTTTTTTCTTTTATTTTATTCACTCATTTTAATATGTGTGTTTATTACTATTATCATTTGATTGAATAACAAATTATTTGAATAAACAAACTTAGAAAATACAACCAGTTAAATATTTCATCATACGAAATTAAATATTTTGATTTACATCTATCACTTTATTTTTATAGTTTTATTTTTAGTTATCCTTTTTAACTTTCTTTTTTATTTATTAACACATATAGTTCTTGATTTATTTGATTACATGTATACATAATTTTTTTTTTATTTTCACTTAGAATTTTTTAACTACAAAAATGTATAAAAAAGTCTATATATATAATTTTTCCTTTGTTAAAAAAATATTTGACCAAAAAAAAACACAAGTCAAGTATATAATATTTTGTAAATCAAGTTTTAACCACCTATATATTTCCATGTCCTTTTTTTATTAATAAAACTCTAAAGTGCATGGGAAAACATTGTGGATGTACACAATGAATTTATATTGTTTTTCTCATTTTTTTTTTTACACAAAACTAAAGGCCAGCAATGAGGTATTATGGTATTTTTATAGCAACACATGTCTTTTTAAAAACTCATGGGAGGCACAAAAGTTTTTTTGCATTTTATTTGAATAGAAGAATTACCAAAATAACATTTTAGAACAAAAAACTTTTATCCAGGCGATTTGTGATCATTTTCTTTTTAAATGAATAATAAAAAGACTTGAATGCTCTCAATATCAAATAATTAATTAATCTAACATGTAGGGGCATTTTTGCCATTATAGCTAGTTTTTGTTCTTGTTATTTTTGGATGGTCTCATGGGAATTTCTATCTTTGAGTAATATAAAATATTAAGAAAAAAAAAAATTTGCTAGTGCGTGACAAGTATGCGCTAAAGAGTGAACGCAACTTACACCTTCGAGTGACATGTGTGGTAGCTTTCAACAATCAAATCCAGCCTTCTACTATGGCATTGGAAGCGTGCCGATGTCCTCTTCCCGGCGGTAGGGCGCATGATGGTGAAGGATAAGTATGTAGCTGATGGTTTTTTTTTTCTTTTCTTCTCTCTACTAACCCAAAAGGTGCACATTGGCCCTCTTTATTTTTGGTTTTTCAGTTTCATTCTTATTTTTTATTTTAAATTTTTGTTCTTGACCCTTTTATAAAAGTTTTGTGTTTTCGATTTAGTCTTTAAATTATAATTTTTCATATATTGTTTTTTTTCAAATCGGTCCTTATTATTTTGATTTTTATTTTTTTCCTTGGCCATTTTGTTAAAATTTTATTGGTTTTCAATTTCATTTTTCAATCAAAGTTTATAATGGATTAATTTTTATAATTTCATCCTCATTATTTTTATTTTTTTATTTTATTAAATTTATTTTTCTTTTCAATTTAACTCTCTAATCAAAAAATTTTTGTTGCCCTCTAATTTATTTCTTATTTTGATTTTCACCCTCATTATTTTAATTAATTTATTTGTTTTGTTTTAGATCCTTTTGTATAATTGATTTTCTTCCTAGTTTCATCCTTCAACATTTGATTTGTTTAGGATTGAGCTTCACGATTTTTTCATTTATGGTGCTTTAGTATAATGACTCGGGTCACAGGTTTGAGAAGTTAACTCGGGTTGACATTTTTTTTGGCTCATTGTTTTCTTCTGATTTCATTTTTTGACATTATGTTTTTTTTTAAAGATTGGATTTATAGTTTTCGTCAATTTCTTTTATATGAGGTTATACTAGTCTCATAACCTGAGTCATATGTTTTGCAGGTTAATATAGGTGGTCGCCATATATTATCCAAGTTATAGTTTCCTTTTTCTTATGTTTTTTTAATTATTATTGTGGTTTTTATTTTAATTGATACCTTTTTTTATTTTTTTTTTAAAATAATTTTTAATTTATATCTCAATTAATATCCCTCCTCTATGATTTTTATTTTGCTTATTTAGCCTTTTTTGAATTGAGTCTTTTTTAAATTATTTTTATGTTTTTAATTTTTTAAGATATTGTTATGATTCATCTATAATTTTTTTTTTATGTTTTATATAGACAAACTTTATTTTTCAAAATAAAAAAACATTTATTTTTAGATAATATTTCTAACATGTGCAGTCTCGCATGATATTTTTTCTTTTATTTTATTCAATCAGTTTCATGTATGCGTCTACTTTTATTGTTGTTTCCTTGAATAAAAAATTGATTTTAATAAATAAACTCAATAAACACAACCAGGTAGATGTCTCATGTTACAAGATCAAATATCTTGATCTACATCTCTTTATTTTTCTAGTTTTGCTTTTAGTTATCATTAAAATGTTTTTTTTTTACATTTATTTACACATGTGATTATCGATTTATTTAATTATATGCTTGCATAAACTTTTTAATTTATACTTATTTTTTATTGAAAAAAATGCATAAAAAAAGCTTGCATATCCAATTTTTCTTTGAAAAAAAATAAGATCAATGGTTGAGTTAAATAGCTAGTATTTGTAATGTAGTCAAACTTGTAGAGACTGAAGTTTTTGAGCATTCGAGTGATGATCTGACACTAATAGAAGGGGATCTGACCCAAACAGACAATGTAAATGACCTAATGGATGTTTTTATGGACTAACAGGACAAGTTTAGACCCAAGAGGTGGCTTGGTCACACTAGACTGTGTTAGCACCTTAAAATTGAGATAACAATAGATTCGATTGTTGAATCAGGCTCAGATTTTTTCAAGTGATTCTACAAGCACTTTTATTGTAAAAAGCCACTTTATTGCTTATTGGATCATTGACCTCCTATAATTAAGCCTATAAGTTGTTGTTTGGGTTAATATTTTTATTTTTCTAGGATTTTTTGGATTTAATATTTTATTTTTGGGTTATGTTTTAATTTCCTTACTCTTTTTCGGACTTTAGATTATTTTCCTATTCAAAGGTATTGCAAACATTTTGAAGGGCAATCACCGTATACTTAAATTTTAGAGAATAAAATTATAAATTTAGAGTTATAATTTGCGATTCTTTTTGTTTATTAAAATTCTTGTGTTTGTTGTCCTGTTGTGTTATCCAGTAAGCTTCAGCCAGCATCAATTTGTACCTATATTTTGTTGGGGTGATTTTTTTATGTGTACTCTTTAGCTATGGAGTTTTAGAGTATATTTTTTGAAGGAGAAAGGCAAGAAGATGAAAGGGACGAGAGCAATGCATGAAACAAAATGAATTGAATTTAGCTGAAAGATTTTGTTCTGAATATTTGATTCTGACCTATCTATCAATTGAGTTCAATTCTAATAGAGAGTTGGTTCGAAACATGGTGTGAAAGTCATAAAAAATTAACAAAAAAAAGAAGAAGCAAAGATCAGAATTATTTACTGTCCAAAATTAGCGAAGCAGTCCTGCATTCCCAGCTTCTTCTCCTACTCACCTTTTCTCACCATTCAACATGAAATAAAAGAGTTTTGAGGCGTAGCACCCCCTCCTATAAGCTATATATATGGAGAAGGTCAAAGTGGCCGTATCGAACACCTTTTCTCACCTTTTCCCATTGCACCAGCATCGATTTACTCTTAAACAGTTCAACAAAAAATCCGTTTGCTACATAATTCGGCATATCTAAGATCTTGGATAACCTTGAAGTAACTTGGAATTATTTAACTGATGCTATTCTTTTCTGTGTTAGAAGGATCCTGTTACTCTTAAGTTCGATAATGAAGTTTCCTAATCTGATTTACGTACTTTGAAGATCGACAGTAGCATCTCATCTATCATTATGGTTCAACCACAGTCCACAAAACACAGTGACTGACAGAAGCAGCTACTTACCGAAAGCAAATTCTGTGTGGATGCCGAAGTAATTAATTATCTGTCCATGAGTTGATAACATTGTTGTGTATGTAATACTTTTAGATGCAATAGAAATTGTCAGTCTATACTCAGTAGCTGCGTTGATATAGCAGATTTCAGTTTTTACCTTTTTATTGGTTACTTATTTGGAGAGATTACTATTAATATGCTAGAGTAAACACACACAAATATGATTGTGATCATAAATCTGGAAAGCTTTCATTATATGACCTTCAAGAATAAAAATGGGAAAGTAATGAATGAACTGAGGAACATCCTGCATGTTATTCATCAAACAGATGCATATCAAACCTGATAAACAAAGAAAAAGTAGGAAAAAAAATGTTTCCTCTGTTCAAAAGCAAGAGCTAGACGAACACAATCAGCAAAAAAAGAGAAGGGAAAGCAAATAAACCAATGAAATTACTGGAAGAGCTTGAAATTAAGATAAATTTCATTAAAATACGGAAGTGACAAAATACAGGACCAAAACAATAGATAAACACCACAAAAATCTATGCGCATTTATCAATGTAATTAGTGTTTACATCATAGCCTAAAAAGATTAAAAAATATTAAGCGAAAAATCCAAAAATCAGAATTGTCTAGAGTAGAAAATCAGTGAGGAAATCCTGCTACTAATGCTTCTTCCCCTGCCTGCTCACTGTTCATCGTGAACCAAAAGTCTTGAGGCATAGTATTACCATATGGCATGCCTAAGTGGCTATATCCATAACCACCCATTGAATCAGTATAATATGGTTCTGGATATGATCCTTCCATACCTCCCCACATGCCAGTCCAGTATGGGTTGTACGCACCAGAGCCAGTAGGCATCATCATGTAGTTCTCACAAGCTTTAAAGTTTTGATCAGACGCATTCCTCTTCCTCTTCTTTCCGTTTTCACTACTAACAAGCTTCCTCTGATCAGCTTCCTCATCGATCCCATGAAGATTCCCTTTTGACGCTATCTCCTTAACATTCATTGGCGCAATTGTAGCTTTAGATTCATCAGCAGATTCTGCAATTCTTGCTCTTTTAGCCATCGGGGGCAGGGAATTTACTCTGTCTGTTGGCTTCTGCTGTTCTTTAGATGACGAGCATGATGATGTAGCAGACAATGTAGTAGATGAAACCTTGCACGTTTGTGATGGCCAGTGAACAAATGAAATCAAATCTTTAACTTGAAAAGAAGTGCTTCTGGAACCACTACCACCACCACTGCCGCTACTGCTAGAAGTATCACACTCCAAAATCCTATTAATAGTACGCCTAACAGTCATGTTAGGAATGAGGTAATCAGTAAGCATATCAGTGGCTCCACATTCACACTTCAACCTCGATTTGATCAAGTGATCCCTAATGCACCTATCACAGAAACTTTTAAAACAACACTTGCTCGTCAAGACAGCATCTTTCATGATTTTCTTACAGAGAGGACACAAAAGATCAGGTGCGACATCATTAACAGACCATGATGATCTTCTAGCAGGTATCCCCTCCATCTCTTTCTCAAAAATATCTTCGTTTGGCTTCATGACCGCAACCTCGCCATTACGTAAAACATACCGACCTTCAGGGTCAGCTTTCAACATTGATTTCGGAATCCCAGTAGCCGCTTTCACTCGTTTGACATCATAGTTGGGATCTCCATTAGTAGGGCAATGTTGGATGAAGTGACCCCCAACATGACATCTGTGACATAAGTAACCTTCCGGGGGTGTTTTGTTCGGAAGGCCACCGCGTGTTCTTCCATACTTTCCTCCCTTGACGTAGCTACCACCAGAATAACAACCTTGCCCTCGCCAGTCTAAGGCTGGTGTGTTAACCAACTCTAGTATCTTTCTAGTCTCCTCCTCGTCAATAACACCCATAGTTAAGAAAAAACAAAACTATCTATCAAAGAACCAACCCTCTCTCTTTCTTTCAATATTTGATCTCTAAATTTCTCTTTCGATCTTTTGAATGAGAGCGTAGGCTGAGAGAGATTTTGTTCTTTGTATAGGAGTTCTAGGTCGGTTGATTATTCCCTATTCTTTCCGGATTTCTAAGTCGGTCATTATTTATCTATGTGAAAGACGTGTCGTTTTCTATCCTGATTTAACGCGGACAGGGTTAATGAGTTTGGGGTCCTTGTACTTTTATTATTTACGCAAATGGACCCTCATCAAAGCAAATTATTAATCCAACCCTTATTCTTCATACCCTGTTAGTCTGTTTAGTTAACTTTGGGATGTTCTTTAGTATATGCTGTATATATTAAGAAAATTCATAAAATATAAGAAATGAAATTTTTTTGAAAAATAATAGATAAATATGAAGAAATAAAGAAAACCAAAAGTAGTATAGAATTGAGAAAAATATAAAAAAGAACAATTTGTATAATTTTTTTAAAAAATAAAATTTATTTTTTTAGAAATACATAAAAAAAATCTTAAACCTAAGAATATAAGTATAAAAATAAGAAATAAAAACACATAAAAAATCATCTTGGACAAAATTACCCTCTAATACATTACAATTAGCATCTGCCAAGGCATTTACCCTATGCTTATCAACTGCAATATCAGAAGCTCATCGCCTCTGTCAAGCTGAATATATTCAACAGAATTCCTCCTATTTTCCTCTTTATGATGTGCCCAGCCATCATCAGAGCTCCCATGAGTGAGTAGGTGGCACCCTTAGCATGGAATCTCTTACTATGCCTTCTGCCATTACTTACAGAGTGCTTACCTCCACCTCTACTACTTGCACTGATACATCTACTGGCCTTATCACTCTGGCTCTGCTACAATTCACCAAGGAACATGAACTGCAGTTCTGATCAGGCTGCCCCAGTTTCTTCTTTATCCTCTGGACCTCCTTCACGACCTCTGTTGATATTCTCAACATAGCAGAAGATTTTGTCTCTGATAGATTTGATTTCAGAACTCATTACCCTTCATGAAACGAAACTCAACACAAACATCTCCAATCAGTGCCCATGCCTTGGCCCAAAAGAGTTAAGTAGAAGAAAACCACTCAAAAGCAAGAAACTTGTCGTTGGAGCTGGATTTCACTTCTTTTCTGTTGCTAATTCACGATATTGTCTTCTCATTTTTCATCATTGCATTTTGTCGAGGATGCATATTTAACCATTGAGGAAATAAAGTGTCTTCTAAGTACTGTGGCATCGATCCGTATACGGGACATGCTAATTCAACTACCTCCTAAGCTTGATGCAACTGTCCATCCTCCTTAATTCTAAGATCATCCCAACGCCATATAAGATTCACTAAGAAAGTTATTCTAAGCATGAATTGTGATGATATTTCAAAATTCAAAGTGTTTAAGAATATATTTTTTAGCGGTTAAATTATAAGCATGTTATATATAACAAGATAGTCTATTCTCTATTATTCATGAAACTTGTAATTTGTTGTAAAAGGCTTGTAACCTACAAAACAATCCTCTTTGATGTGATTTGAGGACATGAGATGACAAAATCAGTGATCTTTATGCAAATGGTTACAGTAAATAAGAGAATGAATATTTATTCTTAAAAATAAAAGTGTTTATTCTTAGTTTTAATATGATAAATGCTTTGAAATTGAGAAGGTATATGTGTTGAGAATAGAGATTATGAACCTTTTATCTATGTGATTCTAGGATATTTATACTCATTAAACCCTATAAAAAATATATCTCTTAAGGGTTTAGGATGTTCTTTTATCCTTATAGCACTCATTAGGGATAAATATCCCTAATATTAATATTAATGTGATATGAGATATCCTTGACATTAATATTAATTGGGGATGAAAGACAAATATCCCTGACATTAACATTAATCGGGAATAGAAGATGAGTATCCCTGGCATTAACATTTTATATTCAAAAGTCATCAAAATAAATAAATGGAGCATTGTAGCCCAATATAAGGCTTATAATGATCTCAAGGCCTTTAGCCCTTTGTGCTTGGCACATTACCAAGCCCATTATCAATGGGTATGGCAGCGAGAAAGACCCATACATACTTGGACTTAACAGATAGCCATGTCCAATGGTGTAAATTCCTAATTAGGCCTTGCACGCATTAAAGCCCAAGGTCGATGGATCGTGAAGGTCGCCAGAGCCATGCCAAATTAGGCTTGACATGCAGCCAAGCCTAAAGGCGATAAGTATGGTAGTTCATTAGACCTATGCCCAATTAGACTCGATGTATAACCAAGCCCAAAGGTGCTAGTCTTGGTAGTTCGCTAAACTCATCCCTACTTAAGCTAAACTATAGTGCCAAGCCCAAGAGCGATGGGTCTAACAGTCTGCCAAACCTATATCCTATTGGGCTTGGTATGTAGGCGAGCCCAAGGATATTAGGTCTGGAAACTCACCAAAATTGTGCCCCATTAGACTCAGCATATAGTCCAAGGTTGTTAAAATTGTGATTTTTGACACGGCACGGAAAGTGTAATACAAACTCAGATCGTAAAAACGGATCATAAAATCATAAAGAATTTTAAAATACATTAACAAAAAATTCATGCTTCAAATAAAAATTCAAAAATCAACTCAAATCAACTCTGTAATCAATCCAAACATTTTATGATTGTAATTACCTTTTTGTTATACATAACAATTCACAAAACTATAATACTGAAATGGAATCCTAAAATCATTCCATCATTCCACAGTATAAATGGACAACCCACAGCCCCACACTCCACAAAGCAAAAAACATGATTTAATGATTTCAATTTTCACCCGATTAATTCAATTCAATTCAGTCCTATAATACTAAAATGACATTCAATTCAGTCAAATTCAACAATTTTCAGTCCAATTTTCACCCCATTAATTCAGTTCAATTAATTCAGTCCTATAATACTGAAATGGCATTAAATTCAGTCCAATTCAACACTTTTCAGTCCAATTTTCACCCCATTAATTTAATTCAATTCAGTCCAATTAATTCAGTTCTATAATACTGAAATGGCATTCAATTTAGTCCAATTCAACAGTTTTCAGTTCAATTTTCACCCGATTAATACTATTAATTCAGTCAAGATATATACTGTGGCAGTGTCGCATTCAATTCAGCAATTTTCTCACCCGATCTATTCAGTCCATCCAATTTTCACCCAAGCAATTCCATTCAATTCAATTCAACATTATACATATACAAATTACAGGACCGGGCAAAATCAAAATTGTAATTAATAATTATAGGGTAACAGACTAACAGTTAACAAGGCAAAATAAAAATCTATTACAGGGGCAAAATCAACTACTGCAGTGATGATTATGAAGGCAAAATGAACTTATGGTGAAGAGCCGTTGATGATGATGGCTGAACGGCTGCTGCTAAAGAGGCCCGATGTCGCCTGCTGCTGTTGAAGATGGGAAAGAAAGGAGATCGTTGTCGGCTTGCCGCTGTTAATGAAGATTGAAGAGGAAGCCCGAAGCTGTGAGCTGTTGAGGAGATCATCGTCGTTGTTAAAATCGCGATTAACAGAAAAGGAAGCCGCAACCATGAGCACTGAGGAAAGAGAAGGAGTGAAGACTGGACTGTGACCGCTTTTGTGGAGAATGGAGATCTTCGTTGCCGCTTTTGTGGTTGCCGGTGCCTAGTTGGTTAATTAGATAAGGGGATTAGGGATTAGCCGATTAGGGATTTGTGAGTATCAGATGAGTATTTTGTGAGTTGTGATTTGTGATTTTAGGGATTTGTTCACTAAAGACTGAAGACAGTGAAGAGCGACTCGCATGACTGTGCATTTCCACAGCCAATAGGCGCCTGACAGCTGGACCATGGGGGGAATTTTGTTTCAGCGCATCATTTTGGCACAATCACAAAATCGGTCCTGAAATCGCAATTTTGCGCGATTTCATATGATTTTTACGATTTCAACCCGATTTCACCCATTTTTTATTTTTTCAAGAGATTCAACACGTAAAGCATGTTTTGACTCGTAATATCGTATGATTTTATGAGTCAAAACGTGATTTTAACAACTTTGATATAATCAGGCCCAAGGACATTGGGTCTGACATGTTGCTAAACCCTTATCCTCTTATGCTCGATTGTGGTGCCTAGCCCAAGGGTGTTGGATCTAGTAGCTCATCATACATTTGCCCTATTGGGTTCGATATGTAGCGAGGCCTAAAGGCGCTGGGTCTGGCAGTTTCCCATACCTATACCCACTTGAACCCGGTATAGTGCCACACCCAAGGGCGATAGGTCTGGTAGTTTGCGAGACCCACGCCTTATTGAGCTTGGCATATAGCCATGCCTAAGAGCATTTGGTTTGACAGTTCATTAGACCTATACTCACTTGGATTTGGTACGTACGGTGCCATGCTTATAGGCTGTAGGTTTGGCAGCTTGTCAAACCCTTGTCCTTTTGGGCTTAGCACACATCCAAGCCTAAGAGTGTAGAGTCTAACAACTTGCTAGACTCATGCCCTATTGGGCTTGGTATGCAGTAAGGCTCAAAGATGTTGGGCTTGACAACTTGCCAAATCTATACCTACTTGGGCTCAACATGGTGCCAAACCTAGGGATGTTGGTTATTGAAGCAAATCACGCCCACTTATCAATGGGTTATCACCATGCCTTTAGACCTTATAAATAAAGAGTTTAGTTTAAAATTCATTTTTTGTAAGGCACTAAAAATATTGATCCATTAGTAGCCCTCTAAGTCTTTGTGTATTTAATATGCAAAAAATTGAAGGGTTGTTAGTTTTTAATGAGAGACTCTTTACCTTCCCACAAGATAAATTATCCTAAACATAACTATTAGGATTCTTATAGCTAGGTGGCTCGTCCTAATTAAAAAAGAGTCTCTCGAAAAAAGAAAATGGTTGTGTGCATTCAATATAGTAATTGAATAGTTTTTTTTAGATTTATGGTGAAATTAAGGGTTATTCATCCAATGGTAATGATGGAAAATTAATTCTTTTATTAACCATAGTTACTCACCTCCATTCTTTTCTTTCACTTTGAAAACTTATTTGCTAACAATGAATTTATGAAGAAGCTTTGAGCGAGACTTATTATTAGTTGCAAGAAGAAACTCTACTACTCGAATTTAGGCAATCCTCACCCTTAAACTACCTTATTCTTTCTTTTTGTCATTTAGTAAGAAAACATGGGCTCTAAAAGGGTTAGTTCCGACCATAGGAGTAGAGATGCTACTTTGTTTTATGGTGAATTTAGCTTTCAATTAAAAACTAAGGAAATAATAGAGGACATGGAAGTGCATCCACCTCTAGAATTGGGGAAGGTAGTTCCTAACCCTGAACAAGTCACCCCTGCCTTTAGAGAACCCTAGGGGAGAGACAGGCTGCCTTAAGCCCTCGAGGACACTGAGCTTAACACCTTAAATTATAGAACATGTGGCCTATATAAATGGTTGACAGCTATGAGAATATATGGCTAAATTGTCTGCTTGAACTGAGAGGATTAGGCAAGTGACCTTGGCTACCTCCCATAGGTGCTTTGAAATCACTACCTCCATGTGTATGTACAAGCTGGGGTACTCATTCTTTCTTCAAGTGTTTGTGAGGGAAGCTTTCCACTAATATAAGTTGGGTCCAAGCCAGCTGCATCCCAACAGGTGGATCATTTTATCTGTCTTTAAAAAATATCTTAAGCTTATTGGCCTAGAGCCTGCTATTAATATCTTCAGGATTTGCTATAGTTTGATTGGTGGTGTCGACGGTGGTAATGTTGCACACTGGTTTTTCATCTTTTCCAATAGACCCATGAAGGGGACTTTACAGGGCAAGTTTGCTCAAGTCAAGAAGTAGAGGGGAGGTGTCTCCTAATTAGATATACTGGGATGCTTAGACCAAAAAATAGGTTAATAGAGGTTTGAGGTTGTGCCCACTACTAGAAACTATCTATACTAACATGAACAACAAACCCCATTTTAGTTTGGATGAGGAAATGACGTGTTTCATATTGTCCTAGGCCTCAACCAAGTACAAGATCAATGAGATGATCAAAAAGCAATATCCCTATTGCATAGTAAAAAGCTTCTTATTTTTATTTTTATACATCTAAATATTCATTTCTTACTTTGTTTTTGTGTAGGGTTAACAACTAAAAAGACATGAGAGTCTTCGATAGAGTCTAGAGAGGAGAGCTCGTCTGTGTCTGAAAGGGCATCTTCATCCTTTAACTTGAGTGGAGCTAGGATTGAAGTGGATATGAAATATGATCCCATCAGTATAGACGAGCTTTCATTCTCCTTTGTTTAGGGGTCCAATACCCTTCTTGAAGTCATTATGAGGTTACTACTCGCTTCAAGATATGAAAGGTCTCCACCCTATAGAGTTTGACTTTGTTACCTCAGCCTCTCATGTTCTCTCATTGCCAATGCCCCTACCCCCATCTTCAACCGTAGAGACCTTTTTAACTACTGGAATTTCTACGTAGGATGCTCAACTTTTTAACTCTTATTTAATCTTATTATTTTTTAATTTTTTTTAATAATTATCACTTATCTTTGTTTGACTTTCATAATATGCGTCCACTTTAAGATGTGTTGAATGGCTGACAGGAGCCAAATAAGAGAGGCCATCGTCAGACATAGAGCATACCATACTGCTCTTCAAAAGCTAAGATATAATATGGTTGCAGTGAAGGCTGAGCTAAGGGAGTTCAAGATAACCTATATGGTGCTGAAGGAAAACATGAAAGGTTAGGTCTTTTAATTAAAATCCACTAAAAAAGAGGTTTATATAACTTATACTAAAATAGCCTCCCTGAAGTAGGGAATGACTGATTTGAGGGCATCCTACGAGGCTCTAAAGGCCGAGCTCCTTGCAAGTATTTCAGGAGATGTTTGGAGGGTTTGCGACGCTGACTAAGTGGCTCGAGACAAGATTTTCCACGCCATGTCCAACCTGTATTTTCTTAAGGGAATTCAAATGCACTTTAGTGATGTTTTCCATTTGGCTTTGATGATGTCTTCCCTCCCAGAGCTATAGCTGCCCAGCGCGAAGTTTACCTCATAAAGGAGCCTGACCTCAATGTTTAGTCCTTAGCCCCCAACCCATTTTGGCTTAATACACAACCCCGATCTTGTGGGTTTTTTTTTATTATGTATTGAATATTTATATTTTGTTGAATTTATTATTTTTTGCATTTCTCATTAATGTTTTCTTTGGAGTATATTTGTTTTTGTTAGACTTGTTTAATCTAAATGGTCCCAACGCTTATACTTAATAAAATTTTCATACTAGGTCCAATGCCTATATATAGTGTACGAGCTAGACTTATGAAGTCTAAATGGGTCCAATGCCTATACTTAGCAAGTTTTGTCTAGACTTGTATATAGGTTTTTCATACACAGTCTGAATGGTTAGAAATATTAACATTTAATTATTCGTCGATAAAATTGTTGGTAAAATACCTTAATAAATAGAATCTTTCATTTCACAACAAACGAGCCTCTTCTTTTTCTTTCTTTCTTTCTTCTTCCCCTTATGTAAAAAACATCAAGATCCATTTCTTTCTTTCGCTTCTTTTCTCTTCTCACTTTTTTTTTAATTAACATACTTTATGATTTTTTTTTCTCTTCTCAGCTTCACTCGAAACTACATTAAGGTAAGATTTTTTTTCATATGAGATCAATGTTGTTGTTGTTTTATTTTTTTTGTGTTATTTATTTGTTGCAAATTTGTTTGAGTTGATTTTCTTCTTCTTTTTTCCAAGCAACTCAATTCTGAGTACTATGAAGTGTTGATTTATATTAATTTAATTATTTTCTAGTTTTGTTAAATAGATTTTTTTAAAATATTTTTAAATAATCACCGACGGAATTGCATACGATATTGTTTTTGGTTATATAACAATCTTCCCGGGGGAAATACCAACGGAAAGAAGCGGGTAATTTTTTTTGCGCGCTTTTTCCATCAGTAATAATATTTTTGTTATTACCGACCGACAAAAAATTACCGGCGAACGATTCATCGACATAGCATTTTCATCTGTGATTTCTTTGATAAATTAATTTCCAACAGAATGAGAGTACAAATATCGACGAAAAATTCCGTCGGTAAATATAAGAATTTTGGTAGTGTATTTAATAAAAAAAAGTCATTAAAAAATCAATTAAAAAAACAACATCAGAAAAAAAAACCTGAATGTTGTGGCTTAACTCATCAAACTCACGTTTCGGATCTTGGAATCAATTGAGTTCAATAAGTTTTTCCTTAAATTTATATTTAACCTTTTAAAAAAAAGAAGAGGGCCAAAACAATCCAATCGGGGATGGGCCATTGTAAGGAAAAGCCTAAGCTCGTGGATGGGCCTTCAAACCCACGCCCGCACAACTAGTTTCGTTCTTGATATTTTAAAGGGTGAACTATAGGTCAACTACAAGCCTAGATTCCAGCCACCTAGTGGTGGCCAGAAAATCAAGGCAATCTTTTTTTTGTCTAAAAAACCGAATTTTTAAGTCATTTCAAGCTAGAAACACCTCACTAACACCCGTTAACTCAAAATACCCAAAAAAGAGGTCCAAAAACATGAAATTAAATCGGATTAGATTTATCTTCCTCATCCTAGATCTATTTTTTTAAGGAAATATTGATGTTATAAACAACCACTCTAAATCTCTTCACATCTAATGGAACCTGTGGACACTAAAAAAAATCTATTTTGGTGGTCAGAAATGGCTTGAATATCGACTTTCTCTCTTGTCGCTTAAATTCAGCTCCTTTTTCTAACTAGAAACCTAAATATAATAAAAATAAATTTTTGTACCAAAAATGATTTTGTCTGAATTTTAAAGGACCTAAATCATATACTTTGTCCTATTTTTAAAGTTCAAGGACCTAAGTGTATTTTTTAATTTCGGTCTATATTCTTTCAATTCCACCATTGCTTTAGAAATCCAAATCAATTAGCCTTCAATCAGGATCAAATCATCAAAAATAAAACTTTGAGGACCGAAATAAATTTTAAAAAATAAACAGTGTCATCCACAATGTTTTGGGAGGGGGTGAATAGTGTCGGCTGCACAATGTTCATCCCATGCGTTTTAGTTTTTAAGTTAATTTGTTATATTTACTTAGGAATATGAGATATTCAAATCCAAAAAACATATGGCTAATTAATTGTTTTTCCTTTTTTTTTTTTGGGTAAAAAGCATGTGGCTACTTAATCTAAGAATAGTTAAGTATTTGACTAGAATGTATAAATAACAAACTGATTTAGTCCAAAAAATATCAGAAGTTGTTCCTTTCATGTTTTATTTCAATTTCAATTATTTTGTCTCTCTTTCATCCCTAGTCGTCATCTCTAAAAGTTTCTTCCAGAATCGTGAAAGTGAGACCACTTTAAAAATGTTTATACATATCAAAAATATATTGATTTGTATTCAATTAGATAATTTAAATTTTATTTAAAAAATTTAAGTTTTGAGATGCCTGATTAATTTTTAATTATTATTATTATTATTATTATTATTATAGGGAGTATTTAGGTGACAAAAGACATAAAGAAGAGATAAAAGTATGGTTAGAGGTACTTAATAAATTACACACACACACACAGAAGGATGTAAATTATATATTGTTCACGTGTCAAGTTCTTTTATCCTTAAGATTTGATTCTCGTACTCACACATCCTTCTGTAAAAAACTTCAGGCATGCCTTTCTAGAGTAAATGTTTGGAATTCAAGAAAGTAAATTAATAACAAAGATTCTTCAAAATTTAGGATAAAGTTATTATTGTTAGTGAATCTTGTCAACAAAGGAATGTAGACATTCAAAAGTTAATTAATGAAAAGTCAAGACCCTTTGTTTTCTTCTCCCTTCTCCTTTTGTTCTTGATCAACCGCAAGAAGATCAAATTCAAACGTACGTGTAGTTCAACTTGCACAAGCACAGCCCCCTTTATCAATGCATCTGTGTGCATTTAATGAGAACTGGTTGGTTGGTAGCTGCTGTTGTAATTGTTGTTGGAAAAGCTGCAGATGCTCTTTTTAGTTCAAGGCTTGGAGATTTTTCATGACGAACTAATGGTGGCAGACTAGAAGTTATTATGCAGATAACTTACAGCATCCCTTTTGCTTTGGCATCCATCTTTTCTAACACCTCTGGTGCTGGCCAAGGTAAGTTTTTTAGTTCCAAGCAGTACTTCTGCTAAGGTATGCATGTGTAAAACATATATCAGCAGTGGCGAAGCAAGGATTTGCAGATGAAAATTTATTAAATAAATAGATATATAAGATTTATATGATGAAGATGCGTTTCTTAAAATTGTTTAAAGATATGACATAATCTTGATTAACACATTTGAATCATAAATATTCTTTACATGTCACTGTAAAAAACAGTCCATCGTTTAGGGTTACCAAATGAACTAGTCAACTATTCTTTATATATATTTATTGTCTAACTACAAAATTATATATATATATATATATATATATATATTGTCTAACTACAAAATTAGTAAGAGAATCCGAACATATATAATATACAAGCTATTCTAAAAATAAAACTACCACAAAATCATAATGAGTGATTATACTCTAATTTATGCTTTAAACCTTCATATTTTAGCACAAAGAGTATTTAATCTCATTTTCACTATACTTAAACACCTTTAAATCTTATAAGTGGTATCTACTTAGTTATAAAGATATTAGAACTTTAATTGTATTATTCATTTTATTGAGAGAGTTTATTGTGAAAATAAAATCATCCTTGTAAACCTTGAGAGTTAGGTAAAAACTCTTGATATTTATGAGAGAATTTTACCAAGAAAAAAATCTTGAAGACAGCGTATCTTTAAGTGCGAAAAATCTTAAGGAAATGATTTCTTCAAGTGGTGTAAAAATCTTAGTGTGGATTCATCAATTGATAATTGTACTCTAAAACTTGGACAAGTTAAGAAATACAATATTCAGGCATGGTTTGATACTTGAGATGTGAATGTAAGCTTGCTAAACCATGTTAAAAATGAGTTTGCAAATTCTTTCTCTCAACTATTTACTTTAAATACTTTAATTATATAATTTATTATTGTGTTTGCTTGAAGTAATTGGCATTAATTATAAAATTTATTTACACACCTTATTTACCTCCATCTTAGATGTCTAGCTGTCTTTATTATAGAATAACAATTGTACTTAAATGGTTTAATTTTTTTTGAAAAGTCAGCCAACTTGCGTTGAAAAGACATTTGTTTTTGAAAATCTTTATATTTTTTAAGAAAATAAGTTGGAATAGTGGAAGAAGAAAACTAATAATAATAATAATAATAATAATAATGTATGCTGTCGGTTAATATAGATTCTAATCTAGATTTTTTCTAGAGAAAGATATTAAGTATAAAGCTAAAAGGTGTGAGCAAAACACTATTTCCTCACACCTTTCCCACACTCATTAGCATTACGGATTACAATTGTAATCTATAATGTTTTTTTTTTTGTGTATTTTGATCCTTTTTTCTATGGTTATTGATTTTATTTTTAATTTAGTCCTTATATGATGTGTTTATGGGGATTTCAAGTTGATGATTTATTTTAATTTTAACTATTTTTTCCTTTGGTTATTGATTTTATTTTTAATTTAGTCCTTATATGATGTGTTTATGGGGATTTCAAGTTGATGATTTATTTTAATTTTAACTATTTTTTCCTTTGGTTATTGATTTTATTTTTAATTTAGTCCTTATATGATGTGTTTATAGAGATTTTGAACTGATAATTTATTTTTACTTTAATTGTATGATTTATTTTTTTAAAAAATATTTTTTAAAAAAATTAGGTTATTAAATTTTGTGGAGTCAATGACCCGATTTGCGAGTTTGATGAGATAACTCTGGTTGCCTTGGTTCGCAAGTTTAGTGGGGTATTTTTTTTTCCTAATTGAACTCGATTATGTGATCTTCTATTTTTCTTTTTATCATATAGTTAAAAAAATAGTTTCAGAAAAAAAAACATGTTATTAAAATTTAGAAAGTTCATGGGTCTGTTGATAAGTTTGACGAGTTTAACTTTTATTTATTTTATTTTATTTTAATTTATTTTTTTCGATTTTTCATCCTTCGATATTGGGTTGATTGAGAATTGAGTTTTATAATTTGTTTTGTTTTGCTTTCTATGAGGTTATTATAGTCTTAAAAAAAAAGTCTCAGTATTGGTTTGATGATCGATTTTTCAATTACCCATGTTTTTTTTATCATATAGTTAAATAAAAAATATTTAAGAAAAAAACAAGTTATTAATTTCAATGGAGTCCCAATACCTGGTTTGCGGGTTTGAAGTGTTAACTGGTTATCCAATTTATGAGTTTAATAGTTTTACCCATCAAACTTGATATTGTCTTAGAGTGACCGAGACAAAGTTATTAAAACTAATTTACAAAAAGAATAAAATTATTAAATCCATTGAAGTTCATGAATCAGGTTGTATTGTGACCGAGTTTGATCCAATTCGACATCATCTTAATATTAAAAAATTATCATCTTAATTTTTTTTAAAAAATTATATCTTGTTTTTAATAATTATTCAAGTTGTTTTCAAATTTATTAAATTAAATTATTTATTTTGAATTGGATTTTATAAGTTAGTCAAGAATATTTTAAAATTAAATTGCTTAATTAAATTTAATGATATTGCTAATAAAAAAAGTAGTTGTACCTATCGCAGAAAAATTATTAGTAGGTGTATATATAAATGGATGTAATTGTTGATTGACAGCTCACCTACACCCAGTACGATGAACCATTGATTAGAACCACACATATCCTAGCTGAAAATTACTTTTTTTCTCTTACCTAAAAAAAGGGTACGATTGAGTTCCTCATATATTACGAATATAAAAACATAACTATTCAAATTACAATTAAATATTTATGATTGAGTGTATAGTAAAAATAAAAATAATATGATTCTTTATCACTCCCTCTTTCCCAATATATTTTATTTATCTCAAAATTGTTCCAACTTTTTTTATATTGTCCTTTCTTTGTACTTTTTAACTTGTCATATAGATTAAAAAATAAATATGATTTATTTTATAATAAAATAATTATAGTTGCCAAGAGTTATAGTGGAAAACACAATTTTGAAATAAGACACAATTTTTTTTTTAAATAGCATAGTACTTGAAAAACTATTGTCAGCTGATAAAAAGTAATCTTACTATTTTTAAAAAAATAATTGAAGTTTTCACTTAGTTTAGTAGAAAAGAGTGAAAACATAATTTCAGATATAGAAGAAAAGGGTAAGAGTTTTTTTCTTCTTTCTAACTATCCCGTTTTCTTTTTTTCTCTTTCTTTTTATTTGATAGGAAACTCTAATCCTCACATCCCTCCAATCTTTGAGTCAGGAAGCCGATAAAATTGAGTTTGCATCAAATGAACTTCTCTAACTCAAGATATTCAAATCGGAATGGTCAAAGATCAAAACTAGCAGAATACGAGACTTGTCTTTGAAGGCTGCGATTTTCATGCCCTTTCTTTCTTATTTTTCTTGCAACACACACACACACACACCTTCAAAATATAAAACAAAGATTATTAAGGTATTATATATATTAAAACATGGATAAAATACTAGGTATATGTGAGTAAAACTATCGAATAATATGATTGTATAAGTGATAACAGTTGTGGCGGTGGTGGTGGCGGTTTAGCTAGACACACAAGCTTGGCCAGCGGTTTGCAATAAAAAAATGGTAGAAATACTCGTGAAGACAGGGGGAAGATGAATCTAGTGTTTTGATGGAGGATTAGACAATTTTTTGGATGATTTGAAGGTTGTTTTCTCTTAGGGTTTTTTAGGTTCTAAGGTTTCTTCCTCTAAGGAGCAGTGACCATGAAAAAAAAATCGTGCTTATATATACATCATAATCACGATTTAGAATAACAATTGTTATTTAAACTCTTTTTTAAAATAATAATTTTTTAACAATCGCGATTCAAAATAGTAATTATAAATCGCATAAACTATGTCATTTCTTTGAAACTTTTTAAAAATATATCATTTCCTCTTAACTTTTAAAAATAGTAGTTATAAATCACATAAACTGTGTTTATATGAGATTATCACAGTCTAATGATTAAGTCACAAATTTGATAGGTGTACCAGACTTGATCTTATATATATGTTATCATCTCAATATTGAAATAAAAAATATTATCTTAATTTTTTAAAGTTAAATTATATTTTTATTAGTCATTTGCATTATTTTTAGACTTGTCAAATTATTTAGGTCACTTTTGATTAATTTCTGTATAATTTAATTTTTTTTTCCTTTTACTATAAGCAATGTCTAAATATTATTTATTTAATTTTAAAAAATTGATTTGACCACTAATATAGTGCCAGCGAACGATGTAGTAGATTATAATCCAGATTCATATTAGAATATATATTGGGTGTAATTTCCCATGTGATAGATTACATGCATTTTCATCATTTATTAATTGCCATCTCACGCATTTACGATGAACAATTAATTGTAACCACACCTACCAAAATTGATGCCGAGCAATTGAATTCTTTGGCTATTAATGGATTGCATGTCAAATAGACAGACACATGCACATGCTATAAATTTGATTAAGTATTTATATAGTTTTTTTTTTTAAATTTGATAAAAGTACTATTGTTTTAATAGAATCAGCTTAATAAATATGAATGAATGCCCGTGATTGATGCTTCGTGGGAAAAGTTTAATGTTAGTATATGTATAAATTTAAAAACTAATTATTTTACAAAAATACTTATAAGGAAAAATTATAGTGGGACAAGGAAAACTTTGGGGTAGTAAGACAAGTTTGGAAAAATCACATTGCAACTAGATAAGTTTTAACATGTGAAGTATATATTTTTTAGGAAATCGTAATACTTTTTCCATAATATTTTTTTGTTTAATGAATTTCTAAACTTGGTTGCGCGATTTATAGTATGATACACATATCTATACTAGGAGATATGCCGAGTCAAATGACTTAAAGGTATAAAAGAATTGCATTCCTCCTCGTATCACAAAGAGTAATTCAGAGAGATATTTTAAGTTCTTCATGTCGAGAGGTTTTAAAAGGCAGTCATGAAGTGGGTCCTCAAATAAAAATAAAGAGACTCATGGTTCCATTATCAAGCATATTGATGGCTTTCTCCTTTAATTAACCATGTAAAGCGCCTAGTAAGAGCCTGCTTCCTTTTTAAGTATTTTTTTTTATTTAAATGTGGATGATGATGCATGCACCTCATGCTAGCATTAGGATAATCTAAGATGGCAGAGACATGCTTGAACCCCTTCCTTCTATTATTATAGGTGATGGTTTACATCTCCAGCTAATAAGAGGTTTTTAGGCCAATGTTCGCTCCCATTTTCAAATTAATTTCTCCTTTTCCTGTTTAAATATCGTGATGACTCATGTTGTTACCCATTTTTTACCATAAAAAAAATCAAGAAAAATAAAAGAAAAATAAAATAAAATAAAATAAAAAAGGAAAAGAAAATAAAAGAAAATAAAAAAAATAAAAAAAAAGGAAAGGAAAGGAAAGGAAAAGAACAATAAAAAATAAAAAAAATAGAAGAGAATACACATGAAGAAAGCTTAGAAGATTGCCTAAGTTGATTGTGAAGGATAAAAATAACAAGTGGAAAAGTTGGAGGACCAGAATGTACAAGATTGGTAAATTGGCAACCCAATTTTGATTGACAAAAGGCCCCATTAGTGAGAATATTTTATTTGAGGTAAAGAAATACAAATTTGGATGAGTAAGGACTCAAAAAGGATTTTGGAAGGCTTAATTAATTTTATCAAGAACTTAATTGTAAGGAAAATCAGTTTTTTTGGAGCCAATTTGGATGATAATCGGAAGAAATTGAAGTTTGTGAATTGAATTAGACTTTGAAAAGTTTAATTGGTCAAATCACAGGCTTAATGGTGAAAAAATTAAAGTTTGATAGCCAATTAGGGGTTTGAGTGAAGAAATTCAAAATAAAGGACTAAAACATAAAAGGCGTGAAATTAACTAGGTCATGGGCCAGATTAAAGAAAATTAAAAGTTTGATGATTAATTAGGGGTTAAATTGCACAAACTAGAAACCAAAGATTAAAATAAAGAAGGTGTTGAACTTGGGGGCTTCAAATCAAAATTTCTAGGGGTGAAATTGCAAGAATTAAAAAGATTTTGAGTTAATTAAAGGTGTTTATGCTATAATTAGAAGAATATGAACTAAAATGAAATCTTTCAAATACGAAATTAAATACCCTAATTTCTAGGGTTTGCTCTAAACGACGCGTCACTCAGGTTTAATGAAGGGATTGGGTGATATGTCATTCGGCTATTGTTCATCTTTTTCCTTAGCTGTTTTGGATGATCAAGTTGACACTTTCCAAGAGCTCGTTGTGGAGTTCTAGACCTACAAATGACATAAGGTTTTTCAAAAATGGAATAAGAACACCCCATCTACAACCCCATTTCTATAAAATTGGACGTTTACATCCAAATTTTTCTATAAAAATCTCCAACATCTTGTCCTTGATTAGTCATCACTGTATTTTCAGATTCTAGACTGATTGAGTTGGCACCTTCAAACAAATGAATATGGAGTTACAAATCTCTAAATTGAGCAAGGATGGATCCAAAAAAAAGGTGTGAATCAGGTAATCTCTGATGATGTTTACATTGAAATTACTCTGGTGAAGCCTTGAAAGTGGTTAACTTAGTCAACCTTGACTGAGATACCCATTTGATCAAAACCACACAACTTTTTCGTGTGTTCACACTTGAAAACTCCAGAGTGTTCTTATAAAGGGCAATAAATCTTTCATCCAAGATCAAAAGGTAAGAAATACATACCTTTGTCTCCAAGAAAGAGAAAATTACCTAGGTAAAACCATCATCCCTAAAAACCATTTGTAGGACAAAGTTTATAGTTGTTAACATTTGTACAGAGCTCTCTCGTTTTGATCAAAGAGCTAAGCTTTGATCACTCTATATGGGAATCCATAAAAAATCCTAGAAAAACCTTAGAAATACCCCTAAAAAAAAAGGGAAGAGAGGAAACACATATAGATATACTCAGTAAAAGACCCTGGTGTAAAGGTTCAAAGACCTAACACAGAAGGTCTAGCAAGTTTTGGAAAGAATAGAAAGTGAAAGGGAAAAAAGGAAGGAAAAGAGAAGGGAAGTGGCAACCTATAGCCAGCAAGCTTGGAGAAGGTATAACTATGTGAAAACTCAAGGGTGGAGTCTATGTAGGCTGCTCCCATTCATGATTTTTTAATGTTTAATGATGTTTTTGAATATTTTTGGCATTATTTTGTGTTTTAGCATTTTATATGGATTGATGAATGAAAATATTGTTTTAATTGATTAATCATGTTTTGAAGTTGTTGTTAATGATTGCTGGATGTTTAGAAGATGTTTGGATGTTAGTTTTGCTAAAATGCAATGGTTTTTGGAATCTGTCAAATATGACAGTAGGTTTGTGATGATTTTTTCTAGGTTGCTAATGTATGTTCTTGGTTTTCTGAGTTCGGTTTGGATCCCTAGTATTGAAAGAGTCAATTTTGGATTGATATTTGATTTATTTTTTTTTTGGCTATCATTGGGGCTACAATTTTGGAAGGAAAAATCTAATGAGTGATTATGATGACTTGTTGTTTTTGTTGTTTGTTTTTAGTCAAACATGTTTGTTTTTTATGATGTGGTCTATGGGGACCAAAAATTGAAGTTTAGAGGCCTAAATAACAAATTTCCGGGTTTGGTAGTGGCTTAAATGTTTCTGAGCAACCAGAGTTCATGCTCTTTATATTCATCCGAAGAATATTATCTCAAGTGCTAGTTTTAGTTTCGTTTTGATTTGATTTTGATTTTTGAAAGTTTGCATCTTATCATTAGACAATAATCTAGGGTTTTCATTCATCAAAACATGTTTTCGTTGGTTTGAATACTAGGATTTTGATTTTAAATCGAAACTCAATTTTTAAAAAAATTATGATATTAGAGTGATAATCAAAGTGAATGAATACTTGATTCTTGATCTATGCTTAATTGCGAACAAAATCTTGCTTTTTATTACTTGAAATCTGGTTTGGTTTGATGTTTACATTGTTAGGTTGGAGTTTGAATATTCTTCAATGTTCTTGGCATTCTTCATTTTTCTTGGTGTTTGATATGTTTTTGTTAGAAAATTTAATGTTTTTTTAGTTTTGATTTTGTTTTGGTTTGAATCTCTGTTTTGGTTTAGTGTTAGGTTAAACCTTGATTTTTTGTTCGGTTCATGTTGAACAAGCATTTTTAGGTTGACTCGATCAGGTCAAAATCAGGTCAGATTAGTAAAGCCCTGTTTGGTTTGCCAATTTTTTTGTTAAAAGAATTTTGGGTTAAGGATGTGTTTGACAAACATGCCATTAAACCTGTTTTGACAACTTTGTTTTGAAGGAAAATATGATTTTGCCAAACATGACCTTAAAAAAATAATTTTTTAAAAAATCAAAAAAATATTTTTTTTGCTTGTTACATATGGCTCAATCCTTACAAAAATTGCATTTTATTTATAAGAAAAGAGAGAAAATGTCTTTTTAACATGGTTTTAGAAAATACCTGTGTTGATTTTTCTTTGTATTTTTTTGGAATTTACAACAATTTTGTAAAATTTCTTAAGGATTTGACCAATATTTCAATAAACCTAAAAATTTTAATTCATGAAAATTAATGGTCAATATTATGATATAAATATTGGTCCTATATATGGGTTAATATTTAAATACCAGGAGTTGACTAGAAAATTTTCAGAATTATTTTCAATATTCATCAATTTTAATTGGAAAAATCTTTCACTATGATATATGAGTTGTGAAAAACCCTTTCGCCTTTTAGGATAGGTGAACACTGTCAGGGCACCTGCATGGATTTTTCCCATAAGAATTTATTTGGGTATACGAGCCCATAATAAATTTAAAATGCTAGATTTATTCATGAGCGTAAATCTTTGTTCTAAGCCATAAACGAACCATCAGTTAGGAACTCAACAATACCTTTAAGTCACATTTAGACCATACAATGCAATTTACCTCAAGTAAGGTACATTAGGGTTGTCAATACCTTCCTTAGCCACTACCAGTCCCTTATCTACTACTAGTTGTGGATAAAATCCACCTGAGTCTCCTAGTGACCATAAACCAAACAATTAAGTGGTAACTCATCAATCTCGATGTCCCGTCACGCCGCGTGCAACAAAATAACGACTCCGCTGGGACCTTCTATTTTGACAGTATTGGACTCGGCTTTGTGTGTTTTATATGGTTTATGTGTTTTGATGTGTTTAAATTTTTACATTTGACTTATTTTTTTTTTACTTATTTATGCTTTCACATGGTTTATCCTGCTCACGTATGTACGTTGGATATGGATGAATGTCTTCATGCATCACTAGTCTATTTGTTATATATCGCTTTGGAATGCACCCACATGGAAGCTTTAGGTTAGGTGAGGGAGTAACAGTTTACCCTATAACTTTCAGTAAATATTTAAGTTTGTGAAACCATTCAACTCTTTGTTGAGTTCTTGAACTAGTAGTGACTGGTATACGTACCATCTCACTACCTACTAAGCTTCCATATTACATTCACGAGGGTAATCATTATAACAACAAGAGATTATTTTGAAACTAGATAGTATCTATCTTAATATCTCATGTAAAACAACATAGAACCTGTCTATATAATATATGTTCCACAAATAAACATTGTTACATTAAGATATGTTGACCTTCAATGTCAATGGCTGGGTCTTTTGCAGGGCAACCATTGTAAGTTTGAAAGATCTGTTTGGGGGGGCTTTATGTTTAGCATTATCTGGACTATATGGAATGCTAGGAACAACTTGATATTTGAGGATCAAAAGCCAATATGGGAAGATATCCTATGGCTTTTGTTTTACTTTGCTGCAGGATGGATCAGGAACCTCAACTCTTCCTTTTGGTATACTGGTGCTGATCTATACAGGAATCATGAATGCATTTCGGCATGGTCTGCTTAATTCCTGATTTAGTGTGGGTTTGTTTTTGCTTGGCCAAATAGTAGGGTTATAGGTTTTCTTGTATTTATTTATTGTAATTAGGCTGATGCCTAGGCTACAATCTATGTAGCTAAAGCTTAAGCTCTACCCACACTGTTCATGTTTTTTATTTATTTATTTTTATATATCTATTCTCGATTTCATCAAAAAAAAAAAAAAAAAGATATGTTGAACCCTAAAATCACCTTCAACCCTAAAATCACCTTCAACAATATATAGTAAATCCTCATGGGAGTGTCGCCAGTAGCTAGTTTGGTGGAGGTATTTTCTTCGGTGGTTTAGGGCATTAATGAAGACCGTTGTTGGCTTTGGTCAGGAAAAGAAGTTGGTGATGGCTACCTGTGGAGTTGAAGGGATGAGGAAAAGTTTGGTGCTGATGGTGGAGGATCTGTCGCGATGGTAAGGAAGGCTGAGTGTGGTCTGATTCGAATTGGGAGGCTAGTCAATGTTGTTACCTTCTTCTAATATATTCTTCTTCTCATCCTTTTTCAATGTATATAATTTTAATCTTATTTTTTTCTCTCTCTTAGAATTTTTTCTCCTCCAAAATTGTTTCTCCCCCATATATATATATATATATATATATATATATATATATATATATATATATATATTTTTTTTTTTTTATAACTTCTTATCCTGCCTTCCCTTCTCTTATCTTTTATTCTCTTCTTCTATTTTACTTCTTATTTCTTTATCTTTTATTTCCTTGGAGAGAGGGCCGAAGATTTCATAGTTATCTTTGGTCCCTCTATTCCTTCTTGTTTCCTATTATACACACTGATTTTCTATTTTATTTTAATTTTTAATTTTTCAGTTTAGTTCTTGATTTTTTTTATAAAAATTTCTCACTAAAAATAAAATGTGTGAAAGTCTAAATAATTAATAAAAGGTTGTAATTTTTTTTAAAAATGCTTTGGAAAAACATTTGTTTTTGAAAATCTTTATATATATTTTTAAAAATAAATTGGAATAATGGGGGTAGAAAACGAATTACTATAATAATAATAATAATAATAATAATAATACCCGTGTATTTAGTCAAGGTGCGTGTAAACTGACTTGAACACACACGTTAATCAAATAATAATAATAATAATAATAATAATAATAATAATTTATAATGTCAGTTAATATAGATTCTAATCTAATTTTTTATCGAGAGTGTGTGTGTGTGTATATATATATATATTATACTATACTTCAAAACATATGGGAAAAACATTGTGCTGGTACTGTATGCATAAAATGTAATGTGGATTACATTGTAGATATTTAGAGGACCTTGGGGGGCGCTTTCTTTTCAATTTTTATTCCAAAAGCTGCTGACACGTATTAGGTCAAGGTATGACTGCCAAACACAAGGCTATTGGAGCTGACTTGACTACCAAACCCTAGGGAATTGAGTCTCGCAGATCAAATAAATAAGTTCAAGGCCATCATCATAAACTGAAAAAAAAAAATATGATATTACTGTCAAAATCATGATTCAACTTATAAGATTATATATTTTTATATGTAAATATATATTTAACATGTAAACTCAGAATAAAAACATAACTTGAAAACAATAAAATTATTATTAATAAAATTAGTAAACTCAATTAAAATAATGCAAAATTATGATTTTGCATCTGAATTTAAATTTTATAAATACTATCAAATTAACTTTCTTTTTTTAACCCTAGTACACCAATTAACACTGCCACTCTCTTTTTGAAAACAATTTTTTTTTTTACTTTGTCTGATAATCTCATTCTATTTCCTCTATGTTACTCACACCAGCCACGAACACCAGACAACACTAAAAACAACATCTCATCCATCTTGTGTATATATATACACATACACATACATGTGTGTATAATTATTGATTGACAGCTCACTTAATACGATGAACCATTGATTATAACAACACCTATCAAAGTTGAAAATTTTCTGTTTCTTTCCGCTGCTTACTATTCTTTGTTGAGATCTTGGTTGAAATTATATTTTTTATAAAAATACACCAAAATGAAAAACATAATAAAAATAAAAATAGCTAAATTAAAAAAAATCCTTAAGGTAAAATGAAATAGAGGAACACTTACCTTTTAATTTGATGAAAATTCAAAAATAAAACTAGTAACCTTTGCAGAAATCTTGAAGGAAATGAGAGGAAAATAATTGAAGAAGAGGGGAAATTAAGAACGGAGGAGATGAAAAAATAAATTGAAGGGGCGGTCGCTGGCATTTATAGGGCAATTTTACCGACGGATTCCCCGACGGAAATTAAAAATAATATTATTTTAATTTATTTCATCGGTGAAGTTTCGAAAATCCGTCGGTATTTTTTGAATTTCACACCAACATTTTGTATTACCCTCCATAATTTTCGCGGATCGTCGGAAATTTCGTCGGCAAAATGACGCGGTCAGAGATGCTTTTAATGCACCGCTCTTTGGAATTCGCACAGTCCGTCAGTGATGTTGTCGGTAATAGTGACCCCGCCGATAATATACCGACGGACTGGAATCCGTCGGTATCGACGTCGATGATAGTGGCATTTCAAGTAATTATTTTTCAACTCTTTGTGAAATGCCGACGGACGTTTGTATGTCGGTATGGACGTTGGTGATGGTGGCATTTCAAGTAATTATTTTTCAACTATATATGAAATGCCGACGGACTTTTGTCCGTCGGTATGGACGTTGGTGATGGTGGCATTTCAAGTAATTATTTTTCAACTCTCTGTGAAATGCCAATGGAAGTTTTTCTGTCGGTATGGATGTCGGTGATAGTGGCATTTCGAGTAATTATTTTGATTGCTAAACTGTCCATCGCACAAAACAATAACAACAATGCTTAAACAATACATAAACTTATAAAATAAATATTTCATGTTACAAATATATCATCCATAATATATATTACATGAAAAAAAAATTTACACAGGGCTTCATTCTGATAGTTAGTCTGAATTTTCTTCTTCTTCGTCGTTAATTGAATAATCATCACCTTCATCACAATCTTCAATATGGATATCATCATCTTCATCGACATTTGTTTGTCCGCTAGAGCTCAAAACAACATTCAACTCCTATGTGTCAACATCAACAAGACTATCATCGAAAACACGAAAATTTAAATTTTCTTCCAAGTCAATCAAAGGAGCAACTCGATATGGTTCAACCAACTCACTAACTTGAAAGACTTCATCTCGCACACTTGTGTCTTCGTTCTCATTTTGAACAAGCTCGACACGACCCCTAGGTTTCATTTTTAAAACGGACAACCAATCCA
>Ga0307517_10001829_pt1 | contig 34914 bp, 30 predicted proteins | sample 23_EM_MG_FD_194515 | JGI IMG/M metagenome (GOLD analysis project Ga0307517, IMG submission 194515) | Populus trichocarpa ectomycorrhiza microbial communities from riparian zone in the Pacific Northwest, United States - 23_EM | ecosystem: Host-associated > Plants > Roots > Unclassified | place... | reverse complement strand
AGCATCTTTACTACCCCCTCATGCCCGTTCTCAGCCGCCCACGAGAGTGGTGTCCGGCGATAAAAGGTGTCCGCCCGGTCAGGATTGACATCGCCTCGTTCCAAAAGCATCTTTACTACCCCCTCATACCCTTTTCTAGATCCCCAGGTAAGAGCCGTCATCCCCATGCAATCGCATGCATTGACGTCCCATTCCTCCATATCCAACACAGTAGACATTATCTCCACGATCCCGAGAAATGCTACACCATGGAGTCCTGAAAAGCCCGTGGGCCCTCTCGCTCCGTTAAAGCACGGGCCCCAACCGCGATCTAGATTATAGTATAGTAATAGTAATTGGGCAGATATGTGCTCACCAAATCTAGCGAGAAGCTTCAGCGCAAGTATTTTGCCATTTTCGGTCACCCCCCCCCTAGCATGCCTGCCCCAGTAAACAGAGGCATATTCTAAAAGGGGAGTTGTTGCGGGGGCCGAGCGGAGAGTTAGAGAAAGATCCCTAATACATCCAAAATTCAGGTATGTCAAGCAAACCTCGGCAATTGCTGAGTGAGGACTCTGGAATAGGATCGGATCACGAGAGAGATGCTCCTGAAGAGTGAAGTGCACCAGTCGGATTGTGGATGAAGACGCCTCGACTGTGACAAGACCCAGACAAGATGATAGGAGCGTCCGTAAGGCAGGAATGTTTTCCGGATCCAGATCCGCAGATCCTATCCTCACTCCCAAGGCATGGCAGAGCTCCTGGGCTCGTAAAGGTCGCTCCGAATACAACACCCACATCAGGACCTTCATCCCGAGTACTGATTTGTATCCATTCTGGGCTTTCAGTCGTGTTAGAGTTGCCGTGTAGACGTCATTCAATCCATCGCCAACAGCCATCTCTTCAAGTTTCTCTCTTCTCTGCCGAATTGTCACCTCCGCTAGAATGGCGTCCATGTGGAGCGAAACAAGCAGGAATCTAACCACAATCTCTAGTAAGTATACATCACTGATGGGAAGACATGCTATATGGTTCTACGCACAGATCGGACATCTTTTCCAGTATAACTCTGACAATTTCCGCCCGTAAATCATTGCTCATCGCCTGTGGCTCGGAATCCCTGTCCAACCTCATCTCAACATAATTCCGGATATCATCGATGTTCGGACTGATGGGTATGACAACCGCCTTCGTGAAATATCTTTGGACATCTTCAGTAACATGGGGCCTCCCGGTGAGGAATATTCTTGTAGTAGGGGACGTAATATCTCTCAGCGAGCCAAGAAGCTCAGGCAAGCCCTTTGGTAAACATTCGTCCAAGGCATCGACACAGATGAAAACCTGGGGTAACGAAGCAATAGCAACCCTCAGCATTCCCATCAGATCCGCAAGTCGTAGCCCTCTACCACCAATCTCCTTTTGGGCTTCTTGAAACTTCTCGCGTAGATAATCCGGGATGCCTCCTTTTGCTACGAGCTGCCTCAGAATACCACCCATGATGTTGGTGATGGACTGCTCTTGCTGGGAAAGGAAGTCGCAGTAGAAGACAGCAACGGCGATATTTTCCTCCTTTGCCTGATTACAAAGGCTGTCAATCACCAACGAACTGGTATTTCTGGCAGTCAGTAGTATTCGCTTCTTTCGAAGAATCGCACCCTTACCTCAGATATGTCTTGCCCACTCCTGGATTCCCGGAGCAAAACAGGACCGCCTTATCGGCTCCGCCCTCACTATCTCTCCACTCCCGAAACTCGCTTGTTTCTAAAAGCCAATCCCCTATACCGTCGAACCTCTCGGTGCGCACGCCTTGGTGTCGGATATTCGGCTCCAGTGGAGAGAGCCAGCGCATAATCCGCGCATCATCGTCGGACATATAGATGTTGTTGAAACTACTGGTTATGTTCCCGCAGTTAGCGTTACCATCGCCGAAGCTGGCTGAATATGACGATTGGGCCATGGTATTCTATCGAAAAGGTTGGTGCAATGTAGAGATGGTAGAGCGTTTTGTGGGGGACTGTGGGAGTTCGTAAATATTCAGTGGCCGGGGCTGAAGAAAGGGGGGCGATGTGGCTTATTGTGGCACAATCACAGTCCAATCATTTGCCTTTGATGAAGGTGCATCGCTGATGCGTGATAAGGTTATGTCCCACAAAAACTTCAGCCGCATGCTTAGGAATTTTCAAATGATCAAGAGATTCACGGCGACGACGACCAAACGAAAGGCTAAGAATTCATACCGCTAAAACGATCTTCAGACAACTTAGGGGCGGGGAAGAGCCCTCGTTCTCTTCAACGTTCTCTCACCCACCAATAGCTGATGGTAAAGACAGGAGTATACATAAACCGCAACAAAATCCTCATATCCTTCCGTAGCCCACACACATATCCATTCCCTTTCGCTGTACGTCCCCATTTCCTCTTTTCCGTACTTCCATGCTGACAAAGAAAAGACAAAGCCTCTATTTCCATAGCCTCTGGACATCCAGCTCCTTGACGCCTCCTTCCCGGCTCTGTACCCCCCCCCCCCCACACACCCGCCCTCCATCCTTCCCCTCTGCCCTTGGCCGATGTACCAAGTGTATTCCTGAAGCGTGAGTGTTGGAAGTCGTCAGGGGCTGCCCGGCATGCGCTGACGATGATTTCCTTATTATTCGGATAGTCCCGCAACGTGCTTTGGCTTCGGGGAAGCACTTAAGCTGCGGGAATGTGCTTGAGTTTCGAATCGATGCATTCCGGGAAAGTGTGAAAGCCGTAAGGAAAGCCGTAATGGAAAGAGCCGAATGCGCAGATGTTGGATCATGGCTCGGGGCTATGTACTCGGGGGGTTCATTAAAAACCGGAAAGTGTGGTATCCCTGTTCGAGTACCTTGGCAACCAGAACTCGAGAAAACTTGGAAAGTAGGAACAGGAAACGGCTTTCATAAACCCGTAGAGTGATTGCTTTCATAAACCCGTGGGATAAAAAAGGAGAAATGAAACCTATGATGGTGTGTAGTGTAGAGTAAGAGGCTTGCATGTGGCAAGAACCTCAATGATGTTTCTTTCTCAAGGTATCTGGTGTTTTAAGATGTCCAGAACGCCGCCACTCTTTCCAGACATTGTGATCGCCCGATTGCCATCACCCCTGCCTCACCACGGGTAGTTTCCGATTTTTAATATACTCCCCGAGTACGGTGGGAGTCAGTGTCTTTCCATTGTTACCATGGAAGTATAGAAAGGGAAAGGGGGAACATCTAGGCGAGAATGATGGGTTGTGGTCCATGGAAGGATAGGATAATTTCGTTGGGGTTCATGTATACTCCTGCCTCTACCATTAGTTAGTAGAGTAGAGAAACCACCCACTCCCGAGTTATGTGGAGGCGATCATGTTTTGGTCCCCTGAACTCTTGGCGTTTCGTTTGGTTGTTACCGCCGTCGATCCGCCGATCCGCCGATCCGCCGATCCGCTTAAGAGCCGCATCGCTGAAATGAGGGAGCATCCCCGCAAACAATTTAAACAATAAACAATACTCGAGTAGTGCGCAAGCAGCACCTTATGGCTTCTAACAATCAACAGAGGTTAAAGGTTGCTTGCGTTCCTCTCCATTCTTTGCCCAATTATCACCCTTAGAATATAAGGAGCCTCCCATACATCCAGGCCCCAACCCATATTGCGGGCTCAAGGACCAGGAGGAGTTCAAGGAATCGATTGTGCTTAAGAGCAGAGAGCCATGGTGAGGTGATGCTGGTTGGGAGAATGTGAGTGAATGATAGATGGGTAGGCGGAAATACTATACAAATGCTTGCTTTGTTTTTCTGCCTTGTATTATATGATACCGGTAATCGAATAAATTGTTAGTATTTATCAAGTATGATAGCTACAGTACTTGTATTTCGTCTCGTGCCATTTTAAGGAGGTTCTTGGCATCACGAATCTCAACCCCAGTTCAAGATTGGAAGTTAGTCCACCGTACTGGGACGAGTATAAAGTCGGATTGAGTTAGTGCAGATTTTCCCAAACAACCCCAATTGTCGCTCTTCTGTATGTTTACAGTAACATGTTCCACACCACAGCGAGCGCCCGGCCTAGCGAGCCATCTGCAAGTTTGATCAATGTGATTGGCTAAACCTGTGTCCAGATTGAAATAGTGGCTAGTATTTGCGCGGAAGGCTAACTGAGCCGGGCGCTCGCTATGGTGTGGAATAGGGTAAACTGTTGCGAGCCTTTGAACTGTGGCGAATTTGCATTTCTCCTGCCCTCCTGCCCCGTTCCCTTGCTGTCACTTTTACCGCTTGTTTTCTTTCTCATCTGATCCGACTTTTGCCAGGTTATCCGGGCCTTTGGCCTCTGGACAGCGTAGATCCTATCCCAAAATCATGTGTTTCTCCTAGCCATCTACCCCACGCATACCGATATTATGTCTTTCAATGAGCACTATCTATCTTGTCCTGCGAAAAAAGATCTGCCTGCAAGCCACAACCAGAGAGTCGCTTGCCCAGGTCGGGGTAACTAACCCGTCTATAGCTTTCAGGACCCGCAGATACTATTCTTAAACAAAGGAGGGAAAAGAATATTTTTTCCTCTTTGCTGCCCTGCCGATTGCTAACCTTATTGTCTTCAGATTCTCCAACTTTTAAACGGGTTAGCAGATTGACGCTGACGAGCAAACAAAAAGCCAGGGCTTCAGACCCCTAAAAACTACCATCACCAGCCCACAGCTTTGGGGTGAGTGGGGAACCTCGCTCGTTCTCTCTCTTCATTTCATCTTCTGTCGCTCAATCGCTCTCGCGCACTCAGCTAACTAACGGTAGGGAGGGGAGTAGATATAGATCACAACGAAGTCGTTCTCCGATTTTTCCATGGATCACCACACATATCCTTTCACTTCGCCATACTGGTATGCTTCCCTTTTACTTTTGGGTACTCACACGTTAACAATAGACATTTAAAGAATCCCGCTGCTTATAGCCTACGGTTATCTGACTCCTTTGCTCTGCTCTCTGGCTCTTCCGCCCTCCTTAAACCTTCCTTCCAGAAGATGTACTGTACCGGGCGCATTCCCGAAGCCCAAGCACATCGCCGAAAACAATCCAAGCAATGAAACAAGAGCACGAGCACGCCGAACAATATCTGGGGTAATGATTTTTTGGGAGGGGTTTTTGTTGGGAGCTAGGTCGAGGCGATGTGTTACCTTGGTCGTCCGGGTGTTCGGTTAGTTTCGTCAACGCACAATTCCCTAACAGGCGGCCAGTAGGAGACTTCCTAACAATATCTCCCGGAGACTTGAGAAGCTCCGGTAGGTACTTCGGCAGGCATTCGTCTAAGGCAGACACAGGTGGGAACTCGGGGTATCGTAGAAATAGCATTCCTCGACATTGCCATCAAATCCGCAAGTGGCGGCTCTCTAAGTTACCACCAAACTCCTTTTTCGCTTCTTGAAACGCCTTTCATAAATCCTCCTCGACCTCCCCTCTACCAACCAGCTGCTTCAGGATCGAGCCGATGGCGCAGTTGACTGTCTGCCGTTGTTGCGCAAGGTAGTCGCAGTACTCGTACAAGCCTGCAACGGCAACATTTTCGTCTCCCGCTTGATCTTAGAGGCTGTCGATCACCAAGGAACTAGAATTTCCGGCTGTCATAGGATTGACAAGGCCTACAGCCCTATCGATGAGGGCTAGGTTCTCCAATCTCCCAGTCCCTACGGACCAAAATTTTAACTGCCACTCGACATGATGCCTCTAAGTAACACACAATTTAAAAGAATGCTCTTGCAAAAAAAGGTTTGATGGAATGCCCCTATCGGCCGAGTTTTCATATCATATAAGAGAGGAAAAGAGTGTGCAGGGCCTATTACATACGGTAGCTGTTCCCATTCATTGGAAAGATTGTCCACCGGGTAAAATTAGAGCTATCATAATATTGACAAATTCATTGGATCATCTAAATTAAAATACAATCTACCATATCTAGAATAATTCCTACCAATGGAAGAATCTTGAACGTTTTCGATTAATGTGATGGAATATTAATCCATAGATTAATAATAACTACCTTGGAGACGGTCGTCTCCTTCGATCTACTCGAGTACCGCTCCTCTCGACAACAAGCTTTTTCCTTCCACTTTCAATCACAGCCTTTATTTCTCTCCCAACTGATTGATCGTAGTTAGCGGTTCTTGGTCCCGCGTACTGGAACAATCAAACTTGAGGCTATAGCCTCACTTACACAACCTCACCACCGGTTGTTGACTATCCCAGAGGGCAAGACCTTTGCCCCTACGTATAGTCACCTGAAATGCTATGAGTATAGAAGACTCTAAACTCTCGTCCGCCATCACTTCACCCTCTAACTGCCTTGTTATTGCCTTGTCTTCTTAAAGAATTTTGCTATCTGCTACACCAGTATCGGGGCAGGCGAACACTAATGCGGAAAGCACATAGCAGGGGGTATTCTGTCAAACTTTTTTTCGCAAGAGCATTGTGTTAAATTTGATGCTACGCAGGGCATCCTATCAAATGGCAGAAATTTTAAATGTACTGCCCTACATAATCGATCGATCGCTTAATACTAACTCACTGTGAGCGTGAATTGAATTCCTTAGCTTTCGCTAACTGCGACAGGGGTTAATCGATTCTTGCCATGTTAACTTCCTGCCAGCTGGGTATTTCATGGAATATCTACCTGGGAATGAATACTTATCCCATTAAAGACTAGATTTTAGGATTTTATTAGCAAGGGTGGTGTATTTCTTCCTAAGTTGTTGGTGGATTTCGATTGGTGTCCTTAGCATGGGATTCTCTCTCTCAAAAATTAAACTTAAGTGGTGCTTTGGACAATTGTAGAACATGAAACTGTCATCCTGAGTATTATACAGGATTCCAAATAGTGCGACTGGTTAACTCTTAGGAAGCAGGACCGCTCGGTCGGTCATTGTTAATGTCAACAACCAAGCCTGATTAGTCCCGGATCAGTCTGTAAGGGGTCGCATGTGCGAGGCCATATTATGCCAAAAAAGGAAACCCGTAATCAGTACGCCCTCTGAGTTGAGCCGGATAAGTGCAATCATGATCGTGATTGGTGTAGGAAACCTAACGATATTCTAGAATGATGGTGGCACGATAATGTAGGCGTAGGGATAGGAAAAGGATGTCCTGGCGTTCATTCTCTATGCGGGCTGCTAGCTAAAGGTTGCCTTAATGAGTAAAAACTCTACCGGCCTAACCATAAACATCAGCTCACACCCTTAACGGTTGACTTGTCCACACTTCGATGTTCCTCCATCACATGTGCGCTTCCGGTTGCCTGCAGTCTTTTCTGCGCCTACCATAATACAACGCTCTACTACTCAGATTATCATACAATTATAGAAGCGGCAGCAGGGTAGAGAGAGTGAGTATCCAGTGGGTATCCTGAATAATCCATGAAAAAAAATGACTTCTAATCGAAAGAATATTTATTTGAAACCGGTGCACCAGGGGGAGGGTCGACAAACAAGGCGCATGGCGGATACTTCGCGGAAAGTCACCTACAGCCTCCAGTCGAAAAAATGGGAAGATGTGGAAATTAAAGGTCAGAAATATTGAAATTCTTTGGTGCTGCTGATTGCCATGCTTGCCATGTCGCATGCCGTATACTGTGTTCCGCGATGGGTTTATTGTTTGGAAAAAAACTTGGAACCGGGCTTTGGATTGACCCCGTAGCGGGGGCAATACCACAGAGCCTACCCCACGTGCACACATCCTATCCCTCTACCGCTCTGACAACGCCTTGGATAAGCGCTTGGGATCCATGCAGCGCTGGAAGGAATGCGACTCTGAATGTGTCGGCTACTAGAGAGCGTTGGATGGGTGGAGGCTACAGAGGGCGAATTTTTCTCTGTAACGTTTGTCTTTCTTTGTTAACATGATATTTGTGCGGGAGGGTAAGGGGGACATGCGTGGAAGGGAATGGATCTGGGTTGCGCTCAATTGAAGGATAAGAGGTAGGCTTTGTTGTTATTTTATTTATACTCCTGCCTTTACGACCAGTTAGTTTAGTTAGTTGAACATCGTAAGTTGTGAGTGCGAGCGAGCACCTGAATGAGAGGAAGTTCCCCTCTCTAAGTTGTGTGTCTTTAGTGTTGCTTTAATCCCGGCATTCTGTTTCGTTTCGCCCGTCACCGGTTCGTCGTCCATCGTCCGCCTATTAGCCGTCACGGCTCAATAAGAAACGCGGTTGCTCAATCGGCTCGAGCGCACCAAACGCTCCAATCAAACCCCTAGAAACCCGATCCCCATTTCCTGATTTTTTCTACCGTGATTTTGTTTGGTTCATTCATTGAGCACCCCGTTTGTTGACCCCCTACCCGATCAGTGTAATAAAATTATTAAAAACAAAACAGGAGCCTAAAGATCACTCTTGAATCTCATAGTAGATTGAATACTTGCCCGGCCGAATTGAAGCAGGACACTTTGTTTGCGAATTGCCACCATAAGTGTCCGGCTTCAATTCTGCTCACATCACGACCTTCATCCCGCGTGCTGATTTATGCCCTTTCTGTGCTTTCAATCACATTAGAGTTGCTGTGTAGGCATCATTCAATCTGTGGCCTTGTGTCGCTTCTTCTAGTTTATTTCTTCTCTGACAAATTGGTACCTCTCCTGGGATGGCGCCGGTGCTGAGAAAAACTAGGAGAAATCTACACATAACCGTTATTAGGTACACATGATAGATAGAGCGGAAAATTGGGGATGATCAAGTCTTACGCCCGTGTCGGATATCATTTCCAAGATAACTCTCACAATATCCGCCCGCAAATCATTGCTCATTGCCTCTGGCTCGGAGTCCCTGTATAACCTCAGCTCGACATAATTCCGGATTTCATCCGGGTTAGGGCTGATGGGTATCACAACCGCCTTTGCGAAATATCTTTGAATATCTGCCCAGGCATGGTGCCTCCCGGTGAAGAATATCTTTGTGGTAGGGGACCCGCGAACGATCTCAGAGATTCCAGGAGCTCCGGCAGGCACCTCGGTAAAAATTCGTCATAGGCGTCAATCCGGATGAAGACCCGGCGCAGCGAAGCAATCGTAATCCTCAACATCCGCATCAGATCAGCGAGTCGCCGCCCTCTATCGCCAATCTCCATTTTCGCCTTTTGAAATGCCTCCCTCAGGCTCTTCACTTCCCTCCCTCTGCTAACTAGCTATTCCAGAATAGGCCCCCACGATGCTCTGGATTTTCTGCTCTTTCTGGGGAAAAAGATCTCAGGAAAAAAAGAAAGAGAAAAAAAGAGAAGAAGAAAAAGAAGCCTGCCACCGCGATACTTTCCTTCCCTGCTTGGCCGCAGAGGCTGTATATCACTAAAGAACTACTATTGCCCGCCATTAGTGGTATCCGCTTCCTCCGAAGAACCCCTCCTCTCACCTCAGGTATGTCTTCCCTACTCCGGGATTCCCGAAGCAAAACAAGACAGCTTTATCGGTACCACCCTCACTACCCCCTCACTCCCGAACCTTGCTTGTTTCTAAAAACCAATCCCTTACGCCGTCGACCCGGCTGGTGCGCACTCCACGGTGTCTGTTACTCCGCTCCAACGGGGAGAGTCAATGCACAAGTTGTGCATCCTCATCGGACCTATTGACGGTGGAGTTGAAACTACCTATGATGTCGCCGCGATGGGCATTACCATCGCCGATACTGACTAGATATGAAGGTTGGGCCATGATGCTAGTATTCTGTCCAATTTTTTGGTAGGATGTAGAAATGGTGTAGCTATTTGTGGGTGGACTAGGCAAGTTCATAAACATTCGGTCACCCGAGATGAAGAAAGTTGGCCGACATGGCTTGTTGTGGCACAGCTACTACCTGTATTATATTCGGGGCTTATATATTTTTAATGTTGAAACTGACTACGGCTGGCCCTAGTGTTTCTCGCTCTTACTGGAACCGTTTAGTGTTTTGAAAAATATTTTGCGTGTTTGACTAGTTTAGCAGAAACATGAGATGTCAGATATAAAACAGACTAGCACTAGCTATCAACTATGACACTCAATTAGTATCGGGGTTGTTTGAGATGCGAGACAGTGGAGGATTTCCTACATTTCCTTTGCATCTTTCCTTTTTTGTCTCCTTGATTCTCGCTGGTTCTGTCTCTATAAGAGACCCTATTGTTCCTGTTTCTTTTCCGTGATCACTCTCTCATATCATTGTCTTTCTTTCACTCGTAAGATACGAATCTATTCTTTTCGCGCGCTCTGTTGCTCTCACACCGAAGTGAATAAAGCGATAGTCCACTATACCTTACCGAAAAATTGTCATTTAATGGTTCTATCTTGTGCCAGATCTGCATCTGGGGTCGTGTGGTGCACCACAAACATTCCCACCCGAGCAAGCCAGCTCATCACATACATTTATAGAATCTAGCTTAGCTGGCCCGCATCATAATACCATTGTCCTCGTTTTGTCGGTAAGATAAAATCACACTATCCGCTAGGATTAAACCGAGATACGAGATGTTATGGTTAGGGTTATAGTTCTAGTTGTTTACGGCCACCTCCCGATGGCTATAGCAGAACCAGTATGGGAGTCTAGGAAGGGAGGCACTAGGGATCGCTGGGTAGCAGTGAGAGGAATTGCGCGGGGGAGCTATAGTAACTGCTTACGAACACGGCGGGTGTTTCTTGTTTGCCATCTATTCCCATCCAATTGCTTGTAATGGGCCGTACTGTACTATACACTGGTGCCAATAAATCAGTTTTGTGTCTCTATTCTTCATCCCTGTTATTGTTCGGGTTTTTATTTTCATAATAAGATCGAGTTTAACCGGGGGTCAATGCCAGGAAAGGAAAAGGCAAAGAAAACAAAGAAAAACGCGTACAAGGTGTAAATATTTAGAAGAAATTGGAGATAATGAGGTATCAAAGAGTGTTTGAATCTAGATCGACGGGGGTCTTGGCTGCACCGGCCGTCCTACGACAGGGTGTTTATGGGATAAGAACATGTCTAATAACGAGGAATGAATAATACGAAGGACTAAAGCGAACAGACGAATAGGAGGGGTGATAAAGCACCGATCGGCCGCAGATGGTGAGATTGGTTAGGTATTGCTAGGGTGGGTCGGAATTTCCCTTCCATGGTAGCAGAGCTTCAGAGACAAGATGTGAAGAGGTTGAAAATACTGGGTGGTTGGGTTGGGACGGAACGCCGGGGATGCAATGACCGGGGAAGTGCAACGGGGGCTGCCGGTAGGGGCATGAGTTGGTCATTAGGGTCTGTGGTGTCGGTATTAGGATCGCGATGGCTGAATTGCATCTCCACCATGCTTGCCTTGAGGAATAGCGAAGGGCGGGAGGGATCTCAGGCCACCAAGATCTGTTGCAGCGCAACCAGCAGTGTCTTGCTGCGGTGAAATTCTTTTAACCCCATCATGTCCTTCCGAGAGAGCAAGCGGTAGTGAGGTTTGATTTAGATTATTCTCCATGGATGGGCGGAAACCTTTCCGCGCCATAAGCATCTTTACTACATCCTTATGCCCTTTCTCAACCGCCCACGAGAGTGATGTCAGGCCAGATCCGGTGTCTACACGGTCGGCATTGACGTTCTCTCTTTCCAAAAGCATCTTCACTACCTCCTCGCGGCCGCCCTCGGCTGCCCATGAGAGTGGTGTCCGGCCGTATTCTGAGTCTGCCTGGTCGGGATTGACTTCGCGGTCTAAAAGAATCCTTACTACTCCCGAATGCCCGTTCTCAGCCGCCAGCGAGAGTGGTGTTGCACCATATTCGGTATCTGCCCGGTCGGGGTCAACACCCCCCCATTGCAAATGCATTTTTACCACCCCCTCATGTCCTTTCTTAGCCGCCCACGCGAGTGGTGTCCGACCGGATCCGACCTCTGCCCGGTCGGGATTGGCGTCTGCTCGTTGCAAAAGCATCTTGACTACCCCTTCATGCCCATTCTCAGCGGCCCACGAGAATGGCGTTTGGCCATACTCCATGTCTGGTTGGTCGGGATTGACCTCCTCTCGCTCTAAAAGCACTACTGCAACCTCCTCGTGCCCTCTTACAGATGCCTAGGTGAGAGTAGTCATCCCTAGGCTATCGTACGCATTAACGTCCTATTCCTTCATCTTCAATACTGCAGAAACTAACCCCCCGATCCCGAGAAATGCTACTCCGTGGAGTCCCAGTGTTCTCAACGGTCTAGGGGCCCGACAGGGCCCCGAGGACAGACTGCCAAGAGCCCGGGACCGGACGGGACGACAGGGGATTGTAGGGGACTGCGGGGACTGCGGGGGACTGCGACTGACGACGGGTGACGGTCGGCAATCGCAGTCCCTATGAAGAAACGCCAGGGATGGCAGATGACGGCAGGGGATAGTGGGGGACTACAGGGAAATACAGGGGACAGTGGGGGACTGTTAGTGAATACTGGTGACTGGAATAAAAGATGAGATGCAGTTGGTATGGTGGGTTCGCTTGGAGGAGAATAATACCAGGAGTCCAATCAGCAATAGAGCCTTCATAGATTCAATGAGATTGTGAAGCGGCGTAATATGTTAGGATGGCATCAGATACCGATAATAAAAAGGCTGTAAAGTCGCCAATTGTTGAAAATAAAAAATAGTATCTGACATGAATTGCACGATCGGGTTGATACAGAAATTGGCTACTAGGTTGGACGTCAACCAGTTTGGATATCTTAATTCCACATTTCCTTCAATCTCTATCGAGTATGTTCGAGCCGATTCCCCTCGGGGATTCCACTCCCCAACAACTATTTGGGATTTTGATGTTAGCACCGTTCCAGGTACAAGGGACAGGCATAAAAAGGTGGTACGGTGCATAAGTAATGTCTCAGTAGCAGTGGTACACTTGAGGGGAAGACCTTCACAGAATAAGTGTTTTCCTCCCATGCTATGCAAATGATAAAGTGAAATATTAGTGGGTAATGTAGATAACCTCTCTTCCAGCATATTTACCATCAAATCAAACACTTACAAGTGCTGGCTGAGGATGGTGCTCAAACCTTTAAACCAGTATTCTGTTTCATGCTGTCCCTACTTCACCAGCCTGAAGGGTCCTATAGCTTATTTTCAAAATTAATATTCTCTTGCATCTACGGGTTGAGATTATACATATCTGTAGACTATTATGTATTTTTTATTTTTTCTTGTCCATTGGTGATGGTCAAAAAACAGTATTTGAATTTGAAGACTGCATGGTAAAGGGCTATGGTTTAAGAGATACTTCACCATGGTAACATAGTTTCTGTGAGAGGGTGGTTGGGTTGCGGTTTCCACAATTTTGTCCGAACCAACCCAACCCCACCCCTGCTCTGTACCATCTTTTTATGCCTGCCCCTTGTATACTCAACCCAACTGAACTTGACCCAATTGAGGGTGGCGATAGACTTACTATTTTTAAGCAGCCTTCATTCGTGGCGTTTGTTTTGTTTCATTCTTGCTTTTTCTAAAAACTCATATCCTAGCGCAAAGAATCAAAGGAGATAACTGAGAAATTACAGGGGTACTATCATAGTGGGGGACTGCGGGGCCCGACATCCTCCACTCGGAATCGTCGGGCAATTTGGCTGGAAGACGGGACGGGACGGCAAAACGTCGTCCGTCCCCGTCCTGACTAAAGACGGACGGACTGCCCCGTTGAGAACACTGTGGAGTCCTGAAAATCCCATGGGCCCTCCCGCCTCGCCAAAGTACGGGCCCCCGCCGCGATCTAGATTGTAGTGCATTAATAGTAATTGGGCAGATATATGCTCATCAAATCTATGCAGAAGTTTCGGTGCGAGAATTTTGATATTTTCCGTCATCCCCCTCCTTATATGCCTGCCCCAGTAAACTGAAGCATATTCTAGAAGTGGAGTTGCTGTGGGGGTAGGGTAAAGAGTGGGCGAAAGATCTCTGATACATCCAAAATTAAGGTATGTCAAGCAAACCGCGGCAATTGTTGAGTGAGGACTAAGGAATAAGGTCTGATCACAAGAGAGATGCTCCTGAAGAGTGAAGTGCACTAGTCGGACTGTGGATGAAGGCGCCTCGACTACGACAAGGCCCAGACAAGATGCCAGGAGTGTCCTTAATACAGGAATGTTTTCCAGATCAAGATCTGTAGATCCTGTCTCCACGCCTAGGGCATGGCAGAGCTCCTCGGCTCGTAAGGGCCGTTCTGAATACAACACCCACATCAGTACCTTCATCCCGAGTACTGATTTGTGTCCCTTCTGGGATTTTAGTCGCGAGAGAGTTGCCGTATAAGTTAGCCGTCATTCAATCCACCGCCTTGCCTTATCTTCTCAAGTTTCTTTCTTCTCTGACGAATTGTCACCTCTCCTAGGATGGCGTCGATGTTGAGCGAAACAAGGAGGAATCTACAAATAATCATCAGTAAGGAACCATCATCGATGGAGTGGAAATTCCAAATGGTCATACGCACATATCAGATATCTTTTCTAGGACAACTCTCACAATATCCGCTCGCAGATCATTGCTCATAGCCTCTGGCTCAGCATCCCGGTCCAACCTCATCTCCACATAATTCCGGATATCGGCCGTAGGGGTGATGGATATCAGAACTGCCTTGGCGAAATACCTTTGAATATCTCCCCAAACATGGGGCCTCCCGGTGAGCAATACCCTGGCTGTAGGAGACTCCCGAACGATATTCCTCAGAGATTCCAGCAGATCTGGCAGATACTTCGGTAAACATTCGTCCAAGGCATCGATACAGATGAAAACTCGGTGTAGCGAAGCAATAGCCTTCCTCAACATCCTCATCAGATCGGCAAGCCTCAGTCCTCTACCACCAACCTCCGTTTTCGCCTCTTGATATTTCCCCTCGTAGATCCTTCGCGGTCCCCCCTCTGCCTATTAGCTGCTTCAGAATATCTCCCACGATATTGTTGATTGTCTGCTCTTGTTGGGCATGGAAGTCGCAGTATAAGCATGCAACCGCGATATTTTCCTCCCCCACTTCATCGTAGAGGGTGTCGATCACCAAGGAGCTAGAATTTCGGCGGTCAGTGGTACTCACTTCTCTCAAAAATCCCGCCACTTACCTCAGGTATGTCTTTCCCACTCCCGGATTCCCGGAGCAAAATAAGACAGCCTTATCGGCTCCACCCACATGAGCTCTCTACCCCCGAAATTCGCCCGTTTCTAAAAACCAATCCCCTATGCTATCGAACCGCTTGGTGCGCACTCCTTGGTGTCTGTTATTCGGCTCCAGTGGAGAGAGCCAACGCATGATGTGCGCATCTTCGTCCAACTTATAGAAAGTGTTGAAACTACTGCTTATGTTCCCACAGTTGGTGTTTCCGTCGCCGGAGCTGGGTGGATGTGGAGTTTGGGCCATGATATTCTGTCCAAAATGTTTGTACGGTGTAGGGTGGTGCCGGGATTTTCAAGCGGGCTAGGGGAGTCTCCCTGTGAAACATTATATGACCAAAGGGAAAGAAAGCCGAGTGATTTGGCTTGTTGTGGTACAATTACTGCCCAATCCGGTCCGCTTGCCCAGGGTGTATGACTAATACTAGATATGTCACACAAAGACTTCTACCGTGGCAGCTATAACAACACAGGTTAGGTGTTGCTTGCGGCCCTCTTCATCCTCTTCCAAATCCTCTCCCTTACTCCAAGAGTCCCCTAACATACAAGCCCCAAGGAATGTCGCAGGCTCAGGGACCCGGAGCAAGAATGAGCAGTAACACCCGTGTTGTTCTCGGAATTCATTCTTCTGAAAAGCATAGACCAAAATTATGGTAATACTGATTGAGAGCATATAACGGGACCCAAAATTTTAGTACGGAATGGTGATGTAAGCTTTTTTTCCATTTCTTGACTTGTATAAAAGTGAAATGAAAAGTTCGTAACTGCCAAGCAGCTACCTAGTCTCCTACCTTCTCAAGGAGATTCTTGACATCACCAATCCCGACACTCAATTCGAGATTAAAGAGAGCTTGTCGTCTTGGAATATGCGGTCTCTCTTTCCAACGGCGGTGGGATAGTTTGTTTTCCTTTTGGTTAGCCGGGAGTACTCACGAGGGAAGGAGAGACTTACATGGAGTAGTGTGGTGCTTCATGGATGGATATGATGTCTTTGCGATTGATATATACTCCTGTGATCGCCCTTAGTTAGTTAGTTAGTTGATAGGTGTCGTTGAGCGTGATCGTTTTAGGTGCGAGTTCCTTGGCGTTTTTCGTTTCGTTCGACCGCCTGTCACTGGCCGCATTTCGTTTCGCCGTGTATCGTTTCGCGGCCGAAGTCCAAAAGATATCAGCATCAAATGATTCATTCCCGGGCTCTCTACGACCCCCCTTATCCTTTTTCTCCTCGGTTATTGTACCCCATATCTCTCCTGAGTCGAAGCTATGACATTGAGCTTTTGTCCCCTACCATATAAGGGCATCTGCCACAGGATGGCGCCAATGATTGGGGGGACCACCAAAAATTTAGAACTAGTTGTCACTCAAGAACCCGGAGATTCTATTTTGGTTTTAGGCTTTTATAATTTAATATTCCCATATTATACAGTAACTACACCAATTATGATGCACTGCAAATATTCCCACCAGGGCAAGCCAACCCACTATCTCATACATTTGTAGAATCTAGCTTAACTACACACCATTTCGAGATAGAGTGGATGGCGGGAAGGATGTAGGGCTACCGCGATCTGCTGGGACGCAGTTGAGATCGCTCCGGTCTCGTGGGATGTTCGGAAATCGATCATCCCCTTCGGAGAGATCCGGCGGCTGTAGGGCTCGGTTCATGCTATACGGTATGGGGCGAGGACATCTTCCCGTCCCTTAATCATTTCCACCATTCCGGCATGCCCCTTCATGGCCATCCACTCGAGTGGTGTCCAACCGCCTTTGTCTGCCAGGTCGGGATTGACGTCATCTCGTTCCAAAAGCATCTTTTCTACCCCCTCATTCCCTTGCCCGGCCGCCCACGAGAGTGGTGTCCGGCCATGGTTGCTCGCCCGGTCGGAATTGACGTCGTCTCGTTGCAAAAGTTTCTTTACGACCTCCTCGCAGCCTCTGAAAGATGCCCACGTGAGAGCCGTCATCCCCATGCAATCGTACGTATTAATGTCCCAATCCTCCATCTCCAATACCGCAGGCATTATCTCCTCAATGCCCAGGAATGCGACTACGTGGAGGCCGGAAAATCCCGCTGGTCCTCCCGCTCGGTCAACGTACAGGCCCCTATCGTAATCTCGATCATAGTGCAATAAAAGTAATCCAGCAGATATATGCTTATCAAATCTATCGCGAAGCTTCAGCGCAAGTGTTTTGATATTTTCCGTCATCCCCTTCTTGAATGACTGCCCCAGTAAACAGAAGCATATTCTAAAAAGGGAGTTGCTGCGGGGGCCAAGCGAAGAGTTGCCGAAAGATCCCTAATACATCCAAGATTGAGGTATGTTAAGCAAACCTCGGCAATTGTTGAATGAGGACTCTGGAATAGAGTCGGGTCACGAGAGATGCTCCTGAAGAGTAAATTGCACCAGTCGGACTGTAGATGAAGATGCCTCGACTGTGACAAGGCCGAGACAAGATGCTAGGAGTGTCCGTAACGGCCGAATATTTTCCAGATCTAGATCTGTAGATCCTATCTCCACTCCCAAGGCACCACAGAGCTCCTCGGCTCGTAACGGCCGCTGCGAATATAACACCCACATCAGGACCTTCATCCTGAGTACTGATTTATATCCCTTCTGGGTTTTCAGTCGTGTTAGAGTGGCCGTGTAGGCATTATTCAATCCATCGCCGAGCGCCACCTCTTCAAGCTTCTTCCTTCTCCGACGAATGGTCACCTCTCCTGGAATAGCGTCGATGTGGAGTGAGACGAGCAGGAATCTAACCACAATCCCTAGTAAGAATACATTATTGATAGGGGGACATGCTAAATGGTCCTACGCACATGTCAGAAATCTTTTCCATGATAATTCTCACAATATCCCCCCGCAAACCATTGCTCATCGCGTCTGGCTCAAGATCTCTGTCTAACCTCATCTCCACATAGCTCCGGATGTCAGCGGTGTTAGGGTTGAGCGGTATCACAATCGCCCGGGAGAAATATCTTTGCATATCTCCCCAGATATGGGGCCTCCCGGTGAATATTTTCGTAGTAGGTGACTCCCGAACAATATCTCTTAGAGACATGATAAGATTCGGTAGGTACTTCGGTAAACATTCGTCTAAGGCATCGACACAGATGAAAACCCTAGGTATCGAAGGAATAGCAGTCCTCAACATCCCCTTCAATCTGGAAGTTGCGGCTCTCTACCGCCAAACTCCTTTTTCGCTTTTTGAAATGCCTTTCGTAGATCCTCCGTGGCCTCTCCCTTGCCTATTACCTGCTTCAGAATAGCTCCTATGACGTTGTTGACTGTCTGATCTTGTTGGGCAAGGAAATCGCAGCACAAGCCTGCAACAGCGATATTTTCCTCCTCCGCCCTATCACACAGGCTGTCGATCACCAAGGAACTAGTATTCCCGGCCGTTAGTGGTACTCTACTCGCTCCTTCCAAATAACCCTGCCTCTTACCTCTGGTATGTCTTCCCCACTCCCACTACCCCGCCACTCCCGAAACTCACTTGTCTCCAAAAACCAATCCCCGACGCCACCGAGCCGGTCGGTGTGGACGCTTTGGTGTCTGCTATTTGGCTCTAGTGGAGAGAGCCAATGCATAATCTGTGCGTCCTCATCGGACTTATAGAAGCTGGTGTTGAAGGTACAGGTTATATTCCGCCAGTGGGCATTACCGTCGCCGATGCTGACCGAATGTGAAGTTTGGGTCATGATACCGGTATTCTATCCAAAATGTTGGTTCAATGGAGAAACGGTGCAGCGATTCGTGAGGGGACCACGGGAGTTCACAGATGTTCTGTGACCAGAGCTGAAAAAGCGGGGCGATGTGGCTTAGGGCCCGTTTACCTATAGACGTCCGTCTAAAAGCCTGAAACGATGCCGACCGTTAAGCGGGGCTTAACAGTGGGGGAGTGTGCGGCAAAGTAGATGGCGTTTGGCTAGAGTAGGCAACGGAACTTCTTGACGGTCTAGCTATGATACAAGAATCTAGGACCGTGGAAAATTTGTCAAACACTTTCGCGCCGTTTACCAGATAACGCTTGAGACGCCACCGTCTAGTACAACAATTATAACAAATTTAATTTTTTTTAGCAGGAGACAGACAGTTGAAGGTATGTAAAGAAAACAGAATTGTCGCACGCCCAGCTAATATACTGTCTAGTATATAACTGGAAGCCCGTTTTCATAACTGACTTTATTTGACGGTCGGCATTGCCTCTGGTTGCTCGACGGCCGTCTATAGGTAAACGGGCCCTAACTTTGCATCTGTTCGTTGATGTATAGACTGAAGACTAAGGTGGTTAGCTACTCTGCTAGAGGCAAAGTCTCCCTAGCGCTTAATCGTGCTTTGCCTGGCTAATGGTGAACGAGTGTAGAAAGTGAGAAAGTGAGAAAGTGAGTGGTGTTTCATAAGCATTGGGCGGTCGGTAACGAGGTCGGAAAAACCCTTGTCCGAATATGCAGGAACTAGCTCCCGTCCTTTACATGTTCCGGGATAGTGAATGAATGCCAAGTAGAGTATGCATGAGCGCGTTATTGTGCAGCACCGCCCATACCCCGGGAAGACAAAGGACTCGCAGGATCAAGTACCCCTCAGTCTCCGCAGCACACTCTAAGATGGCATTACGCTAATACATTATCCATACTTGTGCTCGCTAAAGAGCGCATCATAGCACAGCAAACCAGGTAACCACAACCACCATCTCCGGGCTCAAGCTACCTCACAACCACACCCAACAGAGCACAAAAGACAAAAACACCACAATTCCATGGCTGGCCTAGCCTCATCTTTGCCACCCTCTCCCTCACCACGCCCCCGCAAACTCGGACTCCCCCATGGTAGATAGAGCATGACCCCGCAAATAGCGCTCGCAACGGAAAATTAAAGTACTGCACCGTATCGGCACAGCCTAATGAGCCTGTCTCACATTAACCCATGAATGATGCCATACGGAACCTCCCACCCGGCCAACAACCCTAGTCACCACCGAACCGATCTCAAGGGCCCAAGCAAAATTGTCAGGGAAAGCATCGTAAGTGCTTGGATCATAAGCTCGAGGAAATGATACTGAAAACAAAATAACCTGGCAACAGTATCTACTCTGCGGAATGGGAGAAGTACGGGCAAACAACTGTCACTTTCGGGAAATCTCAAGTAGAAAGGAAAACCACCCAAGTCACAATCAATTCAAGTTCACTAAACTACTTCGCAAAACCAATCCAGAGAACCGCACAAAAGAGAAAAATCTCACTGCAAGAAAGACCAACCTTACAGGTTGTCCGACATACTAGGCACAGAACCAATTTTTCCTTCGTCAATCCACAATCCAACAGTTCCTCTGTCGTGCTATGTTCCCTTCCTCGTTGTCGTGGTGGTGGTGGTGGTGGGAAGCGTGCGAGATGTCAAAGAAACTAACCTACCCAGAGTCTCCTGACTGCCAAGATTAGGCAACTGCCACCACTGCAGAAACGTGACACCTCTGCCAGATCATGAAGAGCTATCTATTTAGTCTAAGTTGTTCGCAGATAAGCAAAAAAAATGCAAGTTAGGAAAGCCAAATTTCAACAGTAACAGTACTCACAATTTTCCGGTATTCGTGAACACTACTCCCCTTACATAACACTGAAATCATGAGGCCCTGATCGAATTTTGCCCTTATCAAATAGCAGCTGTGTTTACAAATGTTAGAAAATTACGAGTAATAGTACTGAAAAACGAAGAACCCGGGCAACTGTGCATCTATCTACTCTGCAAAGCGGAGGAAGCTATGGGTCACCGATTATCACAGAAAACAAACCTGCTTGGGAAAAGTATCCCAATTCACAATCAATTCAACTTGCTCTTGTTAATGCGCAAACTCTTCAATCAATTCAAACCCAGAAAAACGAAAGAGCCGAACCCTTTCCAGTTGTCTGACTATCCCCAAGTGATTCCCCCCTTCTTGTCCACTCTTCCCAATTTTTTCCTCATCCGTCGACAGTTTAAGCCGTTCTTCCGCTGTGTCGTGGTGCCGTGGTGGAAAAAAAAGAGAGAAGTGAGAAGATAGTTGCCTTACCTCAAGTAGCCCCCCACCCGCCCGCCAAGAACAAGCAACAGCCCCCGGTGCCTGCGCGATTCCAACACTGTCACGCAATGCTACCTTCGGGGTGCTTTCCCGAAACACAAATGTTAAAGTTGTTGGAAGTGGATAGTTGTGAGAGATAAAGAAAGCTGACCGATTAGGAACAAGACTGAATAATAGCTTTAATGATTTCGCTTGTTCTAGACGGAGGGTTGATGGGAGGCTAGAGGGAAAGGTTCATTGTCATGTCTTTCCTTTATTATTATTACTGCTATACTGAAACGATGACTTTCGTCCGGAGCTAAATAATCTCCTGGTAGAGTTCCCAACCTAGCGAAGAAAAAAAACAAACATTGAGAAATGATCTAATCGTGGGAAATTGCTTGACAGAACATATGTGGGCAATCGCCGCTCAGACGATAGGAAGAGCCAAACCTCCACCGACGACAATCAAAAGAAAAAGCCAGTCAACGGAAATGTAAAATGTAGCACTAAAGAGCTGGGGGTGTGTAGATATAAAGTCAAGTCCTCTCTGTCTTTCCTTATTCTTGTCCCCCGCATAGAAACCCCACGATCCTCGCTAGTTCGTGTTTACCGATCACTCATGTCCAGGGAGCCACACACCCACCGCTTTCCTTTCAAGCTAACTAGTTAATAATGTAACCCTTTCCCGCCCATAAAATAAAAACAACCATCTAAATAAACCCCATAGACCAATTTGTAGCCCCACAGTACGCAGGCAAATGGTATTATGCATGAAGGAGAGATTGGTAAGCGTGGCAGGTGATAGAGTTATTGAGATGGTTTTATTATTCGGTTATAGATTTATGTTTGGTTAGTGAGTCAGTTGTGATGAAGAGCATGGTGGGAAAGGTTCCGTTGTGTTCCCTCATACAAATGTCCCTTTTCCTTCCGTTTCAAAACGGAGAGAATGCGATTTTCAGAGCAGAAACGGTTGCCCAACGGAACGGTCCCATTTTTGCCAAATGGGCCCAAAGATGACGAGCGAATGAAGTTCCCGATTATACCAGCCCTTTATTTTTAGCCCTAGTCTAGTTCTACCATTTGACCCTTATATGATTTATCCTCCACAACAACAAACAAACACATGCCCGGACCCAAAGCGTGTTCCTCGAACCATCATGTAAGCATCTCGAGTAGCGTATCAGTGTTTTTATTTGGCCGTAATCTTGGCGTTTTGTTTCATGGTCACACCTTATCACTCGAAAGCCTGCAGATCACTGTGGAATCCGAAGTCAACCCTTATAGCGTCTTGTATTACTTTCACCAATCATAACAACAACAGCGGTCAATATGTACAAGTTTCCTAGTGTACCGCAGCGTCCAGATATGCAGCATTCCAACATTCCATACTCGCTCTCATGCCAGCCCAAGTTCCAGAGATACCTGCCATTCTGCCATTCCAGGCATGAGAGTCATTTATATCGCCATTCTCATACCAATACCGACGATCTCAATAGTGACTCCATTCCCTTGAAAAGCCACCACCGACAACACACTGCTGTGGGTAATAGCAGTTGGATAGCCGCACTTGATGCGGGATGTGCCAGCACTCTGTGGACGCAGAGGCATTGTACTCAAACGATGATTTTCGTCCGGGGATGTACACTCCTCCGGGGAAGCAAGATAGACAAAGGAAAACACAAAGGCCTTGGGGAGGAAAAGGAAAATGATATCACAGTCCGGAAACAAAACAATACCGAAAGTGGGCAATCGCCGCTCACACACAGGGTAAAGCCAAAGAAATTGTCGATGATGATCAAAGAACCGGGGGATGGAAGTCGATATCTCTCGATCAAGCACAAGAGTGAAGGGGTCTATGCACATTTCCCCCTGTCTGTACCCCTCCTTTGTCTCGGCTGCCTCCTCTCCTATCCATTTAAACCCACGAGTCTCTCTAGTCCTTAGTAATCCATCAACCCACCGCTCCGGTCTGGTCTCTGACTAGCTATCTCTGTAACCTGCCTGTACTTAGGAAAAAAAAAAAACAAGTAAAATATACAAGAAACGATTTAGTTTAAGCTTGGCCTATACTATGCCCCACAGTACGCACAAGCCAAAGGACGCGCAAGCTCTGAAATGTTTTCACCCAACTTGTTTTTCTTTCCTTCTCACCTTTCCCTCGCTTCACACCTTCCTTCCCGCCAACAACTTTCCTCACGCCTTTCCTTTCATAAAGTTATCATCGATCAATCATGATCTCCATCTCTACCTAAGCGGTTTCAGTCTGCTGCGGAAAATCCTCGCCATAAATCATTACCTCCGTAACCCAGATTTTCAACAACTGCAGCACGGCCCGACCCGGTCAGATAGCCTCTCAAAGTCGGACTGGCTGCTTGTGGACACTGCGTAAAATGAACCATTGAGATACTGTAGTTAGTTTCGGTTTGTACTTGTTTTTTGTTTTTTTTTCCCTTCAATTTCCGATGGGAGGAGGCACCCAAACATATAACCCATTTGTAGGGGTCGCATGGGATATCGTGTTCTCAAGCCCACCGGCACCATACCACTAGAGCGCCGGCCGATATTAGAACGATCTCCGATAAGTTAGGGTTAGGGTTGAAGTGTGATAATCTGGGATCTCCCTCAAACATATAGTAGAAGTATCAGAGTACGATTATAGGTAAAGCCCGCTGGTGGTCGTGGGAAAAATATACATGAAGGAACTATACTAACTGCTTAGGAACCCGGGCGAATGTTTCTAGCTCACAATCTATTCCTACCCGATTGCTTATAAAGGGCGTATTGTAATATCCACTAGTGTCCACAAAATACGATGCAAATTGTGACATGATGAATAACGGGAGCGGAGGAAAAGGAACATGAAAATAGGATCAAGTCTAAGTAAAACTCGAAGAAAGGGGGAGGCGGAAGAAAAATAAACTAGAAAGCAGATAAATCGCAATAAGCCGGAAGAAACTAGAATATACAGGCTGAGTATAGCGGTTTACGTCTAAATCTGCGGAGTTCTTGGCTGCGCCGCACCCCCGATGGCAAGCAACTATGGAACAAAATATATCTTAGGACGAGAAAAGAAGGATGTGAAGAACGAAAGCGAAGGGGAGGGTGAGAGGGAGGGTGAGAACTCTCGTGGACCGCAAATAAGGGATTAGTTAGGTGTTGTTAAGATTAGTTTTGTTTTTCCTTGGGCGGCAGCAGAGCCTTAGGAGCCAGATGGAGGGAGGTTGAGACTGTCTGGGCAATTGAGCTGAGGGCTCGCTATCTGCCGCGTTATGAACAGAATCCCTGAGGTCAGGTAATCTCGGCTGTTCGTTGTAGACAACCGATGTCGGAGATTGGCGATCAAAGTCTGTCATGTTGGTGTCCGGATCATGAGGTCTGAATTGCGTCTTTACCGCACACTCGTCACGAGGGAGAGTGGAGGGTGGGAGGGATGTCGGACCAACGCAATCTACTGCGGCGCAATTGAGATTGCCCTGCTCCTGTGGGATCCTGGCAACTCTATCACGGCCTTCGGGGAGACCCAACCGCGGTGGGGTTTGGATCATGCTATCTGGCGTGGGGGTGCAGACATTCTTCTGTTCCATGAGTATATTCACAATCCCATCATGCCCGTTTTCAGCCGCCCACGAGAGTGGTGTCCGGCCAAATTCGGTGTCCGCCTGGTTGGGATTGACGTCGCCTCGTTCCAAAAGCATCTTTACTACCCCCTCATGCCCGTTCTCAGCCGCCCACGAGAGTGGTGTCCGGCCATAAAAGGTGTCCACCTGGTCGGGATTGACGTCGCCTCTTTCCAAAAGCATCTTTACTACCCCCTCATGCCCGTTCCCAGCCGCCAACGAGAGTGGTGTCTGGCCATATCTGGTGTCCACATGGTCGGGATTGACATCGCCTTGTTTCAAAAGCATCTTTACTACCCCCTCATGCCCGTTCCCAGCCGCCAACGAGAGTGGTGTCCGGCCATATAAGGTGTCCACATGGTCGGGATTGACGTCGTCTCGTTGCAAAAGCATCTTTACTACCCCCTCATACCCGTTCCCAGCCGCCAACGAGAGTGGTGTCTGGCCATAAAAGGTGTCTACTTGGTCGGGATTGACGTCGCCTCGTTTCAAAAGGATCTTTACTACCCTCTCATACCCGTTCCTAGCCGCTAACGAGAGTGGTGTCTGGCTATGAAAGGTGTCCACCTGGTCGGGATTGACGTCGCCTCGTTCCAAAAGCATCTTTACTACCCCCTCATGCCCGTTCCCAGCCGCCAACGAGAGTGGTGTCTGGCCATAAAAGGTGTCTACCTGGTCGGGATTGACGTCGCCTCGTTCCAAAAGCATCTTTACTACCCCCTCATGCCCGTTCCCAGCCGCCCACGAGAGTGGTGTCCGGCCATATCTAGTGTCCACCTGGTCAGGATTGACGTCGTCTCGTTCTAAAAGGATCTTTACTACCCCCTCATGCCCGTTCCCAGCCGCCCACGAGAGTGGTGTCCGGCCATATCTGGTGTCCACCTGGTCAGGATTGACGTCGTCTCGTTCCAAAAGCATCTTTACTACCCCCTCATGCCCGTTCTCAGCCGCCAACGAGAGTGGTGTCTGGCCATATTTGGTGTCCGCCTGGTCGGGATTGACGTTCTCTCGTTGCAAAAGCATCTTTACTACCCCCTCATGCCCGTTCCCAGCCGCCCACGACAGTGGTGTCTGGCCATAAAAGGTGTCTGCTTGGTCGGGATTGATGTCCTCCCGTTCCAAAAACCTCTTTACAACCTCCTCGTGCCCTCTGAAAGATGCCCACGTGAGAGCCGTCATCCCCATGCAATCGTACGCATTAACGTCCCATTCCTTCATCTCCAATATGGTCGAAACTATCCCCACAATGCCCAAGAATGCGACTCCGTGGAGCCCTGAAAATCCTCTGGGTCCTCCCGCTGTGTCAAAGTCCGGGTCCCCACCGTGATACCGATGGTGTAATAATAGGAGTTGAGCAGATACATGCTCATCGAATCTATCAAGAAGCTTCGGTGCAGCTATTTTGATACTTTCCGTCATCCCCCTCCCACCGTGCCTACCCCAGTAAACAGAAGCATATTCTAAAAAGGGAGTTGATGCGGGGGCTGAGTAAAGAGTTGGCGAAAGATCCCTAATACATCCAAAATTGAGGTATGTCAAGCAAACCTCTGCAATTGTTGAGTGTGGAGTATGGAATAGGGTCGGATCACGAGAGAGATGCTCCCGAAGAGTAAAGTGCACCAGTCGGACTGTCGATGAAGACGCCTCGACTGTGACAAGACCTAGACAAGATGATAGGAGCGTCCGCAAGGCAGGAACGTTTTCCTGATCCAGATCCGCAGATCCTATCTCCACTCCCAAGGCATGGCAGAGCTCCCGGGCTCGTAATGGCCTCTCAGAATACAACACCCACATCAGAACCTTCAGCCCGAGCACTGATTTGTATCCCTTCTGGACTTTCAGTCGCGATAGAGTTGCCGTATAGGCGTCATTCAATCCATCGCCAAGAGTCATCTCCTCAAGTTTCTTTCTTCGCTGACGAATGGTCACCTCTCCCAGGATGGCGTCCATGTGGAGTGAAACAAGTAAGAATCTAGCCACAATTTCTAGTGAGTACACATCATTGATAGGGGGACATGCTAAATGGTCCTACGCACATATCAGAAATCTTTTCCAGGATAATTCTCACAATATCCGCCCGCAAACCATTGCTCATCGCTTCCGGCTCGGAATCTCTGTCCAACCTCATCTCCACATAATCCCGGATATCATTGGTGTTAGGGTTGAGAGGTATAACAATCGTCTGGGAGAAATATCTTTGAATATCTCCCCAGACATGGGGCCTCCCCGTAAGGAATATTCTGGTGTTAGGCGCCTCCTTAACGGTATCTCTCAGAGACCCGAGAAGCTCCGGCAGGCACCTCGGTAGACATTCGTCCAAGGCATCTATACAAATGAAAACCCGCGGTATCGAAGCAATAGCTGTCCTCAGCATCCCTATAAGATCCGCAAGCCGCGGCCCTCTACCACCAAGCTCCTGACTCGCTTTTTGAAATGCCCCCCGGAGATCCTTCATGATGCGCCCTCTACCTACAAGCTGCTTCAGAATAGCTCCCACGGTGTTGTTGATTGTCTGCTCTTGCTGGGAGAGGAAATCGCAGTAGAAGCCTGCAACTGCGATATTTTCCCCTCCCGCCTGATCGCAGAGGCTGTCCATCACCAAGGAACTAGTACCTCAGGCTATCAGTGGAATTCACTTCTCCCAAAAAATCCCCCCACTTACCTCAGGTATGTCTTTCCCACTCCGGGATTCCCGGAGCAAAACAAAACACTATTATCGGCTCCGCCCTCGCCATCCCTCCACGCCCGAAACTCGCTCGTTTCCAGAAACCAATCCCCTATACCGTTGAACCGCTCGGTACGCACCCCTTGGTGCCTGTTATTCGGTTCAAGTGGTGAGAGCCAACGCATGATCTTTCCATCCTCATCCGACATATATGTGTTGAAACTATCGCTTACGTTCCCGCAGTTGACGTTGCCATCGCCGAATCTAACTTGATGTGAAGTTTGGGCCATGATATTCTATCCAAAATGTTTCTTGAATGTAGAAATAATGCAGCGTTTTGTGGGGGATGAGGGGAGTTCACAGATGTTCCGTGACCAGAGCTGAAAAAAGCGGGGCGATGTGGCCTGTTCCGGCACATTTCCTATCCAATCATTTCCCTCGAATGCAGCTGCATGACTGATGCGAGATATGTCCCACACAGACATCCCACGAGCAGCTACCAATTCTCAAAGGATCAACAGATTGACGGCGACAACAACCAAATGAAAAGCCTCGAGTTCCCACAGCAAAATACGATCTCAGCGCACAACTTAGGGTGGCGAAGTTCCCTCGTTCTTTTCAACGCTCTCTCACTACTAACTAACGGTAAAGACAAGAGCATATCTATCTGCCAGCCGCGCTCGTACTATAGATAAACACCATCTACCTATCCAAACACTTCCACTCACACCCCAAACCGTCAAGTCCCCCTCAACGGCACCTCCTCATGCTGCTAGACAGCGGTCTATAGATAAATGGGCCCTTAGGACGGTTACAGCACAAGGCCGCCCCCCTCATTCCCGCGGCAAGAAACATCGCTGTCACCCCCACCTCCATAGCACTTTATTACCATAACGATTCGCGGCGGGGCTGTTGATCAACTCCATCGCCGGCACAAACAGACAAAGCTGTGCTTGCGAATATGAGGCTTTAGCCGCAGCGACGTTTTTTCTCCTCCTGTACGATTTCCCTCCGACCTGCCTTGACCTTGGAATATCAAAATGCGCCACCGCTTCTGCCGGACCGATTTGGGCCTGATTAGGCTTCTTCTCATCAGCTTTTATTAACCCATAGAGAAAAGAGAATTGCGGTTCGCTCGTAAAATGCGTCATTGAAATAGTTGCAGTTGGAGTTTATTGCTATTATTATTCCATTTTTGACGAGAGGGGTACTGCAGCATATTGTTCATTTAAAGAGGTCGCATGGGGTATCGCTCTCCCAAGCCGACCCCCGAACAGGGAGGTAATGCCAATCCGCGGTTTCGGCAGGGATCGGAAGTACAAGTAACTTACACAACATGGCAGAGCCGCCCCAAGCATTGGATAAGCCAACCCCGACACACCATATTTAATCGATGATCCATCCCTGAGCCACTGTGTTGCGGAGACTGAGGGGTACTTGCTCTTGCGAGTCCTTTTTTGCCTTCACCTGGTATGGGTGGTGCTGCACAAATAACACGCTCGTGCTTGAATACTCTACTAGTACTCGGCCTTGATTTACTATCCCGGAAACAAGTAAGTTAACGGAAGGGAGCTGGTTCCTGCATATTCGGACAAGCGTTTTTCCGACCTCGTTACCCACCGCCCGATGCGTAGACTACTCGAGTATGGAACACCACTCACTTTCTCGCTTTCCACATTCGCTAACCATTGGCCAGGAAAAGCACAATTAAGCGCCGCCAGGGAGACTTTGCCTCTAGCAGAGTAGCCAACCACCATAACTGGTAGTCTATACACCAACGAACAGATGCAAAGTTCAGAGCTTAATTAATTATATAGCGATCTGGGATGTATTGGTTCGCCACGACATGATTGAAAGACGGGCAAATTAATCTGCACGAGGGAAACAGGAAACCCATCCTCCCATTAGACCGTTAGACCACAGGTGATGAACTTCAGCTTCACAATATTATAATAATATAAATTCTATCAATAGGCGTGCCGGCGCAAGGCTTGTAAATTAAATTTTAAAAAATGTATAATAAGGTCGATACGGTATTATTGGAATTGACATCAAACTCCAGACCTCGTGCCCAATCCATATTTGTGCTCGCTAAAGAGCGCACCCCTGCGCAGCAAACCAGGTAACCACAACCATCATCTCCCGGCTTAACCTACTTGTACTCGAGTACAGTCACAACCGGGGGCATGGCGAAACTGGGTGAATGGCGAACAGGGATTAATTGTTAGTAATTTGTAACCCTAACCTTAGCGAATCCATTTTTGCTCATGAAATACCCCTGTTCGCCATCCGCCCAGTTTCGCCATGCCCCCGGTTGTGACTGTACCTCACAACCGCACACAACAGAGCACAAAAGACAAAAAACACCACAGTTCCATGGCTAGCCCAACCTCATCTTTGCCCTCCTCTCCCCTCTCTCACCACGCCTCCGCAAACTCAGACTCCTCCACGGTAGAGCACGACCCCACATATACAAGTACGAGTATAATAGCGCTCGCAACGGAAAATTAAAGCACCGCACCGCACCGCACCGCACCGCACCGCCACATCCTAATAAGCCTGTCTCACATTAACCCATGAATGATGCCATACGGAACCTCCCACCCGGCCAACAGCCCCAGTCACCACCGAACTGATGTTAAGGGCCCCAAGCAGAACTGTTAGGGAAAGCACCGGAAGTGCTTGAATGATAAGCTCGAGGGAATGATACTGAAAACAAAATAACCGGGCAACAGTCTCTACTCGGCGGAACGGGAGGAGCACGGGCAAACAACTGTCACTTTCGAGAAATCTCAACTAGAGAGGAAAACCACGCAAGTCACAATTAATTCAAGTTCACTAAACTACTTCGCAAAACCAATCCAAAGAACCGCATAAAAGAGAGAAAAATCCCACTGCAAGAAAGCCCAACCTTACAGGTTGCCCGACTAACTAGGCACAGGACCAATTTTTCCTTCCTCAATACACAATCCAATAGTTCCTTTGTCGTGCTGTGTTCCCTTCCTCACGATCCTCGTTGTCTTCTCGTCTTGTGGTGGTGGGAAGTGTGAGAGAAGTCACATAAACTGACTTACATAGCCACCCCTGCAGAAACGTCACACCTCCCCAAGTCAAGATCATGAAGATCTATCTATCTAGTCTAAGTTGTTCGCAGATAAGCAAAAAAAACTACAAGTTAGGAAAGCCAAATTGCAACCGTAACAGTACTCATAATTTTCCGGTATTTGTGAACACCACTGCCCTTACACACCCCCAAAATCCTGAGGCCCTGATCGAATCCTTGCCCTTATGCAATACCAGCTGTGTTTGCAAACGTTAGAGAATTACGAGTACTAGTACTGAAAAACAAAGAAACTGGGCAACTGTGCATCTATCTACTCTCTAAAGCGGAGGAAGCCAAGGGTCACCTACTATCACAGAAAACAAATCTGCCTGGAAAAATTTTCGCAATTCACAATTAATTCAACTTGCTCCTGCTAATTCGCAAACTCTTCACGCAATTCAAACCCAGAAAAAGGAAAGAACCGAACACTATCCAGTTTTCCGACTATCCCCAAGTGATCCTCCCCTTCTTGTCCACTTTTCCCAAACTTTCCTTCATCAGTCGACAGTCCAAGCCGTTCTTCTGCTGTACCGTGCTACGGTGGTAGGAAAAAAAAGAAAAAAAAGAAAAAAAAAAGAGAGAAGTGAAAAGATAGCTGACTTACCTCGAGTCCCCCCCCCACCCGCTAAGACCAAGCAACAGCCGGTGCCTGCACGAGTCCAAAACTCTCGCGTGCTATCTTCGGAACGCTTTCCCGAAACACAAATGTTAAAGTTGTTGGAAGTGGATAGTTGTCAGAGATAAAGAAAGCTAACAGATTAGGGAAAAGCCAGGATAATAGCTTTAATGATTTCGTTTGTTCTAGACGGAGGGATTGGCGGGAGGATAGAGGAATGGGTTTATTGTCATGTCTTTCCTTTATTATTATTACCGAACCGAGGTGCTGAAACGATGACTTTCGCCCGGAGCTAAATAATCTCCAGGTAGAGTTCCCAACCTAGAGAAGAAGGGAGGGAAACAGTGAAAAATGATGGAACCGTGGGAAAGTGCTTAACAGAACAAATGTGGACCATCGCAGCTCAGACTATAGGAAGAGTTAAACTTTCGTTGATGATAATCAAAAGAAAATGCAGGTGAACGGAAACCGTAAACTATAGAACTAAAGAGCGGCGAGTGTGCAGATACAGGGTCAAGTCCTCGCTGTCTTTCCTTATTCTTGTCCCCCGCATAGAAACCCCACGAGCCCCGCCACTCGGTGATTACCAATCACTCATGTCCTGGGAGCCACACCCACCGCTTTCTTTTCAAGCTAACTAGTTAACAATGTAACCCTTCCCCGCCCATAAAATAAAAACAACCATCGAAGCAAACCCCATAGACCAATCTGTAGCCTCACAGTACGCAGGCAGATGATATTATGCATGAAAGAGAGATTGGTAGGGGTGATACGCGATAGAGTTATTGAGATTGTTTCATATTCGCGTATATATTTATGTTTGGTTAGTGAGTCAGTTCTGATGAAGCTGAAGAGCGAATGAAGTTCCGATTATACCTGCCCTCTATTTTTAGCCCTAGACTACTTCGACCATTTGACCCTTACACAATTTATCCTTCGCAACAACAAACAAGCACATGACCGAAGCTAAAGCGCGTTCCTCAAACCATCATGCAATCGTGCCGAGCAGAGTATCAGTGTTTCCATTTGGCAGTAATCTTGGCGTTTCGTTTCATAGTCACACCTTATCACTCGAAAGCCTGTAGATCACTGCGGCGGGTAATAGCAGTTGGATGGCCGCACTTGATGCGGGATGTGGCCGCACTCTGTGGCCGCAGAGGCATTGTACTCAAACATGATTTTCGTCCCGGGATGTACACTCCTCCGGAGAAGCAAGACAAAGGAAAACACAAAGGCCGCGCGGAGGAAAAGGAAAATGACATCACAGTGCGGAAACAAAACAATACCGAAAGTGGGCAATCGCAGCTCACACAGAGGGTAAAAGAATCCGGACGATGGAAGTCGATATCTCTCGATCAAGCACAAGAGCGAAGGAGTCTATGCACATTTCCCCCTATCTGGGTTTCTCCCTTGTCTCTGTTGCCTCTACTCCTATCCATTTAAACCCACGATTCTCGCTGGTCCTTAGTAATCCATCAACCCACCGCTCCGGTCTCTCACTAGTTAGCTCTGTAACCTGGCTGTACTTAGGAAAAAAATCAAACCAGTAAAATATACAAGAAACGATTTAGTTTAAGCTTGGCCTATACTAAGCCCCACTGTACACACAAGCCAAAGGACGCGCAAGCTCTGTAATGTTTTCACCCAACTTGTTTTTCTTTCCTTCTCACCTTTTCCTCGCTTCACACCTTCCTTCCCGCCGACAACTTTCCTCACGCCTTTCCTTTCATAAAGCTATCATCAATCAATCATGATCTCCATCTCCACTAAAGCGGTTTCAGTCCACTACGTAAAATCCTCACCCTAAATCATTACCTCCGTAATCCAGATTTTCAACAACTGCAGCATGGCCCAGCCCGGTCAGATAGGCTCTCAAAGCCGGACTGGCTGCTTGTGGACACTGCGTAAAATGAGCCATTGAGATACTGTAGTTAGTTTCAGTTTGTACTTGTTTTTTGTTTTTTTTTCCCTTCAATTTCCGATGGGAGGAGGCACCCAAACATATAACCCATTTGTAGGGGTCGCATGGGATATCGTGTTCTCAAGCCCACCGGCACCATACCACTAGAGCGCCGGCCGATATTAGAACGATCTCCGATAAGTTAGGGTTAGGGTTAAAGTGTGATAATCTGGGATCTCCCTCAAACATATAGCAGAAGTATCAGAGTACGATTATAGGTAAAGCCCGGTGGTGGTCGTGGGGAAAATATACATGAAGGAACTATACTAACTGCTTAGGAACCCGTGCGAATGTTTCTTGCTCACAATCAATTCCTACCCGATTGCTTATAAAGGGCGTATTGTAATATACACTAGTGTCTACAAGATACGATGCAAATTGTGAGATGATGAATAACGGGAACGAAGGAAAAGGAGCATGAAAATAGGATCAAGTCTAAGTAAAACGCGAGGAAAGGGAAAGGCGGGAGAAAAATAAACTAGAAAGGAGATAAATCGCAATGGGCCGGAAGAAACTAGAATATACAGGCTGATTATTGCGGTTTACGTCTAAATCTGCGGGGTTCTTGGCTGCGCGGCACTCGCGATCGCAAGCAACCATGGAACAAAATATATCTCCGCACACCCAGAAAAGAAGGATGTGAAGAACGAAAGTGAAGGGGAGAGTGAGAGGGAGGGAGAGAACTCTCGTGGACCGCAAATAAGGGATTAGTTAGGTGTTGCGAGGATTGGTTTTGTTTTTCCTTGGACGGCAGCAGAGCCTTAGGAGCCAGATGGAGGGAGGTTGAGACTGTCGGGGTGATTGAGCTGAGGGCTCGCCATCTGCCGGGTTATGAACGGAATCCCTGAGGTCAGGTAATCTCGGCTGTTCGTTGTAGACAACCGATGGCGCAGATTGGCGATCAAAGTCTGTCATGTAGGTGTCCGGATCATGAGGTCTGAATTGCGTCTTTACCGCACACTTGTCACGAGGGAGAGTGGAGGGTGGGAGGGATGCCGAAACACCGCAATCTACAGCGGCGCAATTGAGATTGCCCTGTTCCTGTGGGATCCTGGCAACTCCATCACAGCCTTCGGGGAGAGCCAACCGCAGTGGAGTTTGGATCATGCTATCTGGTGTGGGGGCGCAGACATTCTTCTGTTCCATGAGTATATTTACAATCCCATCATGCCCGTTTTCAGCGGCCCACGAGAGTGGTGTCCGGCCAAATTTGGTGTCCGGCTGGTCGGGATTGACATCGCCTCGTTCCAAAAGCATCTTTACTACCCCCTCATGCCCGTTCCTAGACGCATAGGAGAGTGGTGTCCGGCGATATTTGTCTGCGTGGTCGGGATTGACGTCACCTCGTTCCAAAAGCATCTTTACTACCCCCTCATGCCCGTTCCTAGACGCCCAGGAGAGTGGTGTCCGGCGATATTTGTCTGCCTGGTCAGGATTGACGTCGCCTCGTTCCAAAAGCATCTTTACTACCCCCTCATGCCCGTTCCTAGACGCATAGGAGAGTGGTGTCCGGCGATATTTGTCTGCCTGGTCAGGATTGACGTCGCCTCGTTCCAAAAGCATCTTTACTACCCCCTCATGCCCGCGCCTGGCCGCCCGCACGAGTGGTGTCCGGCCATATTCGGTGTCCGCCTGGTTGGGATTGACGTCGCCTCGTTCCAAAAGCATCATTACTACCCCCTCATGCCCGTTCTCAGCCGCTAACGAGAGTGGTGTCTGGCCATAAAAGGTGTCCACCTGGTCGGGATTGACGTCGCCTCGTTCCAAAAGCATCTTTACTACCCCCTCATGCCCGTTCTCAGCCGCCCACGAGAGTGGTGCCCGGCCATATTCGGTGTCCGCCTGGTTGGGATTG
>Ga0307517_10001828_pt1 | contig 34921 bp, 28 predicted proteins | sample 23_EM_MG_FD_194515 | JGI IMG/M metagenome (GOLD analysis project Ga0307517, IMG submission 194515) | Populus trichocarpa ectomycorrhiza microbial communities from riparian zone in the Pacific Northwest, United States - 23_EM | ecosystem: Host-associated > Plants > Roots > Unclassified | place... | reverse complement strand
AAGTACGAGTACTTCGCCTAATTTTAATTTATCTTGATGGGTTGTCTATCGTTACCCTTCCTGTCCTTTCTATCCTATTAGTGCAACGCTAAAAGGTTCTGAAATTCGGGCACGAACGAAGGGATAGTGTGGGGTGAAGAGGGAATCCTGACCGGTGGTTGGGGCGCTTGTGGTATTGGTAGAGGGAGCTCCAGGGATCGGGATGCTCCATGGATGGTGCCGGTATGCCAGGGGGATGGTAATGGAGAAACAATTTTCCGGGCTTACTCGGATATGAACGTGGTTGATCGGACAGACAGGGATTAAAAGTTTATGTATCCTAATATATTTTTAATCCCTGTTTGTCCGATCACCCAAGTCCATACCTTTGTACCTCCGTTACCTGATTATTTGGGGTGGGATTATCGGTGGCGCGACACCATTAGCGGAGGGCTGAACGCCATGAACCCTCGCCCGGAAGAAGCGGGAGATAACTACTCGAGTACTGTTAAGCCTACAGTCTCTTATGGGGTCGTGACGAATACCGTAAAACCTCGAATAATTGGACCACCTAAAATGCGGTTAATTTAAAGTGTGTACAAGTGTATTGCGAAGTGATCTTCTTGTCTCAGTTAATATGGGTTTCATCATTTCTTGGCAGCTAATTAGGGTATAGACGATGACAAAAAGAGAAAGAACACAGCATCATTAGCTGCCAAGAAATGATGAAATTTATATTAACTGAGACAAGATCACTTCGCAATACACTTGTACTCGGACAGGGTCAAAAAGGACGGAAAAAACAATCAGCAAGATCGGGTGGGGTAGTTAGGAAATAGGTTGCAACAGTGGAAAAATTCTTGCCCTGGTGGACACCAGAAATCTTGACTGAGGAAATAAGTATCATATCTCTGTATGATACTTGACAATTTAGATGACATTTAGATGATGATAAAATTGCCAGTGTGCAGTTAAACCTATGCATTTATTTGAGTCTCTTAAAGAACTATTCCAAGACCTAGATTCTTTCTCCTTTAGTATTAATTTGGCCTTATATGATGAGTTTCTTAATAAGACCCATGGATAGAATACAGCAGTGACTACACTGCAACTGCTCCAGGCCGATGGCATCCTGTAACACCCCCATCTTTTCCACTTCCTCCTGATCGATCAGCGCCTCTACCCTTGTTTCGCCACCGAAAGTTTTCCGTCCTTTTTGACCCTGTCCGAGTACACACTTTAAATTAACCGCATTTTAGGTGTTCCAATTATTCGAGTTTTTACGGTATCAGGAGGTGACGATCAGGGGTATTTGGCAGCAGGGGATCGAATTCGTCAAAGTAGGGTAACAAAAAAATACGTGCTACGGATCCCTGTTCGTCACCTCCTGATATTCGTCACGACCCCATGAAAGACTGTAAATCCAATCCAAGCGGCTGTCCAAATTCATTGAAAAATCAACGTGGATGACCTGTTGGCCTGCATCCTTGGAAGAGCCTCAAACCGATACCGCACTTAAACACCGAGCCCCTCCTGTGAGATTCAAATTCATTTTTTTTGTACTAGTCCGGCTAACAACGTCTGGCAAATTCACCCAAAGCTACCGTGTCACATCGTCTCGCATGGCACGCCATGTGAACTTCGTGTTTGAGCCCTAAACTTGGGCAAGAGAGGACTAGACGGCAATAAAGTAACCTAGGAAAGAGTGATGATACCGGGTAGTGGTGTCTTTGCCATAGAGGTTCACGTTGAGCAGGGTGCGGATAAATTGGGTTTGCTGATGACAAACGGATTTCAGATCCCAATGCTCCAGGGATTAGAACCCTGTTAGACGAAAGACTTAAAGAAGAGTCCCTGGTAGCAGATGAGGAAGATTGTGTGTAGGAGGGCGCTAGCGAGGAGGAGCCAAGCAAGATCCAGAGATTAATTGTATATTTGAGAACCAGAAATTATTTTCCCTTTCCTCCTCTGTGAACACTGTGTAACTCCCTGCACAATCATGTTTCCACCAAGATCTAAGGTTTTTTTTTATCACGGGCCTTGCAAAATGGTCTAGTAATTTTATGGTAGATCGGCGTCCTATAGCGCATTTTATCGTACAAACGCAATGCAAATTTGTTAGAAATACCCACTCTCTGAGACTGCAGCAGCACAAATATGCAGGTAATGTAACGGAGAGGACGGGGTCAAGGTGTAGTGAAGGAGTATCATACTAGACGAACGGACAGGAACTAGGCGGAGAGTCAACAGCAGGTAGGAGAGGTGATATCTTCTATTGCGAGAATACAAAAGATACAGACTAAGGAGAAAAGAAAAAAGAATACAAGAAAAGAATACTTCATATCCTTTTTGAGGCAAATTCAGATGCCAAGAATACAGGTGTTTGTGTGCTTTCAAGTTAGCATACCTTTAAGGCCAAGGACCTCCTACATGTCACACAGACAGAGCTAAGGAACTGCTCTTTTCTGCCCTAATATGCCTCACATCCGATCTCCCAAACCTAGGCCTAAGTACCCATCACCATTCACCTGTTTTCCCCCAGTACTAGCTGTATACCATAACAGGTAAAGGGAGATGCAATCCAAGCAGAGCTTTCACCTATTCCACCTCTTGTCCATTTCTCTCCTTGATCTTCCTACCCCTTAACTCTCCTTCTAACTTTCCTTTCTACATGCTCCGTTGGGTATATCTTGAACCCCCTTACGGCTAATACAAACTGCATCTGAGCCGCTCCGGTCTGCTGTGGAAAGCCCTTACTACACATCATTACCCCCACTTCAATTATTTCCAGCAAACTTATCCGAATGGATATCGAGTGATATACCATGATAGCTAGTATTCCTTCCCAGACCCCGAGTTGTGGGCACTTGGCCATTACAAACCCCACAGGCAACACTAGATAAGGTGTGTTTCTGGACCTTTACCGGACTGGGTTAGGGGAATATAACGATGTTTATTAATGTCCTCCCAGCGGTTTAATGATAGAATGAATATTTTCCCTTTTCTTACTGGCTATTGTACTGATGCTTTGGGCAGCGTCTGTTATGTACTTTGAAGATGATGGGGGGTTTCTAGACCTTGAAGCCCGCTTATTTGGGGGGTGTGGCTTCCATGTGGTGGGCGCCTCATGAGGGGGTCGGGATACCCATCGGCAGCGCTGACTGCGATAACATCTTGCAGGCCATGTATATGGCTATCCATTTGGTTCTAAACTGGGGGGGAATATATAACCATACGAGTAAAGCATCTTTTTAAAATTCTAATTTATGTCTTGCAATGGGTGACACAAATTTGGATTCTAGTAGTAGTAGTTTCGGATTAATAATAAAGTTTTTTTTCCTGATTACGCAGCTAACAAGTATGATACACCATACCAAGAGGGCTGTTCATGTGGTAATTTCTTCCTGAGTTTATCTGCGATTTACTCGGCTATCTGGCTTAATTAGTTTGGTGCTAAATCTTTACCTCCGAGGTATCGTGGGTTTTGATAGAAAGCCCTTCGCCAGCGCATATAACTCTTTGAAATACTACTCAGACCAGCCGTCGAAGGTTATTCGGTTTTGAGACACACGGTGAACATTGTGGGAAGAGGGGTTGATGATTCACCAAGTGGGGTAGAAAAAAGGGGAAAGCTGGGAAGTGGACATCGCGTGAGAACTTATGGAAATGGCGTGATAGTGTTGAGCAGATGCGTCGAAGAAGGATCCCCCTCAGTCGTCAGAGGGAAAACGCAGCAACCTATAATATCATGGGACAGCACTGCCCCGCCTGCCCTAGAACTGTGAGATCTCTTCAAATCCATCCTCTCGGTTAGCCATCTTTAGGACTCATGGGACGCTACTCGGGATGCTCATGCTATCGTTGCATTGTTCGAATAGTTTTCGGGAATGCGCTTTGGATCGATATATCTGCCCGAAGGAAGCCAGAAGGGAGAGTGAAAGAGTCGGACACACGCAGAGTCCAATGCCCAGAAATTTGGATGTCCGGAGGTTAGTCTGTCTTTCCCTTGTTAGCACGGGAGCACGCAAAACGGAAAGGGAGGCATACGCGGACGAGAATGAACACGCGCGACGACCATGGAAGGATAGGAGGACTGCTTCGTTGTGATCTATATATAAGCCTGTCTTTACCGTTAGAGAGCGTGGGAAAGGTAACTTAGGGAAGGGAATGAGAATTGAGTTAGCGATCGTCCCCACCCCAAATCGCGCTCGCGAGATCCTATATTTTGGTTACCCGGACTCTTGGCGTTTGTTGGACTAGGTATCGTACGGTATTGGCAATTTTGTTTGCCCGTCAAACCAAACCGATTCTAGGCTGACAGGGGTGGTGGATTCCGAGAGCTTTTTCCGTACCTTGCTTGGTAGCCGCGATGTGTGCCAAAAAAGCACAGCCCCTAAGTTGGTACGTAAAAACTCCAGAAAACTTTTATAATATGATACTCGAGTACCATGCGCTTAGCGGTCAATCGTTTTAGATACCATCGACCAAGAAATATACAAGTACTCGGATACCAGGGCTAGTCCGCGAACACAGGGCTGACAGAGCTAACGACGATATTGGGAATAGCGCACGCACTAAGGGGTATGTTGAAAACCAGAAGAATTCCTCGAACGCTTTCTGCTTTACTACTGTCGGACGGATGAATGGGCAATAGGGAAAACAGTGATAAACACCATGTAATGTGATCGTGGTTAGGTTTAGACACAAAGCTTGGCAGGTAGTATAGATTTGGGAGAAAAAGGGGCTTGTCTGATAACTACGAAGGCAAAGAGCACAACAACCGAGATTCTCAAGGAGAGTTTGATCTTTGAGTGCGGCTTTTCTCTGTGCCTATTTTCTGTTTTCTGAACCGTCTTTGAACAATCAAAAGTCTTTGCCAAACAGCCACCAAAGAACGCCTTCACCGGAAGTGACACGACACTACCGTATTGGTTGAACTATCTATTTACGGTTTCTATTGGATATTTGCCACTTTAGCTCATGCTCAGAATAAATCCTGCTGTTCGCGGACCAACCCTGGTATCCGAGTACCATCCAGAACCTAAAACCTTCACAGGGGCAACCCCCATTGCAACGAACAACAAAGTCTTCATACATTCTAGCATACCGTAAAACCCGAAATAATTGGGCATGGTGCTAGGACGTTCAGAATTGCCCCTTTGGATTAGGGGGAGAAAACACACCGCGAAGATTCTCTTTCAGCCCTCACCTGAGACAGCAGACCCTACTAGGAGGGGTAACTTCAACGTCCTAGCGTGATGCCCAATTATTTCGGTTTTTACGGTACAGGTATCTTTTTAAACAAATGGGCGATTAATTGAAGGGTCCTAGTGCACAAAAGACTTCCCTATTCTTCAGCCTCCAGGAATTCCAAGTGCCGACCGACCCCATCACCCAACATCACCTGCAATACCAGTACCCTGACCGGCAAAAACTGAAAATGTCCCGATTATTCAGTAATAATATCGGCTCTTTAAATACGACTAATATTATTAACCTTACCGTTGCCGACAACAAACCCGATATCCTAGCCTGGCCACCTCCACTGGATCCTAAGTTGTGGCGTCAGGATATTCGGGATCGAAGAGTCGAAAATATAGGGGAATGACTCCTATAAACGGAGGAGTTCAGAAGCTGGTACTCTGGCAGTACAGGCGGTGAATCCGATAATGCAGTCTTGCTTTGCTATGGGGATTCAGGTGTTAGGAAAACATTTATTTAGTAAGATGAATAAACCCTAAGAAGTAGAAAAATGGCAATGCTGAGAAGCGCTGCTCCTTGGTGATGCACAACTTGTGCGGCCAGACTAGAGGTGACAATGCCACCGCTGCATGTTTTATTTTGACTTCGCCGGTAGAAAGAGAAGTCCCCCCGTTATCATGTTGGATACCCTGCTAAAGCAATTGGTTATCGGGCTTGAGGAGATCCAGGAGGAGAGCCTACAAAGACCGAAAGAATGCGATTGGAGGGGCAGGGATCGCAAAATTCCACTATTTTAAAAATGCCACGGAATACCTGCTCTAAAAAGCGCGCGTTCAAATGCATCGATGGGCCAGAACAATGCGTGGCAGAACACTAGGGTGAGCCACTCGATTCGGTAAATGAACTTCTCCAGGAGTCTCCCGGCACTCGAATATTCGTGACTGGAAGGCGGCATATTTTACCTGAGATTAAAAAGCGCTTTGCGAGGAGGGTGATGAGTGCAGTCTTGAGAAAAGTGGGGCTCACACTGGTTGTTCAACAACAACGACCGACAAACTTTTGCTTTCTAAGAGAGAATGACTACCCCTACACCTATGAAACCTATAGCAATACATGTTTACATACTCTCCGGAGTGGCTAACTCTCGTCTTCTACTATCATCAGAGGAAGGCATTTTGTCGCTAAGAAGCAATGAGTTGGGAAAGCGGGGGTGTTAGTCTACTTCGCAGTGTACCAAGCCATAAGCATGAACTCCACTTTTTCCCATTACAGTAAGTTCCAAAGGGTTCATATTATTAGATATCTTCGTAGCAGGTTAGCCGTGAGCACAACACTCGATGTGATGGATAGCACTCCGGAGCGGGCATCCTGAAGAAGATTCCAAACGATATTTCGGAAATGTACAGTACTTGCTTTAACTGCTTGTATGGTGGAAATCGCTTACATCCTGTTTGGAAAAAATTGAGGGGGACAACTGTTTTGTTTTGTGATTATTCCCTGTCGAAATGGTTGTTTCAGAATTTTAGAATGGAAGGGAAACGGTCATTTGTATGGGGGCAACGAAGCGAAACCATTATATCCAAACAGGTCCTTCGACATATATTACAGGTAGAGCTAGATAGTAAGCGGGAGCTTAGTATGGAGTGAAGATGGAATGCTATCATATAACTCAGGAGCCTCCAGAGATTGGGAGAGGTGCTCGGCTGGCGAGGGTTATGTTGGAGCGAGCTAGATGGAGAAACTATTTTCCGAGCTTACTTTGGTTATCCGATTAGCTGTCCCAGGCTTATCAGTGGCGCCATCCCCCCCATCTTAGAGATCGCTGAAATTAACAGAGTAGGAGAGGCATATAGCCTCTGGGTTGAAAGAGCGTTTTTCCAGTGCCAATGTCCGGGGCGATCTGTCAGTTTTGCATGCGAAAAGGCGCTACACACCCCAAAGTTCTTTGACCTTCAACCTCGGGGCTGAATCCCTCTAGTGTGCCCTTATCGTACTCCAAATTTCCAGACCATCCAAGTATCATACAGTCGTGTAACAAAAGTCCTGGCACCCCCGGTTGAGTGATAGGACAAGAATGCCTCTGAATTTACCACTTTGTATGTCCTCCCTCAGCCTGAATTAATGAAGAATATAAATTACAAAGTTCTGTTTCTCATGATCGCATTTCCACTTTGAGCACGGGGTATGTGGAGGGGTTGAGGTGAAGCAAGTTGAATAATAAAATTTTACGCGGGTACCAAGACTTTTGTTACACGATTGTACAGTACATCAAGGGCTAGCCTGCGGTTTTTGAAGTTGGTATGAGTGATTATGGGTTGATTCATTGATAAGGCTCAAAGCACCTGCCAATGTCGGGCTGGTGAAGATCACTGCATGATCTTGTGTTGTATTTCTCTTATGTGCAAGAATTGTTTTGAGCCGCAGATGGGGTGGGGTTTAAACAAGTAGGCGGCGATTTTGTGCTACAATAATACTAATGCAGTAGGCGGAGGAGGAGAATCATATTGTTGTCACGAATTGAAGAGGCCAATCGGAGAGCCCCGCGGTCTCCATCGGGCTCATCAAAAAACCCCGCATTTCTTATGGGTAGTCGCTCCTAACCATAGTTGAATAAAAAAAGATATTGAATCTTATGCCACCAGGAATTCCTATGGTCAACTGACTCCATCGATCATCATCGGCTCCTACGATATCCCAAGCAGAAAATAACACAAAATGTCGCAATCATTCAACAATAATTACGGCTCCAATAATAATTATGGCTCCTTCAACACGACCTACATCAATCCTACCGTTGCAGATGACAGATCGAATATTCTAGCCTGGTTATCCCCACTAGATCCAAAGATACGCCACCAGGACGTCCGGGAGCGCAGAGTCGAAAATATAGGGAAATGGGTTTTACAAACAGAGGAGTTTAAAACCTGGTGTGCCGGTACCGGGAGTGAGAGAGCTGAATCCGATAAGACACTTTTGTTTTGCTATGGAGGTCCGGGTGTTGGCAAAACTTACATTAGGTAATATGAATGAATCTTGAGTAGTGAAGAAAGAAGGGCGAGTGCTGACAAGGGGTGGGTGTAGCTCCGTAGTAGTAGACCATTTGTGCAGTCAGGCTACAGCTCAAAATTCCACTATTGCATGCTTTTATTTCGACTTCGCCTCGCAAAACGAGCAGCCTCCGACCAGGTTTCTGGGCTCCTTGTTAAAACAGATGGTGTTTGGACTCGATGAGATCCCGGAGGAGATATTAAAAGCATATGAAGACCGAAAGAATGCCGTCGGTGGGCAGGGACTGCAAATTTCGGATATTTTGAGCATGCTGCAGAATACCTCGGCCCGAAAGCCGGCGTTCATATGCATTGACGCTCTCGATGAGTGTGCAACAGAACACATAGTGAAGGTTCTCGATTCATTGGGTCAACTCCTCCATCGGTCTCCGGGTACTCGAATATTTGTGACCGGAAGGCCCCACATTTTACCTGAAATCAGAGCGCGCCTTGGTGAAAGAGTCACAAGTATATCCATAAATCCCAAGAGGGATGATATCATCACATATCTCAATAGCAGGCTGGCGACGGACACAACCTCAGATGCGATGGACAGTGTTCTGGAGGCAGACATCCTGGAGAAAATTTCTACCGATATTTCGGAAATGTATGTAAAAGCAACACTCTAGAACCCATCTTAAGTTATGTACTAACAGATATATATCTAGATTCCTGTTGGTCTCGCTGAATGTCGATGCGATCCTACAAGAAGCCACAGCCGGCCGCAGGCGACAAAAGCTAAACGCAATTACCGATGGCTTGGGGTTGGAGGGCGCTTATGGTGAAACCATATCTCGGATAAAGAGGCAGGGCGGGGGCAAAGCAAGGCTTGGGATGGCGGCTTTGATGTGGATCTCTCACTCGGAGCGGCCCTTGAAGGTTGTTGAACTATGTCACGCTCTGGCGGTTGAAATCGGGTCACCAAATCTCCATCCCGACGATGTTCCATCAATCGGAACACTGCTCACCTGTTGTCAAGGACTCATCACCGTAGACAAGGAGGCTTCCACGGCCCGGTTGATCCATTTTACCCTTAAAGAGTACATCCTGGCTCATCCCGATAATTTTGGCAAAGTTCACTCTACGATGGCTGAGACCTGCTTGAGTTATCTCAATTCGCAACAGGTCAGAGCTCTTTCGACGAGGATCTCTCCCGATCTTCAAGGCCAACCTTTTCTTGAATATTCTTCCCTTTACTGGGGAGTGCACGCAAGAAGGGACCTTTCAGATTGCGCGAGGCAGCTTGCATTGAAGCTGTTTGACGACTACAATCACCACATATCCACCAAAGTCCTCTTAGAATCCCAGCCAGACACTTCCTATGATATTGATTTTAAAAAACCCTACCTCTTTAGTGGCTTACATTGTTCATCTTTCTTCGGGATTGATGGGATTGTAGCTGGTTTCATAGAAGTGGAAGGTTGTGATATCAACCAAAGGGACTGTGTGGACAATACACCTCTTGTATGGGCGGCTCTCAATGGACACGAGCGAGTAGTTGAAATGCTGCTAAGACAGGGTGATATTAGCCCCGACAAACCGGGGGAGGACGGCGAGACACCACTCTGTGTTGCCGCTTGGAATGGGAACGAGGGAGTGGTGAAAATGCTTCTCGAACGGGATGAGGTCAACCCCGATCAGTCAGATAACTACGGCCGAACACCGCTCTGGTGTGCTGCTCAGAATGGGCACGAGGGGGTGGTGAAAATACTTCTCGAACAGGACAAAGTCAAACCCGATAAGCCAAATAACGACGGCAGAACACCGCTCTCGTATGCTGCGTATAACGGGCACGAGGGAGTTGTGAAAGCCCTTCTCAAACGGGACGAGGTCAACCCCGACCACTCAGACAACAAAGGCGAAACCCCGCTCTTGAATGCTGCTTGGAATGGGCACGAGGGAGTGGTGAAAACACTTCTCCAACGGGACGAAGTCCGACCCGATAAGTCAGATAACGACGGCCGAACACCGCTCCGGTATGCCGCGTATAACGGGCACGAGGGAGTGGTGAGAATACTTCTCCAACGGGACGAGGTCAAACCCAATGAGTCAGATAACTACGGCCAAACACCGCTCTGGTGTGCTGCGTATAGCGGGCACGTGGGAGTGGTGGAAATACTTCTCCAACGAGACGAGGTCAAACCCGATGAGCCAGATAACTACGGCCAAACACCATTCTTGTGTGCTGCTTTCAATGGGCACGTGGGAGTGGTGGACATGCTACTCGGCCGAGGTGATCTTAACCCCGACAGGCCGGATAGCAATGGTCAAACACCGCTCTTGTTTGCCGCCGCGAATGGGCATGTCGAAGTAGTCAAGGCGCTACTCGAACGGGGCGAGGTCAACTCGGACAAGCCAGATAATGACGGCCGAACACCCCTCCGGTACGCCTCTTTGAAAGGACGCGAGGGAGTGGTGAGAATTCTTCTAGCACGGCGCGAGGTCGATCCCGACAAGCCAGATATCGACGGCCGAACACCACTATTGTGCGCCGCTTGGAATGGGCACGGGGGAGTCGTGAAAATGCTTCTTGAGCGGGACGAGGTCAGCCCCGACAAGCCCGATAACGACGGCCGAACGCCCCTCTCGTATGCTGCCGGGAATGGGTACGCGAGAGTTGTTAAAATTCTACTCGGAGTGGACGTCGACCCCGGTAAGCCAGATCAGTTTGGCCAAACCCCACTCCGCATGGCTACTCGGCATGGCCACACGGCGGCGGTGGCGCTTCTTCGGCCCGGGGGTCCTTCGCTGTGACTTCAAAATTTCCATACTCGCTCCGATTCTTATTTTCTCGTTGCATATGTTCCCTCGCTTATTCGGCATATGGCCATAGCTTTTTGTGGATCTGCGCTTGCACTGATTTGCGGATATGTGGATATGTGGCTCGGAGATATACCGTCATAGGACTTTGTGGTGTGCGTAAATCGGGTATAATAGCGGTATAGGGTACGGATTTTTGGTTTCTTTGGTATTCATTGTCATTGGACATTCAGCATCGGGTATTTTGTTCCACAATGTTTCTTTTACAATCTCTGTTCTTAGACATCCAGGGGTTGGCATACTAGCGAGAGATAGGTTTAGGGATTATGGTAGATTAGAATGAGTTACATTTCTTGGGATTTCTAGGGACTGTGATTTGTCGGTTTTAGTGTGTTTCTTTCGAGTTCCCTCAGTTTTGGGAGTTTTCCGGTGTTGTTAGATGGAGCGATACATCTTCTACTATGTCCTCAGTCAGCAGAGGGGCAGCCGACTACTCTACTGTTCTTCCACGCTTTTCTGCGTTTGGAGTATTTTGCGATCGCACTTTTGTTTCCTGCCTTTGAGCTTTCTGTAGGATCCAACAGCAAATCCTCTTTTTATATTTACTGCTCGTTTTTTTATTTTCAATCTCTCATTAATTTAATTTTTCCCTTTCCTGTCCTAGAGTAGACCTAAGCGTTATTCTCATATTATATCTCCGAGGGCATTGCCCCTATCCGTGCACACCTATTATTGTCCAAGGTTGCCGGGGGGTCTCTTTCCAACCTCTACCAGGATAGCATCACGGAATATGCTGTGATTCTTATAGTTAGGCGATATGCATGTTTATCGGTAGATTCGCTCATCAGGCTTGATGTTCTGTACTTGTATAACACTATATTATGTTAAGCTGGCCGATCCCGCCGCGCGCGCTCTAAGGTGTTGTTGCATGACCGTGGGATATTTGTATTGAAGCACGGGATAGGGGTCATACTTAAAGAAATGGCCCTTCTACCTCCGAGGTAAATATGCAAAAGCAGGGTATTTGTAACGTTGGAAAAAAGCCAGGGAGGTTAATCGGAGGGTCCATGAAGTTCTACAGAAGTCCCCGCTTGTTTTTAGCTATCTAGGAATTTCAATTACTAACTACATCTATCATTTACCAATACAGTTCAATATATTGAGTAGCAAAAAGCCGAAGATTTCGCAAATATCCGGCCATAATATAGGCTCCTTGACCACAATCAATATTATTTACCCTAGAGTCGCCGATGGACAACCTAATATCCTAGCCCGGCTATCACCACTAGATCCTAAGCTACGCCATCAGGACATTCGGGACCGTAGGGTCGAAAATATAGGTGCATGGCTTCTACAAACTGAGAAGCTTAGGAGCTGGTACACCGGTAGTGAGGGAGGTGAATCCAATGAGGCAGATTTGGTTTGATATAGGGACCTGGGTGTTGGGAAAACATTTATTTAGCAAGAAGAATGAACTCTAAGGGGTAGAAAAATGGCAATGCTGACAAGGGGCGATGTTATCATGTCTCCTTGGTGATAGACAACTTGTAAGACTATGGTAGAGGAGACAATGCCACTGTCGCATGTTTTTATTTTGACTTCGCCGGAAAGGAGCAGCCCCCGTAAGCATGTTGGGTAGCCGCTGACACAATCGGGTTTGGGACTAGGGGAGATCCCACAGGAGATATCGTAAGCATACAAAGACTGAAAGGATGCTACTGGGGGGGAGGGACCACAAATTCCTACGACCCCAAAAATGCTACAGAATACCTGTCCCAAGAGGCATGCGTTGATATGAATAGATGGTCCAGACGAATGCGCGGCAGAAGACTTGTGTAAGCCGCTCAATGCGGTACGTGAACTCCTCCCACAGTCTCCCGGCACTCGAATGTTCGTGACCGGAAGACCGAACATTCTGCCTGAGCCCAAAAGACGTCTTGCTAAGATGGTGACAAGTGTATCGATAAGTTCCAAGAGGGGTGATATTATTGGATATCTTCGTGCTGAAAGTGTTCGACTCTGCCATGCTCAGCCTACCGGGCACATAGTCTATCCCGTTATCGATCACACAACAACTTGGGGCATGCGCTTTGGATCGATACGTCGGCCGGAAGGAAAGTGGAAATCCTTGATGTTGGTGGGCATCTTCGGAATACATGCAGCCTCCGTTATCGTCCTGACAAACTCTCGGATATGCATTTTGAGACTGGTGTAGGGCCGGAAGGATACCGGAGGGAGAGTCGGATGCGCGGGGGCTATGGAGCATGAAGAAGTTTTCTTTGTAACATTTGTTTTTTTCCCTTTGTTAGCATGAGAGTCCTGGGGAATTGAAAGGGGAACGCGCGTGGAAGAGAATGGACCTATGTGGTGATCGATCGAAGGATAGAAGGACAAGAATGAAGACTCCGCTGTTGTTTTCTCTAAACCCCTGTCTCTACCGCTAGTTAGTTTAGTTAGTAGACTAGCGAGAATCGTGGAGTTGTGGGTGTGAGTGAGCAGTTGAATAGAAATAAAGTTCCCCTCGCTAAGCAGTGAGTTGGCGATCGGTCTCTTCTATTGCTTTAATCTTGGCGTTTCGTTTCGCCGGTCGCATTTTGCGCCAGCCGGTTCATCGTCCGTCGTTTGCCCATCAGCCGTCGCCATTCAAAAACCTCATAGTAGACTTCATAGGAGGTTGGCCACGGACAACTCTCGATGCAATGGACAGTACCCTGGAGGCGGACATCCTGAAGAACGTTTGGCAAAAATGGGGGGGCAACCATTCCGTCTTGTGGCTATGACCTGTAGAAACGGTTCTTTTAGAATTTTAGAACCGCAGGGAAAAGGTCACTTGTATGGGACAACGGAATGGAATCGTTGTATCCAAACAGCCTCAGAGAAATATATTAGGGCCGCCCAGCAAGAGGAGTCAAGTGTGGAGTGAAGAGGGAATGCTATCATATCATAATCTGTGGTCTGAGAACTTGTGGCGTTGGCAGGAGGCGCTCCAGAGATCGGGATGGGTGCTCCGTAAGGGTATCATCAGGCGGAACTGATAACGGATGGAGGAACTATTTTCCGGTATTACTTCCGTTATGATATCTGCTTACCGGTAGTTTTCTTTCGAGAAAACCTATTCAATGGGTAAACCTTTTAAATACCATGCAATTGGCGCCCTACCTTTCGGATACCATCGGCCGAGAAATGTGCCATCGAAAAAGTGAACCCTTTGCAAAGAATTACCTCACCTTTAGCCCATCATAAAATAGCAAAGAAAAATGCAAAGAATAAACGAAAAAAAGGGAAAATAACCCTAATTGATTCTTTAATTTTTAATTTTTCTTATAGTTAGGCAGGACATCTATGTGCTGGTCTGTCCTCACTTAAATGTGGTGGGGATTGGGTAATAACTTTTGCCAAGAGTTCTAAGAAAACCACTAAAACCCTCATCCCAGATCTTAGTTCATGCTCGAAAATTATGGAAAAAGTTGGGGGAAATAACCAGAGGCTTTAGGTTATTTTTATATTTTTTATATTTTTTAATAAAATTATTTGGCCTACTTAAATAATAAAGATACCGCTGATGCTGAATGGAGAGTTTGCTTTTTGTGGCTATGTGAAACCTTTTGGATGGTATATCTCAGCCAAGGATGGTATGGGAAAGGTAGGGCGCTAATTGCATGGTATTTAAAAGGTTTACCCTATTTAAAAGGTTTACCCCCTATTCAATACCAGCGAAACTCGGACCCTCCCTACAGAATACCATCCAAGTTTTTTTATCCCAGCGAAAACACAACGTTTCACCCACAGCCAAGAAACTAATGTTTCAACTTTTAGGTGACGAGGCACCATCAAAAAAATTCCTAAAAAATTAACCATTTCTTTAAAAATAAGCGAGACCTAGGTGCATTTTTTGGTATTCTTTTTTGCCTCAAAAGCCAGCTGGTAGAGAAATGAAATTTATCTGAAAACCCGATTTCTTATAGTGCCAAGCATGGTGATAACACAGCTTGCAAGGATGCCTGCCTAGGCATTTTCCTAAACAGAAGATCTTTTGTTTAATTTTTAAGCTGTTGGTGAAACGTTGCGTTTTTGCTGGGATAAAAAAACTTGGATGGTATTCTGTAGGGAGGGTCCGAGTTTCGCTGGTATTGAATAGGTTTTATCTGCAAACTGAGGACCAGTCAGGAAGCAACAGTTTAGACCGTCAACAAACGAAAGAAAATTTGGGGCAGCGGACAACTACTCGAGTAGAGGGGGACCGCCTGTACCGTACTTAGATATTCGGGCAACAGGGCAAGGTTGGACTTTCTTTTTGCTTAGATTCTTTCTTCTTCCAAGAGCTCATCTTGGGTGAGGGTTAGCAAATTAGCTTAGGAAAATTGAATCGATTGTGAATCATGTGGTTTTTGTTTCTGGGCGAGGTGATGACTGTTGGTTGGCTGATACCTCTTGCGGTTCTGAGAGTACAGGTAGACAAACTAGGCTGTATTTCTTCTTTTCGGTACTTTGTTGCGGGGTGCAACTACTAGCGTTATCTTGACACCCCTCGGCGCATCAGGGGTTCAGCTGTGATTCCCGAAGTTGGGATGCTTGATTAGAGGAGTTCAGCCAGGGGGTTGAGGATCGGGTATGCGGGTTTTTCGAATCGAAGAACTTTGGTGTGTGGAACACCTTTTCGCAAACAAAACTGACGGACCAACTGGAAATTTGGTACTCGAAAAACGCTCATTCAACCCCGGGGCTGAATAGCTCGTTTGGTTTCTAAGAGAGAACGACTCGACCTATACCTATGAGGCTTATTACAATACATTATTACATACACTCAGGAGCGGTTAACTCTTGTCTTCCACCATTAGAGAAAGGCATTTTGTCTCAGTGGAGCAATGGGTTGGGAAGGTGGGGGTGTTACAATACGTCGCTGTGTGCCAAGCCACAAACGTGAACTCCACTTTTTCCCACGACTGGGCTCAATGCACTTCCCTATGTCAGGCTGGCCAAGATCACTGCCGGAGCTCTTGTGTGGTGCCGGCATTTCTCTTAAGTGCAAGAACTGTGTTGGGCTGCAGAACGGGGCGGTGCCCAAATATGTGGGCAATTTTGTGACACTCGAGTATAATACTAATGCAGTAGGAAAAAGCGGAGTATCATATAGTTGTCACGAATTGAGGATGCCAATCGAAGAGCCCCACGGTCTCCGTCGGGTTCAACAAAAAACCCCGCTTTTCTTATGGGTAGTCGCTCCCAACCATAGTTGAATAAAGATATTGAATCTTCTGCCCCCAGGGATTCCTATGGTCAACTAACTCCATCCATCATCGGCTCCTGCAATATCTTAAGCAGAAAAGAACACAAAATGTCCCAATCATTCAATAATAATCACGGCTCCAATAATAATTATGGCTCATTCAACACGACCTACATCAATCCTACCGTTGCCGATGACAGATCGAACATTCTGGGCTGGCTATCCCCACTAGATCCAAAGATACGCCATCAGGACGTCCGAGAGAAAAGAGTCGAAAATATAGGGGAATGGGTTTTGCAAACCGAGGAGTTTAAAAGCTGGTGTGCCGGTACCGGTAGTGGCAGAGCCGAATCCGACAAGCCAGTTTTGTTTTGCTATGGAGGACCGGGTGTTGGCAAAACTTACATTAGGTGACATGAATGAGCCTTGAATAGTGGAGGAAGAAGGGCAAGTGCTGACAAAGGGTGGGGATAGCTCCGTGGTAATAGACAGTTTGTGCAGTCAAGCTACGGGTCAAAATGCCACGGTTGCGTGCTTTTATTTCGACTTCGCCTCGCAAAACGAACAGCCTCCGACCAGGTTTCTGGGCTCACTGTTAAAACAGATGGTGTTTGGACTCGATGAGATCCCGGAGGAGATATCAAAGGCATATGAGGACCGAAAACATGCCGTCGGTGGGCAGGGATTGCAAATTTCGGATATTTTGAGCATGCTGCAGACTACCTCGGCCCGAAAGCCCGCGTTCATATGCATTGACGCTCTCGATGAATGTGCAACAGAACACATAGTGAAGGTTCTCGATTCATTGGGTCAACTCCTCCATCGGTCTCCGGGCACCCGGATATTTGTAACTGGAAGGCCCCACATTTTACCTGAAATCAGAGTGCGCCTTGGTGAAGGAGTGGCAAGTATATCCATAAGTCCCAAGAGGGATGATATAATCACCTATCTCCGTAGCAGGCTGGCCACGGATGCAACCTCGGATGCGATGGACAGTGTTCTGGAGGCGGACATCCTGCAGAAAATTCCTAGCGATATTTCGGAAATGTAGGTAGAAGCAACATTCCAGAACCCATCTCAAGTTTGCTAACAGATACATATCTAGATTCCTGTTAGTCTCGCTGAATGTCGATGCGATCTTACAAGAAGCCACAACCCGTCGCAGGCGACAAAAGCTAAACGCGATTAGAAATGGCTTGGGGCTGGAGAGCGCTTATGGCGAAACGCTGTCCCGGATCAAGAGACAGGGCGAGGGCAAAGCGAGGCTTGGGATGACCGCCTTGATGTGGATCTCTCACTCAGAGCGGCCCTTGAAGACGGATGAATTATGTCACGCCCTGGCGGTCGAAATCGGGTCACCAAATCTCCACCTCGACGGTGTTCCATCAATAGGAACATTGCTCACCTGTTGCCAAGGACTTGTCGCCGTAGACAAGGAGGCTTCCACAGTCCGCTTGATCCATTTTACCCTTAAAGAGTACCTCCTGGCTCATCCCGATAATTTTGGCAAAGTTCACTCTACTATGGCTGAGACCTGCTTGAGTTATCTAAATTCGCAGCAGGTCAGAGCTCTTTCGGCGGGGATCTCTCCTGACCTTCAAGGCCAGCCTTTTCTTGAATATTCTTCCCTTTACTGGGGAGTGCACGCAAGAAGGGACCTTTCAGATTGCGCGAGGCAGCTTGCATTGATGCTGTTTGACGACTACAATCACCACATATCCACCAAACTCCTCATGGAATCCCGGCCAGACACTTCCCATGATATTGGTTTTAATAAACCCTACCACTTTAGTGGCCTACATTGTGCATCTTTCTTTGGGATTGTTGAGATGGTAACTTGTTTCATAGAAGTGGAAAATTGTGATATCAACCGAAGGGACTGTGTAGAGAATACGCCTCTCGCGTGGGCGGCTCGCAATGGACATGAGCGAGTAGTTGAAATCCTGCTCAGACAGGGTGATATTAGCCCCGACAAACCGGGGGAGGACGGCCAGACACCGCTCTCCCTTGCCACTTGGTATGGGAACGAGGGAGTTGTGAAAATACTTCTCGAACGGGACAAGGTCAACCCCGATCAGACAGATAATTACGGCCGAACACCGCTCTGGTGTGCTTCTCGGGGTGGGCACGAGGGAGTGGTGAAAATGCTTCTCGAACGGGACGAGGTCAACCCCGATCGGACAAATAACTACGGCCGAACACCACTCTGTGTTGCCGCTTGGAAGGGGAACGAGGGAGTGGTGAAAATGCTTCTCGAACGGGATGAAGTCAAACCCGATGAGTCTGATAACAACGGCAGAACACCACTCTTGTGTGCTGCTGAAAATGGGCACGAGGGAGTGCTGAAAATGCTTCTCGAACAGGACCAGGTCAACCCCGATAAGCTTGATAACAACGGCAGAACACCACTCTTGTGTGCTGCGTATAACGGGCACGAGGGAGTGGTGAAAATTCTTCTCGAACGGGATGAAGTCAACTCCGATAAGCCAGATAACAACGGCCAAACACCACTCTGTGTTGCCGCTTGGAAGGGGAACGAGGGAGTGGTGAAAATGCTTCTCGAACGGGATGAAGTCAACTCCGATAAGCCAAATAACAACGGCCTAACACCACTCTATGTTGCCGCTTGGAAGGGGAACGAGGGAGTGGTAAAAATGCTTCTCGAACGGGATGAAGTCAACCCCGATAAGCCAAATTCCAACGGCCGAACACCACTCTTGTGTGCTGCTGAAAATGGGCACGAGGGAGTGGTGGAAATGCTTCTCGAACGGGATGAAGTCAAACCTGATAAACCAGATAACAACGGCCAAACACCACTCTATGTTGCCGCCTGGGAGGGGAACGAGGGAGTGGTAAAAATGCTTCTCGAACGGGATGAAGTCAACCCCGATAAGCCAAATTCCAACGGCCGAACACCACTCTTGTGTGCTGCTGAAAATGGGCACGAGGGAGTGGTGAAAATGCTTCTCGAACAGGACAAAGTCAAACCCGATAAGTCAGATAACTGGGGGAAAACACCTCTCCGGTGGGCTGCTGGTGTTGGGAACGAGGGAGTGGTGAAAATACTTCTCGAACGGGGCGAGGTCAAACCCGATAAGCCAGATAACGACGGCCAAACACCGCTCTGGTGTGCTGCGTCTGACGGGCACGAGGGAGTGGTGAAAATACTTCTCCAACGGGACGAGGTCAAACCCGATAAGCCAGATAACAACGGCCGAACACCACTCTGCCGTGCTGCCTGGAATGGGCACGTGGAAGTGGTGAAAATGCTTCTCCAACGGGACGAAGTCAACCCCGATCAGCCAGATAACGACGGCCTAACACCACTCTGGTGTGCTTGTTTCAAAGGCCACGAGGGAGTGGTGAAAATGCTTCTCCAACGGGACCAGGTCAAACCCGATAAGCCAGATAACGACGGCCAAACACCACTCTGGTGTGCTGCTGATAATGGGCACAAGGGAGTGGTGAAAATGCTTCTCTACCAGCACGAGGTCGACCCAAATGGGCAAGCTAACACCGGCCAAACACCACTCCATTGTGCCGCTTGGAATGGGCACGTGGAAGTGGTGAAAATGCTTCTCGGACGGGACGACATCCATCCCGATAAGCCAACTCCCACCGGCATAACACCACTATCCTGTGTGTCTTTGAGGGGACACGTGGAAGTGGCAAGAATGCTTCTCGAACGGGCCGATGTCAACCCTGATCAGGCAAATATCGACGGCCGAACACCGCTCCTATGCGCCGCTTGGAATGGGCACACGGAAGTGGTGAAAATGCTTCTCGAACGTGACGAGGTCAGCCCCGACAAGCCAGATAATGACGGCAGAACGGCACTCTCGTATGCCGCTGGGAATGGGTACGCGGCAGTGGTGGAAATACTACTTGGAAGGGACGATGTCGACCCTAGCAAACCAGATGATTTTGGCCAAACACCACTCCGCATGGCTACTCGGCACGGTCACACAGCTGTATTGGCACTCCTACAGCCCGGGGGTCAGTCGGGGTGATTCTAAATTTCTATCATGTTTGCTATTCTTTTCCTGTTCTAAGTGTTGGGGTTCTTATAGAGCATACGGTTATAGGGGCATGCAGATACGCAGTTGCATGGGTATATAGATATATGGCTCGGATATGTGCGGTTTGAGGGTATCTGACTTCATGGTGTCCGGCGACCAGGCGCCTAGCAGTGCATATTTATTTTCACATCCTCTATCGCTAGGCATAGGGTACTAGTTTTTGTTTCATTCGTGGGCATGATGGATCGGGTATTTGCTTCCATAATGTTTATTCCGTATCTTTGCCATCTCCTTACACATACGAGCATAGGTTTTCGGGATCACCGAGGGTTATTGGATATCATGGTGGTTTAGGTGCGATCACGAGGGATCAGGATCTGTTGTTTTTGTGTTTCATTTGAGATCATCGAATTTCTGGAGTTTTTCGGTGTTAGAGGGAGAGATATATCTTCTGGAATTTTCCTGGCTAAGAGTTGGAGTAGCCAACTAGTCTACTGTTCTTCCTAGTTTTTCTGCGCTTACAGCCTATCTCAGTCCTGCTTTTGTTATTTCCTTCTTTTGTCTTTTCTATATGTTCCAACGGTAGATCATCCTTGTATATTTGTTCCTCATTTTTTCGTTCTTCTTTAACCTGATTTCTCACTTTTCCTTCCCCAAGTATAGACCTAAGTCTTTTTCGGATCGTATTCTGAGGGAAAAAATGGGAGACGCAGGCTTCTTTAGCAAATGAAAAGCGGCGTGCGACCTAGAGTTCACCAAGATATGATTGTGATTTTTTTCAACTATGGACTATGGACGCGGCCCCAAAAAGGTCATGTCCATATGCTTCTGCGCTCAAGGTGTAAGATTGATGGTAACTTTAAGGCTGGGAGGCTATCCAGACTTTTCAGCCTTGCTCGGCAAGAAAAATTAATACATTCACATTCAAGGGTCCCCAAACTATGAAAATTATCTTCTATTCTGTGAGCACCACATGGACTCCGAAACACGTCACATGCGACCAAACACCCGCGGGGTGGTCGTTGGTGTTGACAGCCTGCCTCCGGTATGGTTTGTTCATATCCGGAGGTCCGCGTGGTAGGAAAACGCACACTAAATGAGATAATTTCTCTGAGATTGATGCTAAGAATCCTGACTGACCGTAGCTTCGTTTCTTCTATTTACCAAAACCGTATCTAGAAAAGACAGGGGAAAATATAAGAAACCACAATAAATATCACGGGATACCGAGTGATATACCATGACAGCACGCATTCATTTCCAAACCTCCAGTATTGGGCTCCTATTTTAATACTATAGGCCGCGCAAGTAACAGCAGATCCTGGTATTCATGAACCCTATTCCAGGGGGCTATCTGTGTTCTGATCTTGCTCACCCTTTGGAAAGCCCCTTTGTTTAGAAGGGACGTACCGCGAGGGGTGTTAGCCATTTTTCAAAAGCTCTTAAAATGAATTGGCGCATTCCCGATATGATATATCCTGAGCCCTTCAGAGGTATTATATCCCATTAACTGGCCCCCGCTATTTCATTACGGTCATTTTCATTGAAAATACTCTAGCAAACCATAGGATTTTTCTATGCAAGAAGCGAACTCCCTGTCAGGGTTGATGAAAGCGGATAGTTGTCAGAAATAAGGAAAGCGGATAGATAACGGAGAAGGAGGAATAACGGCATGTGTGATTTAATTTGTTCTGGGGATAAAAGGGTGGACGGAATTATTGTCATGTCTTTCCTTTATTATTATTACGCAAGCGCAGGCAAATGGGGTCATGCGTGAAGAGATAGACAGCTGTGGGAGGCGATAGAATAATTGAGATGAACTTATTATTCTTATATAGGCTTATGTTTGGTTGGCTGGTTTTACGAAGATGACGGGCGAATGAAATTTTCGATCATATGATTCAACGGTGACAAATGTGATCGTCACTTGCCCTTCTTACACCAAAAGTTGCCATCCTTGCAACCACGCAATCGTATCCACCCCGATCAACTATCCAAGGCCCCAGGACACTGGAGGCAGACCTTGGCTTCACTAAACTGAAATTTCAACCGAATCAAGCCTATGCTGTGTCATTGGCGGGCCCATGAAAATTGCAATTTTAAAATTAAGTCCTTTTTCTGTGGACCCCCTTACAAATTCCATAGCCTGGGGCCGGCAATCGGACGACTCGCTTTTTGCTTGTCTCCACAAGGGCCAATTCACAACTAATTTCAGCTAAAGTGCCATGGACTGAATCACCAAGCTCCTAGCCACCCATAGGCGAAATTTGGTAACTATTGGTATTGAGGATCTCGTTGTGGTGTGGGTTTAGCTGATTTGGAGTGTTTTGGGGGGTATGTACTTCGCTCGACCGACGATGACTTATGTCTAAGAACTATACCTACCCTATTGTTTAGCCCTAGTCTAGCTCGCCCGTTTGACTGCTATACGATTTATGATATCTCCTGCCGCACTTCAATGACCTCACAGGTTTCTCCTGGATTCAAGTAGGGTACAAACTCGCTCACGCCCTGGTTCCTAGCATAACCAAAGTGCTCTAACTACTTGAACTCGAGAATGATAATATTATGATAGGCGCGAATCGCTTAGTCATACGTTAGCGTCAGATACTCGGCAGGGGTTTAGTGTGGGGTGAAGAGGGAATCCTAACCGGTGGTTGGAGCGCTTGGTATTGATAGAGGGAGCACCGGGGATTGGGATGGGTGCTTCCATGGATGGTGCTCGAGTACCAATAGGCCAGAGGGATGGTAATGGAGAAACTATTTTCCGGGCTTAACTCGGATATGATCGGACAGACAGGGATTAAAAATCCATGTATCTTAATAGATTTTTAATCCCTGTCTGTCCGATCACCCAAGTCCATACCCTTGTACCTCTGTTATCTGATTATCTGTGGTGGGATTATCGGTGGCGCGACACGACCAGCGGAGGGCTGAACGCCATGAACCCTCGCCTGGAGGAAGCGGGAGATAACTAAGGCCTACAGTCTTCACTGCAGTCGCGGCGGAACTGGGGTGGTGACGAACAGGGGTATTTGGTGGGCAAAAAAGAAATCGTCAAGGTTAGGGTTGTAGAAAATTATTCATCGTTGGCCCCTGTTCGTCACCACCCCGGTTTCGTCGCGACGACGGTGATCCGAGCCCCTCCTTTGAGATTCAAATTAATTTTTTTGCACTAGCCCCGCTAACAATGTCTGGTAAATTCACCCAAAGCTACCGTGTCATATTGTATCGTACGGCACGCCATGTGAACTTGGTGTTTGAGCCCTAAACTGGCGAGAGAGGGCTTGACGGCAATAAAGTACCGGTAACCTAGGAAACAGTGGTGATACCAGGTATGATAGTGGTGTCTTTGCCATAGAGGTTCACGTTGAGCGAGGTGCGGATAAATTGAATTGGGTTTGCTGAGGACAAACGGATTTCGGATACCCAATGCTCCAGGGATTAGAACCCGGTTAGGCGAAAACCCTAGAGAAGAGTCCCGGTATATAGTAGATTGTGTGTAGGACGCTAGCACCGAGGAGCTAAGTTGGGTTAACAATATTTTCCACAACTGCCCGGCGGGAGATTCATTGTAAGATTTGAGAACCAGAAATTATTTCTCCTTCCTCCCCTCTATGAGCAATGTGCAACCCCCCTCCATCTCGCGTTTCCACCAAGATCTAAAGCTTTCTCATTGTGGGCCTGGTAAAGCTGTCTCATAATTTTATGGTATATTAGAGCCCTCTACCGAATTGTATCATAAAAACGCGATGCGAAATTTGTCAGAGGGACCCACTCTCTGAGGCTGCAGCGGCACAAATGCGCCGCTAAAGGGACACACAAGCCATGCAGAGCTTTCACCTATTCCCCCCCTCTTGTCCGTTTCGCTCCTCGGTCTTCCTACGTCTTCTTAACGTTCCTCAAAACTTTCCTTTCTACACGCTCTGTGGGGGATATCTCGAACCCCCTCACGGCTAATACAAACTTCATCTGAGCCGCTCCGGACTGCCGTGGACAGCCCTTCATTACCCCCACTTCAATTATTTTCAACAAACTTATCAGAGATGATATCGAGTGATACCATGATAGCTAGTATTTTTTTTCTAAACCCCAAGTTGTGGGCACTTGGTCCATTGCAAACCCCACAGGCGACACTAGATAAGGTGTGTTTCCGGACCTTTACCGGACTGGGTTGGGGGAACATAATGATGTTTATTAATGTCCTCCCAGCAGTTTATGGATAAAATCAATATTTTCTCCTTTCTTACTGTCTATTGTACTGATGCTTTGGGGTAGCTTCTGTTATGTACCGTGAAGCCAGTGGGGGGGGGTTTCTAGACCTTTCGGCCCGCTTATTTCGGGGGTGTGACTCCCATGTGGTGGGCGCCTCATGAGAGGGTCGGGACAGCCATCAGCGGCGCTGACTGTGACAACATCTTGTAGGCCATGTATATGGCTGTCCATTTGGTTCTAAAGTGGAGGCCATATATAACCACACAAGCAAAGCATCTTTTTTTATTTCTAATTTATATCTTGCAACGGGTGACACAAATTTGAATTCTAGTAAAAGAAGTTTCGGATTGATAATAAAGTTTTTTTTTCCTAATTGCGCAACTAACTAGTATAATACACCATACCAAGAGCGCTGTTCATGTGGTAACTTCTTTCTGAGTTTATCTGAGATTTACTCGGATGTCCCGATTAATTAGTTTAGTGGTAAATCTTCGCCTTTGAGGTATCGTAGGTCTTGATAGAAAGCTGTTCGCCAGCGCATATAACCCTTTAGAATATTACCTAGACCAGCCGTCGGAGGCTATTCGGTTTTGAGAAGCACCCCCCTTAGTCGTCAGATGCAAAACGGAGCAACCTATAATATCATGAGACAGCACTGCCCCGCCTGCCCCAGAACTGTGAGATCTCTTCAAATCCACCCTCTCGGTTAGCCATTTTTAGGAGTCATGAGATGTTGCTCGGCGTGCTCATGCTGTCGTTGCATTGTTCAGATAGTTTTCGGGAATGCGCTTTGGATCGATACATCTGCCTGAAGGAAGCCGGAAGGGAGGTGAAAGAGTCGGATGCACGCAGAGTCCAATGCCCAGAAATTTGGATGCCAGGAGGCTACGCGCGTTGGGAGTCTGTCTTTCCCTTGTTAGCACAGGAGCACGAAAAACGGAAAGGGAAGCATAAGCGGACAAGAATGGATATGTGCGATGACCATGGAAGGATAGGAGGACGGCTTCGTTGTTATCTATATGACCTCTGTCTTTACCGTTAGTTAGAGAGTGTGAGAAAGTTTGCCGTTAGTTAGAGAGTGCGGGAAAGGTAACCTAGGGAAGGGAATTAGAAGTAGCGATCGTCCCCACTCCAAATCGCGCGCGGGCGATCGTGTTTTTTGGTTACCCGGACTCCTGGCGTTTGGTTGACCAGGTACGGTATTGGCAATTCTGTCTGCCCGTCAAACCAAACCGATTGGTGGATTCCAAGAACTTTTTCCGCACCTTCCTTGGTAGTCACGATGTGTGCCAAAAAGCACAGCCCCTATCTCCCTAGCCTACCGGTAGAATGATACCGTAAAAACTTAGGGTGAACCTTTTCAATACCATGCTCTAAGAGTGAAACCCTTCCGAATATCATTAACCGAGAAATACACCATCCAAAAAGTGAAACTTGTTCAAAGAACTACTTTGCCCGCCCACAATAAACAATCTCCCCCTATCACTCAGTTTATGTTAAAAAATCCTGGAGAAAATTCAGAGAAATACTAGCAGGCCCCAAGTAATTCTTGATTTTTCATTTGATTTTTCAAATAACTTTTACATCACCTGGTGAATAAAAAGAGAGGGGAAACTGTGTGCATTGGTAAATATTTTCTGGTTCCTCATAACATGGGCTCTTGTGGTATGTTTTCGTGAAAGGTTTTCTCCAAATTGTGGGCGATTGATCGGAGGGTCCTGGTGCATCAATAAGGTTCCACAAAAGACTCCCCTATTCTTCAGCCTCCAGGAATTCCAAGAGCCGACTGACTCCATCACCCAACATCACCTGCAATACCGGTACTGCACCCTTACGCGCAAAAACTGAAAATGTCTCAATTATTCAGTAATAATATGGGCTCTTTGAATACCACTAATATTATTACAGCGAATCTGAGAAAGCGCAAGCAGAGCAACCGTTGGCAAGTAGAAGATGGATAAATGTAAGTCAAAGGTCTCAGATTTAGGTGGTCTGTGCCTATGAATTTCAGGGTCAGTTAGGGGCCCAGAGGAAAAGAGTGTATATAAAATATATGAGCTTGAACGTAAATAAAAAAAACAACATACCACAATGGGGCGGGCAATATCAGAAAATGTCAAGCGAGTAATTATGATATCGATTGCCCGAGGTCAAACAACGAATTCGATGACTCGATGGTTTGGATGTGGGAAGAGTACGGTACGGCGAATGCGAGCGAATAGGCGCCCAGTGGAGGCTAATGGAGGGCAAAGAATACAGCTTTTGGGAAGGTCACGAGTCTATACTCGTTCTACCATTCATGTATGTATTATAACTTGATATAGTAGTAATAGCTAATGAAAGTGAAGTTTATGGTTAGTATGATTGAGTCCCAACCAGATATCTATCTGGATGAGTTGCAGAAGCTAGTTTTTGAGCGGTTTGGGCTGGATATTTCGAGGTCAACAATTTGCACCATACTCCAGCGTGAAGGAATTACACGAAAAAAGCTCACCCAAGTGGCACAAGAGTAGAATACAATGAAGAGAATTGCCTACCAGTATCAAATAGCACACTATGACCAGAACCAGTTTGTCTTGGTTGATGAGACTTCAAAAGATGATGGAACTACCTTCGTCGATATGGATATGCCATGCATAACCTTCGAGCAACTAAGCGAGTACAATTTATTCGAAATAAATGATATTCAGTATTGCCTGCACTCAATATTGATGGGTTTTTGGCTGTTTCAATTGTACAAGACTCATTTACAAAGCATTCTTTTGAGAAATTCATTGTTTCTCAAGTAGTTCCCTCAATATCACCATTTCCTTCTTCCAATTCTGTTCTTGTTATGGATAATTGTAGAATACATAAAAATCCCCGCATTTGGAGTTTGCAGCTGCAGCTGGTATCCGTGTATTATACCTTCCACCTTACTCCTCAGATTTGATGCCTATTGAAGAGGCTTTTGGTGTCTATAAGGCATGGGTAAGAAGGCATGGGGATGAGATACGAGCATATTGTGGCCATCTATAGACTATACTACTACGAGGCGTTATTGAGTGTTTGGGAAATGGTAAAACTAAGGCAAAAGGGTTTTTTGAAAACTGTGGATATCATGTACAATAGGAAATAGCATAAACAATTACAATTATACTAATACCAATACAAAATACAAAATTGATGTAAATAAACCAAAAACCAAAAAGAAATAAGTAATAATAAAAATAAAAATAATAATCAAAAATATAGAATAGAGTATAAAATAAATATACTATTTACACTAAATTTTTATACGTCCAACCAGTTTCCGAATCGCAATAGTAGCACCAAGTTTTTTCCACAAAGTAATTCCAACCGTTTATCCGATATGAGTGGCAATATATCAGGTAGGACTTGAGCCGCAGTAAAGGCTGGAAGGAAGGAAAGAAAGTCATGCCGAGAATCCACTGTCTCGGCATGCCATAAGAAATTCCGCAATTGTATCTAAGGTACATACTGCAATTTGTTCATTAGTTTGTAAAGGGGGACCTTGACTCGGGGTTGAAGGGGTAGGACCGGAAGGATGATGTGAATAAGATATGTTATTCATATTTGATGCTGGCAGAAATGGGGCATGGGGAAAGGGAGAATAATAAGAGGAAGGCTGTTGAGGTAAATTATAGGAATAGCTTAGAATTGAGTCCGAGGAGGAATTGTAGGGGGGAAACAGCAAGTTTGGTGGTAGGTATGAATGTGAGGGAGGATAGGGATGCGAATTAGGTTGAAGTGGAAAAGGTATTGCCGATGGTGATGTAGCTGATAATGTAGTAAGTGAGGTACTAGCTGATAGGAGGGGTAGATTTGGTATCATGTTTGCTCAATTTTGTGATATTGGTCTCTTAAAATCTGGCATCAGTGGTGGTTTCAGTACAGTAACTCTACTGGCCTTTTCTTTCAAAGCAGAAGCCCAGTAGAGTAGCAGTTGAGGCTTGATATAACAATGCCCATCGGTTCGTACAAAGCACCCATTAGGTCCTTTTTTACATTGAGAGTCGTTCCGTTCACAAGCATTTGCTTCCGAAATATACTTCATCGCTGCTTGCACTTCCTGCTCATCGTGTTCCAGCTCGGCCTCATTCTTACTCTTTTTTGCTATCTTTTCTTTCTCTTTTCTGGCTTGACCTACTGGTTTATTTCCTACTGTTGCTTTTCGCTAAATGTATATATATTAGCATAGTTACAATATACTGCTTATTGAACAGTTATAGGAATCATAAAAGGAACGAAAGAAAAAAAAGTACCTTGCGGTTTGGTTGTTGAAGTAGCTCCTGTTGGATGGGTGGACGTGATGGATGTGAGAGAACTTGTTCTATTCTCAGATGCACGCCGCTGCTAACTAAATAAGACTAACAAACATGTGTGCGCAACTAGTGGTTTACCCTCAATGCCGTCCTATCTTCTCCACAACACTACTAGGATCGTTGCCCGTACCCGACTACACTCAACAGCTCCGGACTCTCATCACTACTCTCATTTTCCCTCGGCTCAATATTTACACAGAACCAAATCTCAATACTACGAGGTTTTCCTCTCCCCCGGGGCTGCAGCAACTCTTGAATTGTACTGGTAAGGTTTCTAGCATCCTCTTCATCATGAAATGTTGTTCATGGGTCTGATTTCTTCTGACTACTGAGCTTTGATCTCAAATGAAAGGGAATACCAGGACGTTGTAGAATCCTAGCTGCAATTATGGAAACCTTTTCCCATACTAAAGGTAAAGTTAGTTCCATTGCTTTTATCAGCTGCTCTGTTGATCCTGTTGGTATATATTGAAGGTAGGCTGAAAGCTTTCCGAGTTGGTCGATATGGCCACGGCTGCTTTCTGGAGGCTGCAATTTGGTACGGAAGGATGGCTATAACATTAGTATATTGCCTCACATAAAACTAATTGTGCCAGGTTTGGGCTAGGAATATTTGATACCGCAGGATCTGAATGCAAGGTGGGCGAATTTGAGGGTTCATTAGCAAAAATAATACCTTGCATTCCGTGCATTCCGTGCCTCTGACGCACCTGGCGCCGGAACGCTAATCGCGAATCAGGAGGCAACGTCGGATCGACGTTGTGTCCTGACTTTGCGTTACTTGGCGCTATCCGTCCTGACGCCATCCGGACTCGGACCCCTACGTCCGGTGCGTCCTGACTGCGTCTGGTGCTCCACTACTCCATCCTGACGCCGCCTCATCCAGGACTCTCCCGTACTGACGTTGCCTGATCTACGACTCTCCCGACCTGACGACGTCTGATCTACAACTCTCCCGCCCTGACGACGTCTGATCTAAGATTCTCGCGCCCAGATGCCAGTTCCTTTTCTTCGAACGTCAGGGCTTCGTGGATCTTACCACCTCTCGTCCCCATTGTTTCTGCTCCTGCCTCCCTCGTCCGGATCCCAAGATGCTGATCTCTCCCTTCCTGACTTCTGGTCTGTTCTTCCTGATCTTACCCCCTATACATGCCGTGTCCTGATCCAATCGTGACTCTATCAGATGTCGCCTTGTGATCTCTGACGCATCGTGAACTAAGTCTAATGCTATCCTGGTCCTACGCCTAGAGGCTTTTCCAAACACTGTCGCCATGAGTTTTACCGTATCCTGATCGCGTGACACAAATTCTACTCTGAATCCTTGATTTTGCTTGATGTTCTCATATTAATACTAAGCTCCTCCGGGTACCCTTCCCACATGTGAGAGTGACGACCGCATCCACATATTTATTACAGCTATCTTACCCTTTCTCAATCTCCTAACTGCACGCATCATCACTCCCACCTTGCCCCTGCTCCATATCAGATGGCTCGCTATGCACAGCAGCCTCCTCTTGCGAATCTAGATCCTCAATGCTGAGCGCGAGTTGTCGCAAAGTAGTAGGAGTCACGGTATTGTCCAAAGTTAGACCCATGGCCACCTCCTGGGAGCGGTCCGGGGTCTGTGAAGCGGAATGGAGAAAGCTCAGGAGTCGCGTTGCTGTGTGGCTGAAATCGAAAGACGAGACCATTTCTTGTGAATCGAATTGGTTACCCGGAGGGGCAACCAGGGCCCCGATTCCCAGGTTGCTGGGAGTTTGGCTCTGAATCCGTGGAGTCGAGCGTGTGGGGGCGAGTCGGGCCGTGTGGCTGAAATCAAAAGATGTGACAGTTTCTTGTGAATCGAATGGGTTACCCGGTGGGGCCGCCAGGGCCCCGATTCCCAGGTTGCCGCGAGTTTGACTCGGAATTCGTAGAGTTGCGCGTGTGCGGGCCCGACTCGAAATCTGACTCTGTACCTCTGCAGCGACTGCAGCCCAATCGTCGGTAAACCCTTCACGGCGATCTTCCCGGACCCTATGCTCCTGCTGCATCTTGGCTTGATGGTCTGGCGAATATTCTTGAGAATCATAGTCTGTACCCAGTCTGGGCAAGAGGCTCACGTCTGGCGCTGGCGGCCAAAAAGATCTTGCGAGCTCAACGTCATGTCAGCATCTGAGCTGGAACGAGAGAACAGCGTGTTCGGGGTCAGGCTCACCTGCTACGGCCTCGGGCTTGAAGTCGCATGTTTCAAGATGCACCCCCATTTACCATGCTCGCAGAGGATGGCACAGTATGGCACAGGTTAAGCAAACCATGATGCCATTGATGCGACCAAGGAAATCAGGTTCGGAAATCGCAAACCTTTTCTTGCCCTTGAAGTACTTTCCCCATATTGCCTGCGGGATCTGGGGCGCGAGGAATCGATTCGTTATTTGGTGTGTCATGTTCATCCGCATTAGTTGTGGCCGGACTCACAACCTAGCGCACACTTACCTCATAACCCCTCGGGGAGTACATAAATCTATCCCTCTCAAGCAGGTAGTCCACTCTACGCGCAATCGCCGTCCGGTCTTCTGGGAGATCGTACAAATTTCCAATTCGATCCTTTACGTGAAAAACAAACTGGGATCTTACTGCAGAGTGTCTCGCGCGTATCTGTCACATTTAGTAAGTACCCCCGGCGGCGTGCGTAATGTTTAAGTATCAGCGTCGACTTACTAATTTTAAGCTTGGATCTGATGCTTCAATATTTCCTGCGTCGGATATGTCATCGACAGCCTTCAGCCAAGATCAGTGGACCTCAGATATCAAAGTAGCAGGTGCTGGAATAGGATTAACAAACAGGATGTACCGGAGAATGAGAGTCTTGGCCCGCGTTATTACCTCTGCCTGGGCTCCAATAGCTATATTTCGCCGTGATTTAGTACCTGGCAAGATGTGCTCATGTCGTGGCGTACTCGGATCGGCGGGAGGACTTGAGCTTCTGACTGCAGACGTAGTGGCACTGTGGGTGGCCAGCGGCGATGAATATGGTGGTACACTGCAAGATATGAACGTCGGTGGAGTGTACGCACTACCTTGGATTATACGTCGTGGAGCAGCTGGGGTGCACCTGACTGGCGCTGCCCCCTGCGATCCGGAGGTGGTGCAAACTCGCACAGTCGAAACCCGGCTCTTTGCTTGTCGTCTTTCCGCAGTTCGTGAGCGCCGACGAGTCCCTGGTGCAGTGTCGTCATCTGGAATATCATTGTCTTCTGCGTCTAGTTCGGTGTCTGATTCAGTTTGATCAGATCTGCGCGAGTTCTGGTACTCATCGCTGCTATCATCGCTAAGACGAACTGTCTCAATTTGTGGTGGTACATCAGTCTCCCCCAAATGTTCAGTATACGCTGTGGTCTGTAATGTACTCCTTCTAGGGCGCTTCGTAGGTCGTGATGGAAGACGTCTTATGATTTGTGATGGGGAAGAACTCCGACCTGAAGACTGTGTACCGTACGAGCTGCCTGATTCGGCCGCTAGTGTTCGTGTACTCTGGGAGCTGCCCGGTTCCGTCCTCCGTATTCCTGATCCGGATGCCCTATCCACGGGTACGGCGTTCCGTCTACGCCCGTAAATATTGCCTACTCGTAGCGCTGGCTGGCTGAGTGAATCGCCTTGAGGTTCTCTAGACATGGTGTAATACTAGGCGATTGATGAAGGTTTGTTCGGAGAGGATAGGAATTAGGATGTAGAAAATTGTAATGTATCTCGCATGTTGTGAAAACTAGGTGTTTATTGTTGTTCAATGGAACGCGTCAGATCTTATACGCTATGTCTTGTGGGAGGGGGGGGATCACGTCCTATCACTCGGTATTGAAAGACTCTATTCAACTGCAAAAAGGGGTTTTCTACTTGTTTAACAGTATGTTCGAACTCTGGACGAGCTCAGGTATGATGTTCGTCTGGACTCTTGTATGAAAAGGTTCGACCGAATACAAGGTGTGGCTAATGTAGAAGGCGTCGCTAATGTCGCTGGAGCCTAAGCCAAAACTAGCTACGAGGAGTATCGATTAGCGATACTACTTCTAGGAAGACACCCGCCACGCTCTAAGCGGATTAGATATATCAAACCTCATCTCGACACGTCGAATCATCCAGTGAATCAACACCATCTCAGTTTTCACATCATGCATCCCCTAGTTCGGTTGGCGAACGCCAGCCTAGTTATAGACAGAGAATACGAGGCATGCCCAATCCGGAAAAAGGTATCAGACGTTAGCATAAGGGGATGTAAGGATGAGAGAAGCTGAAGCAAGGGCATGCAATGGTATCATTACTCGAGTCCTAACACATACTAGCTACGATTCCCACTCAGAAAATGCAGGACTCCAAAAAGAAAACCAGATCTAGTATACAGTAAGGTATTTGGGTATTTGGGGTAAAAATGAAAAAAGAATTAAACTCGGATCTAGGAAATCTCAAATTGTTTTCCACCTGGGCGACGTCTTCCAGAACGGCGTCTTTCGGGAGTGGATGGAGGGTTATCTTGGGGGCGCTCAGAACTCAGAGTTGAAGATCCACGTGCCTGGGCAGTCACGGATGCTGGTGGCTGAGTCGTGGCCCCATGGGTAGTGGATGGCGGCAGTGGAGAGGAAGAGGGATCAGGAATCGATCTCTCAGGAGTTGAGACATCGAGGTTGGCGACCGGGGCAGCCGGAGGTGAGACCGGGTGTTCCTCGCCATTCATAGGTCCGGCAGGTGGTGTGTCCTCAGCGCCATCGTGCCCTTGAGGTCTCACAGCTACGAGCCTGGGATTTGCCATGAATTTGGTTGCCCAGGGGTTCACCTGCGCAAATTCCCGGAGTTTTTGGTGCATCTCAGATTCGGAAGGCCCAGATATACGAGAGGCTTCCACCCCTGACACCCGCGCAAATCGATTAGATCTCGCCGGCTCCTCCATTTGCGATGGAATGTTCCTCCGGCTTCTTGAGGGACCCGGGACTCCCTGTGACTGGTCCTACATTGTCAATTAGCTATCCTGTCATGACCTGTGTGCCGGTTCTGTTTCGATACTTACGTCGCCGTCGTCCACAATGATAACGCCAGCACCAGAAGGCGCCCGAGGTGCTCCCTCCGGCTCGGCCTGTAGCTATTCATCCTCATAAATCCACTCGTCCTCCCCCTGCATCTCCCACGTCGCATATTCTGCAGCTGCCGTGTCATCCCAGACCTCTCGGTCAAAAAAACGGGTGACTCCCGTCGGGAGGCTCGGGGGTCTCATCCGGGTCCTCTCCATCTACAGAACGTGACTCAAGAACCATGAGGTCCAGGGGATCGTGGCCATTGTTTGCGAGGAACCACGCACAAATGTCCTCATCTCCATTCCAGAATATGAGCTGGCGTAGTGGGAGAGGTTCTTCGGGGTCCTGATGGAGTCTGGTAGCGCCCTCACCCATCGCGCCGATCAGATACCGGGGGCATTTGATTTCCTCTTCCACGTCTTGGGCTCTTACCAAACGGAGGTGATCCTCGATGCTCGGTGCAGTCAGGACTCCCCAGGTGATTCCCCGATCAGTGTCTCTTACACACCAGGGATGGCCGAGGAATGGAAGCTGGGCAGCAGGCGCTCCCGTTCGACGAACGATATGGATTCTCACAGCTCGAGGGGAATACGGGGAATCCCAATCGGAATGAGCCACTAGCAACACCTGTTAGTGCGGGGCTACCGGAATAAAGATGGATAACACTTACTTGGAGGTTCCACAACGTCGCCACCATCAGCAAAAATTAATCCTGCGTCTGAGGCGCGGGCGCCGCGTCCGGACGCATCCGACGTCATGTTTCCGTCCTCTGCGTCCCCAGCGTCCGGACGCCATTCCCAACGCCGATTGCGTCCTGACGTGACGTCGGACCTTACCTACATCCCGCCGCCACCCCACATCTCCTGCTCTTCTCCCCCCCCTTATCTCACGTTCTGACGTCTCTTTTCCTGTCTCGCATCTCCGCAGCATCCGGACGTCTCCCCAAGGTACCCCCTTTTCCTTCTGCTTCCGGGCGTGCTCATAACAACTTGCCGCCGATATCACCCTAGTCATTCCTGCCGGTGTGCCTCCTCCTACTACTACTACTATCGTGCATAATTTGTTTGTTTCTAGATGTTTCTATTCCTCTATGTCTATATCTCTA
>Ga0307517_10001827_pt1 | contig 34934 bp, 14 predicted proteins | sample 23_EM_MG_FD_194515 | JGI IMG/M metagenome (GOLD analysis project Ga0307517, IMG submission 194515) | Populus trichocarpa ectomycorrhiza microbial communities from riparian zone in the Pacific Northwest, United States - 23_EM | ecosystem: Host-associated > Plants > Roots > Unclassified | place... | reverse complement strand
ATATATAAAGGAAAAAAAAAAAAAAAAACGATAATTTAATCTTTTATTTATTTATTTATTTTGCTGTTAATATTGAAGCTGTAAGATGGAACTGATAAGCTGGATTGCTTGGAACAGGAGAGCAAGATTTTGAAATTCTTGGGTTTTATGTGGAACCCACTCTCATGGGTCATGGAGGGTGCTGCTGTCGTGGCCATTGTTCTTGCAAACGGACAGGTTAATTTGCATTTCTATGTCTCTGTATTTGTTCATGAATGTTTAATTTTTATTTGTCTGTGTGAATTAATATAAATGCAGGGCAAGCCACCAGACTGGCAAGACTTTGTGGGTATTGTGGTATTGCTTCTTATCAACTCAACTATAAGTTTCGTAGAAGAAAATAGTGCAGGCAACGCTGCAGCAGCTCTTATGGCAGGTCTCGCCCTGAAAACCAAGGTATAATATTTGCATACCAACATCTCACTCTCTCGCTTAATTCGGAAGTCTGTAGGTACCCAAGTACAAAAACTAATGACATTTATTCTTTACAATTTTTTTTTAATAATGTTAATAATTTTGTTTACAGGTTTTGAGAGATGGGAGGTGGATCGAGCATGAGGCTGCTGTCTTGGTTCCGGGAGATGTAATCAGCATAAAGCTGGGGGACATTATACCAGCAGATGCTCGTCTGCTGGAGGGTGACCCGCTTAAAATTGATCAGTCTGCTCTCACTGGTGAGTCTTTGCCAGTTACAAAGAAACCAGGTGATGAAATCTTCTCTGGGTCTACTTGCAAGCATGGTGAGATTGAAGCTGTTGTGATTGCCACTGGGGTGCACACCTTTTTTGGTAAAGCTGCTCATCTCGTAGACAGCACCAATCAAGTGGGGCATTTCCAAAAGGTACTGAGTCTGGAGGGCTAACTGGGAAATTTTTTTGTAGTAGACTCTGGGGATAAAGAAACAACAGAAGGAAGTTAGTACTTGATAAAGAAAGATGAGAAAGAGCATGCAATTATTGTCAAAACTGTTCCATAATTTGAAATCAGCTCCAGAAATTATCAATTAATCTACTAAGTGTTAAATCATTAACTATTATAGATTATGTATTATTCTAAGGTGTTAGCAGATGTTTTGTTTTTTGAAGGAACAAAATTCGAATTATTAGAATTTCTAGTAGCAAATCACAAACATCACCATTGCAGGTTCTAAAGTTCCATTTGTGCACTTTCAAGTATCTTCTAACTTTCATCTTTTCTTTCTAATGGATGCTTGATGGTGATATGGTTTGATCAGGTGTTGACATCCATTGGAAACTTCTGCATAGTCTCCATTGTAGTGGGAATAATCATAGAGGCAATCGTAATGTGGCCAATTCAGAGCCGCAAGTACCGGGATGGTATTGACAATATTTTGGTGCTTCTTATTGGAGGAATCCCTATAGCCATGCCAACCGTGTTGTCAGTGACAATGGCCATTGGATCCCACCGGCTTTCACAGCAAGGTGCTATCACAAAGAGGATGACAGCTATTGAAGAAATGGCTGGAATGGATGTATTATGCAGTGACAAGACCGGCACCCTCACTCTTAACAAACTTACAGTAGACAAGAGCTTGGTCGAGGTTAGTACACAAAAAATTTATAAGTGAAAGTCCAGGGCATCACCATTTATTATTAAAGTGATGCGGAATTCATCAGTTTTAGGATGGAAGACAGCCATTAAGTGTATATCATGTGATTATCTTTTTCTTGGGCGTCATCCCTCCCAATATTTTGTTCTTTTGGGCTCACTGATTATTGATGTTTTTGTTTATTTTTCAGGTATTTGCTGACGATGTTGACCAAGACAATGTGATTTTACTGGGCGCTAGGGCCTCCAGGATCGAGAATCAGGATGCTATCGATGCTTGTATTGTTGGGATGTTGGCGGATCCCAAGGAGGTAATGTTACAGTTGAGACATGCAAATACTTTGACAAGCCTTCTGACTTCTGAGGGCACTAATATGCTGTGCTTCCTAACTTTAAATTTCTTAAAAAACTGGGCCGATAAAAAAGAAAAGGATTAGTATTGTGAACACTTTATTAAGGTGCTGCACAGTATTAGCAACACAATCTTCTAAATAATCTCGCTGAATAGAGAAAAATGGATGAGGTGATGACTAGCAGCATCTTAGTAGATAAGAGAGAAGTAGGATCAGACTTTAAATCACATTTTGATCCTCGGTATGTATTTTTTATTTAACTGGAGCTAACTTGCTGCACTTTCATCTTACTTTATTGGCAATTAAGCTTATTTTCCCTAGCTTGTAACTTGTCAAGAAAGCATTACTCTCCGACTGATTGTTTACCTCACCGACTATGTCAAGTGTTGGGTTATTATGACCTTTGAAAATAACTGAATGCCTGACTATGAATTTATTTCACTCCGCAGGCCAGAGCAAGCATCACTGAGGTGCATTTCTTGCCATTTAATCCAGTGGAAAAGCGTACAGCTATAACATATATCGACCCTGATGGCCATTGGCACCGAGTTAGCAAAGGCGCCCCCGAGCAGGTTATAGATCATCTATTGCCTCGTATTCCTTCTTCTTCCCACCCTTTTACCACACTATAACGTCAAATGCATTTAAAATCTCCTAACAGATCATTGCACTGTGCAACCTCCGGGAAGATGTAGCAAGAAAAGCTCATGCCATCATTGATAAGTATGCTGAACGAGGCCTCCGCTCCCTGGCTGTTTGTAGACAAGTGAGCTCATGTTCTCGTTTCCTCAGAATTGTGTGTTGAAGTAATTACTGATACATGGAACTCTATCTGATTTAGACATCTTGTCTTTGCAGATTGTCCCAGAGAAAACCAAGGAAAGCCCTGGAGGACCATGGGAATTTGTGGGCCTGTTGCCTCTCTTTGATCCTCCTAGGCATGACAGTGCAGAGACCATTACTCGTGCCCTCAACCTAGGTGTCAATGTTAAGATGATCACTGGTGATCAGCTGGCAATTGGCAAGGAGACTGGTCGGAGGCTTGGAATGGGAACCAACATGTATCCCTCTTCTGCCCTCCTTGGGCAGCACCCGGATGAGTCAACTGCAGCCCTTCCTGTTGATGAACTCATTGAAAAGGCTGATGGCTTTGCTGGTGTCTTCCCTGGTAATTGGACTAAATTCTACTGTTTCAATATGATTAATGTTGTTTACATGGATCTTGATGCTTCCCACGTTGTTCGATGTTTCCCTCGTTATCGCAGCATCTAAGTTTATTTTCTTTTAATAAACAAAAAACTAGATCCTCTTAGAAATTAAATCCTTTATCAGCATCCATTACATGGATTTATTCAACATTTTGGAGTTTTTCATCTTGCCTTTTCTGCATCAAGAAGTAAATAATATTAGTTTTTTCATTTTATGCATAAAAAACATATCGATGAATTTAATTAATGATCAAATATTCAGAGCACAAGTATGAGATTGTGAAGAGGCTGCAAGCTAGGAAGCATGTTTGCGGGATGACTGGAGATGGTGTAAATGACGCGCCTGCTCTGAAGAAGGCAGACATCGGAATTGCAGTGGCCGATGCAACTGATGCAGCACGTGGTGCATCTGACATTGTCCTGACAGAGCCAGGATTGAGTGTCATAGTGAGTGCTGTGTTAACAAGCAGAGCCATTTTCCAGAGAATGAAGAATTACACCATCTATGCAGTGACTATAACCATCCGTATTGTGCTGGGTTTTCTGCTCCTCGCTCTAATTTGGAAATTTGATTTTTCTCCTTTCATGGTTCTGATAATTGCCATACTTAATGATGGGACGATCATGACTATTTCCAAAGACAGAGTGAAACCATCTCCACTTCCTGATTCCTGGAAGCTTAAGGAGATCTTTGCTACTGGTGTCATTCTAGGCACCTACTTAGCTTTAATGACCGTTGTATTCTTCTGGATTGTACACAGTTCTGACTTCTTCTCTGTAAGAATTACTACAAACCTTACAACTAGCACATGGTTTTATCATGCTGTTTATATTTCTGTAAAGCATATAACAACTTGTAATGTTTGTTCCTTCTGCCAGTTTGTCACTGCTATATAGTCTTCTGTAGTACTAATAATGATAGCACACTGACAATATTCGCAGGATAAATTTGGTGTTAGGTCCATCCGGAACAACCATTACGAGCTAACATCAGCTGTATACCTTCAAGTGAGTATTGTTAGCCAGGCACTCATTTTCGTTACTAGGTCCCGAAGCTGGTCTTATGTCGAACGCCCTGGAATTTACCTTTTGATTGCCTTTGTCCTGGCACAACTGGTGAGTTGTTTAGAACTTTTCGTTCCAGGTTTTTTTTTTTTTGTGTGTGTGTGTGTGTGCATATTATAGAAGTACAACCTAATGATCAATGTTTCTGGTTTACCATTAAGATTGCGACAATCATCGCTGTGTATGCCAATTGGGGATTTGCGAGAATCCATGGAATTGGATGGGGATGGGCAGGTGTTATCTGGCTTTACAGCATCATCTTCTACATCCCTCTTGATTTCCTCAAATTCATAATCCGCTATGCTCTAAGTAGCAAATCCTGGGATAATCTCCTCCAAAATAAGGTCAGTGTGATCATTTGTTTTTTACTAATGAATCTTTTGATATGTCAAGTTTCATCTTGAAACCTTCTCCCCTATGTTTAATATTTACCGATGTTACACTTGATTATGCAGACAGCTTTCACCTCAAAGGAGGAGTACGGAAAACGAGAGAGGATGGCGCCATGGGCTGCTGATCATCTTACCATTCGTGGACTGCATCCTCCCGAAGGCTCAGAACTTTTCAATGATAAGAGCAACCACAGAGAGTTACATGATATCGCTGAACATGCCAAGAGGCGCGCTGAGGTCGCTCGGTAATGATCTCCGAAGCCTCTGATTTTCACTATTAGCAATTTCTTCCCTATCTATGCCTACATATCTTAATTCCACTCATGGTCTCCTTTGTTCCAGGCTGAGGGAGCTTCACACGCTCAAGGGTCATGTGGAGTCAGTGGTGAAACTCAAGGGGCTTGACATTGAGACCATTCAACAACACTACACTGTTTGAATGAGAAACAAAGAGTTTATAGTGTTTTTTCTCTCTCTCTCTCTCCCTCTCTGGAGAGGGGAGAGAGTCCTAGGTTAGAGGGATTAGGGTATTAATCTATTTCATTGTTCTTCTGACAATCTTGATTATTAGTTTGTAAGATATGAAAGATTTGGGAATAATCAACCCAACATTGAATTTCACTATCACATACATTTTCGCCTCTTGCATGTCAGCTTTCATTTCTGCTTCTCGAGTAACTTAACTTCATAGTTTTGATCCAATCATATGGGCTCCTCTTCTTGCTTTTATGAAATAAATTATAGCTTGTAAAACCAAAAAAAAACAGGTTCTATGTGCGTTCGCCATTTAATGAAACAAAAAGCACTACAAAATTATTATTTAAATATATTTTTAATTAAAAAACACTTCATGCATCAAACACACTCTAAATATTACAGTGATTTTGGTATACTCGAAGCAATGGTAGCAGCAGTGTTAACAGCTAAAGGAATTTGATTTTACGAGCTGATAATATCTTAATAGCTAAGTTGTGGGAAAAGCGTGTGGAAATCGAATTATCCATAGAGTTGCTCAAATTTGGAGTGAAAGGACATGAGATAATAGAATTCTAGTAGAGATCGAAGGAGCAGGGGCAGCTTCATCTATGATTAAATGCGTGATTTGGAGTGAAATTGTGATTATTTTATAAAATATTTTTATTTAAAAATATATTAAAATAATATATTTTTTTATTTTTAAAAAATTATTTTTAATATTTTTAAATTATTTTTTAAAAATACCAAAAGATATATTAATTTAAAATAAAATAAATTTAATTTTTTAAAAAAATATTAAAACACGTTGCAAAAACAAAGAGTGACATAAAATTCCAAAAGCAGAGAAGCTTTAGAAGATCAAGGGCAAAAAGGGAACAGAGGGAAGCCACTCTGGCTATCAGAGCCTGGTTTCGATCCAGGGACCTGTGGGTTATGGGCCCACCACGCTTCCGCTGCGCCACTCTGATGGTTGATTTAGTTTCCAAGTTAATATTATTTAACATATATTTTCCGAACAATTCCTTCATACTGCTGACCTTAGAGTGGATGAATCAGACAGAACAACTAACCATGAAATGGGAATGGTTTCAATCGATTAATCTTTTCCAATTTGAGCGGATTAGTGTGCGGATCAATAGTATTATCATGATTAGGCTTATCAGATAAGGTATAAACTTACGATAGTTATCTCAATCCAGCAATTCTTTTACAAAATGTTGCTTATGATATAGAAAAACACCATTCATTAGAGAAACTGCAATGGGGTCGAAAGGGACTAGAGTTTGGATTGTTTGGTAAACCAGGCAGGCTGAAAGCAGGCCATTGGATCGCATAACCATGAACCGTGATTTCTACATTAATATTTAGATTTTATCTATGAATTTATGATTATTTTCAGAACTTGGGTCTTTTTCATGGTGCAGACCCAGGTGGGATTCGTGAAAATGGATGTTGCCGGCAGTTCGCAAGGTAATCCAGGGAAGATTGGTTTTTCATCTCAATATTTTTTTTGTAAAAATATTTCATCCAATTCTAACGTCTTTATATATTTTTTAAATCAAGAAAAGCTTATTCAATTCAAGGATCTAGTTCTAGTCTCTCTACACAACAACCGAGAAAAATGTACGATTTCTAAATACATGAGTACACATGGTATACCTTAATTTTACTACTACTACTACTACATGTTAGAATACACAGAATGTGACCTAGTTAGTCTAAATGTAAATAATTTCTAACTATAAATAATTATTTTTTCCTCTTAACCTTCTTGATTGGAAAATAACCCAAATGCTTCAAGTACCACAATGCCCCTTCAGCTGCATGTTCAGCTGCTGTTTTCTTTGTTGGTTTAGGATAACCAAAACACTCCAGTACAGTCGATGCTTCTCCTTCAATCCGAATTGCAACCTTGTAGGTAAACCTGCAATGAATCTTGAAATACTCATAACTTAAAAGCTTTGAAAAGTAGAGAATGAGAAAGAAATGTACCCAAAGGGAAAAAAAAGAAAAAAATGACTTGGTTTAACCAAGATTGTTTACTCCATATTTTGTTCTTACAATTTCTTGTGGCAAGGTCCTTCTTCCTTGAAGCATTCAAATAAAGGGGGTTTCCACTTGTTTGCAGCTAAAGTCTCCAGCAATTGTGATTTGGCAGATATCTTTGGCCCACCTAAAAGAACAAGATGTTAGCTAGTAACATTTTGGTGGCAAATTTCAATCCTGAAAATCCCAAATTTGTGCTTTAAAGCAAACTTTATCAAAGAATTCAAGACACTTCTGGTGAACTCACTACCAGTCACTAATCAATGAAATTACCTGAGTCGTTATGAGAGTTTTTATCATCCTTGCTAATTTCACCCACCTTGGTTGTGTTCTTTATGGTGCTGGAGTCATCTCCAGTCTTGATGATTTGTGATGGGTTAATATCTGCTAATAAATCTGCTGTTGTGTTTGCTTCATCATCAAATTGTTTTGCCGGCTTCAGCCCCTCTTTGGGTCCTGCCCTAGCACCTTCTACAACATACTTCATAGTTGGCTTGTCTTTCTTAATAATCTAGAAAACAACATGACAGGCAGAAAAAATAAAGAAAAAGATTTAAGTATGGAGTTACATTTAACCAGGTAGATAAATAAAGATTCCATAAACAAAGATATTGCTCATAGAAGGAAGAATCGAGGGAAGTTTTTGGTTGTTTATACCTGGGAAGGGGTTGGTGGTGGCGGGGGCTGGATCTACAGGAGGAAGGCGTTTGAGATTGATGTGGAGCTGTTTTGGTTGCGTGCATTTATTCCTTTTCATTTCCATGGCAGGGGTAAAACTAGATAAGTTCATTTTCCCTGCAAGGATACAGTTTTGTGGGATTATTGGTGTATTTGCTCGCTCTACTCTTAATTTGTTTTAGTATGGTCCATATATGTTTTTGTTCTGATTATCATCCATTAAACCTTTTTTTTTTTTTGAAGTATTCATGATTAAACCATAATTATTAATTAGTAATGATGTTAAATTATCTATCTGCCCTTTCTCTACTTTAAGGTCACAAAAAGTTTCTTTAAATTATTTTTTTTGTTTGAAAAAGATATTAAATTGATAATTTTTAAGTGTTTTTGTTAAAAATAAAAGATATATAAAAATATTATTTGATATATTTTTAATTAAAACATATATACTTGTGTCATCTCTTAATTTTTATTATGTATTTATATAATAATCGGTTATTGAAGGCAGTGATGGTTTCTAACCATGGTTGATGAAAGGGGAAATTAAATATTACAAAAATAAGAAGATTAAGGATGATATTAGAATAAAAAAGAATAAAATGATCAAAATAAGAGAAAATTGAGAATATGACTACCAAATTCACCATTAATTTAACTTTAAGAAGTTAGGTGCCGTGGGAGAGGAGACCAGATGGCAAGTAAAATATTAACCAGTGTTATCTTTCTTGCGGCGTTGGTCCTTAATATTTGACCTTGGTTTACGGGAAGTTAGGTTTGATATTGTAGTAAAGAGTATTTTTTAAAATATATTAAAAAAATATTTTTTTATTTTTAAAATATCTAAATATTACTAATTATTTTTAGAAATACAATTGAAACACAAAAACAAATACATCTAATGATTATTTAGTATCACACGTTCCAAGGCTTTGATAACAAAAATGAGTTGATAAAGCAATCTATATTTTTAAAAAATCTAAAATAATGATATTGAATTTTTTTTCCAATGATTTGACCCAAATTAGGCTTTGAATCATCAATTTAACATATTAAATTAAACAAGGTTTTAAAACCAAGGTTAATATTAATATTCAAAATTAACCAACTCAATTTGGTAGACTTTAATTGAAAAATTATGTTGATTATTCTATAGTTTAGTGTTTTTTACATTTACCCTCCGTGTTTTTTAATATTACAGTTTATATTATCAATGTAAAATATACTAAATTATAGAATGATTTAAGATGTAAACTGTAATTTTTAAAACATGAAGGGTAAATATAAAATTAACTTAACTATAGAATAATCTAGGTAATTTTTCCTTTTTAATTTTAGGTTTGAATTTTAGGGAAAGTTAAAACAAAAGGAAAGGTGTTTTCCATTTTCTATTGGTTTGGATCAAATCCGGACAGGTTAAACAAGGTTTTTTTTTTAATAAAAAGGATATAAATTTTAATGATCATTGCATGTTTCTAAAATTTTATGAGCTCTTCTACGAGCTTGATCTTATAAAAAGTTAGCTCATTGTCATCCTGTTTGAAATTAAGGTCGGCCTGTTTTTCTTTAAAATTTAGAATTTTTTTGCATCAAATTATTTTTTTTAGTATTTTTGGATCGTTTTAATGTGCTGATGTTAAAAATAAATTTTAAAAAATAAAAAAAATTATTTTGAAGCATTTACAAAAAAAAAAAAATAACTTTTATCACATTCTCAAACATCATTAAAGTAGTTTTCATGTCTAAACTAGATTCAGAGGTGTTACTGTTTCAGAGTTTTTTAATTTTTGAGTTTCTTTTTTAATTATTGAATATTTATTTAATTTAAGTTTTATTAATTATTTCGGTTTAATTTACTATTTAAAAACAATTTTGTAATTTATTACATTCAATTATTAAAATTCAAAGTATTAAATAGAATTGTCTTTACAATTTAGCTGTAAATTTAGTATTTGTGAAACCATAGTCTCTTCCTTTTTATCATACAACGCGTCATTAGCTCACCAATGGAGATTTACAACCATGATTACAGGCACTTGACATATTTTTCTCATCTTGACAAATCTTGAATGTAACCTTTCATATTGTCCACATATATTCATATACAAATCATTGGACATCTATATGAAGCAGTATTAGAAAGAAATTGTGATATGGCTATTTGTTTTGATGTTCTTCGACAATGCTGTCTAGATTTGGTTGCCACTGATCAAGAGATGTAAATCTGTTGGGTGATCCTGTTGTCATCTCCTTTCTTCTCTTCCTGGCACAATCCTTGGTCTCAGAACACCCAATGCTGCTTGATGATTTTGTTTCCTCACTTGTATCAAGAGTGTTGGCTTTACTATCGATGTTTGTTCCAGTGGTGTTTGCTCTCTCATCGTCGTCTCTGTGTAAGCAAGGACACGGTGACTTCATGTTCTTGTTGATAAAATACCAGCAATTGGATGAGATATCACTGCCCCTTTCATCGTTGTTAGGGGTCTTGCTGGCTCGGACATCATTGATTGGAGATTGAGATCTTGTGATGGACCTACGCTGAAGCTTTCTGATTGTGTTTATAGGAACGACATAGAACTTCTGACCAAGCAGTAGCATGGTGTCTGGTGCAACAATAGCCCAAGGCTGCCGGAACACATGCGGATAGGCGACTATGCATCTTGGGTTCCGAAGCATGACCTCTTCTGCAAGAACAGGCCTATCATGGAGCTCTACGTGACCTCCGGGATGAACAATTTTAACAAGCATATTATTGGTGCTATTAGTGCAGATGCAGCTTGTTATTACCATTTCTCTTTCGAAATTTAAGAGATAAATGGAGAGGAAATGTGGCCAAGTAGTGGGGGGAATTAAGCAATTGTAGCCATCTCGTGGGAGTTTAGAATGTTCAATAAAAAGGATATATACGGAACTGTTGATGAACTCAAGAATATATCTCCAATTCCATGGTTTTTGTTTTATTTGTTCCATTGATAATATCATGGCCAGTATGTCAAATCCAAGCATTATGCTGTAGAATACGTCAGCTTGTTGCCTAACTGTGAATCATGTCGTTGCATGACAGACAAGAATTACATTGTCTCTCATAATTGATCGCCACCCTGCATCATTGATGATCCACATCATGTGATAATCAAATAGAATGCACTTAGTTTTCTAGGTATACACATGCATGCTGCCATCAGAATATGCTTGATAATCTGCTTAGATTATGCATTTTACAGTTGGCGTTGACGAGGATTTCAGGATCTGTGCATAGATTCTCCCGTCTTCCGTGTCTGTATCCGACAGGGTGGACTTGAGTCAAAATCCTCAACAGATGAATTCAAGAGTTTTCGGACCTTGCTTAATAGCGTTTCTTTTGTCCTATTGGGTAATTAGGCCATCCAAGCTTCTGCATGAGACAATTATCTTGTATCATTTGCTACCTCAATTGGTTTATACTTTCTTCGATCCTGCTTGCTGTTTGTTTTTGGGGGCAGTACCGCATCTGCCAAACGAAAATCTTCATATCCCATTTCCATATCCGGATGATGCATCCAAGTCCTCTAAAATTACTAGAGTTTTATATTGCCATAGCCGATCTAAGCTCTCTCCTGCTTCATCAGAAAGCAGAAATAACTTTGTTCAGCAGCTCCTATAATTTTAGTTGAAGTAAATATGCAAAGCAGGTAGCCCGAGCCTGGCTGGTTTATTCCAACTTTATTTCCATATTTAAAAGCAAGTTTTTGAGTTATACATAAGAATGATAAGTTTCAAACCAGTCAAAATGGAACGTAATTGCTTATATAGCTATATGTAATGATGAAACCATGAATAACTTAAGTGTCCATCGATGTGCAAATGAGTCAAGCGTTGCATGTTACTGCAAGAAAAACTCGGCACGACGAATGGTCAACTAAAGCTACAACTTCACACATTACAGCACCGTTAAGGCCATGTCTTGCAGAAAATGACTTGAAATGTCAGAGAGGGCAGATTTGGCTACAGCCTTGTATATCTCCTGATTTGCAATGCATTGCTGCTCAAACAGCTGAGCTCTGGAGAACTATGATCACGGTGTTAAATATCCGCATAACAGAAGGATAGAACAATATCTGGTGATCGATTAAGTTGACTGGATGAAACAAGCTCATCTGAGAAAAAATAGAATCTCGCCACCTCTACATTAGTTTCATGTCCTTCAGCAACTACCACCCTCCTTTTTATCTGATATCAGGACATCTTACTAAAACCTCGGAAAATTGTGTTGCTGAAGATCCAAATATTGAAGCAGTTTAAGGGGAAATCATCTAAAAATAAATTCAATTAACAAATGTAACAATGAAAAAAAAAAATCTAATGATTTTCATACATCTAAATATACAAAAGAAATGATCAGTTTGAGATGTACTCATCATCAGAGAGAAGGCAGGGCAAGAGGAACAGGTCCTGTAATTCTCAGTGACCCTCCAAGCTCAAGAGGTACAAGAGGGATGAGAGAGTGCAGGACATCTGTTATCAATGGCCTGTAACTTGGTTCTTGTTGCACGCATAGTACTGCCACTGCAGCTACCTACTCAAGGGTAATATGTGATTAAATTTGTACGCTAAAAGCAAGAACAAAAAAGTAACGAGCACACAAATATTTAGTTTCTTATTCAATATACCTGGTATAAGTGTTTTAAATTCATAGTGTCCTTGATAACAGGATCCACAACGTTGGGAAGCTTTGATCTGTCAGCGAGCCGAGGCATGGCCTACATGTAAAAAATGATGGTACAATTAAGTTGACTCCTCGAGGCATGACAGATAAAAAAAGTTGAAGGAAAATTACCCATGAGACTATGAACTGAAAATGATCCGGAGACATATTTTCCACTGGTTTTCTTCCTATCAGGAGTTCCAGAAGGAGAACTCCAAAAGCATAGACATCACTTTTATCAGTTAGTTTGCCTGGAAAGGAAAAATGGAAGCGATCATACTTCTCTTTCCAAGAGATTGGCTGAATAAACAATCAGGCTTCATTCTGTATCAAAGAAAGACTAAATGCAGGAAATGTTGTTTAAAAACCTTCACTATGTAGCACAGAAGAAAGAAAAAGATACTCTCTGGTAGAATTTTATAGTTCTTGAAAATGAAATAGAAAATATTTCCCTGGATCTCCTGTTACCAAAATTCATCATCAAAAAGCACACATCAGAATTAGATTAAGAGGCTATAGCAAAACCCGCCTCATTCAACACCTGACATTCTTCTCACAGAATATGTTCAGCTTTGTTAACAAATTAAGCCTTAGGGATGAAGCGCTAAAAGACACCGCATGATTTTAAAAATATCAAAACCTTTTATAAAATATTCTGTTTAAGCATCCACTATCAGAATCTCTCCTCAACAGTAAGCATTTTTAGTTCTATTTCTCTGATATAGAGCTGAAACAGTGATTCTTGCTGGAAAATCATCACATTTCATGTGACAGAAGTTAGAACTTTGAAAAGTTCATCAAAGAATGCAAGAACATGATATTTAATTGCTGAAAATATGATTGACAAATAAACTAAGAAATCATAGAAGAAAGCAACAATGTAATTTGTAATTAGCAGAAGTATGAAAAATAAGAGATCAAACAACAATGGTCAGCAGCATATGACTTCTCTGGAAGTAATTTGACATACCATCCAAAAGGTACTCTGGTGCCACATAACCTAAAGTTCCTGAAAGCTTTACGTACTTGTTTTGGATACCACAAGCTACAGCAAGGCCAAAGTCCGAAAGCTGAATAAGTAAACGCTCATCAAACGAAACATCCTAGTTAGAATCACGGACCGGTGCTAAGAACATGCACCTATGAGGAGTGCAGTACTCATGAGGTTGTCATACATGCATGGCTTTTACCTTTGCATTGAAGTTGGAATCGAGAAGAATATTAGATGACTTCAGATCTCTATGGACAACAGGAGGATTGCAATGCTCATGAAGATACTCTAGTCCCCTGGTCAATATCAGTTTTGGTGGGTGGAAGTAGTAAGCATAAGAAAAGGATAAAGAAAGAGGTAAAGCGCAAACCACAAAAACGGGAGTTTGAGTTACCTTGCAACATCAACAGCAATTTTCATTCGCAGATTCCAAGTTAATGCCGATCCATGTGTTGGCCCTGCATGTTCATCAATAGCATAAATAGTATAAGAAAAAAGGCACAAGTTGGAGTCTTCTAATGCTTATTTTTTAATTTTAAAAGTCGGAAAGATATGAAGTTTACCATGCAATTGACTTTCCAAAGACCCATTTTGCATCATTTCATACACGAGAAACCTTGTTTCACCATGAATGCAGTAACCCAGAAGAGAAATTATGTTTTGATGATGAATTTTCGTTAACCAGTTCAGCTCGTTCTGCATTTACAAACAAAATTTAAATGGAAAGGAAAAAAATTAAAGAATCCATAATGATTCAAAACAATTGATAACCAAATCAATTTCATGTAAGACGTTACCTCAAATTCTCTTTCAATGTCCTGTTCTTCACCTTCAAATCTCCTCACTGCTGCAAGGAGTTTTTCACTGAAACAAGCTTTATACAAACATCCACGACCACCTTCACCCAGAACATTAACTTCCTGGAAATTGTTTGTTGCAGCTTGCAGCAAATGATATTCTATAACAGCAACTGAACCCTTCTTCTCAGCCATCCTCGAGGAATTTAATTTATCCACAATCGGAACATCTAAATATTAAATTCAAACAAAAAAAACAGAAATACTGAGTCTGCATAAAAAGCACAATCGTGTGTAACATGCCTCAAAAAGGAAAATTGTAACAGCAAAAGCAAATTCAATTCTTGGAAAAGAAGATACCATTGCCTTTACTTTTGGCACTGCATGTCCTTGATTTTTTCAGTCTACAGATCCAGCAACATGAGAGAAACAACACTATTCCAACAAGGTGAGTGGAAGCAACAGTTAGTGCTATTAGGGTTCTCTTGTTCAAATCTTGGTGGTGCACTTCTTCAACCACAGGAACCAGAGGCATCCCTTGATAAATAGTATGGGAAGGCTTCTGGTTGAAAGTGTTTTTTATTTAAAAATATATTAAAATATTAAAAAAAATATTAAAAAAAAATTAAATTTAAGGAACACGATTTTCACCCTTCCCAAGCAGACTGACTACAGTATAGAGAAAAGCCTTAGTCGGATATAATTGCTATCCATAAAACAAAAATCGAGAAAAGCTAAAACACACCGATCAGAGAAAAGAAGAATACATTAAACGAAACAGGAGGAGCTGATATAACAAGTTCTGGAGAGAAAAATGCAAATCAATTATGAAAAGAAAAATCACATTTGAACGAGAGAATCGAGAGAAAAATCACATATGTTACATCAAATTTTTCTATGTGCTTCTTTTTCTCAAAATAAGAACGAGTTTGGTGCTTTAGTATTAATTTCATTTCAAGGTTCATATCCGATTTCTGGGTTTCCCCCCCTATATTTCACAAGAGACCAAAGAACACGTATACACAAATTAACAACGTAGAACAAATCTATAACAGGATCACGTTATTGCACTAAGGGTTTGAATTTTGAATGCTTAATGTGAAGCAAAGCAATCCCCTCTAGCCCATTAACAACTTAAAGTACAGAGACATACATATAAAGGCAATGAGTGTTCAGGATCCAAGATGAGGATAAAAACACAAACTTCAAGAAAAGAAAATGAGCATTGTTAACATACTTGGAGATTGATCTTCCATTTTTGAAGAGAAAACAGAAATGGGATTGTCTTTGCTAGCAAGCAGGGAGCCAGAAGTGGAGAAAAGAGTTGGCTCAGTCTGGTGCCAAGCAAGAAAGACAAAGATGTACTTAACAACGCCCACATGGGCAATCACATACCAAGAACATCATCCATGTCTTGTTCTAAATAGACAAGAGGTAGAGAGATATAGATTTTGTATTTTTGTTGTAATTGAGTGTCAAGATTATTTTTCTCCCCTTAAATTCTCAACTTGAAAATCTAACTTAAAAGGATATAGTATGGGCTGTTTATTTTTGCTGTTAAAACCATGTTTTATTTTTGTTTAAAATTAAATTTTTAATATTTTTAAATAATTTTATATGTTAATATAAAAAATGATTTTTAAAAAATAAAATAGTATTATTTTTATATATTTTCAAAAAATATATATTTTAAAAACCACATAATTCGTTACCCTACGGTTGTAGAAGAAGACAAACTAAAAACTGTTTCAGGGTAAAGGACTCATGCTAGGGGCACTCTCTATAGCAATTGCCTTTCTAGTACTCGCTCTGTCATGAAGCCACGTGTATTTTTAATGAAAATAAATTGGATTCTCTCTGTTAGTTTAGTGATAGTTTGGAAACGCGGCTGTATCTATATTTTTAAAAAATTTAATATGTTTTTGTTAAAAATTAAGTTTTTATGTTTTTTGGATTATTTTGATACGCTAATCTTAAAAATAGTTTTTTTAAAATGAAAAAATATCATTTTAATGCATTTCAGCACAAAAAATATTTTAAAAAGCAATCACAACCACATTCTCAAATAAATTTAAAAGAGAAAAGGGAATATCTATCATTATATCATAATTATTTCTTTTTTACTGTCTGGTTTTTTTTTTAATTAAGGTCATGTGAAATTGGTCACGAAACTTTAAAAGATGATTGAGTAAATAAATTGCAAAATTAAATATTTAGTTTTGCCTTTTACAATCCACACATGAAGACTCAGTAGCCCTTAGATTTATAAATAGGAGCACAAATAATTATGTAGAACATGTGAAAAATATGCAAGAATATCTTATAAATTATATAGTTGTGGTCGGGGTTATAATTGTGTTTATATTTAGAGTTATTTTGTATTGTGGTATTAAATGTTTTTCAAAATATTTTTTGTTTGGAAACATATTAAAATAATATTTTTTTTTATTTTTAAAATCAGCACATCAAAACGATTTAAAAATAAAAAAATAATATGAAGTAAGAAAAAAAAAATTATTTTTAAAAAAATACTTTTGAAATACAAAAATAAATTAGCTTTTGGGAAGAAAAAAATTGTATAGTAAACTTACAGGTTAAATTGAAATGCATATTTGATATAATATAAAACTAGTTTATTATTTTATATAAGTTTTTATGTATTAAGATATACATGTGAAGTTTCTCTACTTTTGTCATTTACAACGTAAGGATCATATGTACTCCGATCTCATTTTATTTAATTAATTACTAAACACTATAAATGTATTGGGTATATATCTTATATCGCTTTTGTAGTTCCAATTTAGAAAACAGATTAAAATTGTGAGGCATATTAATTAATTAAGTAATTTTAATATTATAGTTGAGATGAATTATAATTTTAACCACAATACACTTCCAAATATGTAGTAAAAAGGCGATTGTAACCACACAACGCGGTTGCACCGTGTTTTTTGTATTTTTTGTTATTTTAATATGCTGAAAATTAAAATTTTAAAAATAAATAAATAAATTTTATTTTAATTAACTTTTCAATAAAATATACTTTAAAAAACAAACCTACACTGTGGAGAGATAGAGAAGGATGAAATCGTAAAGAGCAAGCTGATGTTAGGTGTTTCAGCAACTGTGCATGATAAAGTTGCCGGTTGCAGTGAGCATGCATTAAAACCTGTTTTTTAAAGTATTTTTAGTTTAAAAATTATTAAATTAATTTTTTAAAAATATCTTTTGATAATTTTGATATATTAATATTAAAAACAATTATTTAATATATTCTTAAATGCTGCTTAAAAGCGATGGTAGCTAGCAATGCCTAAAAAGGGAGGAAGATAGGAAGAGGAGGCAAGTGGACATGAAATCACGTAGCAGTTATTGACTATGAAAGCTGGCCATGACCTCAATTCAAGAGGTTTGAGAGAGCGAGAGAGAGAGAGAGATAGCTGGCGATGACCTGTGCCTGTGTGACTCCCATTAAGGCAGCCTCTACTCTCTGCCACTTCCCCAAAACCACCGAGGTTGATTGAACAACAGGAAGAAGAAGAAATATCTTAGGAACCTATCGGCGAGTTCGTGATCTTGAAGAAGATAAGGTATAATACCTAGTTCTCTGGCATCAACCACAACTCGCATGTGAGGAAGGGTCAAGCCATGAATTTTTCCTGGCTATTAAATAAATATATAAATTTTTAAAAAAATTAATTATTAGTTTATATACATGAATTTTTGAAGTTAATAATAAAGTTTTAATTCAAATAAACTACCTAAAATATTAAAAAAATAAATTTAAAAGTACATAAAATTAAAGTGAAAGTAAAAATAAACTCATTACTAAAGTTACATCCTTTAATGTTTTGTAAAATATAATTCATCTATAATCGAATCTGAATCGATATTGTAATAACTCCTTAACCGAGATAAAATAACAATGTCATGTCAACTGGAAAATAAAAAAATTAAATTTTTTTCCCTCTCTCAATTCCTCATTCCTTCACTTGATTCTTCCTTAGATTAGTATTTTATAAGTTGGACTTTGTAAGTTTACAAAGTTATTCTCTCACTTTTCTTATTTTTTTTTCTAGGATTTTTTTTATGTTTTTCCCTTATTTTTCTCTCTTTCTCTCTCGCCTTTTCTTTTCTTTCTTTTCCATTTTTGTTTCTGCCCAATTGGCAACATATAAAAGGAAGGAGGAGCTGATTTGTTTTATTTTTTAATGGCAAATAACTATTTTATCTTTAATGAGTCGTTTTGCTTTTATTTGACAGTTTTTTTTTTGTTAGCACTATCAAGCTCCATTCATCCTAAAATTTTTATCATATTTTATTCAATATATTTTAAGATCCCTCGTAAAATTTCAGCTCAATCTGATGGTCGGATTGAAAATTACGTCCAATAACATAAAACTGATCAAATTGTGATTTTTCATCAAATTTTTAAATTTCTTCAAAAATTCTGAAATTTTAACTCAAGCTAAAACATCATATTAGAAGGTTCTTCACAAATTTTTAGAATTTTTTAATAACTCAATTGAGAATTATAAATTTATTTTTTACATAAAACTAGTCAAAAAATATTAATAAAATCTTGACCTGAATTGTAGCCCAGCCAAGCCTTTAACATTACTCCACCTGATATGAGATTTGTTTCGATCATCAATGTTGAAACTCGAAAAACCGAAGCACATCGATGATTTCTATGCTACTGAATGAGGGTTACAACAAAGCTTTAAATGCTCTACAAATGCAGAGGGGACGTAATTCACCGCCATATGGGCCTCCTTCTAACCATTGCAAGGAGAATTAAAAAAAATATCCTTGAATTATGGGACATTTCTCGTCTGTTGTCACTGAGCTGGGGACAATAAGGACGGTGACGGCACACTGTTAGCCGTTTGGTTCATCTCGTTAGTAATCCACTCAAACTTCCAATCACATCTCTTTCAATGCCCCACGTTCAAATTTCAATCCCGATCCTTCACTAAAAAACCGCACCACCAGCTCTGCTAGCCTTTTCATTCGCCGATCCCACTCAACCACCTGATATTATAAGGAGATTGGAGAGTGCCCCTCTGCCAACAAGTAATGAAAAATACCAGAGTAATGAACTAGAGGAGGGTCGTATAAACACAAATTCTGGCTACCATAATTTGATGACTCATTTTGTTCCATGTTCTAAGTTTTCTAGATATGCACTACTAGTCAGGCGGTGGTAAGGAGATCTCCAAGGTGTCAGAACGTCCCTGATTCGAATTCTATTTTTTACATTTTCAATCCACAAGCGAGTGTGTAAAAATGACTACCAACCGCTCTCTGTCGTTAATACTATTGCGGTGGGTAAGTTACTGGTAATTCAAGATTACCACCGGAACATTATCAATGAGAGACAGGCAGCTGGTAATAGTTTTTCAATTTAACCACTGCATGTTCTCCCCTCTATTCCATTTATCTTCTTCACTCATAAACAACAGACCCCGACTAGCTCCCCTTGCCATCAATGCTCGGCCTGCCAATCCTTACCGGCCGACCACCCGGTGCGAGTGGGCTTAAAGAAACTTCCTTGAGTTGAAGACACTCCCTTGTGCGCGCGCGCGTGTTTTCGTTGTGTTGTTATGGATTTTAATGTGTTTTTTGAGTGAAAGTTTTTGGGATTCGATGGAAAACCTTGTGATATGCTGTGATTGGATCAGTTTGAATAAGCCAATTAAAAAAAAAGTGAATCCAAAATCTACATGGGTGTTTCATGTGGACATCAGCTTGCGATATATTATCCGGGCTGGGTATGACCATTGCATATATTCTAGTTATCAAGGCCTTTCGAAATTGGAAAGACTGTGTAATCGGGCCATGAGCCTTGTATGCATGATTTGCTTTCGATGAAAAGTACACACACAAAAAAAAAATTGTTTTAAAAAATTATATATATATATTTGAGAGTGAAGTTGTTACTGTATTTTTAAATGAGTTTCTAAAATATTTTATATTTAAAAATTAAATAAATACTATTAGTTTTTTTTTATTATGATGTAATGATATCAAAATAAAAAAAAATTATTTTAATATATTTTTAAATAAAAAAATATTTTTGACTACAATGTTAAATTAGTGTTACATCATGTTCATGAAGATTTTTTAAAATGTCAAATATTATTTTCGATTTTTTAATTAATCTATTGTATAATTTGAGTAGGAAATAACCTTAAGACGTTGCTCCTATTCAAAAGAGAAAAAAAATGAAAAACAAAATTAGCAAGAGGAGAAATGAAAGTACACCTCATCAAAAAAAAAAAAATATATATATATATATATATATATATACAAAAAAAATATTTGAGATTTCACTCTAGCAATTAATACTGTTATATTTTTGGTATTTTGCAACTTGATCCTTCAATTTTTTTATTATAACTTTATCCTTTAATGTTGGGTTAATAGGTATTGAGTTTTATAAAAAAATTTATATGGAGTTATTTCAGGTGGCTTAGGTTTTTTTGGGGTCTTTTTCTAATTGATTATTTTTTCATTTATACCCTTCAAGATTGAGTTTATTGAAAATTTAATTTCATATTTTTTTTTTCTTTTTATGAGGTTATCCTGATTTCATGATATAGGTTTGACAAGTTAATCTGGATTGACTCGAGATTATTTTCTTGTTTTTTAATTGAATCTTTCAATATTGGGTTGATTGAAAATTGTGTTTTATAATTTTTTTATGTACTTTCTATGGGGTTATAATGATTTTATGACTCAAGTCGCAAGTTAGCCTAGTTTTCTCGAGTTTTTTTTATCTTTTTTTGAATTTATATTTTTTTTCAATACTGGGTTGATTGAGAATTATGTTTTATAATTTATTCTGATTTGCATTCTATGAGGTTATCATGGTTTCATGACTTAGGTCACGAGTTTATTCAGTTAACTCAGATTGTATTTTTGTATTCTTTTTTAATTGATTTTTTTTCAATTTTATCCTTCAATATTTGGTTGATTGAGAATTGAGTTTCATAATTTGTTTTAATTTTCCTTATATACGGTTATCCCGGTCTTATGACTAAATTTAACAGGTTAGCCTGTGTTGACTCGACTCATTTTTCTAATTGAATTTTGTTTTTAATTTCATCTTTCAATATTAGGTTGATTGAGAATCGGACTTAATTATTTTTTTATTTGCTCTCTACAAGGTTATCAAGGTCTCTAAGTTAGAGATTTGAAAAGTGAACCTGAGTTGATATTTTTTTTTGTTACAGTGGAAATAAAGCAAAAAGACTAAACAATTCTAGGGAAGCTAATTCTCATGATATTTGCTAGAAGAAGCTGTTGCAAGCCTTGAGGAGGCTCATCCCAGATCATCAAACCATTGTCGCAGGAAGTTGCAAACTTTACCATAAAATCAGCACAAAAATTAGCCTCTCTAAATGTATGTTCAATTCTGACAGTCCAGTCTCTACTCAGTAGTTCTCTAATCTCGAAAGTAAGGGCCCTGTACTTATGGAAACCCACTTGATTAGCAAACAACAATCTAAGAGCATCCTTTTGAGTCTGAGTGACAAATTATCTTGCGATATCCTCGATCCCAAGCCAGCTTCAGTCCTTTAGCAATAGCTAGTAACTCTGGAAGAAGGTTGCAAGCAATACCTGCAAAGATAGTAAATCCAACAAGAAAATTCCCCATACTGGCCCTAATTAAATCACCAGCTCCAATCCTACCAGGGTTACCGAGAGAGCTACCATCCACATTAATCTTTACAAAATCTCAAGGAGGCCGTTGCCACAAGATCTGGATTGTTTCTTTGGTTACCTTCATATCTTCTCCCCAAGCCATACGGGAATCAGTAGCTATTTTCCAAATATTCCTCCTCAACCAAACATCGCCTTCATAGTGGTTTTCGAAAGCAAAACAGTTTCTCTGCCTCCAGATCCACCATAAAGCTGAAAGAAACAGATGACCCTGGTCTGAATCCACTTGCTGAATAATCCAGTCCACAATATTCCCACCAAGAAAATTAGTTGCTCCAATGAAACCAAGTTCCTGCCAAACCTCCCAAGCTCTTCTACAGTCTCTAATACAGTGCCAAGTATCCTCGACAGCAAATTGGCAGCGGGGACAGCCCTGATTGTTCGTTAACCTTCTCCTAAATCGAAGTGTGTTTGTTGGTAAACAGCCATGGAATATGAGCCAAATTAAGTGCTTGACCTTTTCTATAGCCTTAAGCTTCACTAACCAATGCCATTTCCCCGTATTATCCTCCATATGTCTAGAGGATCCAATATGAGTTGATATGAATAAATCCAAGTATATCCAATATGTTATCGTTTTAATATTAAAAAAAATATTGTTTTGATTTTTTTAGTCAAATTATATTTTTATCAGTTGTTTGAGTTATTTTTGGACTTTCAAAGTCGACTATATTATATCTAGTCGATCTCTATATAATTTAAGTTTTTTTTGCTAGAAAACATGTTAACAACACCTAAATATTTTTTTATATTCAACAAAAATTTAATTAGACCTACAAGTAGCGTAGATAATTATCTAGTTATAAACAACAACATTATTTGGGAATACGATTAAACTGTAAGTTTTATTTTTTTTTAGTGTTATTTAATTATTTTAATTTAATAATATCAAAATTTAAAAATATATTTAAAAAAGCTTTTGAAAATCACTTTCCCAAGGACCACGAACATTCAAAAGAGGCATATGGTCTGGCATTTGCATTTAAGGGTCTTCTGGTCAAAATGGCACATATAACCAGGCATCCCCAACTCCAACGCAGTGTTAAATTGCGAGCTAAAAATTAAAAAATAATATTTTAATTTTTATTTGTTTGTTTTTTCATGTTAAAGGATAAATTAAATAAAATATTAAAATACATTTTCTTTTTCACAAATATTATTTTTTTATATTTTTTTAAAAAATCAAAATTAATAAAGTGGAACCAATAAAAAAATAAGTAGAAAAAAAATAATATTAAAGTTATTAATAAAAAATAAAATATTTATTTACTCCACTCTAATACAATTAATTTTTTAAATATTTTTTTCATTGAAATATATATATGATAAAAAAATTTATATTTATACTATTTAAAATACTATTTTAGTAATTTACCTCTTTAAAATAACATAATGAAGATGCTCTTACACCGAAGAGCATCCCATTTCACCCACCTCTCAATTATCCATTGTCCAGAGCCTGGACTCTGCAAGGCCTTGCCCCTATCCATTTCTATTGGAACTCGCAAAACTAGCTCTCATCTCTTGCACATTAATGGATTCCGTGACATTTAATTAAGCATCGAACAAGTTGATACTGCGTTTTTCGGCTCAAGAGTAAAGACTGGTCACCAACAGGGTATGGCATATTTATAGTCCACTGAGACGAATCAGGCTAGTCATGATTAGGAGGGATCGAAACTAGGTTAAGATTAATAAATGGCTCAAGGCAGAACGAGCATTGATGCTACCTCATTCAAGCTCCTCCTCGACCTTACATTTCACAGAGTCTTTATATATATATATATATATATATATACTGGTAAACCATTTTCAGGCGGACAGAGAGGAATGAGAAAAGCAAAATGAGGTGAAAGCAGCAAAAATGAAAGTAAATAGAGTGATTCTGATAGTTTTAGCACTTCTTTTGATAACCCAATCGCTCTCGGAAGCCATCCCTCGCCTCAAACACAAAGAAATTACCGAAGGCAAAGATAGAGAAGAGAAGAGAAGCAGCAGTGGAAGCAGTGGCAGAAGTAGCAGAGGTGGTAGTAGACGGAGCAGAAGTGGTGGAAGAAGATCAAGGGGATCATCCAACTGTGACCCATTATTTCAGTACCTATTTGGAAACTGTGGCCAATGGCCTTTCCCAACTTCCCCCTCACCAAACAATCCATTTCAGCCCTCACCCAGACCCTCCCCTCCTAGGAGGAGGGCTCCACCATTGCCTCCTCTAGTGCCTTCTCCTCCTCCACTCCCCCTTGTCCCGTCTCCACCACCAACAGTGCAACCTCCAGTAGTACCATCACCACCTCCCGAAGTCCCATCCCCGCCACCCGTTGCTACGTCCCCACCACCTTCTTCATCGCCACCAGTGTCACCACCTTCTTCACCACCACCCCCATCTCCACCTCCACCATCCTCTCCACCTCCACCACCACCAGTACCATCTCCTCCTCCAGCACCATTAGTATTCCCACCACCTCCACTAGTCCCTTCACCACCACCACCCGAAGTGACACCATCACCATTAAATCCATGGCTATTACCTCCACCTGAATTCACACCTCCGCCACCACTAGTCCCTATATTTGATCCACCAACAGAGCCAGACGTCCCACCAGATGATGAGTTTACACCAGCACCGCCATTAATTCCAATATTTGATCCACCAACAGAACCAGATATGCCATCACCAGATGATGAATTTACACCTTCACCACCATTAATCCCAATATTTTCCCCACCAAGTACCGATCAACCAAATATGCCACCGGATGAATTTGCACTACCACCACCATTGCCCTTATTTAATCCACCGCCAGAGCAAGATTCGCCACCCGCTGATGAGTTTACACCAGCACCCTTTCTACCAATACCACCATTTCTACCACTCATAGGATCACCACCAACTGATGTGTTTACACCAACTCCTTTAGTCCCCATGTTTTCTCCACCAGTACCTGACGATCAGCCTCCACAATTTCCTTTACTGCCACCAAAAGAACCATTTACATTCACTCCACCTATAGAATCAACCACCCCAAATGCACCTGACCTTTATTTCCCGCCACCTTTAGTGCCTGAAATACCAGATAATCCACAGGAGCCCCTGCCATTTTCTAATTACGTGCCGCCAGCACCAGATGCTGCATAAAATCTGCACCCAGTTTAGCATCTACAACCGCCAAATGCTCTTCCATTGAAGAGCTGAATGCTTCTTCTTTTTCTTTATACTAGAATTGATCCGTTAAAAAAATAAATAAGCAGAAAATAGTAAGTACTGATGACGAAAAATTAGAGAAAGTTTGTCTTCTAAATTCGAGTCATCGAGTGTTTGAAAAAAATCAATGAGATCACGTGTTCTTAAGAATCTGCACTTCCACGTCCATGATTGCATTTATTATTATTATTATTATTATTATCATCAGGAAAAATAATATTAGAATTCGGAATTTTCTACAAATCAATGGCCTAAATGCAAATCCGACCCAGCTATAACTATAGACCATGGCAACAGGGGCGGAGCAAGAACAAATAATTAGGGGGGCCGTGACATTTCCTTGCACATTTCCGATGCTCTTCACGTCACAAGGAAGGGGCTGGGAAATGTGGAAAAACATTTCCTTGTAGGGGCCGGGGCCGGGGCCCTGCCAGCCCCCCTGCCTCCGTTACTGCATGGCAAGGCTCGGGACATGATCATTGATCATTTTTTTTTAAACATGGGCTAAAAATTATGTTTTTTTTATTTTTTTAAAATAACAAAATTTGATTTAATTGACTAAATTACAAGTTTACCCAAGATTTTAGTATGATTATTCCAGTTCGGTTTAATCATGTTATGCCCCACTACTCAAGTTGACTTGCGAGCTTGATTAAAAATATGTTTGGTATTATAATAATAATTATTTTTAAAAACTTATATTTGAAAATTTATTTAAATAATTTTTTTTATTTTTTAAAATTTATTTTTAACAATAATGCATTAAAAAATTAAATTAAAAACTTTCAGAACGCACTGTGCAACATTGCCTAACAAGCTCTGAATTTAATAATCAGTCCAAAGAGTTCTGATTTTTTAATACTGTTTATTTATCATCGGTTTTGAATTCCAATCGAGATCACCTCCCAATAAAATAAAAAATGGTCGTTGTAACCATCTAGGTGGTGACCCAATAGTAAGAGTTTGGGACCAAGAGGTTTGCTTCCTCTGTGGTCTCAGGTTCGAGCCCTGTGGTTGCTCATATGATGGTCACTGGAGGCTTACATGGTTATTAACTTTAGGGCCCGTAAAATTAATCGAGATGCGCATAATTTAACCCGAACACCTACATTAAACTAAAAAAAAAATAATCGTTGTATTGTCTGTTCACTTTCAAACAATATTGTTTTATTAACTTGGCAGATCATTCTAAAATAAATAAATAAGCTTAATTAAGTCATTGGGGTTGAGTTCGTAAGAAGTCAAAGGGTTATTCTAGAAAAAAAAAAAAAATAGGGATTGAATCCGACATTTGAATTTTTTTTAAAAAAATCTAAGATACAATATCTTCAAGACATACGTGCATTCTTGAAATCGACCGATGAGAAGATATAGTTTTGTTTAACAGGTAACCTGGTCTACGATACAAATACTCTTCATTGACCAATTAAAATGAAGATTACTTCTTGTGTTTATATTAAACTACGAACCCTAATTTAAAATTAAGATACCCAATTTATTAATTTCACTACTTAATCTCAGGGCTTTGATTTAATTTATTGGAGATGGCATAAGGCATTTTTTTTTAAAAAAAATCAGCATGGTAAATTAAAAATAGTGGTAGAATAACATAATTTTTTTAAAATAAAATAACACTGTTTTAACTTGTCGTGTTTTCTAATCGCAATATTTATGGATATCACGATTCTAAAACATGATAATTGCAATATATCGTAAAATTAAATCTTTTTTGCTAGTATTTTGATAATTATTGCGGTTTCAAAACAGAACAATTACTTAATATCATGTTTTTTAGTTTAGTTGTGACTTTTCACATGTTATATTTTAAAACCACAACAAATAACAAGACTAAAAAAAAAAAATTACAAGGCTAAAAGAAACAATAAATATAGAGGGGTAGCTTGTCATATTTTTTTAAAAATAAGAAAGAAAAGAAAAAAAAAGAATAGTGTCAACTTATAATATTTTATTTATAAAAATATTTTGAATGTTAAAATAATTATAATAGCGAACTTATAATATTTTTATTTTTTATTGAGTTTGTAAATATCTGAATTATTATGTTATTATGTAAAGTAAAATAATTATATAAAAATAGAATTTAAAATAATTGTTTTTAAAACTTAAAAAGAAAGTGTTAAGGTGTTCAAAATACAAAATAATTAAAGAGGGGGGAGAGAGAGAGAGAGAGAGAGAAGGAGCGGAGGGCTGAAGGACCTTTTCGAATTTGAAAAGAAAGGGTTAATCGTTCTTGAAGCTCCATTATATATTCTGAAGAGGGGAGCTCCCTGATTCTCTCCTCCAGCAACTTTCCTTTCAAGTCACTATCTCTCGTTTTCTTCTTCTCTCATCCCAATTTCCAATTCTCAAATCCACACAAGCAAAATGAGAGATCGATCCACTGAATTACCACCAGAATGCTGGGAATTGATTTTCAATTTCCTTGACCACCACCGTCACTTCGAATCCCTCTCTCTAGTCTCCACCCAATTCCTCTCTATCACCAATCACCTCCGTCGTTCCTTAATAATCTCCTCCCAAACATCCCCTTTCCTTCCAAATCTTTTCCAAAGATTCCCAAATCTCAAAGGAATTGAAATCCGTGAGTTCGACGGAGACCTCAATTTCCTTCTCCATCAAATCTCCAATTCAGGGTTGGACCTTGAATCCCTCACTCTCTCTAGCCAAGACCACTTTCCCTTGATGGGTTTGAGGGAGTTGGGGCTGAGAATGAGAAATTTAAGGAAATTGAGTTGCTCGGAAATGAATTGTTTACAAGATACTCATCTTTTTGAAATTGGGAATTCGTTTCCATTGCTTGAAGATCTTAATATTAGTTTTCCGCAATATAATTCACGTTTTGATCCAATTGGGTCCTTGGATCTGCAGCGTTTTTCAGGGATTGTAACTGATGAAGGGATCATTCACTTGTCAATGAAGCTCAAGAGTTTGCTTAAGATTGATCTTTCTGGTAACCAATTCATTTCTGATAAATCACTTCAGTTTTTATCGGAGAATTGTTTGTTGTTAAGGGAAATAGTGATTCGTGAGTGTGATTTTATAACCCAGAATGGAATTGGTTCGGTTATGCGTAGATGCATTAATTTGAATTATATTTCGGTGGATGGAATTGGAATCCCTTCTATTGAACTGTATTTTCAAGAATCATTTGTGTTTGCGAAAAATTTATCTGAAGTTAATCTCTCACATTCGTTTATCTCCGATGAATTGCTTTCTTCGATTGCAGACGCTTGTCTTCCACTAAAGAAACTGACTATCTGTCATTGCTATGATTTCACATTTGTTGGAGTTTCTTATTTGTTGTATAAGTATCAGTTTCTTGAATACTTGGATCTTGAAGGAGCAAATTTTTTGACCGATGAGTCCATGATTGATTTGTGTGAGTTTCTTCGGAAGCTGACCTTTATAAACCTTAGTTTATGTTCTAAGCTGACGAGTTTGACCTTCTTTATGCTTGTAAGTAACTGTTCCTTGTTGAAAGATGTCAAAATGGAGAGAACAAATTTAGGGGTGGAAGAGTTTCTGGTGGATTTTGGAATCAACCCCTGTGTCATGTCTCTAAACTTGGCCAGGAATGAGAGTTTGAGTGATGAATGCATAAAAAAGATTGCATTTTGTTGCCCCAATTTGCAAGAGCTCAAGATCAGCCATTGCCCTACTATTACAGAAGAAGGGATTAGAGAAGTTTTAAGGAGTTGTGGTGAAATAAGACATTTGGAGATGAATCATTGTTCAGGGATAAAGTGTCTGGATATAGACTTTGAACTTCCTAAGTTGGAGGTTGTGCAAGCAGAAGGACCAGTACTGGATGATGAAGCATTGATGATGATTGCTAAGAGATGCCATGGATTGTTGCAGTTGGACCTGGAAGGTTGCCTGAATGTGACGATAAAAGGGGTAAATGGAGTGGTGCAAAGCTGTATGAGATTGAGGGAGATAAATTTGAAGTGGTGTGATAATGTGAAAGTTGATATCATACCAAGAATGGTGTTTTCAAGGCCATCCCTGAGGAAAATTATCCCCCCATGTAGATTTATTCCTACTGATAAGCAGAATAAATTTTTTCTGCGTCATGGATGTTTAGTTTGCAAAGGCTAGTTTTCTGGAGCTCTTGGCTTTGCTCCCTTCCAATTTGATTGAGTATTATAGTTTTCATTTTAGTTACTACTGTGAGAAATTTGTTAGTGGATTGTATATGTGTGTAAGCAATCACGTTGCTAAGTAACATTTTCTTTTCTTTTCTTTCCGTTTTTCTTCAAAGCCTTTGTCGATGCTTGATAGAACTGAGACTTGTAATATTTGCAGGCTTGCAATAAATCTTTTTAGACGCCAGGTGTTTATTGGTTGTAAATTGAGCACTGTACTTGAACTAGCCTTGCATATGTGTTTGTGTGACCTTGAGCGGGGTTTTGCTCACTTTTCTTCTAACTGTGATAATTTCTTTTTCTAATGTTGGATCTCTCTGATTCTTGGGCAAGTTGATTGCATAACCAGGGGTTGCTGGTCAGTTTTATGCTATTGTTTTTTGTTAGGTTTAGAGATTGTTACTGATTTTTCTTGGAATCATCACCCTGTGCAATGGATCTATTTAACAAACAGCCCATGCAGCTCTCCTTTCTGGAAGGATTGTTCCATCTTCCATGTAATTCTAAATGTTCGTTGCTCTTTATGTTCTTTCCTCTGGGTATAAACTTTGCATTTTAAATCATCATAGAACATCATCTGCTTGTTAGTATATTATATCAGCATCATCCCATTTTGGTTGATATGCATCAGCTTTACTTTATCTATAACTATCGATACACTATTGCTTGCTGGCCAGTATCCTTTACTAAAACAAAGAAAAGAAATGCATACAATGGTGAAGGCATGTTTAATAAAACTGTCATTTTCCTCTCTTACTTCAAAAACTCTTCAAGTTTGTTCGGTTATATAGTGGCCTGATCAAAATCCCAAGCACTGAAATGTTACTTTGAAATAGCTATTCCATTTGATTTCAGCGTTTGCAAAATTACTGTATGTGACACGAGAGCTAGCTTGATGATTGGATCCGAGGTTTAACTTCTCAAGGTCTTTTAGTTCTAGAGAGTCCAGTATAATTTCTCACTGAACCGCTAGCCCGAGTCTCCATGCACAGCCAACAAAAATATGCTGCTGCTGCTGCTGCAAGTGATAAGAGAGCTCCACTGGACAAGCTTGTGGAATGCTTGTGTCAGTCATTAATAAATCACGAAAATACTCTCTCCTTTGCTTAGTGTGCCGGTCGCTTTGGCTGGTAGCCGGAGTTTTTACTTTGATGTGTTTGTGGTGGTGTTTTGCAGTTTTGGCCAGCTGCAAGGCTGAACTCCTTCATATACACCAAGCAATACTTTTACGGAAGAATTAACTATGGAGGAAGAGATTAGTGGCCAAACATGGTTATAAAAAGCCTAACCAACTCGTTAAATCATGATCTTATGATAAAAAAAAATAGAATCCAATTAAGACGTTATTTGTTTGCTGAAAAATGGTTTTTTTAGAAAATAGATTTATGAAAAATGCATTATTTTTCGATGTTTGGTAGTGTTATAGAAAATAAGTTGGAAAATACTTTATAGTATTTGGTTATATCTTGGAAAATGAGTTGGAAAATAACTTATTAATGTTTTATTTTTTTTTCAAGTTTATTAAAATAAAGATGAATAAATTTTACAAATTAAAATGTTAAATGAGAATGAAATTGAAAAAAAATATAATTTCATTAATTATCTCATATAAAATAAATAACAATCAAAATTATGGAGATCAAATCTAACAGATAAAAAAAATTAAAAGATGATGAAATTAAAATAATAATAATAATAATTTCATAAATTATTTCAAATAAAATAAGTAATAATCAAAAGAATGAGGATCAAATTTGATAGATAAAAAATTTTAATTAAAAAAATAATAAGTGAAAAGCAAATAACAATCATAAAAATAAAGACCAAAGTTAATATAAAAATCAAATTCTAAAGGATGAAATTGAAATAAAAATATTCAAAACAAAATATATAGCAATCAAAAGTTTGAGAACCAAATTTGATATAATCAGCAAATAATATGATATTTCTAAATTTTTCACAACTTCTGAAAAGTATTTTCCGCTCAAAATAAAAAAAAATACTTTTCTGGAAACCAAACTAAATTTCTCTTTGACTAGAAAGTGTTTTTCATTGATCAATTTTTTTAATAGCAAATAAATATATAAAAGTTAAAAAATAATTTTAAATTATAAAATAAACGAGATCTAAGATGAACATCGTATCAATATTTGAAGTATCAAAATCATTAAAATCATATTTCAGCAAGTGATTTTAACAATGGGATTGACTAGTATGATTATGTTCTCACATTAGCATCGATGTTTTAGCCATAGGTTACGTAGAAAATTCATTATATATATATAATGTTCTCTAAGTTTTGAAATGTTGATACAATTATAAATGTGTTTTTTTCTGATATGACCACCTATTTTGTTGAGGGGGGGGGGGGGGGGGTTGGGGCGGTGTGGGGGGCGGCGTAGGCTAGGGCATTGCGGCGGTATTGACATCATAAAAAAGGCCGGAGCAAGTATTTTCAAAAAAAGTGACCTTGCAACCACCCACTCATGCTAGTCATTGATGGGTAATTGTGTTTGTTTTTATCTGTTTTTTTTTAAATAATTTTTATTTAAAAATATATTAAAATAATATATATATTTTTATTTTCAATAGCATATCAAAACAATAAAATAATATAAAAAAAATTTTGAAGAGAAAAAATTAAAAAAATAATGGAACTTGAGAAGTGGTAAAAAAACAAATAACAATTCCAAAATTTTTTATACAAAACGACTATTAATGCCATAGTGGAAATCAATTTTCTTTACCAAGCTTCCATTGTGTTGGAGGTCATATTGTTTATCAAGCGGTGGCCTGCGGTGTTATTGTTTATGCAGTGATGGGGTTCGGATTGGCTGCTGCTATGTTCTTTTTGTATCTATTCTTTATGCACTAATTCACATTATTATACTTCACCTTGTATGGAATGATGACTGTCGGGTTTACTCCAAACCACCATATCGCCGCCATAGCTTCCGTCGCATTCTCCGGTTATGGACCTCTTCTCAGGATTTACAGTTCCCCGACCTGTAAGTGTTTGCTTTCTTAATTATTTCAAATCAAATAATAAGATAATCTTCTCGATTACAATATCAAATTAAGAAGGATTTACAAAGTCAATATTATTATCAACATTTTCCTTAAACCTCTTCAACGCTTGCATCAACTGTGATAGAGAACAATTAAAAATAAAATTCTAATTTAAGTACTAAAAAATAAATTATAATATTTCTATATAGTAAAAATTGTGTTTATTTTATTCAACGATTCAATGATTTATAAAAATTAATGTCTATATATAAACAATGATGGAGACAGATAACAACAATAACAATTTTCTTTGAAAAAAACGTCAGGATACTTCTGTCTTGCTAATTTTTAACACCTACTTTTATAGATCGTGTGGATATAAGTTTTAAAAGTACATTGAAAAAAAAGAAGTCAAATTTGCATCGCATGATGAATGATCACACATTACGTTAGTTGATGTTGATTTTGATGCTTTTGTTTTTATATTTTTTTAACAACCTCTTCGTATTTTTAATATTTTTATATAAAGTTATCAAGATTTTGTTTATTTTTTGTATTTGAAAAACGTTTTTAAAAAGATTAATTTATTTTTTTGCTTTAAATTAAAATATATTTTTTATATTTTTAGATTATTTTGATACGTTGATGTCAAAAATATTTTGTTAAAAATAAAAATATATTATTTTAATACATTTCCGAGTAAAAAATACTTTAAAAAATAACCGTAACCACACTTCCAAACATCCATTTTCCTATAGATAAACCTTGAATCTAGTTGATTCTTACATGATTTAAGTTGAGTGTTAAAAAAATCAACTCAAAATGAACACGTTTTAATTTACTATTTAACTAAATCTTGTTATAATTTTGTTATTTTTTTAAAAAAATCTTGAAATATTATTATTTTAATAAACTTAAATTAACTCGTGACTTACGACTCTAGCATCATTCAAGTCATGATGTATTTAATTAGCATGACTCTATAAATTGAAAAGAAAGGTCACATGGAAATATCTCACACGTTTTTATTAGTTGATGTAACACTTGTATGCATGTGGGTAATTATTTCCAACATCCTTTTCATGAACTTTGAGTAGGTATAAGTTTTAGTTGCATGGCATCACGAATGATCTCACACATTCCAAATAGCATCATGGATGATCTCACACGAATATATATATATATATATATAATGGTATATCTCTGTGCATGCATGGTTCTAAACTGTGGAAACCCTAGTCGGCAAAACCTTCTCATGTCAGCATTATTCAACTACTAAAATTGACATGTGGGGGAAATTAAGGTATGGCTGTATATGAAACTTGGAGACAAAGCAACTTCAGACGTTCTTCAACTTATCTATCCCTTTGTTTTTCAGACAAAAATCTTGAAATTATTCACTTTCAGATTTAGGACATTTGATCAAGAGTGGCAGCCAAGCCAACCATTTTGTAAGGGTTTCAATACTTGGAAATATTATATTAAGTTGCAGCAAGTTCGGAGTCTTTTCTGGCTATATATGCATATCGATCGAGTTGGTTCAACTTCAACAAAAGATTGAGTTGCATGCCACCAAACTATAAAAGAAAGAAAGAAAGAAAGAAAGTTTTCATTTCTAAGTTGTAGAAGACGAGAAGTCAATAGTCAATTGGCTCCCTTCCTGATTTTAATTTCCCATGAGGTGAAAATGAAACAGATTAAATTGAAAACCATTCAAATTAGTCCCCAATTACCAATATATTCTCAATATATATAGTACTTGATTGGCCTTCAAGACTTATTCTTAATTGGGTCGTTCACTAGAATATTGGGGCAGCAATTAATTTCCATTTAATTGGCCTTAATTTGAGACTAAGATTATTCTGGAAAAACAATGATTTCTTACATAGATTAAGGTCTTCAACAACTTAATTCATCAACTATATTCAGCTTATAATTGAGTGCAATTTAGTTCGATTTGATAAAGATGATATAATCAATCTTGAAAACATTGTGTGAAATTTGACCAATTCTTTTAATAACATATATAGGGTTCATTTCTCAAATTAATTACATGGGTGGCTTTGAATATTTTTGCGATGAAAATGGGATAAATCTTCTTTGAGGATCCATAGTTTTAATTTGGTCTCTCCAATTGGAGGGAAATTGATGGAAATTTCATAAAATTACAATTTCAACCTCATAAAAGCATCTTTCTTACTTATTACTTTCAAATTAAGGGCATTTAATAGTAATAAAATATTTCTATTTTATTTTATTTTGGTTTAAATAAAAATAAATAAATATATACCTTTTCTCCCCTAAATTTCTTTAACTCCATTCCCATCCCATCTGAAAAAGAAAAACAAACAATTTTCATTCTTTTACCTCCTTTTCTTTCCCCTTTAATTTTTAGTTGTTATGTTATGTGCGTGTGTTTTAAGATTTATTTATTGGATAAATAAGTTTTAGTCCAATATATAGAAAACTAATAAAGAAATTTCAGGATAGAGTTATTAATTAACACAAGTAATACAAGGACAAGATTTTA
>Ga0307517_10001826_pt1 | contig 34938 bp, 43 predicted proteins | sample 23_EM_MG_FD_194515 | JGI IMG/M metagenome (GOLD analysis project Ga0307517, IMG submission 194515) | Populus trichocarpa ectomycorrhiza microbial communities from riparian zone in the Pacific Northwest, United States - 23_EM | ecosystem: Host-associated > Plants > Roots > Unclassified | place... | reverse complement strand
GCAGAGCTCGCTGCGCTACCGCCGGCAGGTGCTGGCGCTGAAGCACTATTTCGCCAGGCAGGGGGCGACCGTCCTGCTGCTCGACGACCTGACCACCGAAAGCCTCGACAAGACCGTCCACAGCGTCGCCCACGGGGTGGTTCGGCTGGAGGAGCTGGCCCCGGAATACGGGGCCGAACGCCGGCGGGTGCGGGTGATCAAGTACCGCGGCCGCAAGGCTCGCGGCGGCTACCACGACTTTTCCATCCGCGCCGGCGGGCTGGAGGTCTATCCGCGGCTCGTATCGTCCGAGCACAAGACCGAATTCGTGCGCGACACCCTGCCGAGCGGCGTCGCCGGCCTCGACGCCATCCTGGGCGGCGGCGTCGAGCGCGGCTCGAGCTGCCTGATCCTGGGCCCGGCCGGCACCGGCAAGTCGCTGATGGCGCTCTATTTCGTGATTTCGGCCATCCAGCGCGGCGAGAAGGCGGCGCTGTTCGTCTTCGACGAGGAGCTGGGCCTGCTCTTCGCCCGCACCAGGGCCTTCGGCATCGACCTGGAAGCCATGCGCGCTTCGGGCGATCTCATGATCCAGCAGATCGACGCCGCCGAGCTTTCGCCTGGCGAGTTCACCGCGCGCGTGCGCCACTGCGTCCAGGTGAACGGCATCCGCACGGTGGTCGTCGACAGCCTGAACGGCTACCAGGCGGCCATGCCGGAGGAGAACTTCCTCATCCTGCACATCCACGAGTTGCTGCAGTTCCTGAACCGCCAGGGCGCCACCACCTTCCTGACCGTCGCCCAGCACGGCCTGGTCGGCGACATGAAAGCCCCGGTCGACGTCACCTACCTGGCCGACACCGTCCTGCTGCTGCGCTACTTCGAGGCGCTGGGCGAGGTCCGCCGCGCCGTCTCGGTGATCAAGAAGCGCTCCGGCGACCACGAAAAGACCATCCGCGAGTTCGAGATCAGCGAAACCGGCCTCACGGTCGGCCCGGCGCTGACCGAGTTCCACGGCGTGTTGCGCGGCGTGCCCAACTTCGTCGGCAAGGGCCCGGGCCTGATGGGAGACTCGTCTGCATGACGCCAGCAGCGGCCTCGGAGTCCGGCCGGGTGCTGATCGTGGCGCCGACGGGCCGCGACGCCTCGATCGCCGCGGCGATTCTCGGGGAGGCGCGGGTGCCGGTGTCGGTCTGCGAGGATATCGCCTGCCTGGTCCGGGAGCTGGGCGTCGGCGTCGGCGTGGCCCTGGTCGTCGAGGAGGCGCTGCAGGAGCCGGAGTATCCCGACCTGGTCCGCTGGATCGAGCAGCAGCCGCCCTGGTCCGACCTGCCGGTCGTGCTGATGGCCCGCCGCGGCGGCGGGGTCGAGCGCAATCCGGCCGCCCGGCGGATGACCGCGGCGCTGGGCAATGTCGCCTTCCTCGAGCGGCCGTTCCACCCGACCACCCTGGTCAGCGTGGTGGGGACCGCGCTGCGCGGCCGGCGGCGGCAGTACGAGGCCCGCGACCGCATCCAGGCCATCCGCGCCGCCGAGGAGCTGCTGGAGCGCCGCGTCGAGGAACGCACCGCCGAGCTGGAGAGCGCCAACCGCCAGCTCGCCGGCCAGATCGTGGAGCGCGAGAAGGCCGAGTCCGCCCTGCGCCAGGCCCAGCGGCTGGAGGCGGTCGGCCAGCTCACCTCCGGCGTCGCCCACGACTTCAACAACCTCCTGATGGTGGTGCTGGGCAATATCCGCCAGATGCAGAAGGCTCACACCGAGCCCACCACCCAGCGCCGGCTCTCGATGATGGCCCAGGCCGCCGAGCGCGGCGCCCAGCTCACCGCCCAGATGCTGGCCTTCTCCCGCCGCCAGCGGCTGGAGCCGCGCCCCGTGGACCTGAACGACACCGTGCTCAACATGCGCGACCTCCTGCAGTCGACCATGGGCGGCTCGATCCAGATCACCACCGTGCTGCAGTCCGGCCTCTGGCCGGCGATGATCGACCCCACCCAGATCGAGCTGGTGATCCTCAACCTGGCCATCAACGCCCGCGACGCCATGGAGGTCGGCGGCAGCCTCACCGTCGAGACCGGCAACGTCACCCTGGGCCCACCCAGCCGGCCGGAGGAAGCCGCGGCGGGCGAGTATGTGATGGTGGCGGTGACCGACACCGGCTCGGGCATGAGCGAAGAGGTGCTGGGCAAGGCCTTCGAGCCGTTCTTCACCACCAAGGGGGTCGGCAAGGGCTCCGGCCTTGGCCTTTCCCAGGTGTTCGGCCTGGCCAAGCAATCGGGCGGCGGCGTGCGGATCGATTCCGCCCTCGGCGAGGGCGCCTCGGTGCGGGTCTTCCTGCCCCGGGCCGAGGGCGCGCCGGACCTGGAGGCGGTCGCCGCCAGCGAGATCCAGGCCGCCCCGGCCAGGAACATGCGAGTGCTGCTGGTCGACGACGACAGCGCCGTGCGCGAGGTCACCGCCGGCATCCTGCATGACCTGGGCTACGGCGTGATCGAGGCCGGCAGCGGCGGGGCGGCGCTCGAGGTGCTGGACCACCAGGACGAGATCGACCTGCTGCTGGTCGACTTCGCCATGCCCGGCATGAACGGCGCCGAGGTGGCCCGCGAGGTGCATGCGCGCCGGCCGGGCCTGCCGGTCCTCTTCGTCACCGGCTATGCCGACACCGAGGCCCTGGCCGCCGCCGGCGACGCCGGCATCCTCCGAAAGCCCTTTGTCGAGAAAGACCTGGCCGCCAAGCTCCGCTCGGCGCTGCGGGCCGCTCCCACGCATTAGCCCCTGCCCAGGATCGCCTCGCGCCGCGCCAGGCTTTCGGGCGGCCAGAGCCTGGCCATGTCGTAATAGACCTCGAACATCTGCGCGTCGGCGGGCAGGCCCACCCAGGGCATCTTCGAGCGGGTGAAGATGTGCACGTCGGGCGGGCAGGCCTGGGGATCGTCCAGGGTCGCGACGCGCACGAACCGCAGAGCCGGACGGCCGCCGTAGTCCGACCAAAGGGCGGTCTGGCATGCCGGGCAGCGGTAGATGTCGTGGATCCGGCCGCTGTCGGTCGGCATGCGGGTCGGCGCGACCTCGCCGCTGAGCATCTCGATCCGGTCGGTCTCGATGAGGGCGTTGATCGCAAAGGCGCTGCCGGCCTGGCGCTGGCAGTCGCGGCAGTGACAGCAGTGCACGAACATCGGCGGCGAGGTCAGGCGGTAGCGCACCGCCCCGCAAGCGCAGCCGCCTTCGCGCGCCGCCACGGCGCCCTAGCCGACGGCGCGGACGGCGGGGGCGTGACCCTCTTCGCCGACCCGGGCCAGGGGCATGCTGGGCGTATCCTCGTCGTCCCCCAGGCCCTGGTGGAAGTCCTGCAGGATGTCGAAGAGCTCGTCGAGTTCGGCGCGCAGCGGGCGGCCCTTGACGAAACGGTAGCGCCAGAAGCTGGCGATATGGCTGACCATGCCGGTGCGCTCGCCCAGCGTGATGAACATCTCCGGCGACTTCAGCAGGAAGTCGCGGAAGGCCATCGGATTGCCCGCCTGGGTCAGTTCGGCGAAGGCGTCGTCATAGACCTGCAGGGTGTCGCGGACCTTCTTGACCTGGCCCATGATCCGGCTGTTCACCCGCTGGCCGATGTCCTTGACCTGCAGCAGCAGCTCGTTGTCGCGGGGGCCGACGATCTTGACCTCGGTGAGCTCGGAGATCACCGCGCGCAGCTCGGGCCACAGGCTGGTCAGCACCCACTTGTAGTAGAGGAAGCCCTTCCAGCTGAAGATGCCCTCGCGGAAGTTCTCGCCCTCCAGGCCCAGCGTCAGCCGCAGGGGCTCGAGCCGATGGTCGACCTCGCCCGAGAGCAGAAGGGACACCAGCTTGGAGATGTTGTTGTTGCTGCTTCCGCCACCGCCCGAGCCGCCGTAGGCCAGGTCCACCAGCTTGGAGATCTCGCCCGAGACGAACCGCTGCATGCGGTCGGTGTCGGCGTGGGAGATGGCGAAGTAGCAGTTGGCGATCCGGAAATCGCGGCGCTTCAGGTGCTCGCGCAGCAGGAACGGGTCCAGCGACGGCAGCTCGTCCAGGGCTTCGAGAAGCGCCATGTCGCGGGCCTCCTCGTCCTGGTCGCCGCGCAACTGGTTCAGCATGTCCTGCCAGCCGCGCTGGCCGACGAACAGCGAACGGCCGCCGAGGCTGAGGTCGGTGCGCTCGAAGGGGATGATCAGCTTGGTCGAAATGCGCTTGCAGGCGTCGAAATTGAACTGCTCGTCCTGGCGCAGGCGGTGCTTGATGATCACCGCCCCGTTCAGCGACGTCGCCTTGAAGAAGGGCGAGCCTTCATATTCGCTGTCGCCGGCGTTCTGGGTCGCGATGGCCGCGAGATTGAGGACACGGCTGGTCGACGCCGTCTTCTCCAGGCCGCTCAGACTGCGGAACGAGCGGTCTTGCCCACGCGACGCCAAATCACCCTCCGGTGGGGCCCGTTCTGGACCCCGTCCTTGCATTGTGCGCGTCACCGGGGGGCGGCCTTAAACCGGCCCGCCCGACTTCCCAGTCCGCTTTAGATAAGTAGGTATGCGTAGGAAGCTCTACAAATCGGTTAAGATCGCTGGCTCATCGAACGCGGTATATGGCCGCTGCCCGCTGGCGCTTCCCCTTCGGCCAATTCCGCGCGAATACTGACTGAACGGCGATTAGCAAAAAACGCCGCTGCGGAGGATTGGAGCCATGGACGACGGTTCGATCGACGTGAAGCGCGCCGCGCGCGAGGCGGCCTACGCCATGCCGCTGGCCGACATCAATCCGGCGAACCCGGAGCTGTTCCGCACCGATACGCTGTGGCCCTACTTCGAGCGCCTGCGCGCCGAAGACCCGGTCCACTGGGCGGTCTCCAGCGAGAAGGACGTCGGCGGCTACTGGTCGGTGACCAGGTGGAACGACATCATGGCCGTGGAGACCGACCACGAGGCCTTCTCGTCGGAACCGACCATCGTGCTGCCCGACCCGGCGGAAGACTTCACCCTGCCGATGTTCATCGCCATGGATCCGCCCAAGCACGACGTGCAGCGCAAGACGGTGAGCCCGATCGTCGTCGGCCCGAACCTCGCCAAGCTGGAGCCGATCATCCGCGAACGGGCCGGCGCCATCCTCGACGACTGCCCGATCGGCGTGGAGTTCGACTGGGTCGACAAGGTCTCCATCGAGCTGACCACCATGACGCTGGCGACGCTCTTCGACTTCCCCTGGGAGGACCGCCGCAAGCTCACCCGCTGGTCGGACGTGGCCACCGCCGGGCCGGACTCGGGCGTCTTCAGCACCACCGACCCGGAGACCGCCGAGGCCGAGCGGCGCGCCGAGCTCTTCGAGTGCGTCGACTACTTCATGCGACTGTGGAACGAGCGGGTGAACGCCCCGCCCGCCGCCGACCTGATCTCCATGCTGGCGCACGGCGAGGCGACCCGGAACATGGACCGGATGGAGTATCTCGGGAACCTGATCCTGCTGATCGTCGGCGGCAACGACACCACCCGCAACACCATCACCGGCTCAGTGCTGGCCCTGCACCAGAACCCGGCTGAGAACGCCAAGCTGCGCGCCAACCCGGAGCTGATCCCCTCGATGGTCTCCGAGACCATCCGCTGGCAGACGCCGCTGGCCTATATGCGCAGGCGGGCCACGCGCGACGTCGAACTGGGGGGCAAGACCATCAGGGAAGGCGACAAGATCGCCATGTGGTACGTCTCGGGCAATCGCGACGAAGAGGTCATCGACCGGCCCAACGACTACATCATCGACCGCGACCGGGTGCGCCAGCACCTGTCGTTCGGCTTCGGAATCCACCGTTGCGTGGGCAATCGCCTGGCCGAGCTGCAGCTCAAGGTGATCTGGGAAGAGATCCTCAAGCGTTTCCCGGAGATCAGGGTGACCGGCCAGCCGCGCCGCGTCCTCTCGTCCTTCGTGAAGGGCTACGAGAGCCTGCCGGTGATCATCCCCACGCGTCTCTAGCGGTCCTGCGGATCAGCCCACGCCGTCGAGGTATTCGACCTCCGGCCGGCCGCCCAGCACCGCGCCGAACTTCGGGCCCGCGGCCTTGAAGTAGTCCGTGCCGCCGTGATGGGTCAGCGCGTCCTGGTCCTTGTAGATCTCCAGCACCTTGTAGGTCCCGGGCTCGGTCCGGCTCTTGGTCAGCTGGTAGGCGAGGTTGCCGGGCTCGTTGGCGCGGACCTGTTTGGCAAGCTCGGTGAAGAAGGCCTCGAACTCATCGGTCTTGCCGTCCTGGATCCTCAACGTCGCGATAACCCCGATCGACATGCCCGTTTCCTTCAAGTTTTCTGTAGCCAACGCTTGTTTGAAACCAAACGATAGCGCTGCGGCGCTTAAGGAGCAAGGCTCAAGCCGCGCCAGCGATCGCGGCGCTTGGGAGGGCGTCATGATCGACCGCCGGGAGATGCTGATCGGCGCCGGCGGCCCTGATCCCGTTCCTGCAGGGGAAGACTTAGAGGCTACCCAGGACGACGTGCGGAGCGGCCGCTGCAGGTGCTGCGGCACGGAGATCATGGGTGGCTCGGACAAGCCGGGCCATGACGATCTCAAATAGTCAGGAGCGTTCGTTCCAGCCGTAGGCCACCCAGTGGTGGCCGCCCAGGTGGCGGGCTTCGATGACGCCGTCGTTGCGCCGCGCCGTGGCCGTGCGCCGCGCCCGGAGCGCCAGGCCGGCGAAGGCCAGCAACGCCGAGGCGATCACCGCGATCACCGCGACGGTGGCGGCGAACACCACCGCCAGGACCGCGGCGACGATCACCGTGGCGGCGGTGGCCAGCATGCCGACGACCACAGCCAGGCTGCGCAGCGCCGATCCGTGACGGGTGGCGAACTCTTTCACCATGGCGTCCTCTTGGCCCAGGTCTTGGACGAATAGCGATTATGTCGTCTCACGGGTTCCCAACGTCAACCTGTGATAGCCCCAGAAGCGAACGAAAAAGCCACTAGGCCGCACCTTCGAGCGCCAGCGCCCGCCGTTCGCGCATCACGGTGTCGAAGGCCTGGTTGATGGCCGCGGCCTTGGCCTCGGCCACCTCGACGAACTCGCTGGGCAGGCCGCGGGCGCGCGCCCGGTCGGGATGGGATTCCGAGAGCACGGCCTTCCAGGCGGCCCGCAGGTCGGCGTCGCTGGCGTCGTGCGCCACGCCGAGCACGGCGTAGGGATCGCCGGCCTCCAGCCCCAGGTGGGTGGCCTTCAGGCGGCGGAAGGTGAGCGGGCTCTGGCCGAACAGCTCCGAGACCCGGGCCAGGTAGGTGAGCTCGTCGTCGGTCACCACCCCGTCGGAGGTGGCCACGAAGAACAGGCCGTCCAGCACGTCCTCCAGCAGCATCGGGCAGTTGCGGTAGCGCTTCTCGAGGCGCCGCGCATAGCTCTCGAACCCGCGGGTGGTCTGGCGGGCCAGCTGGTAGAGGCGCCGCACATTGCCCGCGCTTTCCGCATCGGCCTGGAAGACCGAGGAGAAGGCCTCGAACTCGTGCGACTGGGCGTTGCCGTCGGCCTTGGCCAGCTTGGCGCCCAGCGCCGTGACGGCCGTCGAGAAAGCGGGGTCCTCGCCGGGCAGGCCCGGAGGACAGACGTCGCACTCGGCCTCGTCGAGGTTGCGTGCGGCGAGACCGGCAATTTTGCGCCAGAAGCTCATGAGAGTAAGCGGAAGCCTTACGGGTGTGGCGACACCATGACAATCATCGACCATTTTCCGCCGAAGTGGTCGCCGCTTCGGCGTTAGAAAATGGTCCAGGCAACAGTCTTGAGCCATCAACGGTTCAAGATAACCGTTGATGGATCGGGATCAGGTTAAATCTTGGACAGGGTTTGGAGTTTCTGGATCGATCGCGGCGGCACCTTCACCGATGTGATCGGCCGGGCCGACGATGGCTCCGAGACCTCGCTGAAGCTGCTTTCCGCCTCGCCCGCCTATCCCGACGCCGCCGTCGAGGCCATGCGGCGGATCCTGGGGGCAGGCGCCGGCGACCCCTTCCCGGCCGCCCGGGTCGCGGCGATCAAGATGGGCACGACGGTGGCCACCAACGCCCTATTGGAGCGGGCAGGCGCCAGGACTCTGTTTGTCACCACCCGGGGGTTCGCCGACAGCCTGGTCATCGGCGACCAGGCCCGGCCCGACCTCTTCGCCCTGCACATCGTCAGGCCCGAGCCGCTCTATTCCGGCGTGGTCGAGGCCGACGAGCGGCTGGACGCAACTGGCGCCGAAGTGCGGGCTCTGGACCACGCGGCGCTCACCGAAGCGCTTCGTAAGGGGCTCGCTCAAGGGTTCACCTCCGCCGCCATCGCCTTCCTCCATTCCGACCTGAACCCGGCGCACGAGCGCCAGGCCGGCGAGATCGCTCATCGTCTTGGATATCAGTACGTAGCGCTCAGTCATGACGTTTCGCCCCTGCCGAGATTTATTCCGCGCGCCGAGACGACGGTGGCCGAGGCCTACCTGACCCCTGTGCTGCAGGCCTATGTCCGCCAGGTGGCCGATGCGGTGGCGGGCGCGCGCCTGTTCTTCATGACCTCGGCCGGGGGCCTGGTCCGCGCCGAGGCCTTCCGCGGCAAGGACGCGGTGGTCTCCGGACCCGCCGGCGGGGTGGTCGGGGTGGCGCGGACCGCCGGGCAGGCGGGCGCCGAGGCCGTCCTCGGCTTCGACATGGGCGGCACCTCCACCGATGTCTGCCGCTTCGCCGGCCAGCTGGAGCGGCGCGACACCGCCAGGGTGGCGGGCGTGAGGCTGCGCAGCCCCATGCTCGACGTGGAGACCGTGGCGGCCGGCGGCGGCTCGATCCTGACCTTCGACGGCATGCGCGCCCGCGCCGGTCCCGCCAGCGCCGGCGCGAACCCGGGTCCCGCCGCCTACGGCCGCGGCGGCCCGGCCACCGTCACCGACGCCAACCTGGTGCTGGGCCGGCTGGACCCACGCGTCTTCCCTTCGGTGTTCGGGCCCAGGGGCGAAAGCCCGCTGGACCCCGCCGCCGCCCGCGCCCGTCTTGCCGACCTTGCCGGCGCCATGGGGGCGACGAGCGTCGAGGCCGCCGCCGAGGGCTTCGTCGCCGTCGCCGTCGAACAGATGGCCCAGGCCGTGCGCCGCATCTCCACCGAGCGCGGCTTCGATCCCCGCGAGCATGCGCTCACCGCCTTCGGCGGCGCCGCCGGCCAGGTCGCCTGCCAGACCGCCGAGGCGCTCGGCGTGACGGATATCCTCTGCCCGAGATACGGCAGCGTGCTCTCCGCCTGGGGGATCGGACAGGCGCAGGTGACCGCGCTCCGACAGGCCGGGCTGGAAGTCCCGCTGGACGCGGCCGGTCTCGCGGAAGCAGAGCGCATCCTTGGTAAGGTTGAGGTCCAGGCTCGCGAGGCGATGGCGGAGCAAGGCGCTGAAGCCGCCGCTATCCGTCAGACGCTCCGCCTGCGCTACGAGGGTGCGGACGCAGAGCTGCCCGTGCCACTCAGCAACCTCGCCACGGCGAAGGCCCGCTTCGAGGAAGCCCACCACCGCCTCTTCGGCTTCATCGAACCGGCAAGAACCATCCTGATCGCGGCCGTGGAGGTCGAAGCTCAAGCCCTCCCCCTCGATGGGGGAGGGTTGGGTGGTGGTGTGGCCGCTGAGGTGGCGCAGCAGGCGCAAGTGGGCGCCGGCGCGCAATCGAGTCCTTCACCCCAACATCCTGCGCGCACCACCATCCCCGACCCTTCCTCCATCGAGGAGAAAGGGAGTGTGCGGATGTTCGCCCACGGCGCCTGGCATGACGCCCCGGTCATCGCGGCGGAGGGGCTCGAACAGGCTGAAGGCCCCGCGCTCATCGTCCGCGCGGACACCCAGATCGCCCTCCTCCCGGGCTGGCGCGCGACCGCCCAGGCCGACGGCCTCATCCGCCTCGCCCGCACGTCCGCGCAGGCTGCCCACGCCATCGCCCTCGACAAGCCCGATCCGGTCACCCTGGAGCTGTTCAACCGCCGCTTCATGGGCGTGGCCGAGGCCATGGGCGCGGCGCTCGAACGCACCGCGCATTCGGTGAACATCAAGGAGCGGCTCGACTTCTCCTGCGCCCTCTTCGACGCCGACGGCGGGCTGGTGGCCAACGCCCCGCACATGCCGGTGCACCTGGGCAGCATGGGCGCCTCCGTCCGCGCCGTCCGCGACCGCCATCCGAGCTTGCACCCCGGCGAGGCCTTCGCGCTGAACAATCCCTACGCCGGCGGCACCCACCTCCCTGACATCACCGTAGTGATGCCGATCTTCATTCCTCCCCCCCAGGGGGAGCGGGACCGCGAAGGGGTGGAGGGGGTTACACCTGCTGAGCCGACCTTCTACGTCGCCGCGCGCGGCCACCACGCGGATGTCGGCGGCGTCCAGCCCGGCTCCATGCCGCCGTTCTCCAAGACCATCGACGAGGAGGGCGTCATGCTGGACGCGCTTCCGATCATGCGGGAGGGCCGTTTCCTCGAGGCGGAGACCCGCGCGGCCCTGCTCTCCGGCCCCTACCCCGCCCGCAGCCCAGACCAGAACCTTGCCGACCTGAAGGCCCAGATCGCGGCCTGCCAGGCCGGCGCGTCGGCGGTCTCCGAGATGATCCGCGGCCATGGCAATGCGGTCGTCGCGAGGTATATGACCTTCGTGCAGCGCAACGCCGCCTCGGCCGTCCGCCGCGCGGTCGGCAAGCTCTCCGACGGCTTCGCCCGCGTGTTGATGGACGGCGGCGGCGAGATCGTGGTGACGACCACCGTCGACGCTGCGGCCGGGACCGCCACCCTCGACTTCACCGCCTCGGCCGACCAGCTGCCGACCAACTTCAACGGACCCTCGGCCATCGTCGACGCCGCAGCGCTCTATGTCTTCCGCACCCTGGTGGATGACGACATCCCGCTGAACGCCGGCTGCCTGGAGCCGCTCAACATCCTGACGCGGCCGGGCTCGATGCTGGACCCGCGCCCGCCGGCCGCCGTGGTCGCCGGCAATGTCGAGACCAGCCAGCACGTGGTCGACGCCCTCTATGCCGCGCTGGGGGTCATGGCCAACAGCCTGGGCACCATGAGCAACTTCACCTTCGGCGACGACACCCGCCAATATTACGAGACCATCTGCGGCGGCTCCGGGGCCACGGCCGAGGCGCCCGGGACCAGCGCCGTCCACACCCACATGACCAACTCCCGCCTCACCGACCCGGAGATCCTCGAGCGCCGGTTCCCGGTTCGGGTCGAGGCGTTCGGCATCCGCCGCGGGTCAGGCGGGGCGGGCGCCCACCGGGGCGGCGACGGCGCGGTGCGCCGCATGCGGTTCCTGGCGCCCATGGAAGCCGCCCTGCTCTCCTCGCGCCGCGAGCACGCGCCGCAGGGGCTGAAGGGCGGCGAGGCCGCGCTTGCCGGCCGCCAGCGTTTGATCGCAGCCTCGGGCGCGGTTACAGAACTCCCCGGCTGTTTCTCCGTGACGGTCGAGGCCGGCGACGTGATCGAGATCGAAACCCCGGGGGGCGGCGGGTTCGGTCCGGCCGCGTCGCCTGAAAAGAGCTGAATTCCAAAGGTCCTAAGTCGCCCATGAGCCCCTTCGCCCTCCTCTTCGCCATGTTCCTCGCCCAGCCGGCCGATGCGCCCGCCGCCGCCGAGCCGCCGCCCGCCGAGGCCGCCGCGGCCCCGGCGGCGCCCGCCGAGGAGCCCTGGCCGACCGGCGCGCCGCGGGACGACTATCCGTTCGTGGCCTGGTGCTACGGCAACCTGCGCGGCTACCTCGACCTGCACGACGAGGTGATGCCCGAGGTCACCCGCATCGAGAGCACCTATCGCCCGCCAGGGCGCAAACTGGCGGATGACATGAAGGTCTACGCCGACATGCAGAAAGGCGGCCGCGCCCAGCTCAAGACCTTACAGGCCGCGATGACCGCCGCCGAACAGGCCAGCCTGCGCCCGATCAACACCGTCGGCGCCGCGGCCGTGAAGCGCGGCCACGCCATCTGGGCCGCCGGTCCCGGCGTCACCCCGGCGCGCAAGGCCCAGGAGTGGATGAGCTGGACCCTGCCGGCCCGCTGCGAGACCGTCGCCGCTACTCTGGAACAGCGCGCCAAGCTGATGGGCGCCTCGTTCCGGGTGAACGCCGAGCCGGAGGCGCCGCCGGCCACGCCCGCCGAGGCCCCGGCCGCTGAGGCGCCGCCGGCTGCTGCGCCGCCCGTCGAAACGCCGGCTCCTGTGCCGGAGACTCCCGCAGCGGGCGCCCCGTCGGCCGACAAGCCCACGCCCAATTGACCCCAACACAGTCGCCCCGGATCGCGTCTTCGCGCGACCGGAGGCTGACGAGAGGTTTTGGCTAGCGGGCGCTAGGGTTCAACCAATGTTCGCTGCCGCGCTCTATCTGCTGGCGATCAACGTGGCGGCCTTCACAGCCTTCTGGCTCGACAAACGCGCTGCGCAGTCTGGCCGTCGCCGGACGCGGGAATCCACCCTGCTGATGCTGGCGTTGGTCGGCGGGACGTCCGGCGCCATCGCGGCCCAGCAGATCTTGCGCCACAAGACGCGCAAGGAGCTGTTCCGGACGCTGCTCTGGACCATCGCGGGCGTGCAGGCGGTGTTGCTGGCCGTCGTGGCGGCTCAGCTCATCGCGAGGTAGCGCCTCAGCAAATCCAGCCCGGCGGCGTTCTTTCCCGGCCGGGCGGCGAAGCACCAGCGCAGCCAGCCTGCGCCCTCCTCGCCGAAGGCCGAGCCGGGGGCCAGGCCCAGGCCCACCTTCTCGATCATGTCGGTGGCGGTCGCCACCGCGTCCGTGCGCCCGGCAATCCGGAAGAAGGCGTACATGCCGCCGTCCGGCTCCGGCGCCTCGACGCCGGGTATCTGGCGCAGCGCCCCCAGCACCTGGTCCCTGGCCGCCATCAGCTCGGCCCTGAGCGCCTCGACGTGGGCGTCGCCCTGGGTCAGCGCCGCGATGGCGCCGGTCTGGACGAAGTCCGGGGCGCAGGAGGTGTTGTACTCCAGCAGCACGCCGGCCGCTTCCACCAGCGCCGGCGGCAGCACCATCCAGCCCAGCCGCCAGCCGGTCATCCGCCAGGCCTTGGAGAAGCTGTTGATGCTGATCACCCGGTCCTCGTCCGTCACCAGCGGCAGGAACGATGGCGCCTTGCCCGCCGGCCCGAAGCTCAGCCGCTCATAGACGTCGTCGCAGATCAGCCAGATGCCGTACGCGCGGCAGCGCGCCAGGATCGCGTCCCGGTCCTCCGCCGGCAGGGTCCAGCCGGTGGGGTTGTTCGGGGAGTTGAGGAACAGCACCCTGGTGTCCGGCGTCAGCGCGGCCATCAGCTTGTCGAGGTCGAGCCGCCAGCGCCCCTGCGCCGCCGTCAGCGACACCGTCTCCACCCGCCCCGACAGGATGGCCGGTATCTCCGCCACATTGGGCCAGACCGGCGCCACCACCACGACCTTGTCACCCGGCGACACCACCGCCTGGCTGGCGATCATCAGGGCGTTGACGCCGGCGTTGGTGATCGCCAGCCGCCCCGTGCCGATCGGAACCCCGTGCAGCCGGCTCAGGTAGCCCGACAGCGCCTCGCGCAGGTCCGGCCGCCCGAGGTTGTGGGTGTAGAAGGTCTTGCCGTCGAGCAGCGCCTGGGCCGCGGCCTCGCGGATGAACGCCGGCGTCGGCTGGTCCGACTCGCCGAACCAGAAGGCCAGGATGTCGCCCCGCGCCATCCCCGCATTCGCGACCGTGCGGATCTCCGAGGTGCGCAGGCCGAGGACTTCAGGGCGGGCGATGGGCGGGAACATGGCCCTCATCTAACCGACGTCACGCCCGAACGAAACTCGTGCTCCCGTCTGGCGAGGCGCCGGGGAGCAGGTCATCGCCGCCTACTTCGCCGCGCGCTGGAGGCCGTCCGCACGCGCAGGGTGCGACAGGCCGCCGCGCGGCAAGCTGGCGCCTGTCGACTCCCCGACGCTCAGTGCACCTTGGCCTTGTCCTGCGGTTCCCGAACAGCACGCGCAGGGCATCTATGGTAGGGGTCGCCGCTTCGGATTCGTTCCACGGCGACCCCTCCTCTCCTTCCCGAAGACCTGGCGTCGGCGCGGCCACGCTTGCGCCGCGAAATTCCGGCGCGCTCGAGGCTTGAGCTTGCGCACCGCGCGCGTTCAGAATACCGCGCCGGTAGGCGGCCACAGCCGCAGCCATTTCGGGAGAGCTTGATGCGACGCTTCCAGGTCATCGTGATGACCGTCCTTGCGGCCTTCACCCTGGCCGCCTGCAACGGCGCCAAGACCGGCGGCGGCTCGGCCGTCCTGCCCGACGACATGAGCATGGGCGACCCCAAGGCTAAGGTCACGGTGATCGAATACGCCTCGGTGGGCTGCCCGGTCTGCGGCCACTGGCAGAAGGACGTCTACCCGGCCTTCAAGACCAAATACATCGACACCGGCAAGGTCCACTACGTGTTCCGCGAGATGCTGGTGGGCGGCGGCGCGGAGGTGGCGGTGGCCTCCGGCGGCTTCCTGATGGCGCGCTGCGCCGGCAAGGACAAATATTTCGCGGTCAACGACGCGGTGTTCGCCAGCCAGCCCGGCGTCTTCGAGGCCCCGCGCGAGACCCTGCTGAACATCGCCAAGTCGGTGGGCATGACCGAGGCCGGCTTCAACAAGTGCGTCGGTGATGAGAAGGCGCTGCTCGCCCTCAACAAGCGCGTCGAGAACAACGCCAAGCAGGGCGGCGTCGACTCCACCCCCACCTTCGTGGTCAACGGCAAGAAGCTGGAGGCCGGCTTCCAGCCCCTCGAGGCGATCGAGGCGGCCATCGCCGAGGCCCAGGCCGCAGCGAAGTAGCGCCACAGCGCCCCTGCCCACCGAGCCGCGAGCCTCGGCGCGGCTTCCCAGGGCCTGGGAAGCTCCCTAGACTCGGCCGCTCACGAGGAGCGCCCCATGGCCGGCCTGAAGGACAAGCGCGGCTTCATCGACAAGGACCGGCTCGACCTCTCCGAGCGCAAGGCGGTCGAGTACTGGATGAAGCGCTGGGGCGTCACCAAGGACCAGATCACCACCGCCCACCGCAAGGTCGGCCGGATGACCAAGGACATCGCGGCCGAGCTCGGCAAGAAGCGCTAGCTCGCTTTCCCGCGGGGCCGGGGGATCGAACCTTCGCCTTGGGCGTTGATAAGGTCCCCCGAACAGGAGTCCCGATGCCGCGATTGCGTAAACAGCTCCCTGCACACCTCGGCGTCGGCGAGCTCCGCTACCGCGGGTTCCAGGGACCGGTCGAGTACGAGATCCTGGGCGAGTCCTCGTCGTTGCGGCTGGGCCCGCTGCGCCTGCGCGGCTCCTTCACCTCGACGCCCGAAATCGCCGCCGAGGCGTTCCGGGCCGGCGAGGCCGAGCTGAAGCTGGAAGACGGCAAGGCCTTCCGGCTCAGCATGCTGGGCCACACCGAGGGCTCCAGCGTCGCCTATTTCGAAATGCGCGTCTGAGCACGCGCGCCTCCACCGTGGACGATCGCTGCGTGCAACGGTTTTGTGCCGGCGCCGTTCCGGGCGCTAGTCGGGGCGTGGCTCGTATCGCATGGCCAGCGACACCGCGCGACCGGCGACTTCCAGCGCGCGCAGGCGTTCGCCGACGTCGGTCAGGGCGCCGTCCTGTTCCATGAACCGCGCGACTTCGACGCCGTCGCGGCGCACGATCCACGCGCCACAGTTCTCTACCACTTCGAATTTCATCGAATTCCACCAACTACAACCCAAGCGATAGGCGATGTGGCGTTAACGCGCCAAGAGCGGGGGACCAATCAGGCCTGCTACCGGTTGTCGCAGACCGATCTGGTTGGACGGATCGGAAGGCGCCATCTCTTCCGAATTGGCGGCAATCTCTTTCGAAATGGGACCTTTGTGCTTCAAACTGGCAGGACTATCTAGCTCCGCGAAGGAGACACCCATGATTGAGAAACGACCCTTTGCGGGCCTCGGCGGCGCCGACCACGGCTGGCTGAAGGCCAGGCACCACTTCTCGTTCGCCAACTACTACGAGCCCAAGCGCATGGGCTGGGGCGCGATCCGCGTCTGGAACGACGACGAGATCGCGCCGAACTCCGGCTTCCCGCCGCACCCGCACGCCGACATGGAGATCATCACCTACGTCCGGAAGGGCGCGATCACCCACAAGGACAGCCTGGGCAACGAGGGCCGCACCGAAGCGGGCGACGTGCAGGTGATGAGCGCCGGGACCGGCATCCGCCACGCCGAGTACAACCTCGAGCCCGAGACCACGACACTCTTCCAGATCTGGATCGAGCCCGACAAGGCCGGCGGCGCGCCGTCCTGGGGCGCCCGGCCGTTCCCGAAATCCGACCGGGCCGGCAAGTTCGTGACGCTGGCCTCCGGCCTGCCGGAAGACGCCGACGCGCTCCCGATCCGCACCTCGGCCCGCGTGGCCGGCGCGACCATCAAGGCCGGTGAGACCACCGAATATGAGCTGGGCGAAAGCCGCCACGCCTATCTGGTCTCCGCCGCGGGCTCCGTGGAGGTCAACGGCGTCCGCCTCGACCCCCGCGACGGCGCCGCCATCACCGGCGAAGCCAGCCTGAAGATCACCGCCCTCAACGATGCCGAGGTCGTCCTGGTCGATGCCGCCTAGTGTGCTGGATCTGAAGTTCGCCTCATTGTTGGATCGAGTCCGGAGCGAACTTCAGATCCAAGAAGCACACTAGAAACATACACTTGCTAGTGTCCTTATCGATTCCGAAGTTCGACCGTGCCTGCCTCAAACGCTTGCGAACTTCGGAATCGGGACACTAGGGGCTGTTAGTATCTTCGGACCCTCCTCCTCGATGGTTGAGGGTTGGGGGATGGTGTGGCCGCCGAGCCGACGCAAGAAGGTTCAGGCCGGGGCGAGGTGCATATCGAGCACGATATCGGAGTAGACGACCCTCGGCGCTCTGGCCTTGCCTTCGCCTTGCTCAAACCGGACGAGCCCGTACCGCTCCATCGTTTTGAGGGTGCGGGAGACGTTCGAGGAGGCGCGCCCGGTGTTCGCGGCCAGCTCCTGAACCGAGCCCGGCTGCGTCTCATAGATAGTCAGCAATAGCTGTCTATTCCGGTCCGAAAGCACCTTCGCGAAACTCTCGATGGACTGAAACCACACCTTCGGTTCGTCCGCCGACGAGGCCTCGCCCCGCGCGATGGCTAGCGTCCTGGCCTTATAGTCCGCGAACGAGGCGATCCCGACTTTCAGGGTTTTGTTCATAGCTCAACTCCTCTTTCCGCCAGCACGGCTTCGACGTCCTTCCAGAAGTCGGCGAGCAAGCTGGCTGCGTCGCGATAATCGTAGGGGCGCACCGTGCGCAGCCGGTGCTTGTGGTCGTGCGGCCTGGTCGTCGCACCGGCGGCAGGACCAGACTGGCCCGCGACCGCATGCGCGTTATCGAACCCCACCAACCGCTCGCCGGCGGCGTCATGCAGGGTCAGCGAATAGCTGAGCCCATGGGGTCGTTCAGACGTCTCGCTGACGCGCCTGACGATGAACTTGACCCAATGTCCGCCGCTCGGATCGATGACGAACACCTCGCCGTCGAGATCGAGCAGAGTGTCCAAACTGCGATCGCGAGCCATCAGTCAATGATAGTATCACTTATTGATATGATTTCAACCAGATGTTGAATCGCGGCCCTCACGCGCGGGGTAAGCTCCGGGGTCAGGCCTTGTGGATCGGGTCGATCCGGGCGACGCCTTTGGGGCGCTCGGCGGGGTCGCTGACAGCGTCAGATGACCGCTACGCTGGCAAGTCTAGTGCAGCGAGGTCGGCGGGACGACCGCCTCGTCCCACTCGCCGCCGTCGTCAAGGATCAGCACGTGGCGCAGTTCCTGATCGGCCACCGCGAAGTCGCCGGCCGCCATCAACGCCTCGGCCTGGGTGTCGAAATGGCCGAGCAGCCCTTCGGCCTCGTCCACCAGAACCCACCGGCCGTCCACGGCCACCACGCTCAGATCGAACATCGTGTTCTCCAGCCCCAATCCAGCCTTAATTCGGCGAGCGCGTCCTGTCTGTGCGCAACCTGACGCAGCCCCTGCGACCTGGAATCGCAGCGTTTGGTTAACAGACGCGTTAAGAAGCTTGGCCGTAGGGAGGCCGGAACCTCAGCCTTCGTCGCGCCAGTAGGGCTCGACGGGGCCGCTCAGCTTGATGGTCAGGGGATTGCCCTTGCGGTCCATGGCCTTGCCGGCGGTCACCCGCACCCAGCCCTCGGAGACGCAATATTCGTCGACGTTGGTCTTCTCCTCGCCCTTGAACTTGATGCCGACGCCGCGATTCAGCGTCTCGGCGTCATAGAAGGGGCTGTCGGGATTGGTGGACAGTCTGTCGGGCAGGGCTTTGGGCAGGGACTCGCTCATGGCCTCGCCCTCGCACAGGCCGCCCTTTCGTTCAAGCAGAGGCGTTCGCGCAGCCGCCTTGGCGGCGCATAAATCGGAAAGCCGCGCGCGCAGCCGCTAGCCGCCGCTGCGCCGGTTCCGTCCGGCGGCGGCGTCGGTGGCCGAGACGTCGAGGGCGAAGTAGATCAGGCCCGCATCGTCGGTGACGGTCACGCGCAGCGCGCCGTTGCTCAGCACTTCGTCGGGGTCTTCCTTCAGGATGTCGCCCAGCACGCGCACCGCTTCGATGCGGGCCGCCTCCAGGCTCGGAAGCTCCGTGCCCTCCTCGTCGGGATAGTTCCGGCCATCCTCGGAGTGAAAGTAATACCTGGCCATATGCGGACAACACGCCCGAAAGGCTCGCGTTCCTTGCAGAGCGGGGGAATATGATCGCCGCGGACTTGCGCCGCTGCGGCCGGAACGGCCGTATGACGCGTCCCAGCTAGCGGCAGCCGTCGACAATGCGCTCGAGCTCGGCCAGCCGCAGCGCGCGCAGCACCCGGCCGGCGGCCATCAGCTGATAGCGATCCGCCGCCCCGCCGGCGTCGCGCAGCGCCGCGTCGGTGTCCGGATAGGCCGGGGCGCGGGGGAAGGCCTTGGGCACGCAGGCGCGCTTCGCTGGCGGCGCGGGCGGGGGCGGCGGCGGTCGCACGACCGGCGGCGGGCGCCTGACGACCGTGGGGGCGGCTGGCGGCGCGGGGTCCGGCGGGTTGATCATCGTCAGCTTCCCGCCCAGCGAGCTGCAGCCCGCCAGCAGCAGGCTGAGCGCCAGGGCCGCTACGGGGCCGCGCACGATCGGCTTGGGGGTTCGGTTCACTTCAGGGTCTCGAGCACGGCCTGGTCGGCGCTTTCCATGCGCGCGCAGACGTCGAAGCCGGCCGGCGCGTTCTGGGCCAGCTGCTGGGCGCGGGCCTGGTCGCTGAGCGCCGCGGCGGTCACCCGGCCGCGGGCTGCGCCGCCGCCGATCTCGCAGGCCGCGAGCTTGGCGCCCCACACCGCGCCCGCCTTGCGGTTCTCGTCGACCAGGGCGGCGATCTTGGCGCGCAGCACCGCCTCGGTCCGCGCGGCGGTCAGCGAGGTGAACGCCAGCGCCAGGCCCAGCACGATCACGGCCAGCATGGCTGTGAACCCGGCCCAGGGGCTGGTGAGGACGCGCAGCAGAGGGTTGCTCATGACGGCGGCCTTTCGGCGGGGCGGTGACGAAAACAGCTAGACCACATCATCAGACCGTCAACGAACCGCAAACTCCGCCAAAATCGAGGCGCCGGCATGTCATCTTCGTCGATTGGACGACATATCGGCGTCGCCTTCGGGGTGCAGAAGCAGGTCGAGCCGTTGAGGAGGGACGCCATGGCCGTCTACCGCATCTATCTCGTCCACGACGACGGAAGGCTTGAACCGGACGCGAGCTTCTACTGCAGGACCGATGCCGACGCCGTCGCGCGCCTGCAGCCGACGACCCGCCGCGACGTCCGGGCCGAGCTCTGGCAGGGCGGCCGGTTCATCGCCGTGGCCTTCCGTCCCCAGCCCGGCGCCGAGCAGCGACCGCACGCCCAGAGCTGACCGCCTGGGCGCCTGCTGTATATTCGGCCTCACAAAGGTCTGTCTGCTGGAGCCCGGCCCCTCGCCAACGTCCGGGTGACGCCCAGCACGATGAGCAGCTGCCCGGCGAAATAGAGGCCCCAGATCGCATAGCCGACCCAGGCCCTGCCCGCGAGCGGACCCATGCGCGCGAAGATGAACAGGTCCGAGGCCAGGAACATCAGCGCCCCGATCCCGGTCAGCCGGCGCGGGAAGCGGCTGACCCAGGCGGTCGCCGCCATCAGCGACAGCCCCAGCGCGTAGACCCCGACGCCGGCCCTGGCGGCCTGCGGGACCAGCAGCACCGCGATCGCCACCCCCGCCGGGACCAGCAGGATCGCCAGCAGCCGCTGGCTGAGCGTGGTCTGCGGCCGCCGGTTGCGCAGGTAGAGCCAGATCGCGATCAGGTGGCCGATCAGGAAGGCCAGGCCCCCGCCCACGGGGCCGAGCGGTCCCAGCAGCACATCGCCCGCCGCGCCCGCCGTCATCACCGCACAGAGCAGCCAGCCGTCCAGGGTGCGCGCCTTCAGCGCCGCATGGACCGCCAGCAGGCCGACGCCGGAGCCCTTCCAGATAAGGCTTGCCCCGTCCGGCAGGCCCAGGTCCCACGAGGCGAAATAGCTCGCGCCGCCGATCACCGCCGCCGTCAGCGCCAGCATCGCGGCTGTGTCCCGCCGATCCATCGCCTCGCCCCCGAAAGCCCCGTCCCCACCGCTATGCCGGGTTTCGCGCCCGGGCTGAAGGCCCGACGCCGCCTGGCGATCGCAGGGAGATTGGCGGACGTCCGCGGGGAAGGGATCCGGACGCCCGCCAGGCGGCCCGTGGGCATCGGGCCTGACCTTGCCCTGCGCCCGCCAGCCTGACCCGGCGATGAACCATGGCGAAGCTGGGAACGCCGCTCGCCGGCCGGTGTTTCCTTTGCATGAGCTATGTCGACGCCATCCGTCCGCCGACCCCGCGCCTCACCCGCCTGGCGGTGATCGGCCTGGCGCTGGTGGCGGGCGGCAGCTTCGCCTCGGGCTTCCTCAAGGAGGTCGTGGGCCCGCTGACCCTGCAGCCGCAGGCCCAGGAGATCGCCTCCACGACGCCCGACGCCCAGCCGATCTCGCTGGAGCCGATCGTGCCGCCGGCCATGCAGGTCGCCACCGCCGAGCCCGCCGTTGCGCGCCCGGCGCCGAAGCTCGACGTCCCCGGTCCCGTCCCGGTGTCCGCCCCCGCCGGCCCGGCGCCGGAGCCGGTGACTGCGCTCGCCGTCACCGACGCTACCGCCACCGCGCCCGCCGCCCCGGCGGAGCCCGCCGCCCAGCCCGCACCGCCGGCCGACACCCCGCCCACCTGACAGGCCTCCAAAACGCCGAACGCCCGGAGCGTGAGCTCCGGGCGTCGCCGTGTCGGATCTTTGCGACCGGATCAGGCGGTGGCGACAGCCGGCTGGCTGCGGCGGCGACGCAGCACCGCGCCCAGGCCGCCGAAGCCCAGCAGCATCATCGCCCAGGTCGCCGGTTCGGGCACGCCCGCCACGTCGAAGTCCACCCGGCCGGTGTGCCGTTCGCCGGTGGCGTTCAGCTGGCCCGAGGTGATCAGGCCGTTCGCCCCGAAGATCTGGTAGTTGTAGATGTCGCGCAGCTGGCAGCAGTCCGAGCGGCCCGAGATCGACAGGCTCGAGAGCGAGTGGGCGCCGGTGAAGAAGATATCCAGGTAGCCCGCGGCTTCGTTGCCGGAGTGGAAGATCCCCGGCGCGACCCAGAACTCGGTGTTGAAGTTGCCGTCGATGGCCTTGTCCGCCGTCGAGTCGGCGTTCCAGGTGTCCGGCGAGAAGGCCGAGCCGCCATTGCTGGCGAGCGCCACGTCCAGGCTGCTGACCGCATCGAGCGCCACCACTTCGGAGACCTGCAGCCAGGTGCCCAGCGCATTGGTGATGTGAATGCTGGTCGCGCCGTTGACTTCAATGGCCGCGGCCCCGGTCGCGGCGCCAGCCATCAGCAGAACCGCCGCACTGGCGATCAGAAGCTTTTTCACGAATAAAATCCTTATAACAATCTGATGTTTCGAGGTTTTTGTCGCACACACCCAAAAGGGCCGATAGCGGTTTCCCCTTTCAGGCGACGGACAGGATGAATATGTCGCGGGCTATCGCGCCCGCGGCGTCTGTGGGATTCTCAGCCTCGTCACCCCGGGGGCAGACCTTGAACAGTTTCGACCTGCTGCGGCTGCTCGCGGCGCTCGCGGTGATCTACGACCATGGCGTGACGCTGGGCGGCCATCCCGTGCAGCGGTTCTTCTCGACCTCGCCCGCCGAACTCGGCGTGGGCGGCTTCTTCGTGATCAGCGGCTACCTGGTCACCCAGAGCTGGCGCCGGGCGCCCGTGCTCAAGGCCTTCCTGGCCAGGCGCCTGCTCCGGATCGAGCCCGCCCTGGTCGTCTCCCTGCTGGTCACCGCCCTGGTGCTGGGCGCCTTCGCCACCACCCTGCCGCTGGCGGACTACCTCGCCCGCCCGCAGGTCTGGCTCTATGTGGTCAGGAACGCCCTGCTCTACCCCGTCACCTATGCGCTGCCCGGCGTCTTCACCCACAACCCCCTGCCGGACCAGGTCAACGGCGCGCTCTGGACACTCCGGCTGGAGTTCAGCTGCTACCTGGGCGTCGCGGCGCTCGGCCTGGCGGGCCAGCTCAGCCGGCGCACGGTGGCGGGCCTCGCCCTCCTCGCCGCCGCGGTGTTCCTGGTCCTGCACGTGCTGCGGCCGGAGCTCACGGCCGATGAGCTCCTGCGCAAGGCCGACATCGCCGCCCTCTTCGGTTTCCTGTTCCTGGCCGGCGCCTTCCTGGCCATCCGCGACAGGCCGATCCCGGCCTGGGCGGCGCTCATCTGCGCGCCGCTGCTGCTGACGCCCCTGTGGATCCTCGGCCTGCCCGCCGTCGTGGTCTGGCTGGGTTCCCGGCCCACGATCCGCCTGCCGGCCGACATCTCCTACGGCCTCTATATCTACGCCTTCCCGCTGCAGCAGATCCTGGCCGGCGCGGGGCATCTGTCGTTCTGGGCCTCGCTCGCCGCCACCGCTCCCTTCGCCATCGCCTCGGCCCTGCTGGTCGAGCGCCCGGCCCTGAAGCTCAAGCCGAAAGCCGCCGCGCCTCAGCGCACCGCCACCACCTCGACCTCGGCGCCGCCCAACAGCGCCACATCGCCCACCGCCTTGCCCAGCAGCGAGCGGGCCAGCGGCGAGACGTAGGAGACGCTGCCCTTCGCCGGGTCGGCCTCGTCCTCGCCGACGATGCGGAACACCTGGCGGCGGCCATCCTCGCGCTCCAGCTCCACCGTGCGGCCGAACTGGACGGTGTCGGCCTGGGCCTCGGGCTCGGTCAGCTGGGCGTTGCCGCGCCGGACGGACCAGTAGCGCAGGTCCCGCGTCGCCCGGGCCATCGCCGTGCGGTCGGTGCTCACCCCGCCCTCGGCCTGGGCCGCGGAATAGGCCGCCCGCGCCGCGGCCAGCTCAGCCTCGATCGCCGCGAGCCCCGACGCCGTCACCAGGTTCGGATGCGTCGAGACCGGCCGGTCCGGCAGGTCCGCGGCCTGGGACTCGTAGTCTTCCTCTCGGGTGAACGCGACCGCCATAGCTGGAAGGTAGGCCCTCGCACCGCCGCGCGAAAGGCCGCCGGCCCCTCACGCGCGCTTTAGAAATGGTGCGTGCAGAACGCCAGCAGCAGGATGATGGGGATGGGGACTCCGATGGCCCAGAGGAGGATCGACCGCATGCGTGGCTCTCCAGCTGACGTGCATGTTCGGCGGCCCAACCACAGAGCCCGCCGGCCCCGCCGCCCAGCCGCAGCTGCACCGTGGAGCCCGCCGTAAACGCCGGCGGGGATCTACCGTTCCGAACACCTGGAACCGCGTCAGCCCGTCAGCCAGCGAAACGCCCGGGCGATGAAGGCCTGGCCGTCGCGCTCCACCGGAACGCCGTGCGCCATGACCACCTTGCGGGCCGGCCATTCGAGGATGCGCCGCAGCGCCACACGCGCGGCGCGGCGATCGGTGAAGGCCGCGCGGAACTTCCTGGGCACGGACGGCTCGGACCCCGTCATCAGGTCCAGTCGCGCGATGACCGCCCGCCAGCCGTGGAACCAGCCCGGCGGGAACTGCTGGACGAGGTCGGTGAACAGGACCGTGGCGCTGCGCCGATGGAAGAAGACGACTTCGGTCGTGATCCGGTTGCCGGGCATGAGCACCTGATCGAGGTCGTCCGCCCACGCCGGCGGCGGCGCGTCGCCGAGTTCGGCGTCGAAACCGATATACTGGCGCCGCGCCGCCAGGCCCGGCGCGGCATGGAGCCGGGCCTGGGGATAGGCCGCCCGCCACGCCCCAAGGAACAGGTGGTGCAGCGCGTTCGGCGCGACCAGATGACGGACCTCGCCCAGCTCCGCCACCTCTCCGCGCAGGCGCTCGGAGAGCGCGACCGGCGACCAGACCACGAGGCCGCCGCCGGCCAGCCGGATCACCGCCATCCGCGTCGGGTATCGGAAGCCGATCACCTCAGCCTCCGGCCCATCGGCCAGCCAGATTTCCGGCCCGAACGGCTGCAGCAACGCGGCGCTCATGGACACGACCTCAAGCCATTTTGCAGACCGGCAGGCCCGATCATCCCGACCCTCAGGTCAGGCGCGACATAGACCCAGACGTCGTCCGCAAACAGCCGACCGCAGCCCAGCAAGCGCGGGCCGCACAAAAGGAAGCTCGCGACGTGAGGAACGCGGCCACAGTTTCGGCCCTTATTCCTGCGAATTGGAAACCGACAATCGCCACAGGCTCGGGAAAAACCCTCTTTTCACCCTGATGCATTACGCTTTAGGGTCGGATGTGGGGCTCGTAAAATGACAGATGCACAACGCCGCAACGCCATCGAGTCGCTAATTCAGCGACACACCGACCTTAGCACCGCGACGCGTCAGCAAGCCCGCGCGACCCTCATCAGTGAGGGCATTTACACCAAAAAGGGCACGCTGAGAGTTGAGTACGGCGGCGAGTCCAAGAAGAACAAAAACGCGGCTTGAGCCGTCTCGCAACATCGTTCGTACTTGGCTATCACGGTTGCGAGCACAGCCTCGCAGTGAGAGCCGTTAACGGCGAGATTGACCTCCTCCAAAGCAAGCGGAACTTCGACTGGTTGGGCCCTGGCGCCTATTTCTGGGAGTCTGACCCGAAGCGCGCGATGGAGTGGGCCGAGGATAAGGTCAGCAAGGGCAAGTACAGCCGCGCGGGCTCAATCGGGGCCGTTATAGACCTTCGGAACTGCCTGGACCTCATGTCGCGCGATGACATGGAGCTCGTGCGTGTCGCGCATCGATCGTTCCTGAAGGTTCAAAAGACCGCCGGTCTGCCCATCCCGGAAAACCGGAGCGCGCCCGACGATGACGGGGACGCCGACAGGGTGCTGCGGTTCTTGGACTGCGCGGTGCTCAAGCACCTCCACAGCATTCTTGATGCCCAGCCCGTCGAAGAGCGCGTGATCGAGCCATTCGATACAGTGCGAGGGATGTTTACCGAGGGCGGCCCGATCTACAGGGGCAGCGCGTTCCGGGTGAAGAGCCACGTTCAGATCGCCGTGCGCAACAACGCCTGCATCCGCGGTCTTTTCATCCCCCGCTGATGGCCAATCTCAAACTGAGACACCACCACAACTCGTCATCTCCAGGCCCAGGCGAAACCCGATGAATGATCCCATCTACGGACTTCTGATCGTGGCGATCGCTATCGTCGTGGGCGGCGGCGGCCTTGGCTTCTACGCCGATCACCAACGGCGCAAGTACGCCGCCCTGCTCGAGGCCGAGCGCGAAGCCGCCGATCACCCCGGTTCATAGGCCGCGATCGGCCGCGGACAGGAAACGGGTCGGCCCCGGGGCCGCCCGCGCCTCAGTATCCGGCGCTGGCGGCTGTAGCCGCCGCCGCGCGGCAGGCCGGTGAAGAAGTAGCTCACCTCCACCTCCAGCTCGCAGGCCAGACCCCACAAGGTCCCCGCGCCCGGTATCGCGCTCAGTATCCCGGGCTGATACTCGCCACGACCGGGATCGTGCGGCGCTCGCCCACATCCACGCCGTCGCGCGACAGGCCGGTGAAGAAGTAGCTGATCTCCACGTCCAGCGCGCAGGCGAGCTTCCACAGCATATGCGCCGACAGTCGGCACGCGGCGCATTCGTATTTCTGGATCTGCTGGAAGGTCACCCCGCAGGAGTCCGCGACCCGCTGCTGTGTCATCCCCAAGAGCCGCCGCCGCGCCTTCAGCCGCCGCCCAACGATCACATCGACGCCGTCATTCATCACACACCCACCATTCCAACCCAATGTGAGGCGCAATGAACCGGGTTCTCCGAGTGAGTTATTGTAATAACGCGACACGAGCCGGAGATCGGCGCTGCGGGCCTATTTTCCGGTCCAGGTGGGCGGCTGCAGCACCTGCACCGGCGAGCCCAGCAGGGCTTTGCGGCGCTTCCAGGCGTCGGCCATGATCGGCTGCGGCCGGGCCAGGTAGGCCTTGGGCGAGGTGCCCATGTAGTAGTTGAATTCGTGGATGAAATGGGCCTGGTCCGTGAACTGGCCGTCGAGCGCCTGCGACCAGGTCCCGCCGTCGGCCTCGCGCATGGTGGCCAGCGTTCGCAGCAGGCGCTGGCGGCGCAGGAGCCTCTTCGGCGGCAGGCCGAAATAGCGCGGCGAGAACCGCTCGAGCTGGCGCGAGGAGAGCCCCAAGGCGTCGGCCCAGTCGCTCACCGTCTGCACCTGCGGATCCTGCAGGGCGGCGTGGGCGTCGGCCACCAGGGCGGCCTCGGGCGCGTCGGTGAGCAGCGAAAGGAGCATCTCGTCCAGCACGGCGAAGATCGCGTCCTCGCCCTCGGCGGCGGCCGCCACCAGCCGGCGGTGCATCTCGTCGGAAGCCGGGCCCAGCGCGTCGGCGAGCGGGCGCATGCGGTTGGTGAAACCGTCGACGGACTGGGCGGTGAACCGGGCCCAGCCCTGCGGCATCAGGCCCACGCCCACCATCAGCCCGGCCGAGCCGGTGACCCACACGGCCCGCTCCAGCGTCCCGGTGACCCCGTCGACCGGCACCGGCTCGACATCGACGTCCGGGAACTTCGCCTCCCAGTCGCCGGAGAGGATCAGGCGGTAGTTCGGCCATTCGGGGAAGATCTGGTCGCGCACCGTGCCCGGGCCGGTGACCTTGACGAGATAATAGGTGGTGACCGCGCCGCTCAGCGCCTGCGCCGGCAGGTGATAGCTCACCGACGCCGTGGTCGCGCCCGAACCGGCGGGAGGATCAGCGGGCGGCTGGTCAAGCTGCGAGCGCATGTGCGGAGATAACGCGCCGGGATGGACGAAAGTTCTTATGCCAAACGGATTTTTACCGCCCCGGGTCCGCCGCGCAACGGTGTTCGATGCCTCTAGGGCTTGCGCGGGGATGCGGCCGGAAGCGGCGTGAAGCCGGTGACCGCATCGTCGCCCAGGATGGTGACGGCGGGCCGATCCCTGACAGGTCCGGCCATCAGCGTGTCGATGAGCTCGGCGCGCCACAGCGCCTCGGGGTCGGCGGGCGGGGGCTTCGTCCGGTCGGCATCGTCCATGATGTCCAAACGGCCAAGCCTGCGCCGCGTTCCCGCGCCCGCCCTGGAACCGCCGGCGCCCCCCGGCGCGTTGTCGACCGCAAGCAACGCTGCGAGGGACCATGCCAGCCGACGACAAGGCCATGCGGGCCGACTATGTGCGCCGTGCGCTGGCCGCCAGCGAGATCGCCGAGAGCTGCCCCGACCCGGCCATCCGCCGATCCTTCATGACGCTCGCCGCCCGCTGGCTCTGGACCGCCCAGGCCCGCCGCCAGGGCCTCTGCGGCAAGGCGGTGGATGTCTCGGCGCCTCGGGCCGGCGGCCGCTGAGCCCTGCCCCCGTGGGGCGACAAATTCCCGTTTTCGTGTCGGTCAGGCCGGCTCGTAGTTCAGGATCGGGGCGAGCCAGCGCTCGGCGGTCTTCAGGTCCCAGCCCTTGCGCCGCGCATAGTCGGCGACCTGGTCCTTCTCGATCCGCCCGACGCCGAAATAGTGGCTCTCGGGGTGCGAGAAATAGAGGCCGGAGACCGCCGCAGTCGGGTACATGGCGAAGCTCTCGGTGAGTTGCAGGCCGGTGGCCGCCTCGGCGTCCAGCAGCTTGAACAGCACCGCCTTTTCCGTGTGGTCGGGCTGGGCCGGATAGCCGGCGGCCGGGCGGATGCCGCGGTACTGCTCGGCTATGAGCGCCTCCACATCAAAGGGCTCGTCGGGCGCATAGCCCCAGAGCTCGGTGCGCACGCGCCGGTGCAGGGCTTCGGCGAACGCCTCCGCCAGCCGGTCGGCCAGGGCCGCGGCCATGATCGCCGAATAGTCGTCGCCCTTGTCCTTGAAGGCCTTGGCGATCTCCGCCTCGCCGTGGCCCGCCGTGACCGCGAACCCGCCGATCCAGTCGGGCCGGGCGCCCACCGGCGCCACGAAGTCGGCCAGCGCGACGTTGGCCCGGCCGCCCTCGGCCTGGGCCTTGTCCTTGGCCATCTGCTGGCGCAACGAATGGAACCGCGCCAGCTCGGTCTCGCGGGTTTCATCCGTGTAGAGAACGATATCGTCGCCGTCGGCGTTGGCGGGCCAGAAGCCGACCACGCCGCGGGCCTCGAACCACTGCTGGCCGATGATCTGCTGCAGCATCACCTGGGCGTCGCGGTAGAGGTCGCGCGCCGCCTCGCCCACCACGTCGTCCTCCAGGATCTGCGGATAGCGGCCGATCAGCTCCCAGCTGGCGAAGAACGGCGACCAGTCGATGTGGCGCGCCAGCTCGGCCAGGTCATAGGCGCCGAACATCCGTGTACCGATGAAGCTGGGCTTCGGCGGCGTGTAGGCGGTCCAGTCGGGCGTGAACGCATTGTCCCGCGCCTCGGCCAGCGAGGCCCGCGCCCGCTTGTCCTGCCCGCGGGCGAACTGCTCGCGGACCTTGACGTATTCCGCGGCGGTCTCCGCCTGCAGCCGCACCTTCTCGGTCGGCGAGAGCAGGCCGGAGACCACCCCCACCGCCCGGCTGGCGTCGAGCACATAGGTGGTCTGGCCGCCCTTGTACTTCGGCTCGATCTTCACCGCCGTATGGGTCTTCGAGGTGGTCGCCCCGCCGATCAGGAGCGGGATCGTGAACCCCCGCCGCTCCATCTCGCCCGCCACATAGGCCATCTCGTCCAGCGAGGGCGTGATCAGCCCTGAAAGCCCAACGATATCAACATTATGCTTGACCGCCTCGTCCAGAATCCGGTCCGCCGGCACCATCACGCCCAGGTCGATGACCTCGTAATTGTTGCACTGCAGCACGACGCCGACGATATTCTTCCCGATGTCGTGAACGTCGCCCTTGACGGTGGCCATCAGCACCCGCCCGGCCTGCACCCGCGGCTTGCCTTCCTTCTCCTTCTCCATGAACGGCTCCAGGTAGGCCACCGCCTGCTTCATCACCCGCGCCGACTTCACCACCTGCGGCAGGAACATCTTGCCCGCCCCGAACAGGTCGCCGACCACGTTCATCCCGTCCATCAGCGGGCCTTCGATGACGTGCAGCGGCCGCTCGACGCCCTGGCGGGCCTCCTCGGTGTCCGCCTCGATGTAGTCGGTCAGGCCGTTGACCAGGGCATGGGTGATCCGGTCGCCGACGCTCTTCTCCCGCCAGGTCAGGTCCGGCCCCTTGGCCTCCGACTTGCCGCCCTTGTATTTGGGCGCCAGGTCCACCAGCCGTTCGGTGTTGGAAACGTTGGTCCGCTGCGGCCGGTTGAGGATCACGTCCTCCACCGCCTCGCGCAGCTCCTCGGGGATGTCGTCATATACCGGCAGGTCGCCGGCGTTGACGATGCCCATGTCCATGCCGGCCGCGATGGCGTGGTAGAGGAACACCCCGTGGATCGCGCGCCGCACCGGCTCGTTGCCGCGGAAGCTGAACGAGACGTTGGAAACCCCGCCCGAGATCCGCGCGCCCGGGCAGGCCGCCTTGATCCGCCGGCAGCCCTCGATGAAGTCGACGGCATAGTTGTTGTGCTCGTCGATCCCTGTCGCCACCGCGAAGATGTTCGGGTCGAAGATGATGTCCTCGGGCGGGAATTCCACCTGCTCGACCAGAATCTTGTAGGCCCGCTCGCAGATCTCGACCTTGCGGTCCGCCGTGTCCGCCTGGCCCTGCTCGTCGAAGGCCATGACCACCACCGCCGCGCCGTAGCGCAGGCAGGCCTTGGCCTGCTGGATGAACTTGGCCTCGCCCTCCTTCATGGAGATCGAGTTGACGATCGACTTGCCCTGCACGCACCGCAGGCCCGCCTCGATCACCTCCCACTTCGACGAGTCGATCATCACCGGCACGCGGGCGATGTCCGGCTCGGCGGCGATCAGGTTGAGGAAGGTGGTCATCGCCTTCTCGGAATCGAGCAGGCCCTCGTCCATGTTGACGTCGATGACCTGGGCGCCGGCGTCGACCTGCTGGCGCGCGACGCTCAGCGCCGCCGGATAGTCGCCCTCGGCCACCAGCTTGCGGAATTTCGCCGAGCCGGTGACGTTCGTCCGCTCGCCGATATTGATGAAGATGGGTCGCATTTCACTTCTACTTCACGTGTCATCCCGGTTTCGGCGAAGCCGAAGACCGGGACCCATAGACTCTGATGGTGAGGGACGAGAACGGTCGTTGACGCTGAGCCATCACTCCCGGGCGTAGGCGCCGATGGGTCCCGGTCTTTCGCGTACCGCGAAAACCGGGATGACAACTGCTGTTGTTGTTGGGTGGATCACGCCAGCTCGAACGGCTCCAGCCCGGCCAGCCGCATGGCCTGCGGCCGCGCCGGGATCGGGCGGGGCGCCAGGCCCCGCACCGCGTCGGCCACGTGCTTGATGTGGTCCGGCGTAGTCCCGCAGCAGCCGCCCAGGATGTTGACGATCCCCTGCTCGGCCCAGTCGTGCAGCTGGTGGCCGGTCTCGTCGGGCGTCTCGTCGTACTCGCCCATGGCGTTGGGCAGGCCGGCGTTGGGATAGGCGGAGACCAGCGTGTCGGCGATCCGCGACAGCTCGGCGATGTGCGGCCGCATCAGGTCGGCGCCCAGGGCGCAGTTCAGCCCGATGGCGAACGGCTTGGCGTGGCGCACCGAGTTCCAGAACGCCTCCACCGTCTGGCCCGACAGCGTGCGGCCCGACCGGTCGGTGATGGTGCCGGAGATCCAGATCGGCAGCGGCTCATAGCCCTGCTCCTCCAGGTCGAGGATCGCCTTGATCGCGGCCTTGCAGTTCAGCGTGTCGGTGATGGTTTCGATCAGGAACATGTCGACGCCGCCATCGTGCAGCGCCTTCACCTGCTCGACGTAGGCCTCATAGACCTGGTCGAAGTTGACCTTGCGCGCGCCGGGGTCGTTCACGTCCGAGCTCATCGACAGCATCACCGGCAGCGGCCCGATGGAGCCCGCCACGAACCGCGGCTTGTGCGGCTCCTTTGCCGTCCAGCGGTCGGCGACCTCGCGCGCGATCTGCGCGCCGGCCAGGTTCATGTCGCGAACCGCGGACTCTGCTGCGTATTCGCCCTGGCCGATCGAGGTCGAGGAGAAGGTGTTGGTCTCGCTGATGTCGGCGCCGGCGGCGTAGTACGCGTCGTGAAGATCCCTGACGACGTCGGGGCGAGTAAGACAAAGGATGTCGTTGTTGCCCTTCATCTGGCCGACGTGGTCCTTGAACCGCTCGCCGCGGTAGTCCTCTTCCGAGAGCCCGCGCTTCTGGAACATCACGCCCCAGGAGCCGTCGAGGATCAGCACGCGCTCTTTGGCGGCCTGCTTGAGGGCCGCAATGCGGTCAGCTCGCGTCATGCCGCGGCCTCCTTCGGGGAACTGTCGGGTTCGCGCACGCCCAGCACGCGGCAGATCGCATAGACCAGCTCGGCGCGGTTCAGCGTGTAGAAGTGGAAGTCGGAGAAGCCTTCCTCGGCCAGGCGCGCGCACATCTCGGTCGCCACCGAGGCGGAGATCAGCCGCCGGGTCTCCGGATCCTTGTCCAGCCCGTCGAACAGGTTGGCGAGCCAGGCCGGCACCTTGATGCCGATCGGCCCGGCCATCTTCTTCAGGCCCTTGTAGTTGGTCACCGGCATGATGCCCGTGCAGATGGGGATGGTGACGCCGGCTTTCCGCACCCGGTCCATGAACCGCAGGTAGCCGTCGATATCGAAGAAGAACTGGGTGATGGCCCGCGTCGCGCCGGCGTCCACCTTGGCCTTCAGCACGTCGATGTCGTGGTCGATCGACGGACTCTCGGGATGGATTTGCGGATAGAGGCCGACGCTCACCTCGAAGGGTGCGATGGACCGGATGCCCGTCGTCAGCTCCGTCGCATTGCCGTACCCGTCGGCGCGCGGCGTATAGGCGCCGCCGATCTGGCCCGGCGGGTCGCCGCGAAGCGCCACGATGTGCCGGATGCCGGCGTCCCAGTAGCCCTGGATCACCTCGTCCACGTCGGCGCGGCTGGCTTCCACGCAGGTCAGGTGCGCGGCGGGCTTCAACGTCGTCTCCTTCAGCATCCGCAGCACCGTGCGGTGCGTGCGGTCGCGCGTGGAGCCGCCGGCGCCATAGGTCACCGAGACGAAGGAGGGGTTCAGCGGCTCAAGCCGGCGGACTGCGTCCCAGAGCGCCTCCTCGGCCTCCGGCGTTTTCGGCGGCGAGAATTCGAAGGAGACGTTGGGGCGCGGCGCGCCGCCCACGCCGGCGCGGGCGACCGGGCCGAGCGCTGTCGTTGCGGGGCTCATGCGGCGTTTCTCCGGCCTTCACGGATCCGCTCGGCGGTCCAGATCCGGACGGTCAGCCCGTCGCTCCTTGTGGAGGGCAGTTCCTTAAGATTGACCTTCGAAAGCCCGCCCTCGCCCAGCCAGCGGCTCATCTCCTCCTCGGCGAAGCCCAGGCGGCGGTGCTGGTGCTGCTCGCGCAGGAATTCGAGGCGGTGCGGGGCGAAGTCGACGATGACCAGCCGGCCGCCCTCGCGCACGATCCGCGCCGATTCGCGCACGGCCGCGGCCGGATCGGAGAGGTAGTGCAGCACCTGATGCACCACGACCACGTCGGCGCTCTCCTTGGGCAGGCCGTTGCCGAAGATGTCGCCGTGCCTGAGCTCACACTGCTTCAGGCCTGCTTCGGTCACATGGTTGCGGGCGATGTTCAGCATCTGCTGCGACTGGTCGAGGCCCAGCGCATGCTCGGCCCGCGGGCCCAGCAGGGTGAGCATCCGGCCCGTGCCGCTGCCCAGGTCGACCAGCCGCTTGAACGGCCCGGGTCCAGCGGCCTGCAGGATCGCGGCCTCCACATCGCTCTCGGCGACATAGAGCGAGCGGATCTCGTCCCAGCGCGCGGCGTTGCGGGCGAAATATTCGCCGGCGTCAAAGGCCCGCTCCTGCCAGACTTCGCCCAGACGCTCGGCGTCATGCAGGACGGCGGGATCCCGCGGGTCGATCCGGGCCAGCACCGAGCCGATCAGCTCGCCGGCCTGTCCGCCCAGGGCCAGCCGATAGAACACCCAGGCGCCGTCAGGGAACCGTTCCACCAGGCCCGCTTCGGCGAGCAGCTTCAGGTGGCGCGAAATCCTGGGCTGGCTCTGGTCGAGCACGCGGCAGATCTCCAGCACCGCCAGCTCCTCGCGGGCGAGCAACGCCAGGATGCGCATGCGGGTCACTTCGCCGGCCGCGCGCAACACCTCGACCGTTCTGTCGGCGGATAAAAACATTCCCCTGATAAGGATATAAAGATTTCTTTATGTCAAGAGGGCGCGTCGGGCGTGGCGCCTGGGAAACGAAGCGCAGCCTTCGTGGGTTGAGACGTACGCCGTTTCGAACGGCGCGTCCCTTGGAGTGTCACCCCCATGAAGATCCTTGTCCTGGCCGCGGGCGCCGCGGCCCTCGCGCTTACCGCCGGCTCAGCCGTCGCCGCCAGACCCGCGAGCAGCCGCGCCGTCGTGGGCCCCCCGCAGCCGATCCCCTACAGCCAGCTCGACGCCTATCTGAAGGCCTCGCCCAAGCAGCGGGCGTCCGGGGACTGGTCGGCCGGGGCCAGCACGGGCGCCAGCGCTGACACCTCCGCCAACGCGCCGGCCGCGCCCAGCGAGTCCGCGCCTGACGCGGCGGCGCCCAGCCCGTCCGCCACCCCGCCGGCCGACAACCCCGCTCCGGCCGCGACCGGCTCGAGGGAATCGACAAGCCCGCCTGCGCCCGACACCACCACCTCGCCTGGCGCCACCCCGCCGGACGGCACCCCGCCGGACGGCACCTCGACGCCGCGCTAGCCGAAAGCCCTGAGCTTCCCGTCCAGGCGGCGGGAGGCGTGTGGCGCTAGAAGATCCAGCCGGGCGTCAGGGTCGTGAACGTCACGCCCACCAGGATCATCTGGTTGCCGGCGCCCATGTCGATCACGGTGTCGGCGCCGACCTGGCTCGCCGTGTAGGTCGTGCCGGGGTCGAGGAACACCCGGTCGCCCTGGGCCAGGCTGAAGTCGAGCACCCGGTCGACGCCCGCGTCCTGCGAGCCGTGGAACAGGTCGGCGCCCGCGCCGCCGGTGATGGTGTCGTCGCCGCGGTCGCCCGAGACGAAGTCGTCGCCTGCGCCGCCCGCGACGCTGTCGTTCCCCTGCCCGCCGCGCACCTGGTCGTTTCCGTCGCCACCGTCGCAGGTGTCGTCGCCGAGGTTGCCCCAGACGATATCGAGGCCTGTGTCGCCGGTGAGACTGTCGTTGTCCTTGCCGCCGACAGAATAGTCGTCGCCGGCTCCGCCGTGGACGGTGTCATTGCCCATGTTGCCGTTGGCGTCGTCGAATCCGGTCCCGCCGACGATGATGTCGTTGCCCTCGTCGCCGCGCAGGTAGTTCGTGCCGCCGCTATCGCCGATGCTGTCGTCGCCCAGGCCACCGAAGGTCCGGTCCGAGCCGTCGCCGCCGCCCAGCAGATCGTTTCCCGCCTGGCCGTCGATGGTGTCGTCGCCTGGGCC
>Ga0307517_10001825_pt1 | contig 34952 bp, 42 predicted proteins | sample 23_EM_MG_FD_194515 | JGI IMG/M metagenome (GOLD analysis project Ga0307517, IMG submission 194515) | Populus trichocarpa ectomycorrhiza microbial communities from riparian zone in the Pacific Northwest, United States - 23_EM | ecosystem: Host-associated > Plants > Roots > Unclassified | place... | reverse complement strand
GATTGGAAAAATTAAAAGTGGACTCAACTCGAAACTGGCCAGCCAACTCCAGACTCAACTTCTGTACGTACCTGGAGGCGGCAAAAATCTAGAAAAGAGATCATGAAACATAAATGAATGCCCTTACATACATAGGATTGAAGCGCATATATGCGGAAATACGTGAATGAAAAACATGAGATGGGCTTGGAAATTTTTTGGGTAGCTACCTTCAAGTTTCTGAGCCGTTACATGTTACATTACTATACGAAATCGTACTCTGGACAACAACTGGTTACATAAGGAAGGGAACTAGTAAGAAAGAAAATGTGATTTTGACGACAAGCCAAAGTTATTCAAGATTAGTACTTGTACGATCAAATCTTTTCCTTCTATTACAGTCTATTACTCAGTCAAAACAGGAGCGGACTGGGCGACAACTTCATTCTCATCCAGCCTATCCAACCCCTTTTCCCTAATAGCAGGTTGTTGGAAACTTTGCATCCCCTCCAATCCCCACCGAGCCATCATAGTCTTATCCTGAAAATACCATGAGTGAAATGAAGGGAAGAAAAGAGTAGGGGTTACTTCGTCCCATGGAGAACCTGAAAGACGCAAGATTAAAAGGATCATCAGATGATGAAGGATTTATCCAACTCACAAGGCGTGGTCAACATCTGATCACCAGTGAAAACTGCATTGGCACCCGCCATGAAGCACAGTGCTTGCTCGGACTCTGGCATGGTGTTCCTGCCTGCAGCCAGTCGTATAATTGTCGCGGGCATCACCATACGAGCCGTGGCGATCGTTCGAACAAGTGTATGGTATCCGACTTTCTATTATTCGCCAGGTGTTTAGTATAGTTTTAACTACGCAGGATTAGAAATACGTACTCCGTTATTTTCCAAAGGTGTTCCTGCAATAGGGACCAGAGCATTGACGGGAAATGATTCGGGATGTTCAGGCATACTGTAATTCAAAAATAAGTTTGGGAAATTGATGTCTACCGAAACAACTCGCTTCGAAACTTCCCAGATTAAACCAACTCGGTCAGAGTCCGCTTCACCTAGACCCAAAATCCCGCCAGAACAGACGCTAATGCCTGCACCGCGCACCGCGTCGATTGTGTCTAGTCGCTCATCATAAGATCGTGTGGTGATAACCTGGATTAGTTGAATGTCATCCCAATCCAGACTTGGTGAATCAAGCGCACCTTGGGGTAAAATTCTCGTGAAGTATCCAAGTTATGATTATAAGCTGTTAAGCCACTGTTATACAGGGTCATCAATGCCGCGCATATATTTCTTGTCAGATGCGTACGCTTCCTTCAATTGCTGTGCTTGTTCGGGAGTGAGCATTCCCAACGTAGTGCATACCTCCATTTCCATTTTCCTGACCTCACGGACAATCTTGAGGATTCTTTCAAACCCTCTTTTCCTTCCAGAAAGATCCCGCCAAGCGGCCCCCATGCAAAATCGTGTGCTGCCGTTTTCTTTGGCCTTGCGAGCCGCCTCCAGAACAGGCTCTATATCCAGTAATCTTGACGCTTTTGTTGGTGTCGAATACCGCGATGATTGGGAACAATAAGAACCTAACCATTACTTGGTGTCGGAACGAATGTAAAACAGACACAATCGTACAATCTTCAGAACATCCACCAGCTGCAAGACGCACGACTTCAGATCAAAATTACAGAGATTATCAAGGAAACATACTTTTGATATTCATCAGCGTGCAAAGCTGTATTTTACTAGGATCGTGGAATTGTCTATGAACAGCAGCAGCACGAAACACCAAGTCCATCAAAGGGGAATCATAAATCTTCTGGATTTCATCTCTAGCCCAATCATGTCGCATCGGAGGAGCAGAACTGGGTGATTTCAGGCTGGAGATCGATGCATGCGTAGCAAGCAAGCGTTTGATATGCGGACGTTGAGCCGCCACCGCACGAATCATGATGGAATAAGGAGAGAGTTCAAGTTTGCAAACTTTTGTTTGGAGCACGTGAACTGAGCGGTTGACGTCGAGTTCTGGCAACAAACGTTGGATGCCTGGACCTCTACCTCTGCTGACCCACGACCGGAATGCTGTCGTCCTGTCAGGCTCTCAGTGCTTATTAAAACAATTTATTTCGAAATACTTTGATAACCGAGCACATAATTCAACGGGGATAGTATTGTCGATGGCGAAAGATGGGGTCCTCTACCATAGGACATTTACTCTAAATCTGGCATCAGTTCTGTCTCGTATGAAAACGACAAACACTGAACCCACCATCCGAAATTTCACGGTTACTTGGATCACTTTGATCCCCCTTCCCCGGTTGTGTTCCCCTTTCTGGTGATCCACGACCGAAATCTACCACCTGAGGTTCTAACACCATCGTATCAGCCAACTTTGATATTCCACAACGCAACGCTGACCCTTCTTCCCGTGTTGGGGTTGTGACACCTTGCTGTCTTGCTCAGCAGCGTTGGGTGGACTCTCATCCACCCCTCCTTTTCCAATATTGGAGTCGGAGTTAGATGTCGTCTGCGTGCGCTGGTTGCTCTCATACCATTGTCGAAAAGTATACGCCGCAAGCCGCCTGGAATACAGTTTTCTTTCTTGTTCCAAGGGAGAGAGTGGCATCATGGTTCTGATCTGGGTATGGATGTATCCTGCACTTCAAGTTAAAAGTAAGAAAGGAGCAAAAAGGTTCACGCCACCTTGGAGAGGGGATTTTACTCGGTTCAATGACGTCTGAAGGAGCCCAACCATCCACGTGCCGCTTTGCGCGGTTCGACTATTTAGTATTACTGTCAGTGCAAATGACTTTGCATTCTCGAATCCCCGTCTTTGTGAAATATGGGAATGGTGCGTCATAACAGGCAACAAAATTTGTCTTTTTTTTTCAAAATAATACGACCTTCAGACGGTTAATTAATTTTAGACCATTCTTTGTGTATGTTTCAAATACTCCAAGTCTCCAACGAAGATTAATTATCATGGAGCGTCATTTGTAACCGTACACGCTGTGACCCAGCCAGCATAAGGGCTATCGATAGTGTGGCCAGAAAACGGGCATTGAAGTTAGCTTTGCTATTTTAGTTGGCCACAACTTCCCCATGCGGAATAGATTTCCAATTTTGATTCCAGTTGTAAATATCACTTCAATGACAGAATAGCTCGTCTCAGATTAGTTTTATTGATTATAAATAGAAATATTCAGTAGGGTATGGAATTTTAAAAGAAAAAGAAAATCCGAAGAAGTAGAGTGCACAACCAAACCCAGGTGGTGACCAGTGACCGGTGACGACGTAAAGCTGGGATAGATACGAACCGACGACTAGAATGAGCCAAAATATGTATATACGAAATTTCTCCCTAGCAGTGCTAAGGAGGGATAGCGAGCACACAAAAACAGAAGGGAGCCCATAAAATAGAAGGGAATATTACTACTAGGCCAAAGGGCTTCCAAGGGGAATAAATATATGATTAAATAATAGCCGTAGGGTATACCCAAAATTTCGTCATGATGCAAAGAGGATGGTATCAGAACGAGGTCGTTCTCTGAAGACGGGTCTGCGAGGAACGACGATAGATACAGATGTGACAAGAAGAATGCAGAGATCGGGGATAGTTGAATGACAAATGCAAAAGCGATGATGGTGGGTAAAAAAGGTTTGGGGAAACGGAAAGGGGATAAAAGTCCAATAAAAAATGGAACGTAATTAGATGGCTCAGATCGTGTGGAAATTCGTAAAAGGTTGTGTCGAACAAAGGTGAAGAATGGGGACATTAACAAGTCGTAACATGGCATGGAAGGCAGAGGTGAAAATACGAACAACGGATCTGCCAGAGGATCGTGAAGAGGAAGGGGTAAAAACGAAGGAAAACAATGAAAGCGTAAGCTGTGGTGGGGGTACCATGCATGCATTACGATCTAAGCCCGGACAGATCGCCTGCTGTTCGAGTTGCTTATGGTGTTGTCTGCAACAGCCATTTTCCTGGACATTGCGAAGGCGGTGGGGGCCTTTGGGGCACCACCTAGCATGACACCACCGGTGAGGACCGTAGTCTTACCGCCGTCGTAGGGGGTGATTTCCTTCTTTGACGTATCCACAAAAATGCGGGCTTGTCGGGCCTTTTCTCTACGAGACTGCTTGGGGAGTTGTTGCTGCCCGTTGGTACTGGATGAGGAAGTGCTTGTTGGAGATCCGGAAGTGGCGGAAGTGCGGGATGACGTGGTGTCCCCGGAGTAGTGGGAAAATCCTGATGAGCTTGTGTTTGATGAGCGAGAGCTGCATCTGGAAGGCTCAGAGCTGCACGAAAGGGGAGAGGTGGAACGGAGCTGGGAGAAAATCGGGGTGGTGGACCAAGTAGGGACGGAGGTGATCTTGTCGTTGAGGAGATGGAAGAGCTGCTCGTCATCTTCGGTGTCCCCCTCAACGAGTTGCTGGGCAAGTGTTTTACGCGATCGGTAGGGTGCTGCGTCGAGAGGGGTGCGGCGATGGTCGTCAGCATTCGCATGGGCTGCGGCTGCGGCAGACGGGGACGAGCAGTCTGACCAAACAGAGTAGATCTGGCCGTTGAGACGGATAGCGACGCAGCCTGGGTCGACGAAGAGATCGAACTCGGTATTTCCGAGGGACTTCATCCAATCGAACCACTGGACGTTGGCAGTGGTGCACGCAGACCAGATGGGATTCGGAGGAAGACAGGAAGGAGAGAGGGTGATGCACCTGCGGGCAGACCCACGAACAGGGTCGTTTGGGTACCAAGAGGGGGCGTAATGAGAGGAGAGATTGGCATCGAGGGCGGTCTGTAGCTTGAGGATGGTGTCCGGCGAATAGGTCGCTGGTAGTTTCGCGGTAAGGAGGCGGACGACGTGAGCGACGACGGTGGAAAGGGGAGCCATCTCGAGTGAATCGTCCTGCGATTATAAAACAAAAAGGACTGCCAGCTATATATCAGCGACGGATATCAGATGACGAGGTGTTACTCACGAGGAGTCAGGTCGTCGTTATCGTTGTCGTCGTCGTCGTCGTCGTCGGTGGCTGTAATACGATGCGCTGTCTCTGCTTTTATACGCTGGGCACGTCAGTCGTGAGGCGAATACAAGACGGGCTTTTTGTTCACCAACTACAATACAATCCGATCCCCTTTTGTTGTCTGACTCAAGCCGCTCGGTGCCGTGTCTTTCAATCTCCGCTTTCTTGCAACAAACTTAATTTCCATCCATCCACACAACTCCCACCGCCATAATGGTGCGCACCCTGTTATCCACATCTCTCTCGCTGACGAGCCCACATAGGTTCTTAACTATGATATCCTCAACCCTTCAAGTAAAGCAGAATCCCAATTACACAAGCTCAAGCGTCTTGTGCAATACCCCGATTCCTACTTTATGGATGTAAAATGTCCAGGTATCACAATCTTCTATCATCCTGCGTTTCGATCGCCCTTGCTCATGTTTTCCTCGTTTATAGGTTGCTTCAGTATCACAACCTTGTTCTCACACGCTACAACCGTCGTATTATGTGGCTCATGCAGCAGTGTGCTTTGCCAACCCACAGGTGGCAAGGCTCGCCTCACAGAGGGTACTATTATCATCTGAACACGAAACTCAATTGTACTGATCACCTCTTTTGCATCCAGGTTCATCGTATCGTAAAAAGGGTTTCTGAGCATGTAATCCGCATTTCAAAAGGCTCTTCCCTTTTCCCCACCTGTCTTTGTTATCCAAAATGGGAACTTGGACTTGGACATATCTCATTGATGAATGTACGTTCTCGGAAGATAGCCTTGTTAATCCCGTGCCAGTCTATATCAATCCATTCCCACTCCTGGTTGTTGCCTTCTTCAGGTCATACATCCTTTGTTCTCCCTTTTCAACCTTTCAATAATGATATCTATATATGAACATTCCGAGAAATGGCCTTGCATGCAAGCCTTGCGCTGGTCCTTCCGAAGAGATCATCTTGAGGCGTTCATTTGCGAATCATACTCCACGATCATCCCTACGCAGTACGGAGCTGTACCAGGCTCGCGGGAGTGCTCAATGTGATCGAAGAACATTGTGGCATATGTTTCATAATTGTTAGTTGCTACCTCGCACTGGAAACCGTATTGTTTTATGTTCACAATAATATTTTTTACCATCTCATGGTCAAATTCCTTTCAGCAACATCCTCGAAAGTTTACTTTATACCGTCGATATCGCCGCAACCTTATTTATTTGATTATCCATCTATCCTTGCGTGTTTCTTTGAAAAATCTATCATGCGCCCCCAAGTTTCTGATGTAAAAACACGTCATGCACAACCTCTTCCCCCATTCCCCTGAGCGCCCGACCATAGTCCGCGTTTCTGGCCGGGTTTGACCAATGACCCTTGGCGAAAACAGCAAGGAGGGATTTGCCGACTGTCAAACTGTCATTTAGGCTTGTCGGGGCAATGTCAAGGACGATATGTCCATATGCAAGAAAAGGACGATTGCTTCTTCTGTTCATCGTCTTATTGTTCAAGTTTGAGTAATTGTCAGAATGTTACAATGATGTACATCTTGGGGGGGAATGTCTTTGTTTCTAATACTTGTCGGATGGAGTATTATCCTTCGGCGGCGCTTAAATGAACCCCCTTCAACAGAATTGTGAAACAGATTATCCTGATGATTCAAACTTGGCTAAACATCAAGTGATCGTGAATTCGCAGCAGAACGAAGCATATATTGATACATGCGAATACGACCGGAATTATAAAAATATGACGACAATTACCGTGGTCGTCGGTCTCAAGTATTTCCACTCTTACCTCCGTAGAGAAGAGAAGGGAAGAAAATAGAGTCATGTTGGCTAAACCAGCGCACTGCATTCTAGAAGTAAATTTAGTATCACAATTACTAAGGGAAGAAATGAAGCGCAAAAGGATGACAGCGACGAGTCTTGCTGTGAACAATGATTTCCATTCCAAGGAAACACTGAGGGAGGTACCCAGTCGGGAAACGCCACAATTTTGCGAGGGCGACCCGAAGTGGATGTCAATTTTTACATTCCGTGGGTTTCCGATTGGTGCTCTGTCAAGGCATGCAAGCAAATCGATATATCCAGTACGACATAAGTGTGCCCGATGTACATACTTGGACCAAAGGTAAGCAGCCCCAGAAGTTAAAGCTTGGCTGGAGTTTGTTTTTCTGACGTGCTTTCGGTTGGACCTCGGATTTTGGCGCGCAAGACGCCTTCCTGTGACGTGACGGCAACAAGTTTGCCTTGCCGAGTGAAAAGCTACAGTTGTACAGGTTAGCATATCACCGGCGTTGAGTTGAGTGAAGGCCACAATACTGACCCTGCCATGGACGACTGCTCGACCAGATCCCATTCGAGGGCATTCCATCTGTAAAGTAGGTGTTAGTAAACCAAGTGAAGCGGTGGGATTCGGACGAACACACAGACCTCGTACAATAACCATTCTCCGCAATCGAAGTCATGACTGGGTGTAAAAATGAGGGAACAATCAAACAGGCAAATTAGTTTTCCTACTCGTAGAACCAGACAGCATGATCTATGGAAGACTATGTTAAATAACACGTTAGTAGAGAAAACGATAGCATCTGGAGGATTTGGTACAGACATTCATTCCCAAATACTGTGGCCCACTCTCTCCTGAAACGCTGTTCTCCAGCCCCGCGATAAAAACTGCGGTATAGATGCTTCCAAAAATGGGATTAGAAAATGTTATACAGAATCAGAGCTGAACTGACAATCGGAGGTCTGACATATAGGAAAGTATACACTGGACGAGAAAGGTTGTGTTAAGCATTCCTAAAGTTATGGGATCCAGACAAACCTTCTGGAAAGAGGCTTCGTATTTTGGTACATCTCGTGCTTTCATCCAATACAGGAATCGAGCAACACCATTCTCATCTATATGGTTGAATTTCGCGGTGATAACAGCTATAGGACTTCGTTTTAGTTGCTAAACGGATCAATGAAAAGAGTTCAAATCGTGAGCTGAGGACTTGAATTTATGGGCTTACGATTAACAATTCGTTGACATGTTGAACCGCTTCCGGAGATTTGGGGTTTTCCCGAATGAATCGTTTCAGAGTTGCTTCGTCGTTTTCGCATTGTTCAGGTGGAGGTGCATCTGGCATCTTCCACTGGTGCGAAGGTTGCCATGGCTCAGGTTTGTGAAACGAGCAAACCATAATAAAGACAGTACGACCGTTCTGTACTGCCCTGACCCCCCGTGTTACATATGAAGATCCATCTCGGACTCTGTCGACTTGGTAGACTATGGGTGTGGCGGCTGATGCCGTTGTTAGAAAGTAGCACTGGTTATTTTGGTCGGAGTAAGTATTGGGAATGGATACGAAGAACACACATGTAATGACTGTCCTGATGTAAATCAAATGAATTGAATTGAACTATTAATAATTACTCACATGGAGAGCATAGGAGCTCGAAACGCAGCTAGTTGCTGATACTAATGCTTGACTAATCACCTGTCTGCATTGGCAAGGAATAAGCACCGAGGAACAGACAAGCTTGAATTACGAACCCTCCGAATACACCCCGAGCTCGAGCAAACAGACGAAGGCTCTTGGACCGGAATAAATTGACTTCCAGTTGCTCAACCTCCAATGAGGTTGAAATATGTTCGTGTTCAGCTTGGTTGAAAGTATCTGAGTTGGCGCTCATTGTTGGAGGAATACAACCTTGGAATGACGCCAGGTAATGATATATCATTAAACGCGGGCCGTTGGAATTGCCGGTTGCATGAAGGATTTCAAATCCGCCTAAACCTCATCACAATTCCTCGACTTCGATCGTAAAGCCACATGTATGACAAACTTGTTTCCCAATACCATTTTTAATGTTTTCGGTCTTTCCAAATACGTGCTTGTGTTCCTCATCCTTTCCCCGTTGCCAGACTCCTTCCTTTGTACGTTTGCGTAGTTCCTTTAGACTTTGCTCAAACTTTTTGTTTTTCTTCTTCGCCTTCTCCACCTCTCTACGCTGATATTCAGCGTCCAAGGCTTCTGGTGAACCCCATTTCTTCCAGGCAAACTCTTCGACTTGATATCGCAAGAATAGCATCATGTTCGCGTATGTGGACTTGTGGGGATTTGCTTTCAGAAGATGAGGCATTACCTCTTCATCTCTTAATTCCGCTATTAGGGCTTGAATACGAAGATGACTTGAAACAGGGTTTGGGACGCACGATCAGTCAAGAGATAATCCTGTTGAAGATAAACATGAATTCTTCTGGGAATAATCGGAAGCATACCTCCTTGCATTCTGTCTTAGTTAGAAGACCATACTTCTCTGGCTTCTCGTTCTGACATTTCTTGCAAACGAGACATTTAAAAACTTTCAGAATCATAGGGTCCACATCCATAGAGTTGCATTCTCTGCAATGTGGATTGAGGGAAGGATCCAAAAACATGGCTGGTAAACGGTAGTAAAAAACCCATAACTAGGAAGAATCTTTTTAGACGCTCACGTATCTCCAGATTATGCTGTGTACGTTGATTCTCCCTCTTCTTTTCCCTCTCCTTCCTTCGTACGTCTTCATCTGCATCGCCACCGTCATTCACTAAGAATCCACCTTTTGTATTGACCATTTTCGATAGATCGTATTCAAAATATGTTCCTAACCTCGAATCTCGTTTCAACGGCTTGGAAGAGGTTGCGATTGGTCGCGTTGGAGAGCCATGCCCAGCAGGTGTAGCATTTAGAGGTCTTTTATTATTTAAATTCGACGAATAAGAGGAGGAAGCCGCCTGCTCTTTCTCTCGCTGTGCAGCCTTGGCTGAAATTGTTTTATTCGTTCAGTCAAATACGGAAAGGGCATTATGACTGACCTTTTAATCGATTTATTTCAATCTGCTTGACATGCTCCGGGGTGGCCTGGAGTCGTGGGAGATCTAAGGGTCTCTGCGGTGGTGTGGTTGGTGTGTCGTCAGCCATTATTGTCGTGATACAAGGGAGACAAGGAACAATTTAGCAATTTGAATTACGCGTCGTGATCATGGTCACATGTTGAATGATCGCCATTAGAGTCTAGACGCCGACGCCGTTAATAGGTAACTGTAAATTGTAATGCGTATTATCGACAAGGAACTGGATGTGTAGGTTTTCACGTTTCCTCATGTACATCTACGTAGTAGTGGCCTGACAGGGCCGACATCATATACCGAGTAGGAGTGACAATCTTTGGCTAAAGGGGTGGGAGGCCCGGACAAATATATCAAAACAAGGTGGTACTTTTTGGCAGGGCGAGCTTGCGAGCCTCAGGGTCACTGTTTCTGGGGCCTAGAGGCCCCAGGGCTTGGTAGGTTGCTATGAATAGTGTCAGAGAACATGACTGGGGCAAAAAACGACATCTTTTCTGGCCGAATTTGACATGACCTGCTTGTATGCAGTTGCATGATGCATCAAGTCATTCTTGTGCTCGAAATACATCTCTATTTCACTGAATACTGAATACTAGTAGTAGTACTCTATATATACATGACCCAAGTATCGGAAAAATTACATAGCAATAGAGTTCTCAAGACGACGAAGCATTGGCTCTGGCGGTTTCATCATCAACAGACATGTGTTCTGATCGTTCGTCAGCCTGGTCTACCTCCTTGCGGTCTGATCCTTCAGGTCGAGAAACAGAGGAGGTAGCAGATTTGGTGTCTTCAGCGGCCGGGGCAGGGGCTGTCGAGCCATCTTCATTACCCGAGCCTCCCGTCGATGGCGGACTGTCAATATCCATATCTTGGGCCGCAGAAGAAGATAAAATTCGAACAGCAGTTGTATGAGCACTGGGTCCAGCACCATGGGTATTTGCGGGTCCAGAAGTCAGAATCCCTCCTCCTATACCGAATTTGTGGCTTCCACTGTCAACACTGTCTTTGTCGCGGTACCGTGCGTGGTTTCTCCTCCCGCCATCTCCTTCATCATCCGAATCCGAAAATTCGTCGTCTTTTTGTCGCAAATGGTCCAACAAGCGCCTGGGACGACGCTGATCTAGGGGTACCAAGTCCTCATCCTCATTGGGGTCGTCCATCTGGGCGTCAATCGGCATTGTTGGTATATCTGAAACGGGATTCAGCACGACTCAGCAATGGTGAAGACAAGGACGAAAACAAGATCCGGACCTGTCATTTGCACACTCGGAGGCCCTCCGACATGCCTCAAGTTTTCCATGACAATCCGTTTAACACGTTCCAGATATGCAGGGGTGTTGAGATCATCTGTGTTTGATGACTTCACATCTAGCTCGTAATCAGGTCCAAAATACTCGTAGTATTCGTTGACAGGAATGTCTGGAACAAGTCTTTTGTTAAAAGGTAGGACAATTGGAAAGTATGACATACCTGGCCCCAATTCGACTCCAGCTGCAATACCAGTTTCGTATGCCCAGGCTCGGCTTGTGTTACGCATCGTGTAACCACCACCACCAAGAAGCAACAGGGGCTTGTTGAAGGATTTTACAAATTTCACGCAGTTTGCATGCCCTTCTTGGAGTTAGATTCGGATAATATATTGAACGGTGGAAAGTACCTCGCATTGACAAATTCAAACAACCCAGTTTGTCTCCAGATAACGAGTCTGTCCCACATTGTAGAACGATGGCCGACGGGTCATAAGTTTCCATCACTTGCCGAATTACCTGTGGCAATGTAAGATTAAACCCGTCAAAAAGTGAGAGAATACATACTGGCTCGAAAACGGACTGATAGTTTTCATCAGAAATACCATCTCGCAGTGGGAAATTCAGTGAATAATATTTCCCCTTCATGACGCCTACGTCCTAAACAGGAATCAGATTGAGTGAGAAATGCGTAGATTATTCTACTGCTTACCCTTAGTTCCCCAGTCCCAGGGAAGTATTCTCCGTACTTATGGAAACTAACGGTCATTACCCGGTCAGTGGTATAAAACGCTTCTTCGACGCCATCGCCGTGATGTACGTCAATATCGATGTAGAGGACACGGGCGTGGTATCTGAGTTCGGATTTTGAGTAAACGGCCAAAATGATTGAGTCAATTGCTAACCTTAGAAGTTCTAAGATCCCCAGGACAATATCTTCGGAAAATTAGAATATTGAATGAGATAGAATGACGAAGAAAACCCACCATTAACATAGCAAAAGCCGCTAGCTTCACTCTTCTTGGCGTGATGAAGACCTCCAGCCCAATTAATCGCAATGTCGCACTTATCACGGCTTAGACGAGCAGCTCCCTCTAATAGCAAAGAAATGAGGATTTTGACACATACAATGGCTGAAATTTTTACCCATTGATCCTCCAGCAGAGATGGAACTGTATTCGAACAATCCGTCAAAAACTGGACAATCGTCCCCAACATTGTCTAAAATGCAGCCTTCGGTTGAGCCATTAAACACCTATGCAGACATGCGCACATTTATGTTGCTCCTTCACTTGGGAATTCATGTTGTTGGGTGTAATTCTGCTAAGGAATTCAATGTATTCGTCTGAATGAAACTGTGTCATTTCGCGTTTTGTGGCTGGTTTGGCACGCTACACTAAAATTTCAATGACGAGAATGCGAAATGGATTTTCTGTCCCACAAAAATTTCCATTTTCTTATAGAGACCATAATTCATGACGAGGGAATGGCACATCCGAATTCGCGTGGGCTTCATTCTGTTGAAAGGCATTTCTCAACTAGGTATAATAGAGAATGGGAATACATACGGATGCCCTGGACCATAATGAAAGCCACCAATATCTGAGTCGAAGAAATAGCACTGGATTCCGCAAAGTTAGCCTCATCACCATGTCGATCATTGAGGGTGGAAAACAACGTACGACACGCTTTGGCCGCGATTCTCCGTCAATTGGAGTCATTTTCGGTGGTGCTTGAAAATCCGACATTTGTTCACGATGCGAACTTGTGAAGAATGAGGAGATGGGCAACTTGAACTTTGATGAATGGAATACGGAGATAATTTCCACTTATGATCGTATTTCGCACGTGTAGACAACCTCAAGTGATGTCATAATAATTAGAACAGGCTGGTACATAATAACTACTGTTCGTTCGCTGAATGGATGCAGCAGGAGAGTTCACAGCTTTCCCCTTCCAAGAGGCGCATCACGATCTATATATGATTGTGAGAAATAACCTTGATTGAATTGAGGATTTGCTATCACCGTTGTAGACCAATGTTGAAGGAGCAAAGCCAAAGTCATCGGAAAGCTGAATACCCTATAGCGAGTGGTTTATTTTACGCCAGGAAAAGGTAAAAAGTGACGGACAATCTCTCCAGCAATAAAGCGAACCTACGGAAGCCATATGAGAATAGAACAAAGGCGTCACTTGCGGCTTACCATTGACCAGTGATGGACACAGTGCAAACTCGCAAACCATATCTGACGAGAGATTACTTTCCCAGAACAGCTCGCAAGGTTACTTGCTTACCTCTCTCCCGATCGTTGTTTTGAACGTATGCAAGTGGGGTGTTACGGCGTTCAAAGTAACCTCTTGGTCCGGGTTTGCATTTGGAACGACTTGGTCCAACTTGGCCATAGTTTGCATTAGAACATTCTTAGCACAGTGGCGGCTTGATTCCACTGGAGTATCGCGAACCCTTGTATCATACGAAAACACCGTTGAAGTTCGATTGGAGAGACAATTGAGGAGTAAACCATAGTGGTCAAGAGCATGGCGAAGGTGTTTACCTGCGTGTCATTCAAAATGAGATGCATGATGCAAAGAAGGTTAACTGACCAATGGAAGAACCAGGCATATACTTTGAATGCACAGTCAATTGTTCATCAGACGACAAACGATTGTCGAGGAGATCAACAGCCTGCTGGAGTAGGGTTTTGGCAACGAAAAGTTGTTGTTCCATAACTTCATTGCGCGGGGAAGCTGTAAAATCATTACTCGAAGTAGCTTCAGTTTCCTGAGCCCGCACCATTGCAGACGGTGGGAGTAAGCGAGGAAGCAACGCGGTGGATGATCGGGAACGAGTTCCGAGAAACAAACCATGTTTCTTGCAACGTGAGGAACGTGAGGTACTGAGTTTCGGAACTTGGGACAGACATTGGAGAGTACATGTGTGAAAAAAGGTATATTGAATGCAAACAACCTGGATGATTATTTCTCCACCAAATTTCGAACGACCCACAAAACTTGAATCGTCCAAACTCAAGGCGAGAATGACATTCCATCTGCCAAAGCACCGCACAACATCCGTTCTCGAAAGAAAGACATGGGGTGAGAGACAGGAGGACCACCGCAACAATCGTCGCACCGTCGTCGTCGCTCTGGCCTACTATCAAAACTGCGGACCGCGCCAATCATTGTGTCGGAGATTCAAAGTCTATTCATCATCCCACCATAATGCATGTACCTCGTCTTCTCCCACTTTGCATCCCTGACATTATTCCAGGGCTTCCAGAAATGCGTCGCATGCTGGAAATTGGTACACTGGGGACCGTAAGTTGGATTCCATAGTGCCCTTATCGATCAATCTCTTGACTCGATCAAAGAGTCCCTTGACAAAGAGCTTGAGAAATGGCTTGGTAAAGTTGGAAAAACAGATGAACCATATCCAATAAAGGGGTGCAAAGCAATTATAGCCCCGTGCGTCGTAAATCCCTCGTTATAATTCCTGATTCCAAATCGGGGAATAGGCATGCCGGATATGTATATTCAGGACCCGCTGCTGCCTGGGCATACAAAAGCATCGATACCACAGGAATGTCCGTCGTCTGTTTACTTTCCTCTGCTGAATTTGGATTTGACCGCCATTGTTAGCAAACGTGTTTTCATTCTTGGTCCCTCCCACCATTATTTCGTTGACGGCTGTGCACTATCGAGGTGTGCAAAGTATGAGACGCCCATCGGCGAATTACCTTTGGATCTGGATAGTGTGTCTCTCATTAATTATTTTTATATGCCTTCCTCTGATATAAATTCACATCCTTAGCCATTAACGAGTTAAAGGCAACGGGTAACTTTGAATGGATGAGTCAATCCGAAGATGAAGCCGAACATAGCATCGAAATGCATCTGCCATACGTTCGGAAAATCTTTGCAGGGTGTGTCTCGTTTTTTGTTCTGCAAAGCGAGCGGTTACTGAGGTTCCGATCCCGCAGGCAGGACATCTCTGTCGTCCCTATTCTTGTTGGAGCAATCTCAAAGGCCAAAGAACAGCTTCACGGTTCGCTGCTCGCTCCCTATCTTTCACAACCGGACACATTTTTTATCATCTCAAGCGATTTCTGCCATTGGTACACCATCCGTTCTACCCTTGGGATTTTTCACTGAATAATTCTAGGGGACTGAGATTCCAATATACCTTCTACTATCCTGAGCCAGCACCCAGCGACAGTCCAGGAATCAAACTCTCTCGAACAACTGAACCATCTAATTCCTACTCCATTCACCAATCCATCAGCAGACTTGATCACGAAGCTATGGACACCCTCGCTATGCCATCTTCCACCGCCGAGAAGGCTCATTCCGACTTTGCGTCGCATCTCGCAAAGACCAAAAACACTATCTGCGGTAGACATCCCATTGGGGTGCTCCTCGGCGCTTTATCGCAGATTGAAAAAGACATTGGTACTTACCCTACTCTTAAATGGGTACGATACGAGCAAAGTAGTCCTTGTCATTCCGTCCGAGATTCGAGTGTCAGCTATGCCAGTGCCTATGTGAGATTTTAGTTCTATGTCCGGAATGGTGGAATATGTCTATGTATATAAGATCTATTTTAGGTGTGACTTTATTTTAAGCACTCATGCTGACGTAAGCGATTGATCCTAAGTTGCTGGCTGCTCCTCGCTCCTCTCCACCAATATATTGTCTCTGAGTGGAGATGTTTACACCCCTAAGCAGAGCGGGGTCGCTCGCGCGTGTAATTCTGGCAGAATTCAATTCAGAGGTCTTTTTTTCTGACACATTTTGCAGATTGCATCACGGAGTCACTCGTTACAGAAGCGGTTTCTCTCCATTCACGAGTACCAGTCCGTGAAGCTGCTGAACGATGTGCATTCACTTATCCTATGTTGATAATTATTTGAACTTACTCCTTCTTGCTCTAGTATGGGGTCCCTACACCCAAATGCCTTCCTGCGAAAACACCACAGGAAGCTTTTGATGTCGCGAAAAGTTTTGGTAGTGTGATTTCCTAATGTTCTTCGGATCCGTCTAACAATAATAATATGAAGGTCAAGATAAGCTTGTTATAAAAGCTCAGGTGTTAGCTGGTGGTCGAGGAAAGGGGAGGTTTGACAGTGGTTTGCAGGGTGGAGTGCATATGGTTGAGAGGTCCGTTCTTCAAATACTTGCAAAATTCATCACACTTACCCACGAAACCCTCTAGTCCAGAGCAAGCAAGGGATTATGCAGAGAAGATGCTCGGTAACAGCCTTATTACCAAGCAGACTGGAGCCCAAGGTCGGGTTTGCAATGCCGTACGTTTCGCCTTCACATATCTGTCGATGGGCTTAAACTCCTTTGTAGGTCATGCTAGCAGAACGAAGACAGCCTGCACACGAATACTATGTTGCAGTTCTGAATGACCGCGTTAGTCAAGGACCTGTCCTCGTTGTTTCCGCTCAAGGTGGTATGAATATCGAAGAAGTTGCTGCCAAAGATCCCAATGCCATCATCACTACCCCCATTGACTTTGAAAAGGGTCTGTCACTGAAAGAAGCTACCGACATCGCTACGAGGCTCGGTTTCAGTGATGAACGTACTCGGTCACAAGCTGCAAATATATTTATTAACCTTTACCACATCTTCAAGGAGAAGGACGCCACTCAAATCGAGATAAACCCTATGGCACTGACGACCGATGGCCATGTTCTTTGGTAAATTATCTTGATTTTGGATCCTAAGGTGCTCTTTTACTTACCCATCCTAGCATGGATGCCAAGTTCAGCTTTGATGACAATGCAGAGTTCCGCCAGAAGGATGTTTTCGCTTTGCGAGATATTACCCAGGAAGAACCTTCAGAAGTTGAAGCCCAGAAGGCAAACCTAAGCTTCATCAAGCTTGACGGGAGCATTGGATGTTTAGTTAACGGTGCTGGCCTTGCCATGGCCACTATGGATGTCTTGTCGCTTCATGGAGGCAACCCAGCCAATTTCCTGGACGTCGGAGGGTGAGCACTATAACCTTCATATTTCTAGCTTTATCTTGAATACGTTTCTAGTGGTGCGACACCCGAGACCGTTAAGAAAGCATTCGAGATCATTGTCCGTGATCCCAAAGTCAAGAGTATATTTATCAATATCTTTGGCGGTCAGTGTTTAGTGGAACGACGTCGTTCATTGCTGAACGTTTGTGAATAGGTATCATGAGATGCGACTATATCGCTGAAGGGGTGATCAAAGCGGCCAAGGAACTTAAATTGACTGTCCCCCTCATTGTCAGGTTAAAAGGTACAAAGGAGGCCGAAGCAAAAGCGTATGTGTCCCGAAACTATCAGAAAGCAGCCTGCTGAAACTTATCCCCAACCAGGATGATTAGGGAATCTGGATTGAAAATCATTCCTTTTGATAGCCTTGATGATGCTGCAGAGCAAGCTGTCAAGCTGGCTATAGCATAGAATAGACACGTAGACTGGGAGCGGTACCACTAATTTATTGCTTCCCGCACATGGGGTTGTGAATATTGTGATAAATCATATGAACGCAAAATAAAACCAAATTCGAAAAACAACGTAGGTATTAGTAAACTAGGCAACATAGCAATCACCATGGTCTCGTGAAAGGGGATGAAGGTCCAGGATTGAACCCGGTGTGTGTGGAAGGATGAGAATGCGATGACGGAAGGGGATGCTGCATATGTCCATTATCAGTTCGTACACGATCAGGAGGCATAGATAGATATCCATGATTCTGGGGCATCAATACAGGGCTACCACCATAAGGGTGTGGTTGGACAGGTGAAAGGACAGGGCTGATAACGGCCATCCCAACTGGGCGACCCGCACCTTGTGACTGAGGGCCCAGAGGCATAAGATTTGTGCCCGCAGGTTGGTTGAATCCGGTCGAACCGTACGGCACCATCGGGGGATATGATTGCGGAATGGACCTCATCATAGGCGATGACTGTGGCATCCAAGTGTTGTACATAGGTGGGTGGCCATTCGGCATCCTGTTCTGCACAGGGCTAGGGCCCATATGGCCATACATCACTGGTGCTGGCGAGTGTGTCAGCATCGGAGAGGGATAGTGAGCATATACCGGTCGGATGTTGTTTTGTGGTGCGGGGTAGGGATATGTAGCAGTGGGATTAGCAGGCGGGGGACGTGCGACAGGGGCGTTAGTCGTCGGAGGAGAAATCTGCACTTTTTCTCGAGAAGGTTGGTTACTATTAGCAGCGGATGTCGGAACCTGTTGGAAGGCCCTTGTGACTTCGTGGATTGACATTCTAGAAGGCGCAGAGGGCAAAGAAGGCGAAGGTGTTGTACCTTCACTTGACTTTACATCAGGTAGCACAAAAGGTAGTGGAGTCAGATCATCCGCAATTCCCTTCAACGAATTCACGGGTTTGGCGTCGGTCTTGTTGGACGGCTGGGACCATACGGCTTTGAGGTGTTCCGGATCTGGCGCCCGAGATGGGGATTCCTTCATAGGCAAGCTGAGGGAGGATCTTGTCCATGGTGACTGATGATTTGGAGGTGTCGTCAAGCCATCAGACTAACAGAACATGTAAGAGGTAGGCAAAGAACCAAGTATTAAGAACATACCACAGAATCATTTGAAGTTTTCCCATCCACCACAGGTGGCGTTTGTTCCTTACTATTTCCTGATGGTGGTAACAATGATCCGTTGCTTAATGGTTTGGAAGGTTCGTGCTTCAATTCCACTTTTGTCACCAACGGCGAATGTACAACTCTTGAGGTCGTTGTAACACCAGGCTCAGCAACTGTCGGTGTTTGACACCAAGAATCTTCCAGCTCACTACCCACAATAAAATTGACAAGAGGTCGAGGACTGCCCTCCACAAAGTCAATCCGCGAATCACGCATAAAGGCCACAGCAGAACCCTCTGGCATCTTGGGTTGACGTGTGCGGACTGGGGTGTTCTCAGACTTTGGGGTCAAGGTCTCCGAAGGCTTGGGTATCAAAGCAATGACATTCTCTGGGGCTATGCCTTCTGGCGGTGGCGACCGCGTTGTGGTATCAAGACCGGTTTCCTTTACAGATTCCAATTTCAGTAGGGGCGAGGTGGATTGCACGGGCTTCCGCCATGAGGTGACACCATCCGCAATGTTGGGTCGTCCAAAAGCGCCACCTACATTGAGCTTTGCCGAGTTGGGAGGTCTCGATCCACGATACTTCGGAATTACAACCCGGTATTTGTAATTGTGTTTGAATGACGCCGGAAAGCGGAAGAGAACATCATTAAGCAACCAGGTCCGTTTCATATCAAGGATGGGTGGTTCAAAAGTAAGAATATCCAGCCTAGCAGGAGGCGGAGGGCGATTGAAGGCAATCAATTGCCTCTTATGGACGACATCAAGGTGTCGAGAGAGGGTCGGCAATTGTACAGGTATTTCCAGAGGGGGAGTTGATGGTTGCAAGAGAATCGTGACCGGAAACATTTCTTGAGATTCAGGAGAATCGCCATAATCCCGGACGCGAATAGCAGGGGGAACCCAACGTCCTGTAGCTTGTCGCAAAGGGGTGTGCATATTATGATATGCCCTCTTTGATTGAGAGTCCTGCCCAGGCGACGTGACTGGAGTATGCATTCCAACGATAGCTCCTTTTATTCTCGACATAGTGTCATCCAACGCGGACATCGGCGCCTCTTTGAACTGAGGGCGAAGAATTGGCCTTGGCGATGCAAGCACAGGGACATGGACAGTTTGACCATGACTAACCAAGTGACTCAAAGGCTCTTTTGTGGTAGAGTCCTCAGGAACACCTGAAGTCTCGGAGGAGGTTTCCTCCATGAGCATCGATACTGCTTCATTTTTTGCTTCATTTGGCACCTCCACTTTCTTTCGCCATGCGCCAAAATCTGCAGATTTCGCAGCCGATACTGAGGGGTCAGGCTGACCTACAGAGTCTTCGAAGAAATCGCTGGCAGAGGGCCGTGGAGGCTTTGATGAAGCTGTCTTGCCTACGTGAGCCTCCTCGGGATGGGTTTCTGAAGGTTCCGGAACGCCAACAAATCTACCCATTTCTGTAAAGTCCACAACTTCGAGATCGCTAGCTGTATCTGCGATTGATGCAATTTGTTCAACTGCCGATGGCCCTGAGGCAGAAAAAGGGTCAGATGCGGGTAGACGACTTTGGATCTGTTGAGGCGAAGAGGGCGCATTTGGCCGTCTCCATGACTCAACACGAGGGGTAGATAATGGTGTCGTTATCGGCGCTCGTGAAGGGATGCTAGGTCGCCGTAGAGCAGTCGAGATGTTGTCTTGGGGCTTCAATGGGGCTGGGGAGGGTTCCACACTCGTTACCGCTGATTCAAGTACAGCATTGACATCTTCCTCCTGAGCAAGTAAAATAAATTTAAAGAAAAATATGATCAACTGAAATTTACGCACTGAAGGTAAGTTTAATGCCTCCTCATTTTCATTTTGGGTTGGTTTTTCTGTTTTAATTCGCTCTTCGAGCTCCGCAGCTTTCCGACGTGCCCTCTCCTTCTGTGCCTCGCGCTCTTCTTCCTCTAATTGTCGCCGCGCTTTAGCTCTTTCAGCAGCATTATGCATGACATCTTTCCGAATTTCTTCTAAATCCATCGCAGTCCCCGGAAGCGAGGCATAAGGAGTTTTATGTGGAGATAACGAAGCATGCGATAATGCAGGAGATCCAGAAAACGCCGCAGTGAAACTAGGAGACCGAGGAGCGTCCAATGGTGACAATAGTTGAGAATCGCGGGAAGAAAGTCGGCGAGAAATGGTCTCGGGCGACAGATGAGGTGGTAACTGGCGAGTATGTCCTCCTTGCGACGTACTGGCAGGTAAAGAGGGTGGTCCCATAGATGTACGACGAGTTTTATCGTTTAAGGTGCCCTCCGATGAAGGAAAAGGTTGATCTCGCGGCAGACGTGGACTGGATGGTGGGGCGTCCCGTCGGCCCTCTCGATGCGGTCCAACGTATCCATTTGGTGTCGGAGGATATCCCGCACTGCTCGAACTAAACCGACGTGACCGGGGATAATCACCACCTGTGCCCTTTCGCAAAACTTGGACGTTGTGTGAACCCTCTCGTGTGCCACGGAGATTGTCAGAAGCATTTCCTTCATTGAGGCTTGGGCGTTTCTGGCCGAATGGCCCTTGTGCTTGTGCTTGTCGATGAGAGTGGTTATATGGTTCCAGTCGATTTGATCGTTCATTGAATAACACACGAGGGTATTCCCGGGGTGAATGTCCAGAGAGAGGCTTTGGACTAGCTGAACGTCGATTGTTGGATGAAAACTCTTTGGCGGAGGAAGATGGTGATCCCTTCGACTTTGGCCAACTACGATCGAAATCGTCGACGAAACGTTCTTCCTTGGTAACGGGATTGGGTGGGTCCAGTTTGTCATCGCCCTGAGACGGTACCCCCTGTGTATCAGATGAATCAGGTCGTTCCAGCTCGGTCGAGTTAACTTTATATTGCCGGCCATCCCCAAACTCAATCACACCATCTAAGAAGTTGTCATCATCCTCTTCCATCTTGGAAATGGATAAAAATTAGGTCTTCCTAGGAAAGTGACCTGAGAACAACGCACCTCATCCCAATGATGGGCATTTGGGTCCAGATGTACGCCGCGAAATGTGTCCGCTTCTTCAGACCTCAGTTGCTTTGAAGGGGGCTTTGGCGCCAACTTTGCATCATCCAGCTTTGCCTGTTTTCGCGACGTTTCAACTAGAAGATAGTTAGTAAAAGGAAGTCCCATTCTGAGGCATGATACACACCGCTAGCAACTTCAGCGGCTGTTGGGAAGTCACCGGACTGAACGTCGGCTCGTAATGGGACTGCAGTTGGAGGCTTGATATTGCCCCAGACGGGCTTTGAAGACTCTTTCGATGAATTCAGTTGCGTTGCAGTACTCCTTGACTGTTGCAGGCCAGATTTGACGACATGTGGTGACTGTGATATGGTCGCACTGGCTTGTGTTGCAGGATTTGATGGAAGTGGGGATGTGCTATTTGACGAATTTGTAGCAGAGGCAGGAGAAGGAGCAACTGAAGGCGACCTTGACCACCCAGCAGGTGTTGAGGACACAGCGGGTCCTGCAGTTAATTTTGCAGTAACAAGTTTAGGATGCGAAGAGGTTGCCTGAACTGTCGGTCGTGCTGTCATGCAAACAAGACAGCGGTTAGTGGATGATAATGTTAAACTATCTAGATTCACTTACAAGCAGAATTGCCAACTTTCATATTAGACGAAGTCGACGAAGAAATTGTTGACGAACCAGTGACTGTATTTTTCTCCAGGAATTTCTTGTTGATATTCACAGCACTAAACCGCTTTGGTGCAGTTGGTGTGGACAGAGAAGAAGATTGACCATGGCTTGAGCCCAAGGGCACTAGAGAGGGGCGCGCAGGAGGCGCAGTTGACTGGGCGTCTGCTGTCGTATCCTGACGGACGTTGGTTTCCACTGAATCCACGATTGTGCTGTCACCTGCAGACTTTAGGCCAGCACTCTCTGTACACTCCTCTTTCTCCTCTTTGTTTACATCTTTGCCGGTTGCGTCTACTTGCAGCGTGATTTCTGGGTTAGGTTGTGCCATAGACGCGTCGCAACACGCCTGTCGATATTTTGCGGATTCCTTGGATATCCTGATGCGAAAAGAGATGGAAGTGTTAAGATAAAAGGATCTATGGCGGAGGAAGAGAGAGAGGTGAACAGTTCTTACCTGAGAATTTACCGCCCAGACTAACACAGGAACAGAATTCGCAATTTGTCAATCAGGCGTCTCAGCCTTCCATGTTGCAAGATCAACACATGTAAACACTATAGACACCGGAAAAGGAAACTGGTAACTACCATATACTTTCTAACCGTCTTCTATCGTAAAATAAGTACAAAAGGCATGGCAAATGTGTCAAATTGCTGCTGAGAGTTCTTCCACTTTTTTGTCGAGCTGCGCAATTTCAGCCTCCAAGGCAACATTGGCCATCTCAATCTGAAGTACACTTGAGACCAGCTCAGTCCACCTCTTTTCCAAAGCAGTCAGCGTTCTACCAACTCGTTCCTGCACTTGCTTCAGTATGGGATAAACACCAACACTCTTTTTTCTGCGCACCTGTATGTTCTTTCTTTCACGGTTGACCTCCACAGTGAGCTCGTTCAACTCCTCAAGAGATTTTTCGGTTTGTTTGGCTGTGGTCTCCAGCAGATGGTTCTGTATCCTACAAGCATTGGATCCATACGTTTGCAATAGGGCTAGGTTTTGCTGGCTGACGTTCAAGTTAGTAATTGTGTAGAGAGAGCATCAATTAACGTGCACACCGAATTCGCTGGTGTTGTAACTGTGCATTTGCGTTATCAAGGGCAGCCTTCCATTCTGCATCCGTCGCAGAAGGAGATGGAGCAGGTAGGTTGTATCGTAGAGTGTCCATAGGGGGGAATGGTCGATTCGCAGCAACCCTTTCAAGCTCTGATTTAAGGAGAGGACTCTATTGAATCACCTTAAAATTCTTGTATATAAAGATTAGAACATTGGTATGCTCACGAACAGTATATGGTTCCACTATGGGTGGTATGCTGGGATGAAGAGTCTGCGATGCCTTCAGTTCTCGAGCCAGTTCCTTATCAACAAGTGCTTCCAGGTGGTGGTACTTTTGCAAATCATCGTCGAAATACGGCAAAGACTCAAACGGATCCGAGCCTGATATTCCAGCAGCCATTGTCGTAATCAAGACCGAGTTGAAATCACGGTCCGGCGAATTCCGAGGACGTCCGTTTCTTTGGTGTTTACAGTTTCTATCGTTGTCGTTGTCGCCCGCAATGTGGTTACAAAGAGGCCTAATAAGAAGTGCTCTATCGACGCGTAGTGCCCGTCTGGCTGCGTCTCCCTCAGTCAAGTCTCGGATTCATTCCTCAACAATGTTGAAAGGTATGTCGGGTGATTGGTATCTCCTAAAGAATAAATAATAAAATCCAGCCGCTGAAGCACCCTTCCGTGAACCAACATCCCCCAATCCGACAATAACAAAATACGCAGATACAACAGAGCATTTACACACATATGGCTCATACCTCATTCAATGCCTTCCAAAATTCATCCAACAATTCTCTGTCCTTAAAGATGAATTGACCTTGTATATTGCCCCGTCGGCAGTTGTACCCGTACTCACGTTTCTCCGCGACCATGCGCAGTGTCAATTTAAGCAGGTCATGGATATCAGTGGTGTTGACTACCCTGAAAGGGAGAAGAGATTCGAAGTTGTTTACCACCTCCTGAGCATCAGGTATGGTGGTCGGATTCGCGTGAAGACTTATGCCGGTGAAGCGGACGCTGTCCCTAGTGCCGTTGAGGTCTTCCGTGGTGCTGATTGGTAAGGTCACATTCTCATACACGGACGCTGTTGCTTACAATGGATTAGGTACGAGCGTGAAGCTTGGGATTTATACGGTATCTTCTTCGAGAATCACCCCGACCTGTACGTTAGTTGAAGTTCTCGTGGAAGCAACTTCTGATAATGACACTCTAGCCGTCGTATATTGACTGACTATGGTACGTTTTCTACGCATTTGAAGGTATAGCTGCTGAACGGTTGATTAGGTTTCGAGGGCCACCCCCTGCGTAAGGACTTTCCTTTGACAGTATGTGGTTCTTTGCAAAGAAAATGAATAGTATTGACGATACCGCTATCAAGGGTTATACTGAAGTGCGTTACGACGAAGAGCGGAAGCGTGTCGTTTACGAACCCCTCCAACTCACTCAAGCTTTCCGGTACGGCTCTTCTTGACACTGTGGTCATCTCTCCAACTACACTCATTCTACAGGAACTTTGAATCTCTTTCACCTTGGGAGCAAAATGGCGATGGTACAGAGCCACGTAAACCAGATAATCTGAAACCTCTGCCGCCTCCTCCAAAGCCGGAGGAAGTTAAGAAAAGCTGAATAGAATTTTCTGGTACCGGGTTATTGTATCATTCATTCATTACATTCCGATATAGAATACCTACGGCTCGTCAATGATAAAATGGCATTGAAGTGGCATGACTAAAGTTAAAACAAAACGTTAACCCGGACCAACGGTCCATGATTAAGCGTGCTAATTCAAGAAGTTGCCTCTGGCTTATCGTGATGCTCCCCAGGGTCAACACTCGCAGGTGCCTCTTTACCGTGCTCCTTAGTCCCCCATCCCATTCGTGCAACAACATACTCCTGACCAAGAACTTCAGCACCAATTCTGATAGTCTCTGCAACCAAGTCCTCAACCCATTCATACTCGTCCCAAAGAGCTAGCCAGTTACTGGGAATGACCTGCGTGACAGTCATATGTGTGAGCCCGTGCGCAGGGTCGAACATGTACATCAAAAATTGGAGGTGTTGTTGAGGCTCCACGGGATCGGGCCTAAATTGGTTGAGAGTAATGTAGAATGGCTGAATACGAAGGAAGACATGGGAGTAGGTGGTTGCAAGATTCGGATTTCGGGTAGTCTGCGTGGCTTGGCTGTTCCTCTTAATCAATTCATCGATGTTGACCTGAAACTCGGGTCAATAGGCGACCGGGTTTGAATGTAAACCGTGATCTTACCTGAGCAAATTTCAATGCCGTTTCATAACCATCGACCGCATTTAGGTCGCGTGTATCGTTGCTTTCTTTAGGTCTAGATTCGTTTCCTTTGTTAAGAACAAGATCACCACCTTTGACTTGTTCAAGTATCTGTGATGTCCTAAATTAATCCGAGAATAGAACATGATGAAGGATAATGACGAACCCGAGCCAGAGCGCGGTATGTCAAAGATTCAACACCTTCGTATCCCTGCATATCATGACTTAGCCAAACTTGAATCACTTCGTGTTCTGAAATGGGAGGAGCGACCACGTTTAGGATGTCGGTTAGCGTGGACAGACCAACACGTTTGAAGTCTTGGCCTAACACATGGAGTGATGATCAGCAAGGCTGGTAATTGATAAAAGATATGCATACTGAGTTTGTCAAGTTGAGCTGTTTTAGCATACTCTATTACACCCTCACCCCATTTGCGTGCTTGTTCGTTCTTGGGAAGATGTTTGACTTGCTCATCAACGACAGTTTTCGCTTGTTGGATAGCAGCTGAAGCAGTTGACCACACGGACCCCCAACCCCAACCACCACCACTGCCAGCCTCGCCCTGAGACTGAGTTTGGCTGGGTTGTTCAGTACCCTTTTCTTTTCCTTTACCAGTCTCGATACTCAAAGTCCTGCTCAACGACGTCGTTGACGAAGACGCAGATGGCCCACCAAGACGAACACGTTCCGTACTTTTCCTGGAAATCGGAGTTGAAGACCTGGAGATATGAAGGGAAGGCCGTGTCGGTTCCGTCGTTTTCTGAGTTATTTCATCAAGGAAAGCAAGAACATCAGCAGCTTCGCCTTCATTCGTCCCGGTAGCCTGTGTGGTAGAGGCAGTGACCCCAGCCTCTGGCGTAAATGAATCAAGATCGTCTAGTAGCTGGAGAACCTCATTCTGCTTAATCTTCTTGGTAGTCATTACGGTTCTATGACAAAGTGTCAGTGTGAGATTAGGATCTAAATATGGTAATCAGAAGCTATGCCTAAACTTGAACCTGCTTCATAGTGTTGGCTATTTGCATTGACAATGGACATGCAATGCGAGTCAATTTGAAGGTCGCTGGTCGCCTTTCATATGGCAGCTTTGCATTCTGAGCGACCCGGAACAACTGGAACTCATGATCAGCTTTATATGATCCCATACAGTAAGGTCAAACACAATGTCTATCGGCTCATGCTTATCCATTCCAATGCTGGACTGGTGGGTCCTCACTTTTGGATCAGGGAACTCGGATACCTCATAAATCTATTGTGCTCGCATGTTGGAGTTCTCACTGTTGACTTTGTATTGCTCGGTGACCAATAACCAATGGGAAATTCAGGGCTACCGAAAACTGGGTCAGATTGTGGAACCATCACTAGGTCCCTTGGGCTCTGGTACATCGAGTGCACTTTTCTGGAGGTCTTGATTGATAGAATGCTGGGCTTCCGCACCGTGTCATCTTATCTACCCTTATTGCCACCCTGTTCAGGTGCTGGGTTACTGTATTTTTCCAACCTCGCAAAAATAGCCCCCCGTTTTTGTATTATGACTCTCAGCTTCTAGCAACCCCGGGTCTTCAATTGTTCTTGGTGGCTCTCATTGTCTTTTACGGCTTCAATTCCAAACAGGTGAATCTCGCTTTCTGGAAGGAACCCAAGCTCAAGACCCAGTGAATTCACTTCATCAAGTTCTATTGTTGCAAGTCATATCAGCGGGCAATTGGGGTGTTACAGCTCACGCGCTCACGAGTGCAACCCACAGGGTGAAATCATCAAAACGCTGGCATCCCTTTGTGCTTACTAAATTCGGGAATGCCTTCAGCGGCCGAAAAGGAGGTAGACGAATGCATAGATTTAGGGGACAAAATTGACATTATACGGACCCCCCGAACTGGATGGACCCGAGGAAACGGCGGCGAGTGCACATGGAAGACAAAGGATACGGTTGATCAGCGACGGTAATCCCTTGGCAGGATTATATTATCTGCCAATGACAGATTACTTGGTACCCTTGCATTTGTTCCTTTCCTAGCTCGCATGTACAGTTAAACTTATCGCAATAATGTGTATACTTACACCCAACTCGATGCTCGCTGCAGCAAGCGGTCTGTCCTTGCCGTAGTGCCGCCCCATGTGATTGATTTGGCGGGTTGAAACTCCAACCTTGGTCCTTCTGCTTTGCAACCTCCACTGACAAGTCCATGTCAACCCCATCCTTAGCTGTCTTTCACGAAATAATCACGAACCCAATCTATCATGATTTCCTGGCTATCTTGAAAGGCGCACGAAACGGGTTTGTATATGGCGTCAAAGTACGATTTCCCCACGCGCTGGTCATGTCTATCCTTTTTGGTCGTGGAAAGTTCGTGTTTGCTTGACCCTCTCTCTGGTGAATACGCCAGTAATTCAAAATTACTTCGTCAGTTGGAATGCCCGAGCTAGCGTGATCTATCGTGCGACAAAGCAGCATGCATTCAACTTGGCCAAATTCGTATCAATATACAAGGCTCTTCTCTTGGTACAGAAGAAAATGAACAGCGGAAAAGAGCGAAACATTGACACCTTCATTGCTGGATTGATTGGAGGCTACTTTGTTTTTGGAGATCGCAATGCAGTTAATGAACAGGTGCTTTTTCAGTTTTGGATTTCAGGCAATAACCTCTCACGAAATTACCAGATTGTATTATATGTCATCTCTAGAGTATTGGCTTCCTTCCTCCCACGAGCAAACCAGTCAAGCGCGTCTTCCCGTTCTGCTTCCGGTGTGCAGCCGATACCCCCCGACTCGAAATATTTCACCGTCTTCGCTGCACTCTCGTGGGGCGCAGTGATGTACCTCTTCCGTCACCGAGCAGAAACAATCCAACGTGGAATGTTCAACTCCATGACGTACCTTTACCGCGATTCCGAAGTATGGAGCGATTTGAGAACCCTGCTGTGGCATAATACCTAGGTAGCGTTTGCTTCAGTCGTAACTGAGGAGCCTTCAGTGTGGCTTACCATTTCCCTAGAACTAGCCTATTGAAGCGACCTTGATAATCAATAGATATTCGGAATTTGATCCACCCTGCGAGGCATCCTTGTGCATTTGTACTTGTCCATTTCATGTATTAGACTGGGCAAGGACAAAAAATTGGGAAAACTCCTTACAGCCAGCATTTCTACTGCCGCAATGCAAGCTTTATGACAAGTCTTGCAATCAGCAAAGGTGTCCGTCAGCGCATCCATCTCTCCAGCTACGTCGGTCACTAAGTCATTAAAGTCGAGAAGTTTTTTTCTTTTTCTTTTTTTGCAGGCAGTAAACGGCGCACCACATTCGATTCTGCCTATCAACGCTTTGCGTTGACGGTCCCAGCTGGCCTCTGATAACTCCCAATGAAACTGACATTTGCCGTAACCTAACAGCATGACAAAAGTGTCAGCATAACACGGATTGGAAATTTCCCCGAATGGGTTCATTGGAAAGGAAACTGACCATGAGGAAATAATTCCTCCTCAAGCAGAAGATCCCGCAATGCTCTGACACGGAAGTCCTGTAATCGGACCAACTTGTGATATGCGATAACATCCGGGATGACCTTGATTTCGTCCAACCTATAGGAAGCCAGCGGTAAGACATAACGGCTTGCATTACGTGCCTCCCACTCTAGGCCGTGCAAGGACGCGAATCCGTATACTCCCAGTCCATCAGTGGGAGCATGAGCGTTAAGGTGCGCCTTTAGGATCTTGACGATCTCCGAGTCCAAAGCGTACTTATCCGCTGTCACAGATAAGAGGGATTTGAGCAATGGTAACGGGATGATTGTGGATGGATTGAATTGCAGAAATTCTGATTTCTTTTCACGGGGTTGGACAGCTGGCGGCAGGGGGGTATCATGCAACAATCTGAGTAGAGCCGCGAGCTCGCCACTCTTTTCGTGTAATTCCAGCATGGATTCCGAGTTCGATAATCCATTATTTGAATCACAGCAAGTGAACATATCTCCTAAAGAATGTAATTTTTTCGTTGGAAACAAGTATTGAAACACATACGGAAGACTTCACTCCGTTCAAGTGATGACCTATTTACCGCAAAAACCACATCATCTGGAATGGATCGCACCTGAAAGTCAGGGTTTTCGCAATGAAAGGTGGTCCACGACATTTGGGTTACGTTTTCCGCAAGATAAGGACTCGGATGTCTGCTCACTTTGATTTATTTATATAGATTCTCAAGGAGTCAATCTAACAGACCACGTATATATGGACGTGGCTCCATAATTTTGTATCTAACCAGGCCTAATCAGTACACAGTCATTGATATACATCATCACATTTTCAACTAAGGAGGATGCGAAATGGGTCTCCATGGGAGTTGCACTTACATTGGATGCCAGACAAAAATTCGTAGCAAAAGGAAGATGATGCGTAGACGAGTGAATGCGATGAAAGACAAAAGAAGGAATGGAAACGTGGCATAGCAAGACACAGAAGAAAGTGGTATCATGAAAGAGGTAAAAAAAAAATAATTGGGTGATCTAAAAGCCCCAATCCGACAAGTGTTCCCTAGAAAATGATACATTTAGACCAGACCTTCTTTTTTGCTGGCAAAGAGGGAGCAGGTTCTATTGCCTTGCTCTTACGCAGATCGCGGACCAGGCCGACAAAGACATCCTCGACGTTCTGAGCAGTTTTTGCAGACGTCTCCACAAACCGACAACCGAAATTCTTGGCGAGAATTAAACCCTCATCCCTCGTGACTTCCCTCTCGAAGGCTTTGTCACATTTATTGCCGACGAGTATAAAGGGACACTGGGAGGGGGACTTGGGGCGCTTTACGCGGACCATGGCGTTATAGAAGGTTTGTAGCCTTTCAAAAGTGGATCTGGACGCGATGGAATATACGAGGATGAAACCTTGACCTTCGCTGCAAGAAGACAAGTCAATTATCGAACATGGCCAAGTGGGGAACAGTTAATATTCACCGAACCCATTGGTCCCGGAGAGTCGCGTATTCTTCTGGAGAGGGAAATGAGAAATAAATTACGATGTGATCAATGAACCTACCCTGGCCTGCAGTGTCGATAACTTCGACAAAGCACATCCTGTTGTCTACTACCAACTGTCTTCGATATGCATCTTCTATTGTTGGATCATATGTCTGGGTGGGGAGATGAGTTGAGGGGGACAAGGTGAAAATGAAGGAAGCTTACCTCTAAGCAAGCGAGAGAGGAAACATTTGTCAAGTCAGAAACGGGCTTGTTGTCTGGAACACGTGTACTAACCAACAAAGCAGTTAAGGGTGAACTACAGAGGATGACAGGTGAGGGAAAGAGTGTGCAAAAAGGACGGTTAAGCGCACCTGTACTGCCAGAGCAGTCTTTCCGACACCACCGTCGCCGAGAACAGCAATCTTCCAGCCATCCATACCTCTGTGTGGGCTGAGCGGGGGCTGAGTGGAGAAGCGGGAGGAGCGTAAAGGAAAGAGAAAGAAAAAGGGGTCGCAGCAGAAGAGCAGAAGAATAAGAAGTCGTATAAGATCGTGGGTGGTCGTAAAAGAGATGGCAGTTGGGGAGAGAAGATGAGAGTAGCTGAAGGCCGACGAAGAAAGACTTGGATTGAACAAAAGGAGTCGGCTATTTCTAGTTCTCCTGTTTATTGGACAAATATTTGGGATTTCATCCTGTCTTTCCCACGCTCACTCGGATTGTCCCACAATCTTCCAGTGGGTGTCCGGTCGGGAACATGGCGCACGCGTGGTCCATTGGGAATTTCAAGTTCGGGTCCCAGTCAGTATTCGGTCCGTCCCTGAGTTCACATCTTAGTGACCGTTTCCAGATTGGTTCCGCATCTAGGCGAACGTACGTCTCCTCCGATAGGGGCGAGGGTGAAGTTTCACATTGAAATATTGGCGGAAATCAAATCAGTTAAAGATGATCGATCTGAAAAACAAAATTCATTATATTCGACTTGGATTCCCGAGTCTATCTGACAAGACTCCCACTAGGATCGCCATGTCATGAGATGATTGATATGGATGATGGAGTTGAGCTGGAAAAAAATCGTGATGGATGAGACTACCAAAATCTCGGTTGTGCGGATCGAGATGGAATTTCATGATGAGGATATCGATGAGATTATGGGCCCTGAATACAAATTCCTTATCCATCGAACAATGAATACAGTGTACATTTAGCGTGCACCTTTGTCTTATCCCGACCAACTTGAATGTAATACTTATCTTGATCATGTTGATCCATGATGGTTTAGACTTTTGACTAGCAAAATCAGAAAGGCCTGACATCTACTCACAGAGAGTCCGACTCACCAAGCCACATGTATGCTATGGTGCGAGGTAAAGTACCGGTATGTTCCTCAACGCTGATCAGTGCAATTATTCTTAATCTTTCAAATGTAATACTTCGGCCAAATTTCTGTCGGCATCCGGCTATGCCGGCGTTTCGCCCAATTATGTGGCCATGGTATGTAACATTCATATCTCACAACTACATACACAGCGTTAGAAATAGACCACCACAGAAGGCTCAGCTGGCGGGTCTATGGCACAGCGTCGTGAATTTCACGATATGTTTGGGTTGGAGTTTTCAAATGAGAACTCACTTCCAAATCCTCATGCATTGCGCACGCTCGTCCCCCGACGCTTTCCCCCGAGATAACTGGACCATGTGTTTACGGGCACATCCATTATCACACCAACGAGCACAACTTTCAACACAACTATCTCGGAATTGAGACTTTGGAAAGCGCCGATTTTTCGATCTCTGGTCTCCTAGGGCATCACAATGACGATCAGGATGGGGTATAAGGCTTGACTCGGAGTGCGTGAGTGATTAATGCACTTGCTTGATCACTTAACAATCTTTTTCATACCAGATGTCCAACTGCTATCATTGTATATCTTGCTATACAATGAAGATCCGAGAGCTCAAGCGCTCAGACTTGGCTCAGACTCAAGAGTCAGAACGCGTCAACGCGGTCACATGATCTGTGCGTAATCTTTTTACCTTACTGTAACAAAAAAAAGTGATTCCTAGCATCCCATCTTCGTCCAACGAATCCGAATTTATGGCCGACATCTAAAAGTCGGAAGCGCCGAGGTTCACACGTACAACCCGTGTCAGCATTTTTTACTTCCAGACTTGATCGGTTGCTGCAGAGGAAGATCTCATGTAGCCGAGGCTCTAAATTGACGCCCCTACCAGTTCTTACTGCCGGGACATCGAGGATGTGTAAAGTTCATTACCCAGTGGAACGGGGCTGTCCTTTCCGTACTTACATGAAGTCGAGACTCGCAAACCCGAACTTGACACCGAACAAGACTCAGACTGGGCACGACTGGTAATATGATTTAGACCTTGCAATTTTTTCTTGTCGACGAGGCTTCTATTCGTGCCAGCAAACTGCTGCTACTTCTTTTCTGCTCATATTCTGGTGAAAGGAAATCACTTGCGGTGAGGCGCGGCTCATACCTCGAGATCGTCTGCAGATTCTTGTCAGGCATGTCTAGCGGGTTACATGCATCTGTCAGCTCGAGATGCAGTCCGATCACTTCCACAAACTCGTGTCGAACTGTCTGCAAGCACAATACTTTCGTTTCTATGGACAGATTTCCATCATATTTGTCAGGCGGCAATTTTTCCCTCCGAAAGATCCGTGTCCGGAGTTAGATGTGTCTCTTTACCAAGGTCCTTTTTCATTGAATCATTTCATGATTTTATCTTCCTGTGTGTGAAGTCCAACAAACGGCATCAAACCATCAGAAAACATTGTTGTATTAAGAGGTTTTTCCCAAGTACATAAAACTTTGAACGATGAATGAATTTCAATTTGAGTATATTGCAGGAGTAAATGTTACCCTCAAAAGCAGCTGGGGTCTAATTGATTTCTCGAAAACCATCTATGGGACCATCATTCTGATAGTTTCTTCCGAGTCCCAGTCCCGTGCTCACCAGTCCAGATTTTGGGGTTCTGTCGACTTCTGATCGTCAAATCTGTTGCTTACCAGTGTTCAAAGTAAGTACAAAGTAAGTATTTGAATCGAGCAAATCAAACCACGACTACCCACCCACACCGAACGCCGTCCGATATTCATTCATGAGCGGTTCAATCAGTTCATTGCGTCACTTTGGCTCCAGCACAGACATCTAGGCTTCATAACACGCCAAGCGAGGTATGCGCAAAGTATGCGCGAAACACAGACAGGACAATCTACTACTACTACTTAGGTACATCGATATCGCTTTACAGAATGGCAACGGATAACCAAGAAAAGAAAAGTAATAATGTACGCACAAGAAAGAGGTCGTGTAACTAGGAACAACTGCGAATAGTGCACGTATCACAGTGAAGGGGTTGTTTGACGTCATAAACGAGGGAAAGAACGTGTGGGGCAGAAAGTAAAGGGATGAGCCAGGGATTTTGTTTATGTTCTCCTGCTGAATTCGTCCTGGGTCAGGTGGACGACGAATGTTCCTTCAAAGTTCTTTGGAGGCTGGATGAACTTTTGTGGTTGGACGATTTTGGAAATAGTTGGAAATGGACGCAAGGGACGCGAGGTGGGGAACGCAGACTTCTGCCTGGATGTTACTTTTGGGGGTTGTGAAACGCCATGGGAAGAGTGTGATAGCGGAGATGACACGACAGGGCGGGACATGGCGAATGTGACGGTCGCTAAAATGAGAGGTGAGGAGGCGGGCAGAGGAAGGAACGAAAATTGACGAACTCATTGGGGTGCAAGAGGAACTGGAATCGGCCGACTGGATTGAAGGAATGTGCAGATGTATTTATACGTCGAGAACGAGCATTTCGTTGGGGTCGATGCCTTGGGGTTTTGGGGGTCACTTGTCACTGTCACGACAACGTTGAACCCCAGTTGAACCCCAGACTTTCGTCCCCCGGGTTGCACTCTTCACGATGTCTTTCGTCGATATTGCATCGCTGTTGAGAAACCCATTCCGGACGCCTCGAAGGCTGCCATCTCAGCGATGCGGTTAGCATCAGAACTGTGCTCATCGATGGGACAATCCTTTTCTACGGACAGCTCTGTGACGCAGCACTCTTGCATTTTCTTTGTCATCCCGCGTGTGGTCGCGTTCGACAAATGTATGCATGGTGTCTTGGACTCATTCGAAAAATCTGTGGCCTTGAAGGCAAAGGCCGAACTGCACAGCGGTGTAGTCGACAGCTTGTTGGTATTGGACGTCCGCGTGAGACGAAAGGAGAGCCCAGTGCGGGTGAGGATCCTTACATGCAGATAGTTCGGAGCTACGATCTTTCGGTTAAAAT
>Ga0307517_10001824_pt1 | contig 34958 bp, 38 predicted proteins | sample 23_EM_MG_FD_194515 | JGI IMG/M metagenome (GOLD analysis project Ga0307517, IMG submission 194515) | Populus trichocarpa ectomycorrhiza microbial communities from riparian zone in the Pacific Northwest, United States - 23_EM | ecosystem: Host-associated > Plants > Roots > Unclassified | place... | reverse complement strand
TTTCCCTTAGACGTTAAATGCTGACATTAGTGGAGATCACAAATTTGCATCATATTCCCTTTATCCCATACACTATATATCGCCATGAACGCTGCGACATGGCACACTGTAATTGGGTATTCGAAGTTGACTTTTCTACTTTTTTTTCCATTTCTCAATTGCAGATTACAATGAAGTTGCGACTTTTTTTAAAAAAAACGGCGGATATATACACAAAACTTGAAATTCTCACTCCTACATCACCTAGATCTGGTCATCCCTCAAAGCTCGCCGACACAATTAACATTGACGACAACGATGATTCTCAAATTCATCCGGTGACGCCAAAAAAAAGTGGACATTCGCCAATTGAGAGTGAAGCTGAAGCCTCAATATTAATAATTGAGGTGGGCAGAAAGCGCATAGGCAAATCTGACTTTCACTGGTAGAGGTCAGATTCTCAATTGTGAAAGAGAAGCCCTTGATCAAGTTGATGATGGACTGAGTGGTTATTACTGGTAATCTATTCAGTCAGTCACCGTAGTCGCATAGGCATCATACTTATGTCCACATTAGTATCTCTAGTTAGTCCAAGTAACAGGTTGATACTCTGTAGCGAAAGGAAAATCATGCAATGATCGCTCTCCCGAGGATAACGAAGGAAGCAATCAATGGAAGTAGCACCAACCCATTCGAATGAATGGTAACAGACGAACTGGGCAATCCCAGCCGAATACTCGGCACCGAAATCGTCTTTATGGTGGTGGACAGCCGTCCAGACTCAGTTACGGTTAAAGTTATCACAGATGGTGGAGGAGATATTGTCGGCAGCGCCGAAACGTTGTCCAAGGAAGTTTTCTCGCCAAAGATGGGACTGTAAGTGGTGTTTGACAGTCCGGAGGGGACAATCCCACCTCGTACAGCTGTAACGGAAGTATTGAAGGTATAAGGAGGAACGCTGAAGCTAGGTGTCGGCAATAAGTAGTTTGGTAATGTTGTGGGGATCGTAGCAGAATAAGCAGAAAGGTAGGAATCAATATCGGCGGGCGATTGAGTTCGGTCAGTGACGTTGGTGTAGTTGCGGAGTGGGTATAGGCCAATGACTGGTGGCTCTTTCCCGTCGATCCCAAAACTACACGTGTGAAAGTTAGACGTGTAGAGACAATATAGCAGGAAGTTGTACCTGAATACTGAATAAACAGTGCGCAAAAATGCTGCACCGAATTGCCAGTCCAATCCATCTGAATTTGGAGGAAGGGCCATTGGCCAAGATAGGCAGAGGTTTGGGTTGCCAGATGCGGGACCTCTTAGGTAATCCGTGGGGAGCATATGGAATGTCGTCGTACTAAAGAGTTAGGGTCAAAATACATTCCACGAAATCCTAATTCATCACTGACCCAAAAGTAAAAGACAATGAAACTGTTGTCTCGCACGGTATAGCCCATTGTCCTGCACCCACAAGTCTCGCACCCTTTATTGCCGCAAATAGACGGGAAACCTTTGAAACAATTGGGCATAAATTCTCGAACATGACCAGAATGATACATACGTCCTGGTAGGATCCATAGATACCAGGTGAGCCACTGAGCGACGCATGATTATCAGAGAACCAAAGGGAAGAAAACGTGGGATTACATGTCAAAGAGGGCGAGGGTATCCGTTCGCGAGAAATTCATATACGTTGGAATTGGTGTGAATGATGTGCCGTTGACCTGAAGACGTCTCAGCATCAATTAAGAACTGGGCAATTAAGAATGTACGAAGAAGCCATTGATAGGAATGGCCCATTGAAGATAACTAGACTCATTGTCTTCTGTCCCAAACGGGGGAAATTGAGCGACTTGGTTCCAGCTGATCAGGGCGGGATCTTTCACAATGGATGCGTCTATGGCACCCAATGACAAAGTCCCAGTGGAATTCATTGTTAGGCTAAAGGCAAACAACGGATACTCCAACCAGGCGCCAGCAGCCAAATTTGCGAAGAAAGGCTTGCCTATGTATTTATTAGATTAATCATATAATGGATGCAGAAAATCATGCATACTGGTGTTTTTCCTCGGGAAGGATGATAGACGAGGAAAGCCGAGTCCTAGGATTCCGCTTATCATGTCCGTGAAGGAGACGTTCGAACTGCTAACCAAGCCTGGTAAGAAGTTGATTAGAACGTATGGACAACTTTGTTAGTGCGAAACTTGCCAATTGTTTGGTTGGAATGGGAAAAATTAGCAATTCGAACAGTCTCTCCAGCAACAAAACCAACTGCCGCTAAGAACAAGCTGCATTGAGAGGACTGAGGCGAATATTTGGTTCACTTACACGTGTCATCAACGTAACGCACTCTGAAATAAGTAGTGTTGTCGCCCATCGACACGAATGTCGGACTATTGTATGCGAGGGGATACGGCGGGACTCTCTTGCATGAGTCCGTTGTGCAGGCGGAGGAAATTAACCATAAATCTGCCGAGCCCGTATCAAGAGCAACTCGAAAATAAATGCCGCCAACTTGAATAACAGTGTAATATGACCTGAACTTTCCGTAACCAATTCTATCCCAGCTGATGAAAATAAGAACGCACTGCCTGTCTGTTGACAATCCAACCGAGTCAAGGCCTGCTCCAAAAGTCGTGTTATCTGCAGGTGAACGCTTCGAGTTCTCTAGGACATGAATGGGAAGACTAATTGGATCCAGGAGAGCTCTCGGGGAAACAATGGTTCCAGGACTAGAAGTTGCAGAAACGTAACTGACCAGTTGCAGAAGCGCAGCTGCTACACCAAGGGTGCAACGAACTAAACAGCCAAATTGCCACTGCATCTGAACTGGGTGCATGCCACGTTCTTGCTAGTGCGCCACCGACATTCGACTTGAGGGTGGACGTAAGGTACTTGTACAGCTTCTTGAGGACAACCCGGTCTTCCACCGCTGATCTGATACAGCTACTTACGTCAACCAAACTAAAGTGTCCAGTCGGCTTAGAAACGGAAGTGGATGTTAAGGAAGAGGGTGAAAAGGGTGTTAAGGAAGAGGGTTGTGCTCAGTGCTGTAAGAGACCTGCTTTTCGGTTGACGAAAGAGGAGCGGAACACTGCCACCATCATTTATACATCAAAGGGAATCCTTTGGGATGACGGTAAGCTGGAATGTGTGGTAGTTATGTACACGATGTCTTCAAGTAACAAAAAGCTTGATATGATACCTACAGAGCCCACGAGGCTGGTTATTTCAAAAGTTACTAAAATAGGCATACACATGGTGCCTATAAAATACACCAACAACTGAAGAAAGAAATCAGCTAATAGTATTAAGAATGAAACAAATGATCCACGAATAAAATCACAAAAGGTGGCGCAATAGAATACAGCGACAAACTATCGCTTGGCAAACACTTTCCTAAGAAGACCAAGAACTTTTGGTACATTTAGCTGAACGTATTCCAAGTCCAGCAGGTGTTTGTTATCTTTTTGCTGTTGTAAGAGATAAGTCAGAACACCATCTCTGCACGGAAACATATATACGAACCTTCTCAAGCAAGTCATCGATTTTGAGATCCATCTCGAGAATCGCCTTCTCTCGACCTTTATAATGTAGTGCAATGATGAAGGTACCAGGGGTTGGCGATGTGATATTAAAGTAAATATTGGGACGGCTGTGAAAATGATGGGTAAGAATCGATTTCAAGGAGACGAGACCAAACTTGCCGATTATCAGGGACATTACTTTCAACAATGATACCTTCTTTTTCCAGCTGTGCATGAGTGAATCTATATGGACCCTGCGCAACCGCTTTCGCCGGTTTTTTCTCCTTCCCGCCAACAGAAACGACACCTACCCCGGTGGTAGATCCTTTTTCTTTGGAAGAAGTAAGGCGCACATTCTGCAGATAGGCTTTATATTGCTCCAATTGCGTTCGCAGGTAATTGTTGTGATCGCAAATCGTCTTGTATACAGCCTCCAGCGATTTTGTCTCCAACAAGACCTTTTCCCTTAAACTCCCAAGATGAAGGAGTTCAGCAGTGACTTCCTCTTGCATTAGCTTGTATCCATCGCTAGCTTCGACGATCTTGATCTCTTCCAATTCGCGAAGCATCTCCTTAACTTTAATACCTTTCCGGACTAGTACGGCATCTTTAGTCGTTGCAGCCCGTTCAGCAATTGCTGCAAGGTTATATGGCCTTTTGTCGGCAGCCCCAGGAAGAGAACGGACAAGTTGCACAAAGATAGATTTCGTCTCCATGTAGAGCATGTCGCTTGATGATACCGAATCCATCAGTGCACTTTGGATATCGTGTACAGCTGTTTCCCAACGACTGTAAAGCGGGAGCTCCATCGTCCTGTTTTCTTTACGAGGAACTTGAGGGGGTGCAAGTCCCAACTCGTCTGTAAGGATGCGTAAGTGTTGCTTATCATTTGGAGACTGGGTAAGAAAGAGTGTCAGAGTACTTCAGGACGAAGGAAAGGGGTACAGACAAGGGTTTCAACATGCTGAAGGATCAGCGAATGCGTATTGTACAATTCATTTAATGTGATGTTGATCATGAGGTCCTTTTTCGAGAGAGCCATATATTGATCCATCTGAACAAAGGTTGAGCATAAAGTTTGAGGTCAACGACTATGCTAACCTCCAGGGTGTCGTAAAAATCCCCAACTTCGCAAAGGTTGTTGAGGAATTGATTGATTCGAGCCTTGTTATTCTCGACGAAGGGATTAAGGGTGATCATGTATGCCTCCTTTGCATACGACGGTTTGTTCGCGAGGTTTTGTAACATCTTAGCGATCTGAGAAATAATGGCGTGAGTACAACCAGTGCATGGTCATGCCGATCAGAGCATTACCAAGGTAAGGGTCCGGCGAGGATGTTTTGCTGGAACACCATCAACAAGCATATATGCTTGCGGAGTGACGATAGCAGGGTTTATGAAGCGAAGGAAAAAGAACCCTCCGATGAGTGAGCAAATGGCAAAGTCAGTGGCCTCGGGGTATTTGCGCTGGTCAAAAAAATTAAATAGAGTTCGCCCCACAAGTAAGATATTACCTACCCTGGTAAGACTGCGAATCTGTTTACAAATCCACCGGATACCATAAGGCACACTCTCCATGCTTTCGATGATTGTTAACAAAAAGCTATTAGCGATCTCCATGAGCATCGTTAGACGAGGTGCGATGAGGGCCTGGACATCGAGGTTCTCGGCGGCAACTTCAGGTGACACTCCTCTGGGTAGATTCGGTGGGAGGGAACCAGTCTCCTCTTCGAGCTGGTTAACCATTTGTTCGTAGACCTGTCACACCCGCGATGAGTATAAAATATTAATGAACAAGAGGGTCAGATACCTTGACGGGATTGATCTCCAAATTAAGATCCTTGTGTTCAATGAGGCTGTTGATCCTCTCTGCTAGGACACTTTTGAGATAGCTTTGTCCTGGCCCACGTCGCGTGTAAGTCGTCATCATGCGGGATACAGGGGTATTGGCGCGAAGCAACGACCCAAACTCGGTTGCTGTTTCGAATTGGGCAGAGAGCACGCTCTGGAACATGGTGAGAAGAAGATGTTCTTCTCTGCTTTCGTATTGGTTGCCATAGAGGGTGAACATGACGGTTTGGAGAAGTGTATCTATTTCGGAGAGCGAGACCAAGCGACATAAAGCCGCGATGTGCCGAGGTTCGGATTGAAGCAAAAAGAATAGATTGGAATATTGTTGAAGCTTGCGGTCGTCAGGATAATGGCCCTCTGTGGGATCCACTTCCTCAAGGGTCCGCTCGACTTCCCGTTGCTGGAGGACTGTGTCAGCGCTATTCACAAAAGAACATAAAAAAACAAACCTCATCTAAAGCCATCCTGTTCTGAATGAGAAGTGCGATACGAGAGTCAAGATACCGCACATCTCGTTCCAGGACGAAATTCTTCTTAGATTGAGCAGAAATCTTCCCCTTGAGATCCCGTAGTCGTTTTTGAGCTATATTAACAATTAAATCTGAGTGTTCCGGCGTTTGACTGAGAAGTACCTCGCGCCAAATCATCTTCTACTTCAACATCCTGCTCAGCAGCCATACTGAAGAGAGCGGTAACACTATATCGGTTAGTGTTCCGATTGGTGAGGCGACGGGATGAAGACACCCCCGGAGAAGAGGGTTGGTCCACATAAGACATTATACAAGGCTTCTGGAGTGAAAAGCAGTTAAAGGAAGTCGTGAGATAACTTAAAACAAGTCTGGTCGTTTAGGCGTGAGGATGTTGAATGGAAGAGATCTGCGGGCGGAATGTGGGTATACCGTATAGGTTGGCAAGAATATAGGAAGACGACAGAGAGCAACGAACAGACTGAGCGATGGACTCAACTTGATCAACAGCAACGGTAACAGCCTGCACAGCCACTATTCATGCTTATTATGTATACCCGGCCAACAACGGAAAATCATATTTCTGCAACTTGAAAAGCTTTTTTACAACTTTACCCAAAAGTTACGTATAACTAAGTCCTTTAAACTTGGTCGTCGGTCGGAGCGCGAGGCTGTCCCCAAGTTGATATAACATAAACCTCGCCTTTCAGAAAAACCTTTTCAAAAGGTTGTTGGGGTCCAGCCAATTTATGAACCACTGAGGGAGACTGGGGCCCAAGAATGCCAGTGAGTAATACCCTTACGTTAAAGTTCCATGTCCAAATTCGGGTTCTGCGTCGTGGAAATCGTGATCTACATGCTTCTTCTGAAAAGCCTGCGGCTTGAAACTTGCGAGATCTTTAGATCTTGATATCCACAAGTTCGGGGTTTGCCGTATACTAATATTCTCATTTCACAGCAGATAGGATAGAAAGGCCCCCGTGTCGCCATCTGCTACGAATACTGGTGGTACTATTTCATAAGGTCATTTAACAAATTCAAATTTGCCGCCACCCCCTTTCCAAGTGATAAATTGTTTGAAACTTGAAACCAATGATGGGCCAAATTATCTTGAAGCTTGAAGCGAGGCATCGAGAGATTCTATCTGTAAAACAACCTGAATAAAGATAGGAGGAGCTCCTTAGAAGTTAGGATATCTTTACTTTTGTGATCGTTTCCAGATTGCAGTGAAACTGCGGAAGCGTAAAATGATGTGAAGGTGGAACGGCTGTTTCCGAATTTCCTGATTTGCGTATAAATTGACAAATTCAAATTCAAATATATAATGTGCCATGCTTTGAAGGTACCAGGGAGAAAATGACTATCGCTGTTCAAGCCGGGTGAGAGCCCGCATCGATACTCTATACCCACTAATCCGTTATCGCAATTTATGTAAAAGATAATTTTTGTCAAGCCTAACATACATACCTTCCCCATCCACTTGATTACCGCCATAGTACCCCTCCCAACTATCCAAACCGGTCGGCCATGAATTCCACAGGATTGAAAATTGTTCGGTCAATGCATATCGAATGCCCGTCGGACAGCGTAGCGTTAAATTGCGCCTGTCACCGAGGTTATCTTGATTACACCATTTAAATTGTTGCTGGAGTTACGGAAATGGAAGTTAGAGATATGGGATCATTCAAACTAGTGGAGAAGATGTGGCAAAAAAATAACAAGTTAGTAGGTAATGTCTGGCGAGCGCAATGACCATGACCGTGACCTTGCTGAATCAAGGAGGGTATGATTATCACTCACAGCAGAGTGTGTACCAGGATAGCTTTCCTCGTTTATATAAATCATGATAGTGCTCTGGATGTGAGGCTGCGGAGATAGGGGATTAGTATTGTTATTCGTTCAAGCCATGGCCCATGTGCATGGTTCTCAACCTCCAGGCGGCGAACTCAACGTCAACTTGTTGAAGGCGGCGAACAAAACGTCAAAGTGTCAAAACGGTGACTCGCCCAACAATAGATTATCACTGCAACAATTGATTAAGGGGTAAATGTAGAACCCAAACTGCAATTATCAGATTGTGTAGGATGCGTTCTAAATTCTGCCCGGTTCAAGATACTTTCAAGATCCGTGGTTCACTTCGTCCATATATTTCGTGTATGGGGTCTCATAGTAAATATTATCAAGGGGGACAAAACCGGCGGAGGGAAAGGACACAGATGTCAGATATATTCAGACAACCTCTCTTTTTTTTCCCAGAGGGTCCTGAATTGCCTGCGTTTACTCAGTTAATTCGATTCCTATCAGGAAAGAACCGTGAACCGGCGAAGTCCGAATAAAGGAGGCTGGGAGTGCCAAGCTCAATTGAAGCCTGCATGGGCTCCCAACTGCATGCCCATTGGACTACATGTGCATTGAACGGGAACCTTAAATCAAGTGAATTATCGCCCTTCTGTTTCCTTTATTTTGCTTCGAGTCCTGTTGCCGACGAAGGAGTTGTAGATATGTGTGTTGCTCTTATTTGGAACGGTGAAGGGGTCGTTTGCTGTGCAAGTGCCGTACCTGAACGCAATGGGAAGTAATTTGCGACAGCCTTCCCTCGTGTACAGGGAATTATGTGTTCACCTTGGTGTTCACCTCCGTCAAACTTCCAACAAACTTCAGATCGGTTTTTTTCACGGCAAGGTCCGAACGTAAACTGCTATTGAGATCTATCCAAGAAAGTACAGTTGCCACCGTAACCCCGCGCCACCAACTCTGAGGGCATTAAATTTATTACAATCTGAATTTGGATCGCAAATCTTGCAACTTTGGTGACAATTCGGTCCGAGACTCCCGAGTCCGCAACTTCCGTAAACGGTTACATTGTCCAACTCCGGTCAACAGCAATTATCAGCAAATAAGTTCCATACTTTGATCATCACAGATTGCAATCTCAAGCTTGTTCCTCCTTACTGCCCTTCAAATGTCAGAACATTTTGCTTTGAACGGGGCGTTCACAGGATGCATTACGACTCACCGCAGTCATGTGTGCAAGTTGGACACGCCCAATCTCGAGATATATGGGGCAAGTATTCGACCAGTCACGGTAGGTTTGATAACCCCCTCTCCAAAGAGATTTAGCACTTGTGCAAGAAACAAAAGTCCCGCAAGGACATAAACAAAATTTATATAACAATTAATGAGTGAAATAGCCGTAACAGATAATGACGCACCGAAACAACGCCATGGTTTTGCAAGCAGAAACAGACCAAGTGTCCACATTTAACTAAGAATCCCCACTTCAATTTAAGCCTGATACTGGTTTGCAAACCTCACTTGTTCCTCTTTATTTCTCTCGACAGGCGAAGTACAACGAGACGGCGTCAACACCGTGGGTCCCTGTACACCATTCCTCAGACCCCGCTCGGTCCTTTTTTGGACATCTAACAGACGTGAGTTGGCGACGAGTGGTCAGAATCGGGGAGTACACCTTGCAGGACATTAATTCAAGGTTATTGAAAATTTTCTTGATTACTTATAATGCCTCTGAATCTCAGTATTCGCAGGCTGTGTTCGGAGTGGGCGCTTAAACCAGAATGTATTCATGAAGCAGGGGCCTCAGGGTTGAGAAATGGTTTTAAAACGGAAGAAACGTAAGGAGGGCAGTGAATGATTAGAGGCGTGGAAGCAGCTAAACAATAGGAGAGGAAAATGCACAGAAGAACCGAGCGGCTGGAGCAGTTAGCGCCCAGTTTGCAAACAAACATTCGAATACTCCGGGTTCAAGTAAATTTGATGATGATTTACCCTCGATCGGCCCGGGTTATACGCTGCCAAGTTCTAACTGGGGATAGAACATGCATTCCAATCCATTTTTTTTGTCGCCATTGGCCGATAAGACAGATGTCACGGACAACGACCTTTAACCATGACCGGAAATTTTGCCAGCGACAACTCATGTCATGAAAAATAAATGCCCCGTGTTCCCTTCATACAACGGAGGCATGTTGAATCATTGTTGATAACCTATCCAAGTGTATCTGAGATCACTCCGAGACACACCAAAGCCTAACCTTGTCGTAGGCGATGAAAGTATGGTCTTAAAAAAGTAATGTTTATTCGGGGTGCCCAGCTCATGGCGAATCGCGATCTGAGGAAGGCGGGCTTGAAGTGAGGTCGGCTGCCCAATTTCCTTTTCGGGACCAGTGCCGCGCACAATTGATGGAGAAGTCATACAGCAGTGAAAGTGATTTGATAGTGACAAACACTGAAGGAGAACAAGGGAAAAGTCAAAGGTGTCAACGGCTAGCCCCTTTTCACAATTCTAGGCGATGGTCCTCCAATTTGCATAATACAGATTCGACAAGTTTCTATTTACTTTACTTCCTTCATTGAACGCATCTCATAATCTTCTCGAACGATAGCAGAAAACGTTTACATGTCAGCAAGCTGAGTCTGAGAGTTTGTCATGTTGTTCTGGTCAAGGACCATCGATACACTTTGTCCACTAATCTGGTACTGTATTTCAGAAAGAATTCTTTCAGTAAGGCCAACGCACTTACCTTCGCAAGGAATCGAATCATTCCCATGCCCGTGGCCATGATCCAACCTGGGCCCGACGCGGACACCCGGACGTTACGATTCTGTAGAGCAAGCACGAACTAAGTATTGGTGAATTAAGCGCAGCAAAAGTCTGACCTTGACAATATCCATTACCTTAAGGCAATGTCAGACTTTGTCAGTGACAATTAACCCAGGAAGTAGGTTGATAACCACTCACAGCAGAACTTAAATCTTGGTTGTTGTCTTCTCCAGTACGAATAACGTGCTGGACGCGGGGTGAACCGATCAAGGGCGACGCGCGGTTGCGTATGCTTGGATTCTGATACGGGTGAATATATCCATCGTTGACAAGGGGAGAAGAGGGCCGAGGGTCGTTTATCTTGCTCGCCATTATTCTTGAGTCTTGATGGCAAGTTTCGTGGCTCATGATCCAAGGTCCGCTTCCTTCTTATATATTGCACGTATGGGGGGTCTCCTAAAATTAATTCTAGACTGAAAAACCGTAGGGGACACGGATTGACCCATCGGGATTCGTGGTCCGTTCAGTTCCTTGCCAACAGGCCATGCATATGCACTGTTTGACTCGGTGATCGATCGATCTCGAATATGATAAATACGCTGGCGCAGGGAAATGCCGGAGAGGCGGTGGTTGAACTTGGAAAGGACATGAGAATATATTCTTCCTATAAGTGGGTTACATATACATCAGTGAACGCCGTTCGTAGACTGAAGCCTTCGTACTCACAATATCTCTGTACAAGTTTGCAGAAGCAAATAAAAAAAACAAAGGAGAGTCATGACTTCCCCCTCTATCCCCTTTATTTCCCCTCTAAGGATCGACTCTGACAACAGAACAATGAGTGGTTGACGATCTGCATGATGCAAAGGTCCCTCGTCCCTATCAATATATCCTTCAGGCCAAATAAAGGAAGCAGACACGGTGAAGCGGCACGGAGGGATGTTCGCTTATCAGCAATAGGCCCACTGGCAAGTTTATTCTTGGAGCTGGTATATTTTGAACTGGAAGTTAAGACTTCACCGCAAATCACAACCTCCTTGACTCCTTGCAGGTGCCAACCTTCAATCAATCCAATCAATCCAACAGAAATTTTCAAATTTGGCAGCGGTGGCTTTCCTTTCTGTGCAGGGAATTCTGTCTCGAAATTGAATTGTGATAGCGGTGTGTCTGAACCCTTGAGGAGATGTCGCCATCACTGGCACGTGCTAATCTTAGAACAAGGCTGGCAGCAACCAGTTGAAGATGATCTCGGTCCACCATTACATAATGTCTAATTTGCTCTCCATTCCTTACAAGAAGGCAGACTCTATTGAAATTAAACATGCAACCCGAGCTTACATATCCAACCACAGCGGCGCCCACCCAGAAGAATTTCGGGATGACATCAACTCCTGGGAGGATCTTAGGAAAAGCGCCGTTGACCACATGGTTCATGAAAACCGTGTAGAAGCTATGCTTTTGTAGGATTCTGACGCTTTTACGAGCTTTTTCCTGATGTTCTTCCCATGATATCTAGGTACCATGCACAACTTATCTCAGTTTTGGCCAAATTGCCAATGGATGTAAGGGTTCGCCGATCCATGAAATCAAAAACTAATTCTTGTCCACGACAGATTAGATTGCCCGTTACCTATGCCCCTGCATTCGATTCATCTGCAACCCCTATTTCATTAAACAATCTTGTTTTTGAACGAGCAGCTCTGCTGTTCAACTTGGCAGCCTTGTACTCCCAGCTTGCCGCGGCTGAGGACCGTTCATCGGTTGAGGGCATCAAGCGCGCTGCTTCGAATTACCAAGTGTGTTATCCTTGCCCTCTCTCTATCACGCTCGTTTAGGTCGTTTGTTAGCAAGCCGCTGGAACACTTTCATTTCTTTCGTCTTCTGTACTTCGGGAATTCGCTGCTTCATGTCACACTGACGAAATGCCTGTTGAATTATCAAATGATTTTGTCAAGGGATTAGAATGGCTCATGCTGGCCCAAGCTCAAGAATGCTCCTGGCAACTAGCAAGATTGAGTATGTTACACCGTACCCTTTGGCAATTCTGTCTTAATTCACTTAGGCCAATACAGGAATACCCTGATTGCCAAAATTGCTGCCGGAGTAATAAGAGCCCCTTTTAGTGTTAATATTTTTCGATTGAGAGCGACTTTTGCAGACATCCTGGTTCTATCAGACCGCCTTGGACGTCATTCGGAACTCTATCCCCTCTCTTGTCTCCGCTTTCCCACAAGTGTGTCATTTCGGTGTTTGTTTTAGCGCACTCTGACTAGGCCCCAGGACTGGATCGCCCATATGGAAGCAAAAGCACACCATTTTTCTGCCGTATCGGAGTATCGTGAAAGCATAGTCGAATACGAGGCTAGTAGGTCCGCATTCAAACCCCCTCTCACCCGAAACTTTCTGTCAACTCACGTCGCAGATACGGCGTTGAACTCACCCGTCTTACCAAGGCATTGGTCGAGGCGAGACAAGCATACAGTCTAGCTTACAAAGGCAAGGTAGCGCCAACTGTCATACAAGATGCCCAGGTAAGGCTATATGAATGAATCGGTTTGAATTTTTCTAACTTTCCGACAGTCTCTCCTCGAGACAATTACCACCAGCGAGGCCAGGGCTCAACGAGATAACGATCTTGTCTACCATCAGGATGTTCCCCCTGCCTCCTCGATTCTTGCAATACAAGTTACCAAGCTGGTTTCACCAACTGTGCCAAAGGGCTTAATAAACCCTGCCAGCGTCCTTCAAAGTAGACGCCCACTATTCAGCAACCTCATTAGCTGGGGAGCTCTGGAAGCTATCAGTATGTTTGTATTACTCCTACCTCTCGACCCCACTGACATGTGCTTATAGATATATATAATGATCGGAGGAAGATTCTCATTGAGGACAAAGTCATTTCTCCCTGTCGACAGTTGCAGTCCAAGACCAATGAGTACATGATTCGGAAAGGTTTTGTGGATTTGCCTCATGGTTTTTGCGTAGGGTGCTTCGTAAATTACACCTCCCTTCATCTCTCGAAGCTCTAGAACGTCCTGTTGGGCTGCCTCCGAGTTTGGTACGAAAGGCCGAAGAAGTTCGTTTGGAAAGGGGTCCTGCCAAGATTGAGGCATCACTTGCAGATGTTGAAAGATTGGGTCACCATAATCTCACAACTCTTGAAGAGGTAAGATGGCAGGCTGCACCGAAATTGGTTTCATTCTAATACCTCCATGAGGCGCTGGATATCTTGGACAACGAGGCATCCGAAGATGAGGCGGCTAGGAAGGATTTCCCCCTGAGCCGCCCCAGCTCTCATGAAGCCAATGTAGAGCTCATCGAGAAAGCAAGTAGATATCGAAATATTCTTGAAGAGGCTTCAAAAGGTGATGAGCTTATTCGCCAAAAGTGGGACGAATGGGAGGAGAGTATCGCCGAATTAACTCTGGACGAGGTAAAAGTTCTTGCATCATTTTTGGACAACGCTTGATCAGGCAATGCAGGCCACACTTGAAGCTTCTGTACCGTCAAGCACCCTCAGTTCACTAGTTACTCAGCAGAGTAAACAAACGAGACAGAATGCTCAAGAATTGCGAACGAAGCTCGAGGAACTGGAAACCCTCCATCGCGACTGTGATCAGCTGGTGCACAGAGTGCAGTCGCGTGTTTCCGCCGATGATATTCGACCTCGAATCCTGAAGATGGCATCCGGGTTTGAGCGGTTGGCTTCTGTCACGCCAGCCATGTTTGAGAACATCCTGGATGAAGAGTTGGTCAAGTTCGATAAATACTTGACTGAATTGACGGGACTGAAGCACAAGCATGAAGACATGCTGAACGGGATCCAGGTATCATGTATCCTTATTTTTCTCGCTTGCTGGGCTCATCTAAGTTGACAGACACGTAACAAAGAGTTTCTCAAGTCAAGGAGAGAGGACCCAGCTGTTAAAGAACGAGAACAAGCACTACAGCTACTGGACCTGGCCCACCTCAAGTATCGAGAGATCACGAAAAATCTGGAAGAGGGCTTCAATGTAAAGCGTCGTATATGGTTACATGGGGCTTTTTGCTGACATACCTTTAGTTTTATAATGACTTGGCCGATATCCTGGTCAAGTTCCGAGAAGTTTGTAAACAGTGGAGGTTGCATCGGAACAACGAACTCCGGTGAGAAAAACCACTAATTTAATATTCTCAAACCCATACTGATAATCTATATTTGCAGCGAATTGACGCGTTCCATGCAGTCCCTTTCTCTGCAAGAAACTTTTAATGCGACTGACTTGCATGTCCACCGTCCTGAGCGACACCAACTGCCAGCTTTAGATTCGAGTGAATGGGGCTTTGAAGAGCTGACTCTACCTCCTCCTCCTGGACGTTAGTGAACGGTATGATACGTTGTCAAGTTGTTTCATTTTCGAGAATAAATTACATAAGTATTGATTACCATCGCGGGTAACTCTTGTCCTGAACCATCATGACACATAAGAAATCAGACCGAGACTCGTCGTCAGACTCTGAATCGTCAGATTCTCACAGTAAACACGGTTGCAAGTTGAAAGCGAGACATGAAGAGAGGAAGGAGGAGCTGAAGGAAAGGAGGGAGAAGAGGAAGAAAGATGCGGCGGAGAGAACGGACAAGTGGAAGCAGGGTGTGGAGGACAGGAAGAAGGCCAGGGAGGAGAAGAGGGAAGAGAAGAAGAAAGAGTACAAAGATCACAAGGCGGGTCACAGTGACTCTTCACCAGTCTACTCCCCTGCCGCTGCCCACCACGACCGAATGGCCCAAGGCGAGCCCCATTTTCGTGGCAGCGACAGCGTCGGCGGATACTACCCTGAGCATACCCAGCAATATGGGCATCGTGGAGGAGATCAGCCAGGTTTTCAACAACAGCCAATTCCACCCCCCTATGTTCCACAACAGCCGTCTCCCCCTCCGTCAGGTTATCGTGTTCCATTAACCACTCAGGCTGCGTTTCCCCTGGATAACAATCAAACAGGCCCGCCGGCATTCGTCGACGCTGATGGTATCTCTCCTATCTTTGTTGGGTCAGCCCTGATGGAGACCTCTGTCCACCCATGCAAGATCGGGCCTCACCTCAACCCATTCGCCTCTGTTCCCTACGGCGGAGGAGAGTATGCGCATCAGGGGCGCTTTGATCTGTTGCCGTTCCGTAACGACCAGATGGAGTGGGTCCGTACTTCCGGTGGCATGATTCCCCCTGGAAGGAGGCCCATTGAAGGGGGCTATGAAGAGGACGGTAACAAGCTTTACCATGCAGTCGGCGTCGTTAGTGGTGTCAAAATTCCTGGAAAGACTGGTGAACATCTGTGTGTCTTCTTCTGTCTTCTATGATTTGGTCTGTTATTAAAAAAATCATGTATAGTGGTGGAGCCCGAGTCGCCTTCGGAGGGATCGAACACGAAATATATGAATACGAAATCTTGTGAGCTCCTCTGAATCATTTTGGCTTAAATATGCTGATATTATGATTTCAGGTGTTGGCGTTACTGAAAACTATTATCATAAAACTGTTGTACAGTAGTTTAAAGTCTTCTAGGATTTGTTGAAAACCTCCCTGGCAGACACGCGATCTATAGAAAAGCGCCATCTCTGTGGGAAATGTTTTATTTCCTCCCATGCACACGCTATAACCACATCTGCAGTGCTTACTCGCTGATATAAGTATTGATGAGGTATTACGAGTTAGCTTCTCGTGCGGAACCCGCGGATCCACACATCGGATATTCCAGAACCGTGGCAATGGATAATTCATCGTTCAAGTTGATATATATGTAATTAACCTCGGGCTGCACGTTCGTCCCTTCTTCTATTCGCCATAGGCGGACGGCAGAGTAAAATGTGCTTCCCTTGCTCGTGGATGAGATACCAGTCATATTGAAATGGACCATTCGATCTAATCACTATGTATATCTCTGGTAAACGTGGGACTTTAAGCTTCCTCGGTGTCAATACAAGTAGTCTTCACCGAGTGGTTCTGAGAAGCACCAATGGAGAACCCTTCTGAGTTTCTTGACTAACCGAACACCCTCCGAGTTCTCCTTTGGTCGACGTTACCGTATTATATAAAGGACTTACTAGTACCTCTTCCGAGCAGCATTATGTCGACCATCTTCAAGTCCCTCACTCTCCTTTGTTACTTCACACTCGTTACTGCGCAGACATTCCAGCGACTCGGCACTTGCCCTACCCTCGGATGCATCCTTCCCCCTGACCAAGTCGATTTCCTCGCCGGCCAGCTCTTCGATATCCGAGTCGAGGTCCACGCGCCTGTTAATGGCAGCCAGCCTTCGAACGGGGGTGTACCGGACACTCAGTTCAACCTGTGCATTCAGAAGGGAGATAATGGTTGCGTGGACGTGAAGGATTTCTTTGGTGTAGCAGAGCCGAAACTTGAAAATTGGACATTTTCGTATGTGTATTTTGTTTGATTTGGTTTTTCATTATATTTGGCATTGTCGTATAGTTACTTTGAAGACTTGTTCGCAAGAGATGCGAAGACTCCTACCATTGTGAATGCGGCTTCCAAGATATACCGTGCTGTCAGTCGCGTTTTTGTCATTTGGCATTCGCTCATCATGCCTTCCCTTTTTTTTAGGTGTCTCTGAAGGATGTATGTCAACACTTTACAAGTCGAAATACCTCTCTTATCCATTCATTTAGCCTGGCCATTACATTGCCACTTTGACGTACAACAGCGTTAGCCGAACCGTCGCCAACTGGTACGTCCCTCAACCCAAGCCGAAACGCAAGGCGAAGAATGTCATCTTCTTTATCGGAGATGGTCAGTTTCTCCTCATTCTACCTTTTTGTTTCCTGACTGTCTGATGAACCAGGGATGACCCAGAACATGATCACAGCCGCCCGCTTGATCGCTCACAAGTCGATCAATGGAAAGTATCAATCCCTCATGCAGCTAGACCAAATGGACAACCTTGGGCAGTAAGTTCTATTATTTATTTTCCTTCCTACAACTCAAATTGATCCCTTTCTAAATTCCTCAGCCAAATGACACACTCAATTGACTCATTCATAACCGATTCGGCCAACTCAGCGACTGCCCTCTACACGGGCAAAAAGTCCACCGTGAACGCTCTGAACGTGTGGACCGACAGTGTGCGTATCGTCTTTCCTATGGCTGAAAGAATTCCTCAAATTTAGCGTGCATCTTCATTTTAGTCCAGAAATTCTTTCGACGACCCAAAAGTGGAGACTATCGCCGAACTTTTCCGTCGTAAAATCGGAGGAGCACTGGGTATCGTTTCGACGGCCTACATTGCAGATGCGACACCAGCTGCGCTTTGTGCTCATACCCGCGATCGTAAGCATGATTTTATGGTCCCGAATTATATATCGTAAATTTTTTGATAGGGAGCCAAGCCGCAGCTATTGTTGCAGAATTCTTGACTAGCAGCGAAGCCATCAACTCGACCTTCAAGTGGCCTACTGGCTGCAAACAACCAGATGTCATTTTCGGGTAGGATTCCCCCTTTTGCTTCCTTTTTGTATTGAGTGAACGAATCTCTAGCGGTGGCGCTGAGCAGTTCATTCCGGGACCAGGCTCGCCCAATGGCACTGATTATTACAAGGCTTTCCAGGCGGCGGGGTATAATGTTGTTTATAACAAGACTCAGCTTCTTGCAGCTGAGGATTCCCAGAAGACTCTTGGTATCTTTTCTAGTGTGTGCTTCCTTTTTATTTCTCAAGTTAAAACTAATGGTCATTTTTTCAGTTAGCAATATGTGAGCATTCGGGATTTACGGAAGTTTTGGTTTCGTATGAACAAATCTTTTTTTGCGTAGGGCGAAATGGGTTGACCGGAACGTAAGACCAGGTTATTTTGTATCGTCCTTTAAGCCGTCTGATCATATATTTATTGGATAGGTATTCCCGGAGAATTTGAAAGGACAGAAGAACAGCCCAACTGGGGACGGCACAGATGCAACTGACCAACCTGGATTGAAAGAGATGACTCTGAAGGCTATCGACATACTTCAGGCCCGATCCAAAGGGCAAGGATGGTTCATGATGTTCGTGCCGGAGGATTTTCTTTTCTTGTGTATTTGCTGAGTGGTTGGATAGGTCTGAGGCTGCGAGCATCGATAAGATGATGCATGCTCTTGATTACGAGCGTGCGCTTGGCGAACTGCTTGAGTTGGACGACACGGTTCGTGCTACGATTGCGCGTTAGTATCTGCCTTTTTTTTCCTTGTGGGCTTGATTTGATTTGTGGATGGTTAGACCTTAAGGAGATTGGGGAATATGATGATACACTCATTGTCGTGACTGCTGACCATGGCCATGGCTTTGTATGTGACTTGGAACAACTGACGAGAATGTTTGACTGATTGTGGAATCTTGTAGGATGTATTTGGAAGTGCTGATACCAAATACCTCACTGCACAAAAGACTGATAGGAAGAAGAGGGATGCAAGTGAGTCCATCTCTACTCAAAAGACGGTTAGAGATGAACGCAAAATATTACAGTTGGTGTCTACTCCAACTCGGGATTGAGCAACTACATGGTTCCAGACAACATCTCACCAACGAACCAGACGGTTATCGTTGGGCCTCAAGGCCCTAACTTCCCGGTGCAGTGGAATCCCCGGTACGCGATTGCTGCAGGATTCGGAGCGAATCCTGACCACCGGGAATCGTATGACCTGAATGCGGATGGACCGCGTCTGCCCACCGTTTTGTCGTCGGATGGGTTTGTGGTGAACCCGAAGGATCATCCGGATGGGTTTACTGTCGGTGAGCGTTTTTTCCCTAAATTATTATCTTCGAGGGATTTAATGTATTGTGCAGAGGGCACGCTGGGGGCCGAGGAACCACAAGGTGTGCACTCGTTAACGGACGTGTCTGTGTTTGCCAATGGGCCAGGATCTGAGGCGTTCCGGGGCACCTGTGAGTAACTTTTTTTGGGCTAATCCAAGTTGATTATGACAATGTACAGACAACAATGTTGACATCTTTTTCAAAATCGCTGATGCACTAGGACTTGGAGCATTATTAGTTTACTGATAAATGATTATGTAATACAAACAGTGAACAACAATGCGATACATTCGTTTTCCGAAAACATAAGCTTTGTTTTAATTCCATGTCATTTGTTGGCACGCCACTTGGGCAAGGCAGACGCTTGGATCACAGCACATTCCTCGGCAAACCCCCTTCAACCGGATCCCAGCCTCCCACATCTTATTCTTACGGGTCTGTTTCTCTTTCTTATCTCTCCGACCACCATCCTCATGGCCAGAATACACAGTGCCGCAGCTCTCGGTTCTAGATCTCCGCCAAAGACACCAGCAGTGGAACAACAACAAGAACCCGACGAAAACGACACTGCATTGTCGCGTTTCGCCCGTGCAAAACAACAGGCAGCAACTACGAAAGACTTTTCAGATCGACCAGGCGGTCCCAGGATTATCACGTCTCCTCCAAAGCCGGAAAGGTGGAGCGTGAAGGACACGTCGGTCAATATCGCTACTGCCTTCACTCAGGCTGCTGCCACCTCCGCAACAAGTACCACCTACCAAGACATGAGCACAACATCATACACCAACAACCACAACAACGCGTGGGCATCCACGTCCCGAACTGCTTTACCCGTTCCGCGATCCACGTCCGTCGAGTACGAAGCTGCCGCTCCTCAAGCTACAAACAGAAGATTACCTGCGCCACCAGATAAATTCAACCGAACACAGACGACCGCCACCCGAAAACCTCCATCAAAGACTGTGTCTTTAAGAGTCGTACCCGATTCAGAAGGCGAAGAAGACCATTCGGCAACAGCCAACACTACTCGTGGCAGGAGTCCCTTTGAGCAGGGCCTGTCATTCGCCAGAACCGCTCTCACCAGTGCTGCGTATTATGTCCGCCAGCGATCTCGCGAACCCGACGAAGACCATCCTCATCCCTCTGTAAACGGTAGTGGTGCTCCCAATGGAAATGAATCAAGTTACGATTACGCAGCGGAGGAACAGGCTTTCCAGGCTCAGAAAAAGACTGCAGCTGCCTTGAAACGAAATCGAATGTCGGTAGACAACAAAGCGTATAAACCCCCTCAGGAAAGTGATGATGAGTCAGAGTGGTCTGGAGACGGAAATACGAAGAGGAGAAGAAGAAAATTCAAAAAGGGCCCAGCAGGTGGACCTCTATCCACTCTGCCTGTCGTTACGGCCGATAAGAGGCGGCGGAGAAAGTCTCTTGGATCAAAAGGTAACTTCCTAGACCCTGATGAAGATTTCAGTGGAAGCGATGAGAATACACAAGAAGAAGCAGTGCGTCCTCCATTGTGTCACCTCACTATCTTGTCCCAACTTACACGTCGCGCAGTCCACACTATCTAATATTATTTCTGCACCATTACAAAGTTCACATGCGCCACCTTTACGACCCTCTCAAGACCTCCTACCGAACAGCTTTGACGACTCCATGCTATCCGCGGAACAAGGCCTCCAATCAATACCAGAAGTCGAGGAGGAGCACCTTCCAAACGGCGTCAGTGCCACTCAAGAACAACAACGAAAACACCGACAATCCTCCACCCAGCCGCTTCAACGCTATGCAGGCTCAACGAGACCCCGCTCGCGCTCTCGAACACCTGGACCCCACTCTCCAATTTCGCAATTTTCAATAGGCGGTTTAATGGGCAGCACCGTCCACCTTGCTGCTAAAATCGTCTTGTGGCTGATTTCCGGCATCCTTTCATTACTTAGTATGGTTACCTTTTTGTTCGGCCAGGTGTTTGGGACAACTTTTGACTTGCTATGTCGGAGACCGGCAGGTTGGGCACGAGGAGTGGGGTTATCAACAAAATATCTGATACCCGCGGTTGTGCTGGTGTGTGCGTGGTATGTGTTGCGCGATGCCTCGCTGGCTTCGTACATACCTTTCCCAACAAAGAGGCTACCCCAGTATCATGCACCTGATGCTCCACCCGCTGATCTAGCCGAATTCTCAGAGAGGTTGCTACGGATCGAAAATGCCATTTCTGGGATATCTCGCGACACACAGAGAGTAACTGCAAAAACAGAAGACGGTGTCAAAGGCTATTATGACCTTCAGAGCCGGCTTGCTTCTTTGGAGGGCATGATCGTTTCTGAAACGAGGAAGGCCCAGGATGCGGAAACCAAGGCACGAGATGCTTACAGTCGGTCGATTAGTGGTGTTAAGCAGGATGTGGAGGTGTTGCAGTCGCAGTGGACGGCACAGAGGATGCAGATGGAGAAGGATAGAAACCTGAAGGGTAGTGGTGCGAGTGCGAGTGATGAAGAAGCGAGGGTGAGGCTGAAGGCGCTTGAGGAACGCATTGGCGGCGTCGAAGGAGGTGTCAAAGATGCCCTGGAGCGGCTCTCCAGAAAGCCCCAAACCCCCTCTCTTTCCTCTTCCCCTGCTACAGGTCCAGCATGGTGGAACAAACTCGCTTCCAACGTTGGTGTCATCAAATCTGCCGACGGACGAGATGTTACACTGCTCATCTCTCAACTCGTAGACTCCGCCGTATTAACGCTCTCCAAAGACACTATCGCCAAGCCCGACTTTGCCCTTCACTCTGGCGGGGCAAGGGTGATACCCTCTCTTACCTCGCCCACACTCGAATTACGACCAAGGGGATTCGCAAGGCAGCTTTATGGGCTCGTCACTGGGACGGGGTACTCACTTGGCAGGTCGCCTGTGACTGCTCTGCATCATGAATTGCACAATGGGCACTGTTGGCCTTTTGCAGGGAAGGAGGGGCAGCTGGGTGTTATGCTAGCTTCACCAGCGATACTTGTTGAGGAGGTGACGATTGACCATATTGCAAAGGACGTGGCATACGACGTACGGAGTGCGCCGAGAGAAATGGAAGTGTGGGGAATGGTAGAGGGGAAGGAAAATATCGAACGGATCAGATCATGGAGGGAAGGTGGTGGCTCGGCCTCGTATAGTGTCGCTTACCCTCCGACGCTGCCCAAACACCCCGAATACATCCGCCTCACCAATTTCACATACGACGTGCACTCTATGAACCACGTGCAGACGTTCGCTATTGACCCCGAGATTCGAGCGCTCGATATTGATTTTGGAATTGTGGTGCTGAGGGTGTTGAGTAATTGGGGGATGGATGCGTTTACGTGTCTTTATCGGTTGAGAGTGCATGGGAAGAAGTTGGGCAGTGTGTCGCCAATGGTGGATGAATTTGTGTCGTCGAACGAGGGTGGTGGTGTGGATGTTGAGGAGCAAGAGATGTTATAAGATTCCCGGTCCCCCTCATAGAATTTGAAAATTTTGGTTGGAGTGAAGTAACGAATAGCTTTACGACCCTCTCTTTCTTTATTGCTTATCTTGATTGCTGTCCCTCTTTCATATATATCAGTCTCTTTTACTTGTACTCACTAGTGGGCTACCTTTTATGTCACTTGCAAGGTCACTTATATTGCCGAGTCTCGGACCGACCTTGAACTCGAACATCTATCACAACATATCTTGATTCTGGTTTATTCTCATTCTTGTTATGGCTTTGTAGCGAAGAGCACATATGGCCTGTACGATGTCACTCTTGACGAAAGCATACGATGTGCCAAGAACACAATCACTCCTACTTTTGAGACGACCAGGCACCACGACTACATTGGTTGCCTCACTGGCAACTTTTGCACAATCCAGTAGAGGTTTGCAATACACCAGAACGCGACCTGTGCCGCTATTCGTACCGTCAGCATGTGTGTCGCTTCATTGGCCATTTTCAGAACGGCGGAGAAGTTATGCTTCCAAACCTGGACCACCTCCAGGACGCAGTGGTGGTTTTCCAGGCCTTAGTTTTGGGTCGCAGCCCCAGAAGGGTGAAGCCCTGAAGGAATTTGTATGCTCTCATTTGGTGTACATATGGTCCAATTGAACTTACTTCCTCAGAGTATAGATTTGACTGAGCTTGCTCGACAAGGAAAGTTGGATCCCACAATTGGTCGAGATGAAGGTGTGTACTTTGAATTTTCAAAGAAAAGTGATTGTTACGACCTTACTCTGTAGAAATTCGACGCACTATTCAAAGTAAGTGGTGCACATTTTTCCAAAGTTCAGTTCATTCAAAACCGAATCTAAGTACTGTCAAGACGGACGAAATCAAACCCAGTAGTATGTTGTTGTTGAACATGTCTCTTTTGTCGTTTTCTCATTAAATTGTTCAGCTTATTGGTCCCCCAGGTGTTGGAAAGACGGCTATACTTGAAGGGTTAGCTAGTCGAATAGTCTCCAAAGAGGTTCCCGAGGTATGTTCAACTTATATTTCCCGGCTCTTCCACGAAATATCTTTTTAGTCCCTCCAAGATAAACGCGTAGTTTCGATTGATCTTGCTGCTATCATGGCTGGTTCTGGTATTCGAGGCCAATTTGAAGAGAAATTCAAGGCTCTGCTGCGGGACATTGAAGAAGAGGTACGAAGAAATCCCATTCCTATTTCGTCATATCTCAGGGCTGTGTAGGGCAGGAAAGTCATTTGTTTTATTGATGAAGTTCGTATGTACTATCCCCTAATCATTTCAGGCCAGAATTAGTGTTGACCACTATTGCAGATTCTCTCTTCAACCTTGGTAAAGCGGAAGGAAGCATCGATGCAGGGCAAATGATAAAGCCCGCCCTTGCAAGAGGTCTTCAGTTGGTTGGAGCGACGACACGTAGGCACACTTTGAAACGTCAATTACTATGTTGATCGTTTTCTTAGCTGATGAGTATCGAAAAACTATCGGAAAGGACGCAGCCCTAGAGAGGCGTTTCCAGCCAGTTTCGATTGACGAGCCGAACGTCGCTGATACAATCTCCATTCTCAGAGGTTTGAAACCAAGATATGAAATCCACCACGGCGTGGAAATATCGGATTCTGCACTAGTCACCGGTGCTTATTTTCTCTCGCTGTTTAAAATACATCACACTGACGATCATATTTAGCTTCCGTTTATTCTGCGAGATACATCTCGGATAGGTTTTTACCAGACAAAGCCATCGACTTAGTTGACGAGGCAGCATCTGCACTACGGCTAGCTCAGGAGTCGAAACCTTACGAATTAGAGTCTCTTGAGCGGGAAATTATGACACTTCAAATCGAATTGGAGAGTTTGAAAAAAGAGATGGACGTTTTCAGTGTCGAAAGGCGAAACAAAGTTGAGGCAGATCTTTTAGTAAAACGTCAGGAAGTGGCTGCATTGACCGCCGTCTGGCAAGCCGGTGCGTTACTTGAGGTTCTCAGATTCCCATCAATGTATCTCAAACTTTCTCTTCAGAACGTGACCGACTGGAGAGGATCAAGGAAACCAAGAAAATGTTGGAGGAAGCCAAATACAAACTCGAAGTCGCCCAACGTCAAGGACATTTTGAAGTTGCTTCTCGCCTGCGTTATTCCACAATACCGGAGTTAGAGAAACAGTTGCCTACGGACAAGGAAGCAGAGGAGAAAGAAGAATCACCACTTGCGATGCTTCACGATCGTGTAACTTCGAACGATATAGCAAGGGTGGTGGCCAAAGCGACTGGAATCCCAGTGCAGAATTTGATGAAGGGAGAGAGGGATAAGCTTGTCCATGTATGGAGCATTTTTAAAAGATGTCGAGTTCTTCGTGATTGCTGACATGTGTATAGATGGAAGAAGTAATACGGGAAAGACTCGTCGGTCAAGACCATGTTGTCTCTGCGATCAGTGATGCTGTTCGCATTTCTCGTGCAGGTCTTCAAGCACCAAATAGGCCGGTTGCATCTTTCTTATTCCTTGGTCCTACTGGTGTCGGAAAGGTGACCACCGCTCGAACCTAGCACGCTGGTAGCTTACTTTACACATTTTTTAGACAGAAATGTGCAAATCCTTGGCATCATTCCTTTTCAACGACGAACAAAGGGGATTGTATGTCTAGGCTTCACTTTGTTGAGAAAGACACTGACAATCTGATCAAGAATCACTATCAATATGTCTGAAGTAGGTTGCAGCTCTCATGTTTATTAGCATGTTGATAGACCTTCCTGCAGTTCCATGACCGCCACACAATCTCCCGCCTCATTGGTGCAGCCCCCGGCTATGTTGGGTTTGAGGAAGGAGGTCAACTCACGGAAGCGGTTCGTCGTAGACCCTACGGTGCGCTCTTTTGGATCACGAAGCGAGATGCGTTTCTAACCGACCCTTAGCCGTGGTGCTTCTCGATGAGTTGGAGAAGGCCCACAAGGTTAAGATAATTGCGCAATATTTTTTGTTAATTGTAGCTCACTTGCGTCATGATAGGACGTCGCCATGATTTTGCTTCAGATCCTCGATGAAGGTACAATTACTGACAGCCAAGGACGCAAGGTTGACTTCAAGGTATGGTTTCAAAATGAATATAGGTTTACTCCGTTTAAGGCGACTTTAAGAACACAATCATTTGCTTGACAAGTAATCTCGGCAGCGACATTCTGGCTCATCCTACTTCGTCCGACCGTGAAACAGGCTTAGTGACTTCCCAGGCAAGGTCGGAAGTGATGGAAAGGACACAACAATACTTTCCTCCAGAACTTCTGAACCGGCTCGACTCCATTCTTGTCTTCAACAAACTCTCCAAGCCCTCCATTCTCAAAGTTGTTGACCTCCGCCTGAAAGACGTCTCGGACCGACTCCAGCACCGACGAATTGTTCTCGACATTGACCAACTATCCCGCGAATGGCTCGCAAGTCATGGGTATTCAGAACTGTACGGCGCAAGGGCCATAGCGAGGGTCGTACGCACAGATGTATTGTTCCCTCTTGCCAGGAAACTGTTGAGGGGCACTGTTCGGGATGGGGATACTGTGAAGATCAGGGTAAATGAGACCGAATTGGAGGTTGTTGAGAATCACCTCGAGGACCCTACAGTTGGGAAACCGGAATCAGAGGTGAATCCTGATGAAAACCCCCTCGAGAAACCATAAGTACTAGTTGTTTTATTTTCTGCATCCCTCCTCAATCGAATACAACAGTAAATGTCACCAAAAAATCCAGAGGTCCAATGTAATGCAGATCGGTTCCTCATAAAAACATTACACTATTCCTTTACTATGTAATTAACTGGCATCTTGACGCAGTGTCCAGGAACCGCCTGGCCTTTCTCGCGGTCGATCAAATCGGTCAACAAAATATGTGATAATCGGTGGATATAGCAATATGATTGTATCGCCACCTAGTTCTGGCCTGTTTGCATCCGTGCAATCATCGACTAGCACCAGGATGGATGGTGCCGTGCGAGACACTGTTGACTTCGCCGTCGCTTTTATGTTTAGGTAGTAGGGCCCACAATCCTTGTTTAAAAGCAGAAGCCTTTCTCTGCGGTCGTAGTGAGTACGATCTAAAATTGATCTAAAACACGTAAGTATAAGTCAGGTTGAGACAATAAGAATACATTCTTGCAAAGATATCCTGTCACTATTTTGCGAAAGACCTGCCACAACTCTCATATGGCCCGGGCCTGATGTTAAAAAAAGGGAGAGGAATAGGGAAATCATAATTCTGCGTCACTTACAAAAAGGGAACTTGTTGCCATTTATATATTTGATCAGTGATGGCTGATCGGAACTCTAAACGCCGTGATTATTCCATTCCATTTCAGTCCTGAGCCTTCCATGACATTGACAAAGCGATTTAAGAGATGCCCTAAAAAAATTTCAGGCAATTTGGACCCATCTAATGTATTGCGAATCTATAATAGATGGCTGTACGTGTGAAGAAAGGAAGCTCGAGCCTGTTTGGAATAAAACAAAGGGGATCCGGGATGTTGATAACGGCACAGGCAAAAATTTCTAAGACCTTTTGGTTGCCCCCCGTGAGAATAACATACCTAGATTAGTAATTTCCGAGAAACATATAGGGTCACGGGTTCCGGCATCGTCACGTCGTCTCTGGAGCTATAGGCTACTTTTGTCCAAAGCGGCTTGAACCTCACCTTTCGCATTTTGGATGCTTTGTTGCACCAACTTCTAAACCCCTATGAGGAAACTCCCTGCCCAGCGACCGAGAGTGCGATGCTCTTGAAGACTGGCAGGACATTCCATCTGGAATATTTTTGCTGTTGGCACAGGTACGGGACCGAAAAAGCGAAGGCAGTGAATTCGGCAAGGGTTCTTCCACGTATGATTCTCTGGTCCAAGGTCGGGGTACTGACACAATTTATATATAGCCCTGCGGTCCAATACGACTTATCTGCAGCATGCAAAGCTATGGAATCATACTGTCGATTTCCCAAAGTTGTATCCATTCTGCTTTCATTACAAGTTCTGTCTTTTACAATGCTCATGGTCTACGGTCATCCACCTTTGTCCAGACTCCAAAGTGGCCCGATTCTCGTGTCGTTGCTATATTTTCTGTCTACCCTCTTCCGATCACCGCGATAAACATTCACCACCGTTTCCGTTCCAGAATGGCTCATCTTCTTATCGGCGCTTGTCTCAATTTTCATTCCCCAGAGCGGCGATATCTTCTGTTTTTGCATACAATGCCGACTCGCGCCCCAGATATCACAGCTACTAGGCTCTCCATTCCCAGCCACGCTCGATTTCGGCACGGTTCTCCGTAATCGGCTAGCCTATGTGGCTCCACTTCTGACTTGATTATCGTCTCTCCAACCTTCTCAAAGACGATCCATTCCTAAGGGAATAAGGCCTTTAACGGCAAGGCCTAACGGGTCGGTTTCTATATTCTGAGCGTTAGTGCGATGGTGACTTGTACGTTTAACCTTAAGAGACTTGTTCGGGGTGAATAGGAACGTGTCTTAACAGAGCATTGAAAATTGTTATCTCGAACGATCACGACCCTGGACCCATATTGGAATGTTGTTTTTCAAAAACACGAAGCAGTTCGCGGTGAAAATAGGAACAAGACTGATCACCGGCAACTTTGATTTGTAAAACATTGGGGCACCCCCCAAGTGTGTATGGTGGAAACAAGGATCGAGAACATCCATCCCAAACCACCCCAACGATGGGCCTGGTGGACCTCCCTTGGACCAGAGTTGATATTCCAGTAAATTTTTATTTAATACCACTGTTTAATTTTGTACGACTAGAACTTCAGCAACCGAAGAGTGTACTTGGGATCTTTTCTTACTGCTCGCGGATTATCTCATGCGAACCACAGCAGAGGCGGTGCTGCACTTCAAGGTCATCCCGAAGAAATGGAGGTATCTAAAAAAGACAAGAAACTGTGCTTGATACTATGACAGGAGAATAAATTTGAGGATTCGGATTAAAGCACGGCAATTTGAAACAGATCACGGTTCCACACACGGATATCCTTAATTTACACGAAATTTTACAAACAGTTGTCAAAGACAAGTTGTATTTTTCTTTTGGGGAATACAATTCACGAAGCCTTTCTCAGAGAAAGCTAGTATAAATCAAAGATCAGCAAAGGAATCCGTCATCTAAAAAATGAAATTGTCGGTCAGGAAGGAATTAGATAAGATCGGTGGACAAACCTGGACGAGTATCTTGGAAATCCCAGATTCCTTTGCAGAGTGGCCTGCATCAGACACGATGTGAAGAGTAAGCTCAGGAAAGGCTTTCTTAAGTGCCCAAGCAGTCGTCGCCTGCGCATACTAGAGGTCAGCTGGCTCGAATAAGGGAAAAGGAAAAGAGATGCAGACCGGGCAAACGACATCGTATCGTCCTTGCACAACCACAGTGGGGATATGCCGACTTCAGGAGATCAGATCTATGCACGGGGAAAGGAATCATGGCAAGCGCACATCTTGTCGATTTCTTGTGACTCCAGCAGCTGACCATCTCGCATGAAACCCTACATAAATGTCAAAATACTGAAAATATTCATATTTTAACGGCATTGACCTCATTGACGAAATAATGATTCTCAATCAAGGCAAAGGCACTACAGAGAGCCAGATCAATCGTCAAATAAGTAAACAAGCACGTAATCGTACTTTGCAAATCTGTCTTCATTAGCAAGGGCAATTTGGGCAGGATCTTGATGAAGCCTCGATGTTGACAATCTAGAATCAGGATGAATGTCATCAGCAAGACTTACAGTCCCGGCTGAAGCACTTACTCCCACTTGGACCAAGCCTTTGCGGCCTTGAGCCTTGTTTCCTCGTCAACCGAGTTGAGTTGGGCATGATAGGCGAGGATCATATCTTTACGTTCCGCTTCTGGGATCGGAGCAATAAATTCGTCCCTGGGAACAAGAGTAACCTTACACCACTTCTTCCGAACCGTGGAAGAAAAGGCAACTTACCATGCTTCGGGAAAAATGTGACTGGCACCGTCTTGATAAAAGAAGCGTAGTTCACTATAACAAACGGTCAGTATTTTATCGCCAAAGATATCGGAAGCAATACCTGCTCCGCAAAGTGAAGATACCTCTGCAGGGAGGAAATGAATTCTTTGGGATGTGAACATGGATGGCGAGCGTGATACCTTAGAAGCAAACTCTTGACGCGGTCGGGATGACTCTGACAGATACCTGGATAAACATGAGGAAGTATGAGGAGGGCTATGGTTTCTACCTGAGCGTAGGCTAAAGCCAGGGTTGACCCCCAGGAGCCTCCAAAGACATGCCATTTCTCGATCTTGAGATGATCTCTTAATTTCTCTATGTCCTTTACCAGATCCCAAGTTGTGTTGTCCTCCAAGCAGGCAGTCCTATAAAATTTTGGATATATAATGTGCGGAAAAACATAACCAACTCACGGTGTCGATTTCCCAGCGCCTCTCTGGTCGAAAAGGACGATCTCGAGAGGGTATTGGGTAAGTGTAAAGATGCACGATTTCCGCGATATTTTGATACCTTGTACTTTTCTGGATTAAAGAACCCCTTATCCCTTGGATAAGTACCACCGCCAGGTCCCCCTATTCGTAGCTATTTAGTGGCGAGTTGCATAAACCATGGATAAATCAGACAGCATACCATGGAGGAAAACCACTGTAAAATGTATTAGTGGGTATACATTCCTTTGGCTAATTACTCACCTGGATTTCCATCTGATTTGCCAGAAACCTCGTAGCTGGGCAATGGGATGAGATCAGGACTTCTACTGCTGCCATGAGCAATAGCTCACTGAAGGTCATGGATATCAGAGACGCGGAGGGTCCCGACTTTAATCGGTGCGATCGGGGTGTACATATGGAATGAGAGAGGTAGATGATGCGGACCTTTATTAATTATTATCGGCTTTGTTGTTGGTGGTTGTGTCAAACATGTTCATATTCCTAATGTGGCAAGTCTAAACTTAGCTCAACGAACTGCTCGACTTGTTCGTTCTTCCAGGTTCTTCCTCGTATTGCTAAAGGTCAGACTTTTGGTATATTATCTTAAATTGTCTAATTGATTCACTTTTAGCTTTGGATTATTGTTCATGGCAGCCACATACACCTTTCCGACTACAAGTCCTATATCCGATACCTCTGAGCCTCAAAGTCACTCGATTGTTCATTCAAGAAATCTATCAACTGTTTCAAGCGTAACCCTACATGCCGACACTTTATTGCATTTAACACCATATGAACCTCTTCTGCCTCCAATAAGCCAGAGCTCATCAGTCGCTTGTGATGTGATATCTCATCAACCAAGATTTTCACCAGTTCCTTTACCCCCTCGCTGGTCGCAGAACAATATTAGACAATCGTGTTCACCAGGAGAGAAGACTAAAAGTACGGATAATAAAGCCCAAACGAAGTCGAAACGACTTGGGTGGGTTAAAGCAGGGTTGGAGACAATTATGGGTGTGTGCTGATTGGTCTTCTCGTATTGACTCTGTATTCAATTTTTTCTAGTCGTGTGGTCATTATATACCATGATTCGCTACCTCTATGCGTTCACGATTTACGATAATTTGAACTGCCAACTCGCGGCATTTGGTCTTGGAGTTTGCGCTGGCCTTTCCTTTGCCTTCACTTGTTGCTCGATTATTTTGTCGGCAGTCAACAAACACCTTCTCGGTCGCGGCGTCTTCGTCAAATCACTTTCGTCTGTCCATTCAATATTACGGTATCCACCAACTGTCTGCTTCCTAATACCTGCGATTACCAATTTCGTTCTCATTCTTGTATGGAAAAATACATCAATTCCCGAACTCAATCTTCACCACCGGTGCAAGGTTGATGTTGACCTTGTTTGGACAATCACACATTCACGATGTGATAATCTTGGTCAACCATGGGGTGTCTGGATTGCTCTGGCAGTCGTTCGTGTGGTTTTGTCTCTTCTCATCATTGTGAGCACCTCTACCATTGGCCTTGAAATTTTATTTTGACATAAAAGATAGGTTTCGTTTCACAATGTTCAATCTTCGCAAGTCATTCCTATGTTCAAACTTTCCTATGTCAAAACTGCAATGTCCCAAAGGTCCTCGTCTCCCAGACGTACCAGTAAAGTATCATCAAAGAAATTCCTCTCCATTCCACGCTTCACCCGCAAAGAACCCACCATATATCGACCAACGGAATACAGCTCATCTATCAAGTCTTCGCAACACAGGCTGCGTACTGTAAAATCGCGTTCATCTGGAAATTCTGAAGGTGCTCCGAGTTACAGTAACCCAGATTTCTTCCCGATACCGAACCCCATTCAGAATGAATCTACTTTCATGGAACGTTTCCGTCGTCTTGTCTCTATAATCACACAGGAAACAGATGATGCGGTTGCCTATGCACGCGCGTCTGTTGTGACGACATCGAGTAATTCACAAGACTCTGCAGAGTCGCCAACCCTCAACGGATGTGGTCAGGGTTTGAGCGAGGAGCCTCACTCTCCTGAATACAACCATATCCTAACTTATGATGATCAAGAGGACGACTTCTACGGCCCCCTGTTGGCCGAGGATAGTGGCTATCCTCAGCCCTACCCCGCAGATGAGGAAATCCGTATGATGAACGGCTACATCAAGCGCATGCCCACCATTGAGTCAATGGGATCTCGGGAGCTCGTTGGAAGCATGGGTACAAATCATGAAAGGAATGGTCCGCGTCCATCAACGAGGAACACGATGCTCTCCTGGAATGGAACAGATATGTCGGGAAGTGATGCATGGAGGAGGAGTCTCACAGCCCAGGCTGAATTACTGTTTGGAAGGAACGGGGCGTCTGAGGTAGGGGAGCTGGTGAAGCAAGGAATTTCGGTGAAGATGGTGGGCAGTTACGGGTCATCTGATACTCAGGAACCTTTGCCCGATTATGATTCGTTGACATCGGGAAGCAAGAACTCGGCCCAGTCTTTTCATACGGCCCACAGTGGAATGGACAAGACGACGGCTTGAAACTTTCTATCAGATGTGCGTCCAATCTGATGAAAAAGAGCAAAAGGAATCATAAACACATATATAATTACATCTGGATCTACTTAGCTTGGATACGTACATAGAATCTGTTGAACAACGCGATTTTGGTATAAATGGAGGTAACTTTCTCACTCAGGTAAATTCATTATTCGGCAGCACTGTCTGTCTTTGACTTCCACTGTTTGAAATGGCCTCAAAAGTGCATACACCTTTGCCTCCACCCTCAACGATCTACAAGGATGACCCGCGAGCAATTCTCAGTACCGCAGAACAATCTATGTACAAAGAAGTATTAGCACATTTCACCGCCGAAAATCCCGTCTACACGTTGCCAGGTGTAGAAAAGAAAGGTGAGCTTCAAGAGCGGGAGAAGTTCTGGCTATCTCGAGAATGTGTTCTCCGGTGTGTAAACAACGGATGAAGTTTACACCTTTGTCTAATCCTCTAATTTGCAGATTCCTGCGCGCTTCCAAGTGGAAACAAGATGCTGCTATTACTCGACTAGAAAGTACTCTCAAATGGAGACGGGAATTCGGAATTTATGGTGATATTGTCAGTGCGAAGCATGTTGAACCAGAGGTACGTGGTTAGCACTATTATAGAGATGCCAGAAGAGATCACGCCATTTCAGGCTGTTACAGGAAAAGAAATTGTATTCGGCTACGATACGAAGGGAAGACCTGGGTTCTACATGATTCCCAGTCGGCAGAACACAGAGGAAGCCACGCGCCAAATTCAGTTCGCATTCTGGATGGTCGAACGCTGTATTGACCTCATGGAACCTGGCGTCGAGTACGTACATCCCAACCAGTTCCATATCTATTTGCCTGAGTTATCCTCCAAAGAAACCTCGCCCTTCTTATTAATTTCGCCGATCGGGCAAAGAACCCAGCCCTCTCCACTGCTCGAACGGTCCTCAACATTCTCCAAGAACATTACCCCGAACGACTTGGTATGGCACTTATAATCAACGTCCCCTTCTTGGTGAACGCGTTCTTCAAGATCATCATGCCGTTCGTCGATCCCGTCACTCGGGAGAAAATCAAATTCAACCCTGAAATTTACGAAGAGGAGTACTTCACGAAGGATATGACGATGAAGGAGTGGTGGGGTGGGCATCATGACTTTGAATATGTTCACGAGACGTATTGGGCAAGTTTGGTGAGGATGTGTGAAGAGAGATCGTCTGCATGGATGAAAAGCTGGGAGAAACTTGGTGGGAAGATTGGAACTAGCGAGTGGGAGTACAAGAAGGGGGTCGAAGTTGCAGAGAAACAGCCCGATGTGGCGGTTTCAACGGTGGAGGTTATAACGAAGGAGATTCCTCAGGATGACGTGGAGAAGGCCAGACCGAGTCTAGAGGTTCTCCCCATCGTTGGATGAGAAACTTGATGTTCTTTATTCTGGTCTCGTGGATTTAGACACTATGAACACAAATATCCCAGGTGGTCAATAGATTGGTGGAGCATTCTGTCGTGCCGTAGAGCGGTCAGTCCTTCGCCGATGTCCATGTTCACAATACTTTTGAGTCTTGCGAAAGCAATGGAGGCGGCAGAGGCGGAAGGGGAAGCTGACGGAGAAATATTGGTGACGATGGGCGAAAGAGGCGCATGCACATAGTGTTGCGAGGGACCAAACGTCCATGATCATGAGAACCTGGGCAGGGGTTGATTTTACTACTATCCACTCAACCGTCCCCGTCCATCACATACAGCAGTCTACACATCTTTCCACACGGAGGCGAAAAACCGGCGCAACGGGGAACGCCCAACTTGAAGGTGCATTCCCTTTCTCCGTTGGATTGATTCAGGCATGGACAAACGATCGATTCACCTGACCGGTGCCACCACATTCTTGCTCGCTGTTAAAATCTGCTGAAGTGATCTTATACCAATGGCCATCCGAACTTTGTAAACCTGTGTTCAAATGTGAAAATGAATTCCCCGTCTTCAAACTGAAGCCATACCTATTATGTAGCCATCGACGTCGACCCATCTTTTAAGTTGAAGAGATTCTCGGGATTTCATAGTTTCACTTTTATAAAATTTGCTTCTGGTGCCATGATAAACAACGGGCATTACCCAAAAACGTTCGAGTTTGATTAGTCCACCAAACTGAAGTTTTTCAAGGATATACTTCAACCCACCTCGAACCATAATGCCATGCAGAAAGTTGAGTGAGAGGAATAGCATAGCAAACCTCAAGGGTGGTTCCTCTACAACCTCCTCAAAACGCCAGAGAACTGCAAAGTTATCGGATTATACAGAGGAGAACAAAGAGAATGTAAATCGGTCGAGAAAAATGTAGGAAAGAAGGGGGGTGGTC
>Ga0307517_10001823_pt1 | contig 34963 bp, 22 predicted proteins | sample 23_EM_MG_FD_194515 | JGI IMG/M metagenome (GOLD analysis project Ga0307517, IMG submission 194515) | Populus trichocarpa ectomycorrhiza microbial communities from riparian zone in the Pacific Northwest, United States - 23_EM | ecosystem: Host-associated > Plants > Roots > Unclassified | place... | reverse complement strand
CTTTCAATTTTCTTGCAATTTTAGCCCTAATTTGAACCAATTGACTTTATAAAAATTAAGTTTGGTCCTCTAAAAATTCAATCTTCTCAATTAAGCTCAAATTGAGCTCCCAAACTTAAGTTTTCATTAATTAAGTCCCAAATAAAATTAATATGACCCGTTTAAAGTATAATTAAGTTCTTGCATTTAATTAAATTCTTTAATTTGACCCAAATCAATTCTTAAACATAATTAAATTCTTAATTTGGTCCATGATTAAATCAAATTGGCCTATTAAAAATCTAATTATGTCACTGAACTTAATTTTTATGCAGATTCGTCTAATAATCATTTAATTTGACCTTAAATCTACATATAATTATGCTCCAAATTTGTCCAAAAATTCAACCTGATTTTTCTGTATATACCTAGGATCTTCTTCGGCCAGCTTTTGCCACAATGTCAGTTCTCTTACTATTATTTTTTATTTTTTATTTTAAAAAATAAATTTTAAGGAATAACCTAAAAATAGATTATGATTGCTATAAAGCGCAGTTTTTAACCAAGATAAAATTATGCATTTTGTTTTTCAAAGAGATGTACATACTTAATTGTAAATATTGGTGTGGGAAGCTTTACCCATACCCTGGTGATCAAAACAGTTAAAACCAAAAAAAAAAAGAATCAAGAAAACACTTCTTAAAAATCTAATTTAAGGATGTTACCACAATACACAGTAACCTACTGTACAATTATTCATGACGATAGTCTTGCATCATATTTTGTGGATTAACATTTTTCGACGCGGGTGGCTGGCATGCACTGCATAGATTAACATAAATAACGCTAGCGTGCAACACGTGAAAAAAGGAAGGGGGGAAACTAAAGAAAAAAAAGCAAAAGAGGTACCAAAAGGGGTGAGCATGTCCTGTATTTAGAGTCCACTAAAATAGGGCATCGTGCAATTTAGGAAGGGCGACCAAGAAGTATACGTACACTTTATAGCGTAGTGGGTATTCCCAACTTTTGTGATACACTACTTTAACCTAGAACTCAGTCTAATCCCATTGATAACAACCCATAAAGGAGAGGATCAAGAAAAGATTAGTCTCTACCAAAGCTATGCTAAGTAACTCTATTGTTTAAAGGGGAGGGAAAAGCACTAATGAGCATTCTTTTGATTGTCGTTTTATCGATGCTAGCGTTATAGTACGCGTTAGTACTTAATTGACCAATCAGGAATTCGATATTATTGAGCATAAGATAATGAGAGAACATACCTTCTTTTTTTTTTTCAAAAAAAGAAGAAAGAAAGACAATAATGCTTTTACAGCGTGCTAGTAATTACTATATCTGGTTAATAATCCAGACATTAGTTACTCTTTAAACAAGTTTATGTTGTTAATTATCTCTTGAATGGGAAAGTCATTCAACTATCGAGCCAACAAGATTTGGCAATGGAGGGAACATCTAGCTAGATATGATAAGACTGCCTATAAATATTATACTGGAGACTTTTTCTAACGACAGTGACACGCATTGGCCTACATATATTTGCAGTCTTGCCCATTTGCCCACGCAGCATGAAAAGCTAGTATAGTATGCTTAGATTTTCCCTTCAAAATCTCGAGCTTCTAACACCACGCATCCACCTACTAATAAGGTTACGTGCCTATGGCAATTACAAGGAAAATAAAAATAAAAAAAATCCTACGAGGCAGCATGTTTGAAATCCTTATGAAATTAAAAATGTTGTAGTGTTTAAAATTGTGTTATAATTGCGAAATTGTAGTGTTAATTTATAGGAATAAATTTTTATGTTTATGTTTTTCATCTCATGAAATTCACTAGCGATATAAATAGCTATAACACAATATTTTTCTCACCTATACAATTATATATAACAGAGTTTGGTGGTTCTGCAAAGAGATATCCTTGCTGATGCAAATGGTGATCGTCGAATATTTGGCATAAACCCAACCTTACATATCCATGCAAGCTTCGTGGTTTTACTCAGGCTCCTCTTTGGGTGAACAGGGAAAGAAAGAAGTCTCTGTTAGTCTATGGCCCCTGGTAACAGGACACCACCATACGAACAGCACTTCGAACAAAAAAGATACAGAAAATCTAAGATCAATGGATGGTGTTTGTTTAGTTGGGGATTAGGTTATTGAGTTGAGAGGGAGAGAGAGAGGGAATTACGGTCACACTCGACTACAAAAGGAAGGTTGGCTCTTCTTGCGTGGTCAAAACCCTCCCAATCGAAGTCTCTCCCGAAAACCAAGCCCCATTAACCCACTGGCCGACAAGCTGCTCCTCTCTTCACATGCAAACAGACAAAACCATGATCTCTATCTAACAATTATTTATCCTTAATCATCTAGTGATGGTAGTTTACACATCCAGTACTAGTATTAATGCAACTAAGTTAATTTGTATCTGACCCACAGAACACACCTACGTGTCATTCTGCCCTTAGAGTTGAAGTTTTTTCGTAACAAGATCTTGGATTATACAGAAGAAGAATAATCTAATTCCTTAGTTCCATCTCAATTTGAAGCAAAATTTAATTCATATCTCAGCAATAGAAGCAAACAAGTGAATATAAACACGAACGAACAAAAATGATTTTGAGTTTATTTTATGAATATAATATCAACATGTCCATATAAAGTATGCTCTCAAAGAGACTTGTACATGAAAAGGAAGAAGAGCATGCGCAAGAGACATTAATAAGGGAGATGACTCTCTTGCCCCTCTTCTTTAAATGGCCACCCTCTCATGATGCATATCTATGGTGGGGAACTTTGGAATTGTCAAGATGGGAGGCAATTTAAAGAGAGAGCTAATTAACATAGTAAGAATATTACTATGGCAGATTTTTAGAGAAAGAGATGGGTAGAGAGAGAGAGAGAGATGAAGGTGGGCTGCTAACGATGTCCGCAAAGACCCATTTGTCCTGGGTTCTGCTCTTCTTAAAGAGAGGTTCTGGTGACGAAGAGACTGATGACCCTTGCACAGCCCAAGAATCGTTTGAGCTGTCAGAGCTAAAAACAGCACCAATTACGCCACTAGGGCTGCTAGGCATGGGCTCAAACTTTCTCTTTTGAGACTTGTTATTGGCAATGGTTCGGTTCCTTGATAGCTCCAGAATCAGACCGTAACATCCATTTACTTTTTCCTGTTAACAAACAAATGCAGTTGTTGAGACATTAATGTCATGCGCAATAATATGAGTACAAAATGTGGCCGTATTAAGGCCTTAAATACAAGACAAAAATAATGAATAATGTCAAGATATACGAACCTTGGTTATTTTGAGAACATCAAGAAGCTGGTTCTGGTAGTCAATGGGATTGAAGGTCTCAACTTGGTCTATAACATGCATCATTGTAGCAGTGGCTAATACAGAAGGAAGATAACTGACAGATCTTGAATCTACAACAACGAAAATAAAGAAGCATAAGACACTAAACGTAAATCATACGATGAGGAACCAAAAGTAAAACTAAAGAAGGAATCTTTCTTACACTTTGTTCTTATCGAAGATTCTAAATTAAAGTCAAGATGAGATTTCGAAGACAGCTATGCTTTACTTACCAGAGACAACAGAGAGAAGGAGATGCTCACATCTCCTCAGAAACTCCCAATGAACATGGGTCTTCAACCCAAGCCTCCTGATGATATGATCAAGAAATGACAGTGGAGTCACTGGGTGCATCTTCCATTTCAGTGTTGAAAGTACTAAGAGCTCCATTCTTTGAATGGTTTTGGCCTCAAACACATATTTTGTGTCCTCCACCTAAAACAGAACAGAAAGAAAACCCTTGAGTGACAATCTTAGAATCAAGAAGTGATAACAACAACAACAACAACAACGAACATACTTGCAGGTCTAAGAGAAAAGGAACATGAGTCTCTTCAACTTTGGCAGCCAAAGAAAGACAAGTGACAGCCACAAGCTGGATCATCCAAGGCCTACTATCTCTTTGATAACAAGGGCCAGAAAGAAACCTATCAAGATAATTGAAAGCCAAGATTGATGTGAGAGCTGAAAATCCATAATGAGCAATGACCTTAAGCATCCACTCCACGGCTTCTTGACGAGCCCTGGAAAGAAAAGGATCGTCTGCTACATTGTTGACACTAACAGAAGCTTGCTGTTCTTGTTCTTTAGAGAAGAGTGAGAGAAGTTCCTCATCTTCCCAGAACAAATCTTGTTCAAGCAATGAAAGTGGAAAAAGATCATTCACAAAAGTACTCTCTTGCAAAACCTCTTCTTCTGATTCATCTTCCCATCTCCCCTCTTCACAGTAGAGTGCATCTAGCAGGAATGAAGCGTTTTGTTCTTGTTGTGAGTTTAATTCATTTTGTTCCAGTTCTTGTTGTTTTGGTATCGCCATCTTCCTCCAAGAAGAAGAGGTTTTGGTACACTATTCAATACACAAATAAGAACCCATTGTCCCTCTCCCCCTCTCTCTTCTTTTTCTCGAGGGTCTTTTTTCTCTGTGGTGGTGCAAGATAGAGAGAGTGGCAGCCAGGGAGTGAAGAGAGGATGGAAGAGAGGAGAGAAAGAAAACGAAAGGGAGGGGTTGATTTTTAACAGGGTGGGTTTCACGCTTGTCTCTTTTTGTTTTCTGTTTTTCTTTTTTCTTAATGTGGCAATATATAATAGTATAACATAAAGGTAGGTGTTTGGGTTTGGTTTGAAAGTCTTTTTATTTTTTTCCTTTTTGTGCTTTCGGTGTGTCCTGTTTGGCGAGCAGAAAATGTGCGAAACGGCACACAAATCAAGCCGGAACCTCTTAGACCAACCTATTTAAAGCCACCGAGCTCTTCGCTGCTCTAGAATTGAGAAAGATAGAGCGACACGCAGGGATTTTGGTCTTGGTATTAGAGTTTTCGACCCGCTATGTGAGTGATAGGTGCTTGGAAAATTATTTTTTATATATTTCTAGATTGTATTAATTCACATATTCTCAATTTATGATTTGTTTAACAATAATTATGGATATTGTTTTTATAGATTGATATTCACAGTAAAGCAAGGTAATACTCAGCCCTATCACCATCGATTTTAAAGGGGGAATTTAAGAAGAAAGAAAAAACAAAGGGAAAGGAAAAGGGAAAACAAATCACGATAAGATTTTGGACTCGAAATCTTCTGTTTTGCTAGGTGGGCTGAGGAAGAGAAATCCCAAAAGACAAGCCATGCAAGAGAACGAACAAGCCAGAGCACTTTCCATCCACGCGGATTCACACATTCCTTTTCCACTCGACACCAACCCAGGACATGAAGTCAACTAGCTTACCTGTCCGTTAGATTCACTGTCTTTAACTGCGTGTGGTGAACAACACGCAAAAAAAAATAAAAGAAAGAAGCTGACTCTCACTCACATCTTGGTCACCGAATTTAAAAGTAAAAAAATAAAAATCTGGACTGAGAAAAAACAGAAAAAGAAAAGTCATTAAATTTGATGGTGTCTGGTCGTCTGCGGTGCGGCCAGTGACAGCCTTAGAACCACCATGATAAGGTGTACCCTCCTCTTTCTTGGGTAATTGGCAATTTGGCATGCACTCAAAAGTTCACCCTCTCTTGGCCTCTTCCTATTTTTCACTTCAGCTTTTTATTTGTTTTGACTTCTTTTTGGCATCAATTATGTAAGATCAACTCTTTTTTTTTTCTCTGCTGACACAGTAAAGACAGGTAATATTGCAAATGTACTATAAAAGATTTTGTGGGTGTCAATGGAATCAAAATCTCCCCCCTGTTTAATGTAATCATGTAAGTGCTGTTACTAGACTTACTGTTACCTTAGCTTATATTTCAAGCAATAAAAAAATTAAATTATACTTGTGATTAACCTGACATGATTTAGTCGATTTGTTAGATTAACAAATAACTTAGATAATCATAAAAAAAAAATATAATTTGACTAAAAATAAATCAAGACAGCATCTTTTCTAAAATATTAAAATGACAACATTCCAGATTAATTTGGGTTAACTTGTCAAAGCCGCTATCCAAGCCATGAGATAAAAAGCAAGTCAAAAAAATTATGAAACTCAATTCTCAATTAATCTAATGTTAATGAATGAAATTAAAAACAAAATTCAACTAAAAAAATGAGTTGAAACAACCCAGGTTAACCTGTCAAACTTGGATCAAGTCAATCGACCAAACTCATAACCCGAGTCATGTGACCATGATAACTTCATATAATGCAAACTAAAGCAAATTATAAAGCATGATTTCCAATCAACTTAATATTGAAGGATGAAATTGAAAAATAAATCAACTAAAAAAAGGACAAAGAAAACCCGAGTCAACTGGCCTAACTCGCGACCCATATCATAAGACTGTGATAAACCCATGAAAAGCAAATTAAAAAATATTATAAAACTCAATTCCCAACAAACTCAATGTTGAATGATTGAATTGAAAAAAAAAAGACAAAATAATAACCAGAATCAATCTAAGTTAACCTACCAAACTCAAATTAGGAGACCAGGTAACTCCATAGAAAGCAAATTAAAAGAAAATTATAAAGTCTAATTCTTAACCAATCTAATGTTAAATGATGAAATTGAAAAAAAAACATTCAATTTAAAGAAGGACAAAAAAAAAAAACTAAAATCAACCTAGTTAACCCGCAAAACTTGTTTCCTGGATCATGACATCATAATAGCTCCATAAAAAGCAAATAAAAAAAAATTATGAAGCTTAATTCTCGATCAACTCCATGTTAAAAGATGAAGTTGACAAAAAAAAATAATTTGAAAAAAGATAAAGAAATTATTCGAGTCAACACGGCTAACCCGTAAGACTTGTAACTCAGGTTATGAGATCGGAATGACTACATAAAAATTAAAATATATTAATGTTTTAATATTTTGTAAAACGCATACGTGTTGAAAAATCATTAATTTATTTTTTTTTAATGATTTTAGATTTTTTTTTTATTTTGATATAAAAATATTCAAAGAAAATATAAATTAATATTTTTGTGATGTAAATATATTTCCGTAAGGCAATTACATCGCGGCACCAATCATACATTCAAAGTTTCCCTCACGATGCATATGCTTCAGCTAACTCCACTAAATCTCCTCGATTAATAAGAAATTATAATTTTAATCTCAACCAAGCAGATGAATCATGCCACCATTGTCACGGTCAACATAATTGGTCTCATTCCCATTTTTCCACGCAGTGGGTGACTGTTGAGAGACTATCAACAGTTCGAACCAGCGGGCATTTTTCCACACTATATTCTTAAGAATCGAAGAGCATGATCATGTGTTTGAACAATTTCCGCATCTCGATTTACATTTCTTGGGAAGTAAATTCATCTTCTTTTTTAAATGTACCTAAACATGTAAAATTATTAAACAACGTGGTGGACAAAAGGGATTATTGACCTTACAGAAGTTAACACCGAGGAACTTCCAAGACTTCTTCTTCTCGTATGTAGACAGAAGTTAACTTCCGAGACAGCACCACACATGATAACATTTAGTACTCTTCCCCAGAATAATTTTGGTAGCTTGCATCTTGGATCTATTTCAAGCATCCACTTGCAATGATGCAAAAAAATATGGCTCGAGTCCCACTTCCATGTAGATTCTCTTTTACTAGTGGCATTAATCTTGAAATCAAGGAGTCGAGGGAGGAAATTTCATGGTCGTAATCTCGCCCGTCTTGGCAAGAGTCGATGCACTGTTATTCGTCAGCAAATCGCACTCCACCTTTTCATCATAAGCATCATGAATTAGCTGTAATATCATCCTTGTTGATAGTCAAAATTAACAATCTTTAGCACCGAGTGTAGCTCTCCAATATTTGGTTCTAAGCAACACTATTCCCACTCACCAAATGATATCTCGAGTATTGAGAATCAATCCACCATGGCAGGGCTTCTGGGAGTTCCGGTGTTATCGTTGTTTTTTGAGAGGAAAAAATGGTAATATCGTGGCAAATTTTAGTAAATTATAGCATTCTCTCCTTGTAGACTATAATTTCACAAGTACATTTCAATTAATGGGGACATAAACAAGGTGAATGCCAACTTTAACCACCGAGCCAAGTCCGAATCAGTACTTGGTTCCATGGCTGTCGACATCATAATATAGCCAGGGCATTTATGAAAGATTAGGTCTAATAATAATCCACCATTGCGATTAAATCAGCTTTTAGAGAATCAAAATGAAAACGTTAATTTGATCTGTTGTTGACATAGCACCATGCTTTCCAAGCACCTCCAGCTTTTTGGTGACTGTGGCTGGTTTCTATTTTTATTGTGTTTCGTTCACAATGGCTGCTTTAAAGATTCAAAAATCAAACCACAAAGCGCTCACTAGTCAGAGAGAGGTTAATTTGTCATCCACTATAACTAAAACCTTTCAAGCTCACCAATGATGTCTCACTTTGCCTGTGACCCCAGAAAACTGTGTACGCGTCCATCACACAACTGCTTAATAAAGTGCCCAGTTGAACCTGGCACCTTTGACTCATCCTCGAATAACTAGTCACATGGCAGCCACTACGCGCGTATGTGTGTTTAGAAGCATTATAATGGTTAATTTTTAAAATATTTTTTATTTAAAAATATATTAAGATAATATTTTTTATTTTTTAAAAATTATTTTTAATATTAAAACAGATTCAAAAACATTAAAAAAAAAGACTAATTTTTTTTTGAAAATCCAATGATATCAGATACATCAGGACTGTGACATTGTATATTCCAGGCCCAGCGCAATGCCAATGATTTACAAGTGCTCATAATTAATGATGTTGGAAGATCTCGATCGATTAAGTTAATGGGTGATGATTATGATCAAATGCTGGAAGAGGACGTGGGATTAATACTAGAGATTCTAACCGAAAGACAGGCCAATGAACGCATGCATCTCTTGAACCAAGTGCTTCTAGTTAACCTATCCCATCAATGCAAAGGTAAAAATGATGAGCTCTAACGATAAAGATTTATACTTTAAATCAACAGAGAAAGCACCTCCTCATACTGTACTTCAAGAGTGAAAGCAACCACTCACCTAATATTTTGGTTAAAGTTAAAACCAGTAATATTCTTAGACACTGGCTCAGAAGTCTGACCCTGTCAATGCTTATCCTGCAACAAATTGCAAGCCCGTCTGTCAAGATTTTGGGTTTTCCTCTTCTTTTTTTTAAAAAATGAAGTCCTTGCTGTAAGCTTTTGGTGATGGATAATTAATCGCATTCCAAGTATCAAAAGAGATACTTGGGGTGCCTAAAGCTTGGTGACGTTAGGGTTACTGCAATCCGAAATGCATCAGCTGAGATCTTAATTTGAAAGGGCACTAATCCAAGGCTTTCAAATAAAGCTCAACCCACAAGGGCGATAACTGGTATCCTCTTGTCTTACAGATGACTAAATATCCTTTTTACATGAGACGATCTGAACTGTTAATCAAACATTACCATGGTCTTACCTTCGCATTGATGGGTTGGCTCTAGCCTGTTGTTTGTCAAGAGCAAGATCCCTGGAGCGGGTATGTATCTCTGTGTTTGTGTTTGTGTGCATGAGTGTTCATCTGTGTGCGTGTGGGAGGAATAACATACAGATGATGAAAACTAAAGTTGGAGCACGAGCATAGCAGCAGGAAGATCCAAAACAGTCTCTGAATGAAAGCACACTGAACTCTTTACATTACTGAAACACGCTGCGACAGCTGGTCATTAACAGCCCAAGAAAGCATACAACGAGTAATAAAATTATCTTGCAAAGTGAGATATATCCATGGAAAATACTTGGTCAAGAAATATAATGAACTCCTCAGGGTGGAGGAAAAACCTAGCATCACTAAAACCTAGTGTTCTTTACAAAGCAGTTCATTCTACTTGTAGCTTCTTCACACTGGACATCCTGAAGCATCACTTTAGTACGGTGGTGGAGGATAGATTCCAGGAAACGGGCCTGGAGGGGAAAAAAAAGAGGAGTCAAAATGATTATTTTAACATTATTACCAGAAAGAATATCAGTCTCTAAGTACAAAAATGAACCGTTCAGTTACCTGGAGGATAGTAGGGTGAAGCTTGAGGTGGAGGTGGATATGGTTGTGGAGGATATGCTGAAGTTGCCGGATACGGTGCAGGAGGATAAGTTGCAGCTGGTGGTGGGGGATACGCTGATGGTGGATAAGCTGAACTAGGAGGGTATGATGGATAAGGAGATGAGCCTGTGTATGCTGTCGATGGTTGTCCATAAGGAGCTCCATGCGCTGGTGGTGGTGCAGAGTAATATGAGACTTGAGGAACAGGGGCTCCATATTGTGGTGCTGAAGGAGCATAGCCTGCTGCTGCTTTCTGCAAGAAATAATACACAGTTATTCAGCTTCCACCAATCAAAATATCTTCATAAAAGATAAGAGCTCTTTCAGTATATGTAATTGTAAGTTATAACAGCACCATAGAGATAGCTTACATTGGCATTTGCATAGTGTATTATCAATCTTACTTCTCCAGCATACCTGTGATCACGGAAAAAAACAAATGCACACTTTAGAAAAGATGTGCTATGAGACTACTACCAAACAGGCGAAAAACATATGTAACCAGTGAACTCCCACATCATGATTTGGAGCAAAAACATGGCAGTGTGTGCGTCTGTTATCAATGACGCAGCATATTTGGTTTATTGATATCTAATCCAGGAGTATCAATGCAACTTTTTATGGGATATGAAATTAGCCTAACTAATTTGGTAGAGGAATGGAGGGGTTGTGAAAATTTATTAACACCATGTTTGGATGGAAGGGTGGGGTTGGTGTGTGTTTAGCATTATGGTAGTTTTTGGGATTACAGTTTGAAAATGTAGGTTTAAGAAAAGCTACAAAATTGTAGCTTTTCTTAACCAAGGTTTCAAGAGAGTTTTTAGTAGGACCCATGCAAAACCGGGGTGTGTGTTGATTAACCAAACACTTTTAAAATTATGATTGGTGGAAAACACAGTTTCAACCGCACCACGCCACACTACCAAGTGGGCCCTAAACACTTCTTTTTTGGTTATGCAAGGAAATGGAATAGAAAGGAAGGGAATGGAGATTAAAAAAAAAGAAGTAAGAGTGACTATTACAAAAATAGCCTTAATGGGTAAAAAGAAGTTAGTTTTTAATCTTAGTAAAGATTATGTGTCATTTTGAATAATCTTGACCCCATTAAACACTTCTTATTCTTAGTAAGGGTTATTTGTGTCATTTAATAATCTTAACCCCACTAAACACCCTAATTTGGGGTGTTAAGATTTTTAATTTATTTGAAGGGTTTGAAGCCTCCAAACCCCACCTTTCCTTCCATTTAGTAGTGAAAACCAAACAAAGATGGGAGGGTTTTAGCCCCATCTTTTCCTCCTCGACCGCTCAACCCTCCTAAACAAACATAGTATAAGGATGAAATATGCATATGAGCCACTTCATATCTGCCCCAAAAATAATATGGTCACTCTAAAGAGAAGCAGAGAGTTGTATTCTTTCAGCCTCAAAATGGAAAGACAATATCCTAGTCCTGTGTTTCAAACTTGAGTGGTCATTTCTTCCCCATCTTTGCCTCACAAAGTTGAATGCATACAGATGGAGAAACCTCACCAAATTGCAAGCAATAGCATTCAGTGGCCAGTGGGAAGAAATCTACCACATAAAAGTTGATAAACTGAAAGTAAATATAGTGGAAAGCACCAAAATTAATTTGCAATTGATTTCCAATATGGTATAACATCACCACAAAATCAAATCATACAACAGTTTGTCAATTCAAAAAAATATCGCATGTATCTGTAGACATGCACTCTAACTGACATCCAATTCAATGTCTAAAATCTTCATTTTCCTTCTTTGATATGAATTCAACGCAATATACCAAATGGCCTGTATCTCATTAGTACTCTTACAAAACAGGTGACAAAAAGTCTCGAGCTCAGGCCCCAATTTTACCAATCCATCATTAATTCTATGTACAAACCATCAAAATCAGAACACATGTTTTTCAAAAGAAGGTAATCGCCCCATTCTAATCAAATAGAAATCACTATTTCAGAATATTGGCATTCAATGAAAGGGAACTTAACAGATAAAGCTAGACCAATCCTCTTTCGCAGTTAAATCATGCAAATTGCAGTTACAATTACCTTCCAGTTTTAGATTGAAGTGGCCAAGTTGTATCGTCAAAACCCTGCGATAGAACCTTGTGCAATTGAATCCTATACACAGTAACATAAACAAAAAAAATAATCAATGTCAAATTAAAGCCAAAAGCCACAAGGATCAACAGAGAAAAGCATAATTAAGTAAAAGAGGTTAAAGACTAATTACTTTCCGCTGCCGATAAAATCATCAAAAGTTAGGGTATTGCTGTTCCAAACAGCAACACCTATCTCTCTTAACCCTTCAATTAGTGTAAACATAAACTTCTCTTGGAATGTAGGATTTTTGCCTCCATCTAAAAAAAACAATCATTATAAATACCAGTTCTGCTCAAAATAAACTTCAAATTAAAGCCAGATTGAGATCTATGTGCAGGATAGTAGAAGATTAAGTACCAGTGCAGGTTCTTGTGCGAAACTTATTGCTACCATATTCAACACAAACGTAAGGATCTTGTCTCGAAATCCATTCAGTGTCCTTCAATTTAGTACACCCAACAACTGCATAAAAAAACAAATAACAATCAATTTCAAAACAAAAAAAAAAGAAGAACGAAATAAAGGGTTTGCTTAATCACGTGAAATAAAACAAAATTAAGAAGAAAAAAAATATACCGGTGACTTCAAGAAGATGGCCTTGAATACCAGAAACCGACATTTTACAAGATAGCTATAGAGAGAAAAGAAAAGGGAGGAGGCTTGTAATATTTATCCACAATACGGTTGACTTTGAAATAAAACCACGTCCGAGGCTGATTAATCTATCGCTGCTTGGTTTTAAGCATCACGTTTATATATGCGCGTCAGGGCGTGTCTGGTTGTTTTTTCATGGGTCCTTAGAGTTGAAGAAAGAAAAACTGCAGTGATTTTCTGGGTAATTTCGTTTTTAATGTTTGGAAACTGGTTTACGCGCCTTCGTCAGTAACACGCTCTTTCTCATTCACCACGAATCTCCTGCCTAATCAAATTCAGCCTTCTCGTCTTCTTTCTTTTAGGTTGATGTCAACGTTTTTTTGCTTAATTTTTTTCCGGGAAAAAAATATAGCATTGAGTTTTTCTCTTGTTATAAAAAATTAAAAGTATTCTTCTTGTCCGCGTAGAGGTAGAAATTGGAAATCGGAAATTAACAAAAAATGGTTACCAAATACGACATATTCTTGGCCATAAAATTAGATTATTCCTTGGAATAATTTTAGATCACTTCACCAGCTACAAACAAGTGAGCACAACGTTTTTTTAATTATCTGTTCTTTAAATTAAGAGGTACAGCCTGTTGACCCAGGACATGTACAATCTGCCTCTGGAAGGCAACTAGGGGGCCCACCTTCATTATTTTTCAAAAAAGAACGAAACGAGGGCCCACCTTCACCTTCACCGCGTCTTTTATTGACATTGACCAAGATAATGTCTTACAGCGATGATCCAAGTCGTTGAAATGGTCCGAGTCTACAAATAATCAGGTTAAATGCTATTCTTCACGCGCAGATAAAAGAATGGGCTAGGGCTGTTGTGTTCGCGTCTCGTTGCTGACAATCACAACCTCGAACAGAAGCATGAACCAGGTCGCGAGCCCATGATTTCCATGAGATTGTTTTCGAGGGCAGTGGGCACAGAACAGCTTATGTTCTTGAAATTCAAAGTAAGAAGCAGAAGCAAATTTGCTTATAACCCTTTCCAAATAATATCAATTTACTAATGTACAGAGCAGTACAACTTTTTCTCAATAAAAGTAATGAAACAATTCCCACTAATTTGATGCCACAAAATAATGCACTGATTATTGTCGCCTCCAGCCTGCCTTTTGACTAACAAAAAATAACAAGCCAGATAAAGACCTTGGCGGAACACATCACCAACAGGCACGCGTATGACCAGCAAACTGATTTATGTACAGATCTTTGCAGGAGGGACACAAGTGCTCCTCCTTGCTCACTCACTTTCGTAGTCTTCATCATCTCCAAAGGTAAAAACAGATGCATCAGCAGCCATTGCCTTGAATTCACTTTGGGCGTTGTTAGCCTCAAGGCTTGAGACAGTTCCACCCACGGCTTCAATTTTAGGCTGAGCAGGGGCATGCGACTGCTGGGAGCCCGTGTTTCCCAGAGAAAACTGTTCAGTTGCTTGGGTTAAACTGGCGACTTTTTCTGTTTTGTTATCAGTTCCAGAACTAGGGGCAGGTGTGGCAGCTGTTTCACCCCCTGCAGAGGATGCTTGAGCCTGCTTTTGTTTGGAAGATACTGATTCCTCTGCCTCACTATCCGAGAACACATCATCTTTATCATTACTTGCTGAGTCTTTATTTTGGTTTGGTGCAGTTGTACCTGCATCAACTGATGCAAGAGCAGTACTTGAACCTTCATCTGATTTCTTCACAGCAGTTTCAATATTTGACCTGGTTGAGACAGTGCCATCATAATCTACTAGCACGACCTCAACCTGAAATCCTGGGGAAGGCAGTTTCCTCTGGCACAAAAATCCAGCCATATTATTATGTAGATAGAGAAGGTTGAAAACATTGATATCGACAAAGTTACAGCCATTCTCACTCTCGTTAATAAATAAAAAATAATCTAGCTATCGAGAATTAGTTAGTTATTGCTGCTCCAAGGACAAGCAATTCTTCAGATAAAAAATTAACAACAAAATGTTCAAGGTCCTTTACCTTATCAAAACCATCAATATCGCTGGTGTTCAAGATTTTTCTGTTCTCCATAAACTGCGTGTTCAACCAACTGAAATTCCAAAGGAGCACAAGTAAAGCACTTCATTTTCTATTCTTAAAATCTAAAAAGAGATTCATTCACAAGGGAGAAGACCAGGGAACGTACAAGTAAAAATCCCCTTGGCGGTCATGAAAATGAACTTTGAAGTCTCCAGCCACCTCCGTCAGACCAGGCTCCCCTGGCAAAGCAAAGACCATAACCCCTTTCTTGGGAGCACTAAACCAGTATTCTTCTGGCTGCAGAAGGAAAGAAGCATTTGTGAAAACTCAAAGGCTTACAAGGATGAAGCAAAGTTCAGAATAAATTTTTAAAAAAATTGGGATGGACAAAGAGATCCAAAAGAAAACTTTTAATGTAGTATTGACACTTTACTTATTGTTGCCATGTACCCAAGGAGACCTACCGACAAATCCTTGGTTCTGGGATGCTTTTTTGAGGAGAAGAGAACACCTGTGAATGGGAGAAAGCATTAGAGAAATCCAAACTAAAGGTAACATGGTAGTGTATTATTTTAACTAAAATTTGGGCTGCCTTTATTTTTGTTCAAAAATTTTATTCCCAATCTCAATGTACTATGGATATACCTCTTCTACAAGTGTATACACCCATAAGCTTGCGTGGCAGACACAAACACATGTTAGAATTGGGCAAGGATTGAGTCTATAGCTGTCTTTCAATTCATCAAAATATTATTAAGAAAGAAATAGAAAGGGAGCTAGTACCCAAGCCTATGCAATGTAGTCCTACAAACTAAACATTACAAAAGACAAAGACAGGTTACAGAGTTCACAAAAAAGAAATCAAATCTGAGAATGAGGTCAGATCAATCAATAAGCTAAATATACACAGATAAAACCATCAAATAGAGCAGACCCAGATAATTTTTTATAATAAAGTATGAAGGGGGAACAACATGAACAAAATGAGCAGACATTGACCTTCTTGCGGTCAAATGGATTGCCAAGCTAAATAAAAAAGGCAAAGCATAAATAACAAAACGCACCATTATGATCAGAGATGGTAATTGACGGCCTGATCCAATAAGGGCACCTGTGAAGCCGAAATCCCCTGAGCATGCACCTGCTTAAATGGTGTTGTCAGTAACAACAAAAACATAGATGCTTGCAAAACACATTGAGCCAGAAGTATACCTACGCCCAGGCTGGTTTTCTCCATTGAAGTATGTTAAGATACGCTCAAAATATTTTACATATCTCTTCAAAAAAGAAAGAAAAAATTCTTAGACAAGATATACAGAACCTCAACATATAGAGGAAGTATCCTCAATGTGCATTTTTTAATAAATAAATGCAATAATTAACCCACAATTTGACTGGGCAGAACAAGCCCTTTTGCATCAAAACACCTCTTCTGGTTGTAGTAGTCAATAGACTCCTCCGCAGTAGGGAAAAACTGTATAAAGATGGAAAATGAGTCTACAGATGAAAAAATCTCAGCCAGAAAACAGAAGTGTGTCACTCTATGTCCCTTCCAATTCCTCTTTATTAAGGAACTTGTCATATATCTGACCTTTAAGTAAAGAAGAAGACTAGAAATCATCAGCCCTGTCCGTGCCATCCCAGCCTTACAGTGCACAACCACGACATTCTCAATATCCTCCTTCAACCACAAGTAAGCACTTTGACAGAATGATGTTATTAGCTGAATTGGGGGGCAATTGTGGTCATCAAATGGAAAACTAGCCACCTGATGCAAGTGTTCAACATAGAAGATATAAGAATCAACCATATGGCTTTCCAGGAACAGCCTCAGCAAGACTGACATTAAACATGAAACAACGAAATAGGTAATGTTGCATTCACCTTTCCTTCAAACAATGATGCATCATACAGCCTTTCACAACAAAGATTGTACACTTTATACTTGTCCTGCACATAGAAAGTGAATCAAAGGTAAAACAGAATATTTCGATACTAGAAATGAAATAAAGATTAAAATTCAACTGCTTCATGAATGGAGAAGCTAAGTTCAGAACCAAAAGGTGTCTTTTTTTATTTAAATTGAGCTGAGCATGGCCCCAAAAAAACAACTATATTAGCAACATACAGTAAAAGATATAACTTATAACTACCCATTAGCTAGAGTCATCTTTGAAAGGAGGACAACAAATTAAGATCACATGAAGTGGAACTCAGCATTCTTATCAAGAGGGAAAATATCAATGAATGCAACTGTAGCCGAAACTCAGAAGGCATGTTGCATGCATAGAGTGCTAACCACAAATTTCATGCATGGAGCCACTTGATCCAAATCACACATGCATGAATTTAGATGATTTGTACAATTCAATGTCAGATTCCAAATTAAGCAGAAAGTGCAGCACATTGCATCAACCAGGACAAGCGCCACTCCCTTCCAAGCAGAAAATATTGACAAAATGTAACAGAACAGTTCTATGGTAAAGTGTGTTGTCACATAAAATATAATCTCCCAACAATGAACAAGCCAATTATCAAATGAATGCATGTTACAATAGTTGACACGGAACAAAGCAGTATAAAGTAAAAAAAAATAGAGAAAGACATAACATACATATCACTGAATGCATTATTACCTTGTGATGGGTTTCAAAAAACTTGATCACTTCTTCCATGTGGTTTCTATAGAATCCCTGCATCAGATAGCTTGATGCATTAACAGTGAAATATTTAATTACGACAATATGGCTACTTTACAGTGCAAATTGACTAGCTAACCTCGACATATCCAAAAAAACCAGAACTCATATCACCAGCAGGAAACCCCATGGCAATTATATTCTCTGTGATATATGTCATATCCAAATCAAAACCTCCTTCCTGGAGAGAGATATACACCCAAAATTATCATCAGATGTAAAGTTGGAAATAAAATAAAATCCTAAATGAAGATAAACTATTACAAAATAAGCATGAATTATCCTACTCGTGACTTTACCCTTGTGATCCTATATTCATAAAATCCCAGTAAGCTAGGTGTCAATTAGGAATGCGGCTCAATTTCTAAACATGTATGAGCAACTTCTATCTCAGACACTTCCTCAATAAAAGATATGCTACGCAAATAACAAAGTAAACAACAAAGATAGTCAACAGAAAAATAAAGGGTACGAACAATTTATGTAGTTTCAGAACATAATATCTCTTCTCGGATAAATTGTTTAAAAAAGAATCCCCACCAAGAAATCATGGAAGCAATTTTAACCAACACAGAAAGAACAAGAATGAAACCAAAAGGAAAGCAATATATGATCCCGTTACACAAGACTACAACAATTTTACAGCAGCCATCATCCTACCTGATATCTTCGCTTATTTTGAGAGACAGCATGCCGAGCTTTGACCTGCACTGCCTTCACTGCATTCTTAGATGTATCAACTAACCCTTTAGTGATTGTTCCAAATAAGCCAGATTGTGAAGTTGCTGAAGTTCCTTCAGGACTATCATCTGCTGCAGGAGATTTTGGAGACAAGCGCAGTCCAAATCCACTAGTAAAACGTGCAAAGGTTGATTTTCCAGCGTTGCCAGTTGGTGAGTCATCTGGCGAGGAAGTCAATGGCTGGGGGATTTTTAAACTTTTGGCCCATGACGTTATGCCAGCTGCAGAGAGTTTTGATGGCGCATCACTTGCAGGATTCTCAGGCACGGGATCAGCAGCAGCAGCAGGAGGAGGAGGTTGTGTATCAGGAGCTTTAACAGATGGAGGTGGTGTATCAGCAGATTCAGAATCCATTCTTGTTCTCAAATGTCTTGATAATTATTGAACAGCAATGCTCAAGAAACCAACATAGATAGTCACTATTGCAAACTACTGCAGGTAAAAAAAAAAAAAACAACATAAGAGCGTCATAAGCAATTACTCCACTTACCAAAACAACCATCATAAATGAATACCATGGAAACAATTCAAATGTAATATAGAACCAAAGCCCAAAGCTCTCATTAAAAAACATGTTTAGCTGCTTCCACTCCCATTTTGAGAAAACTGAGTCATTTGAATCAAACTTAGGCTTGCAGCCCACTAAACCTACTTGATAATCAAAAGCATTAAAAAATTATCGATCCACGCAGTAGTAAACTAGAACCAGATTACGAGGATTTAGATTCAAACGAAAATCACGGTGATTAAACAGTAAACGAGATGTGAATTTGGATTGAAAATAACGAAAGAGCAAACTTAATGCAACGATTTGAGATCTAAGGCAGTGATTGTTACCTGATTGAGATTCGATTTGTGAAAGATAAATTAGGGTTTGGCAGGGGGGGAGAGGGGGGGGATTTATGGAGATTGAGGTTATCAGTTAATGAAATGAAATTGTTTGTTGGTGATCGCGTTACTTCACGTGATCGGTTTGGTCAATTGGTTATCAAAAATAGTAAGCGTGGTGGTGATTGCTGATTGTCTTTTGTTGTGATCCAACGGTAGAGACATATGGGGATGCACATTGACCATTTTACAGGGGCGGGGTATAAGAGAAGACCAAGCACATGGAAAACGGTACCGTTCAGAAAATTGTTAATTTAGTGGTTAGCATAAATAAATTAAATACCAGATCATTCACCCTATGAATCGGGTTAATATTTTTTTTTAATATAAAAAAATTATTCAGATATTGTTAATTTTTTTTTTAGTAAAAAACAATTTTAAACCGTGCGAGAGTTAATTTGATGTGATTCGGTAGACTTTGTGAGTCTAAAAACAATCCAAAATAATATGTAAAAATATAGTTTAACTAAAAAAATTTTAAAATGATATCCTTTTTTGATATTAAGATATCAACATGTTAGATTGACTTGGGTCAACATGTCAAATCCACGACTCGGATTATGAAACTATGATAACCCCATAAAAAATAAATTATAAAAATTTAATTCTCAGTCAACCCAATGTTAAATAGTAAAATTAAAAAAAATCAATTAAAAAGATCTAAAAAAACGACCCAAGTTAACTTGTCAAATTTACAATCCATGTTATAAAACCGAAAAACCCTATAGGAAGCAAATCGAAATAAATTACAAAGTTCAATTCTCAATCAGCCTAGTGTTGAAGGACGAGATTAAAAAAAATCAATTAAGTAAAGAATATAAAAAACAACCTGAGTTAATCTGATAAACTCATAACCTAATTTATAAGACCAGGATAACATCTAAAAAAAAACACGATTTAACCTGAGTTAACTTGCCAAATTTAGTTTAACTAGGGTTAAATACTAAAACTTGCGACCCTAATTATGAGACCAATATATCTTCAAAGAAAAAAAATTAAAAAAAATTATTAAACTTAATTATCAATTGATCCAATGTTGCATATGATGAAATTGGAAAAAAAAATCTATTAAAAAAACACAAAAAATAATCAAAGTCAACTCAAGTTAACCTGTTAATCACTATTCTCAGGTCATGATGTTAGAATAACCTAACAGAAAACAAACAAAATAAATCATGAAATTTAATTCTTAATCAACCAAATATTAAATGATGGAAGTGGGAAATAAAAGTTAATTAAGAAAAAAAAACTCAAGCCATCTAAATTAACCCGTCAAACTTGTGATCCATGTCATGAAAATTAGATAACTCAATAAAGAACAAATCTAATATTAAATGATGAAATTTTTTTTAAAAAAATTGATAAAAAAAAAATCAAAGAAGAAAAAACAAACAAACAAAGCACTATTCAAATGAAATATGCTTTCTGACGAGGGATGCATTAAAAACCCCTTTTCAATTTAAAAAATATACGGAAAAATAACTTAAATCAACTCAAATTAACCTGTTAAACACTATTCTCGGGTCATAATGTTGGAATAACCTAATAGAAAGTAAACAAAACAAACCATAGAGTTTAATTTTCAATTAACTTAATATTAAATGATAAAATTAAAAAAAAGTTAATAAAAAAGAATTTAAGTGAATCGAATTAACTTGTCAAACCCATGATCCGTGTTATGAAAGTGAGATAAACTAATAAAAAATAAATCTAATATTAAATGGTGAAATAAAAAAATATTAATTAAAAAAACCAAAGAAAAAAAACAAACAAAATTAGTAAAAACCCTTCATTTTTTAGTTTTTCTTGATGATCGATAATGTTAAAGATTCTTATTATAACCCAAAAATAGAATGGGGAAATCCCGTTCACTTTAAGAAAATAGTTTCATAGAAATTTTTTCATAAAAAAATAATAATTAACCTGTATACATTTTAACTAATATATTTATTAAATATAAAATTTTTAAGATAGAGAACAAGGATTTGGTTTGAATTTGACTTGTTTTTTTTTTAAATAAAATAAATGCACATAAAATCAGATGAATAAAACACATATCCTTACTTTTTATGGTAGGGATTTTAAAAAAAACTTTTTTTTAATGTTTTAGATTTTTTTTAGAAAAAAGAAAAATAGAAAATACTTGTTCAAAAAAATAATTTTCATTTTTTTATTGATAAAATCCTTTCTTGTAGTTCATAATTTAAAGAAAAAATGGCAGCAAATTCTTGGTTTTCTTATTTAGCTACAAATCAGTCTTGCTTACCAATGTTTTCTTATTTGGCTACAAATACAGCAATCATATTTATTTATTTATTTATGATTAGTTGTGTTTTTGGATATGGTTGCCATTAACTCAGTGACAGGTAACCCCTCTTTAAAAAGAATAGAAAGCTGCAGCCAGTAACCCAATACCACTCTAAATGGGAAAAAAGCATAGTTACTTCCGTGGAGTAACCAGCTTTTTCGTTGATATTTTATACCAATCGTACACCTCAGGGTTTCATCAGATAATTGAACAGTGAGCAGTGATTCTAAGCAATGAGCCCCACAAACACCATTATAAACGAAAATAAGAATTGAAGGGAATCAATAGTTGATGATGATTATTTACAAATGGAGGCGATCCAATCGTAAGTTCATAGCATCTTCCTCAGCAGACAATTTAAGGAATTTACAAATAATGAAAAACTAGATGATAAGTTTCGCTGAACTAAACATGGTCAACCTTAGCCCCACATATTGCTCTAGCAGACCCTTAACGACCTAGGATTATCTCAAGCAGGGCTGAACCTCCTACCAGCTCGCCTCCTACCACCAAGCTGGTGAGACTGAGTAATTCTAGCAGGAGCTCGAGTCAACACCTTAACACCAAATGGATTGCTCTTGCTCTGTAACATATCAGCAGCATACAAGGTTAAAATTTCAGAAGCTGCCTTCACAAACTCATTAAAATTGTCTTTAAGGGAATAGGTGACTATACTTACCATTCTGCAGGTTCCAGCTTCAAGGTCACAGACAGGATACTCGTGAGGGCAGCAGCTGTAATGGTCGTCACAGCAGGTTGCAGACTCCAGAGGGCAGCACCCCCATCCAAAGCAATAGTCACCGTACTGATATATGCAGCAGCATGTGCTTCCAGCAGGGCATGAGTAGTAATCATCGCACTCTGAGGAAGGCTTTTCTGGAGGTGGAGGGTTCACTGGAGATGGAGGGGAGGGACCGGGATTAGGGGGATTTGCAGACTTCTTGGTGGGATATGAAGCTTCCATTGCTATTCCACACTTTCCAGTTTCAGTGCTGGCAACATCACGCTCCATCCTGATGTACCCATTCTCTCCCCAAGCAGGACCCCATGAGTTCCTCACAATCCAGTAATCTACACCATGCTCTGTACCATACCCAACAGTAACCACACCATGGTCTAGCTGTGTTCCGCATGACCCAGTAAAAACACCCTGAACAAAGAAGAAAAGAAACATAAGACTATGTAATCAATTAACGTGCACAAGACTACTTAAAATTCAGTTTGTGGGAAATTGTCCCATTCAGAATTCAAATGTTTCTTGCTTCCAAACTAGTGAACTATAAATGATGCATTCTAGTAACAAGGCTATGAAGGTTAATGAGTCAGGCTTTAGCCTATTATGCATTACAAACAAATTATAATTCGTACAATTTCAATAGTTAAGCCTTGATGCCAAAGCATAAAAATGGTTAGTAAGATGGGGTGCGGTGCTTACAGATTGGTAGAGTTGGAAATCCCTTCCACCAGCTTCAATGGCAACACTAACAGGTTGGTTTGCCACAGCCTTCTTTAATGACTTCTCGTCATTTTGTGGAACGTCTTCATAACCATCAATTGTAACAACTCGAGCATTTTTCTGCAAAAACAAAATGATCAAGTGCATTAAGGATAAGCAACATCCCGATCAGACTAAAGATCAAATATTAATTTTCTAAAATATGAAACTTGAGGAGGGAAAACGATTCAAGATACCCTATTTGGATCACACATGCTGTCAATAGCCTTGTAGGGGTAGTCTTCTTCGGTGTCAATACCACCATTCTCAATAATAAAATCAAAGGCATAGTCCATGAGACCTCCATTGCATCCCAGGTTATATGTCTTATCGCAATCCACCAACTCCTGTTCTGACAGAGATGTCAAGTTACCAGTTACAATTTGGTTTATCCCTTCCACCGCTCCAACAGTGGAGAATGCCCAGCAACTCCCTTTAATAAAAAAAACAAAATAAAACTTTACATTAGAAAATAGCCTGAGCCAAACAGAACGCTTTCATAAAATTTTGTAGCTGTCAAAATTAGACACCAAACTGTTCAATCTGTGTGTGGGACATCAGATACTTCTACCTAAACCAAATTCAGTTACCATAAAACATGAATCAAATAGTCCGATTTCTAGCTGATCTTATCTTTAAAACCTAAAGATTTCATCCAGAAAATCAAAAAATTCAAATTATACTTAATCAAATCCGGAGAAAAAACAAGAGTTGCTCCCACCAAATATCTAGTCTAAGAAAAAACAAACAGACGTATAACAATATCAAATGGTAGCGATAGTTTCATGGTTAAGTAGAGAAGACCCAAACTAAGAACATCCTTGGAGAAAAATATGCCCCTGGTCCCACGCCAGTTATCAAATATAAACCCCCAAAATAAAACACACACAAAAAAAAGGAAAATCTGGGATGAAATTATTTTTCATGAGTCTCAGACCCAGCAAATTTGCTGTCCAACGACATCCTGTTGATAAAAAGGAAAAGAAAAAAGTAACAAAAACATACCACACTGGCCTTGATCTTTAACAGGGGTGACAGCCCCTTTTTCTCTCCAATCAACAGTCTCCGGCAAATCATCATCTTCCTTAAACAAATACCTCTCACTTTTTGGCCCACCTAACAACCTTCTCTTCCCATCCATCCTCGTACCCAAGTAAACCGACCGGTACTCATCGTTACTCAAATCCGCAAACTTGTTCAACCCAAGTTTATAACTCGGGTTCCCAACAGAATTATGTTCATCGATAAATTTAAGGTTATCCTTGAAAATCTCAAATCGTCTTTCTTTCTCACCCAACGCATTATATGCTCTACCATGTTTAACCAACCACATCTCGTAGATTCTTCTTGTCTCTGCCTCTGTTCTTTCTGGGACTTGGCCATGTTTTATGTTGTAATCAATTATGGACATGTCTATGGCTAAACAAACAGAAAGCAAGGACAACATAGCCACGAAGGCTAAATATCGATGAAGAGAGGCCATTGTTTTGGGAGGTTCTTTGTGTTTGTGTTCTGTGGGGAGTCTCTAGGTACGTGTAGATAAATATATAGGGAAGGGAAGGGAAGGGAAGGGGATCGGAAAAAGGTGTTCGTACAGGAGATGGAAGGTGTGTTGAAATTGGCTGGTGTGGGTCCTGCTTATATTTGGAGAAGTGTGTGGGTGTCCACGGCTTTTTTATTTTACAGTAATCAGGATTCTCGTTAGACAGTAATATATTTTTTCCGTGTTAACCGCGAGAGAGATTAATTTTTATTTAATATAAAAAAAACATTTAAATAATAATAAATTAAGTGAATTCTGGTTAATTTCACTCACCAACAATCTAGAATAACCCAAAAAAAAATACAAATTCAAAGCCTAATAATATAAAATAAAAAATAAAATAAAAATCAAAGTTAAATCGAATTAATTTTCAAAATCAAAAACTCTAGTTATGAGATCGAGATAACCATACAGAATACCAAAACAATCTTAAATAAATTTCTTAACCATCAAAAAATTAAAAAGAAAACAAATAATAATCAAAACAATGAGAATCAAAATTTATATAAAAAATAATGAAAGAAAATAATGAGGAACTTAAAAAATAAAATAAAAAGGGATAAAAAAAGGAGAGCAATTAAAAGAATTAGAACCAGGATTGGATTAAAAAACAAATGAAATAAAATGTTAAGGGATAAAATTAAAAGAAAAAAAATTAAGAAAATGATTAAAAAAGAGCAATTAAAAAAATAATGACTAAATCTAGAAAAATAATAAATGAAATAAAATATTGAGATACAAAATTGAAAGAGAAAAAAAAACAATCAAGAGAATGAATATCATATTTGATATATAAACAAAACAAATCAAATGAAAATGAATTAAACAAAAAAAAAATCTAAAAAGGAATCCAAAACAAAGAAAGACCAATTAAAAGAAAGAGGATTATAATTGAATTTTTTTTCTTCATTATTTTTTTATCAAAATAATATCATTTTTACTTTTTAGCTGAATAAAAAATCAAGCGATCAACTTGGAAAAAATCATGTCAACAACCATTAATTTTTTTTACCATTATTTTTTTTTCAAAATAATGTTATTTTTACTTCTTACATGATAAAAAAAAAAATTGATTGACAGCTGTAATCCTAATCATTCAAGCCAATCTGTGACCCGAGATATGACAAAGGTCAACTCCCGGACCAAGAATTAAAAACATAATAAAAAAATAAACATCAAATATGATATGAAAACTCAATGAAATTAAGCAATGGTGAATGAAATTGCAAAAAAACAATCAATCAAGAAGAGAACTCCAAATAAAAAGGAATTCTAAGGATCAAGTTCAACAAAAAAAAAGAATTAAAATCAAATGATTATGGATGAAATTAAAAAATAAAATCCAATTAGAAAAAAATATTAAAATCAAAATAAATAGGAATCAAAAGAATGATGATCAAATTTGATAAAAAAAAACATAAAAAATCAAATGTCAATTGATGAAATTGAAAAATAACTAAATCAAATTCAATACAATTAAAAGATTGAGGATCACCTTGCAATTTTGCAAGGCCAACACACATTTTGAGGTGGAGGAGAGAGAAAAAAAAAGGGGGAGAAAAATTATCGATAGAGCTCTGTCGTTCCCTTGTGGCTGACACGTGTTAGCCCACCGTGTAAAGGGTGGCTTGCTGCTTCAAATATCATCCTTGAAGGCAACCAACAACTACCAGAGGCACCGCACACGCCGCCCAAAAAGCATGGGTGCCTTTTACCTGTTGATGCGTGCTCTGCATGTGCTGACCATTGTTATTTATAAAAAGATCATAACATCCTTGACTCCACAAGATAATTGTAAAAAAGAACTAAGGTCAAAAAACCAAAAATGCCCCTTTACCTTGGGCAAAAAAAAAAGTTGACCCCAGGGGCTATGGGGTAATTAGACTGTACAAGAAATATGAAATTTCAAAAAAACCCCTCAGACATTAGTTGTGTTTTTCTTTTATAGGACATAGAAGTAGTTATACTATGTAATAAAGATATCAAAATACAAAATTACCCCTAAGTGTTTGTTCAACTATTTGGTTTTTTAAGGGAGGCATTAGTCATTTTACTGTGGATTGCACTATACACAATCCACAATAAAACACTTATGCCTTTTAGTTTTATTTGTAATTTTACAATTTACACCCTTATAATTATTTACACCTTACAATTTGATCCTTATACTTTTTTATAGTCTTAGTTTTTTAAAGGTCTGTTTGAGAGTGTAGTTGCAGTTGCTTTTTAAAGTGCTTTTCATGCTGAAATGCATCAAAATGATATTTGTTTTATTTTTAAAAAAATATTTTTGAGATCAGCACGTCAAAACGACCCAAAACATAAAAAAAATTTAATTTTTAGCAAAAATAAAATTTGAATTTTTTGAAAACGCAGGTGCCACCGCGTTTCCAAATGCTCTTTTAGTTTTTAAGATTTTCAAAATCTCTTTCCACACCTGCAAGTTAAATGTGGAAGCTTAGTTGGAAAGTTTTTGTTCGAGGTATAATGATGTTTCTTTGCTTTTATGTGTGTGTTAACTACGCATATTAAAACATTTTTGAGATAAAATTGTATTTATAATTTTTTTACTCATTAATATGTAGTATTTTTTTTATTTGAGTTTTTCGTTGAAAAATAGTAATACTCTTAATAACAATGTTACTAAATAAACAAAAACAATCATATAAAGACATTATACTATACTTTAAAACGTGTGGAAAAAACACTATGCAGGTACTGTGTATATAGATTCATTGCACTATTAACCACACTATAGACATAGAGTATTTGCACTGTTGACCACATTATAAACATAGAGTATTTGCAATGTGGACGACACTGTAGCAACAAGAGGCATTGTCTTTTCTGTTTTTTATTCCAAAAGTTGTTTGGTCACGCTTGGCAGCCGAATCCAACACTATTGGGTCTGGCTGGGCAGCTGGACCCAATAGCTTTCGGAAGAAATCACAGAGAAGACAATGCCCCCATGGTGCTGCAATGTCCTCCACGATGCAAACACTCTATGTCTATAGTGTAGTTCACAGTGCAATGAGTTTATATACATAGTATCTGCATAGTGTTTTTGGTTGGGCAATCGGACCCAAGTTTTCTTCTAAAAGTTGCTGGTTCTGGCTTTCAAAGCTGACTTTCACGAATAAATCCCGATGACGGTTACCTGCTTTGCTTAACCTAACTGGCCAAAAAGTTCCTTTACCGATAGCTGACAAGAGATATCAGGGTTAACAGTTAATTAATTCTCTTATCTCCATCCGGTAATAGAATTTATTTACTGATAGAGTAACCTAAAATCCTGTTTTTACTTTAAGAGAAGGTTGTACTATTTAATTTAATAAGAGGGGGAGGTGGATCTCATTTCAAAATTGATCAAACTAGGAAGTGATCTTTACTAGAAGGAAGGAGAGCGAAATCAAGTTCTTTTCTTTTATTATTTAGTATTAATATTATTTCTAAAAAATATATTAATTTGTTAAAACTAATTATTTGTTGTCTCCATCAGTCAAACAAAACGGATCATTTCTATGAGATCGAAGAATTTCATTATACCCCCAACCAGACCCAACGCCATTGGGTCTGGCTGGGCAACCAGACTCAAGTTTTCTTCCAATGGGTTTGGTTCGACTGCCAGACTCAATGTTATTGGGTCTGGAATTACCGTCAGACCCGGGACACTTAAAATATTCTCTATACTCTTCATATTTTTTTGACATTTGAAAAAAAAAAATTATTGACCCGCTGCGAAGCGCAGGCCAATATGTTAGTTATACAAACATATGCGTTCGTCATTTTTTATTAAAAAAATCAATTATTACTTGTTATAAGACCTATATTTTACTATTTATTAGTTGACGCATTAATTTATATAATTTTTTTTGTAGCTTAAATCTAAAAGCAAATTAATTTTAGAAGGTAAGGAGGTTCAACTTAATTGATAAAAGTGACTTAAAGGAAAAACAAACTAATTAGATGTTTTATTATGTCTAAACAGATTAATGAATATCATATCATCCAAAGAATTGTTTTTTTTTTTAAAATAACAAGTAAGTTTTCATTTTATTTTTATAATATAGAGTATTAAAATAGAGGAAAACGATGGGTCATTGTTAGTTTTCATTGATTGTTTCATAATCAAAATTCACACATGACAAACCCGAATTTAAGAAGTGTAAAAAATACTCTTGAAATCTGAAAACCCACGGTCTCATACAACATGCCTAAGCAAAACCATTCATGGGCTTAACTTTGAGAAGAGCTCAACGTTATGAGTTCAGCCTAGATAAAAAACTCAACCCTCATGGGCTCAGTTTATGAGAAGATTCCAACTCTTATGGGCTTATCCTAGGGGATGAACCTCCTATTGTAGGCTCAACCTAGTGGAAGAGCTTAGCCCTTATAGACTCGGCCTGGAAAAGAGCCCACCACTGTAGGCTCAACCTAGAGGAAGAGTTCAGCCCTCATGTGCTCAGTTATATTTTGGATCTTATTCTCCTTACATCTCCAGGTATATAAAAAATCTCTCAAAAGCCTATTATATTTTCATCGCATTAATGTTTGTGTAAGGAATATTTATCCCTTATTAATGCTATCAGGACCAAAAAAAAACATTCCAGCCCTTACTCACCATAAAAGAACAAGACTCATAGGCTATAAATACTCCATAAATCCTTCAAGTGTTAGGTTCACAATCTCTTTATTCTTTATATTTTCAATTTACATATTTTCAGAGTCTATCTTTATAAAATATCATTGCATTTTCTCTCTCTAAAAAGATATTTACTCAAGCATCTGAAAGTCCTCAAATCTACCAAATGGGACCTTTTACAGGTACCAGCCACCTTGGCTTACCAGGCACCAACCACCTTTGCTAGGGAGAATAGATCAAATTGCTAGAACCACGAGATTAACCAGTTATCCAACACATTATTCTTGCTTCTAAGCTACTTGGATTTTTTAGGACCTCATTATTAGCGTTATCTGTAGGAACTTGAACAAAAAGTTAGTTCATTACTGTTTATTGAAAGCCCTTTTCATGGTTGAAGAAGCCCTAATACAATGGTAGCTATGTCAGTGGCTATGTTTTCGGCTACGCTAATGATATGTCAGCAGCTAAGCCAGTGGTTACGCCCACAATTGTGCCTTACGTGGTTATGCTAACGGCTACACCCACAATGACACCTATAACTATGTCGATGATTATGCCTATGACTACACTCACGACTATGCTTATGGTTATGCCCCAAGGCTATACCCATCATTTTTATGTGGCTTACACACGCTAAAAGGTGTCATCGGGACTTGAGGGGCTCTAATGATACATAAAAGGTGAGTTCCATATACCAGGTGAGCTCCATTTATTGGACGAGTTTCACCTATCAGGCGAGCTCCGTACTATTCAAGTGATGGATATGAGGTCTTTCTAATGCAATAATAACACTCTCTAATGGATGAATTTGGTCTCTCTGGTGCAATAACACTATTATTTAAGGGATGGGAATGAAGTCTCCCTAATGCAATAACGTCACTCTTCAAATGATGTACTTGGTCTCCCTAGTGCAATAACATCACTCTCTAAGAGATGGGTATGAGGTTTCCCTAGTGCAATGACATCACTCTCCAAGGGATGGGTATAAGGTCTCCCTAGTGCAATAGCACCACTCTCCAAGGGATGCACTTTGTCTCCCTAATACAATAACACCACCCTCTAAGGAATGGGTATGAGGTTTTTCTAGTGCAATATCATTACTCTTCAAGGTATAGATATGAGGTATTTTTAGTGAAATAACATCAATTTTCAATGGATGGATTTTATCTTTCTAACGCAATAATATCACCCTCTTATTGGCTTCCTCTAATAGGTTCCTTCATTGAGTTTTTCATAGCCACTTAGAAAAAAATTAAGTGATAGGTGAGTTCCATATACCAGGCGAGCTCCACCTACAAGATAAGTTTCACCTATTGAACGAGCACAACTCTCCTTATAAGGGATTGACATGGTCTTCCTAGTGCAATAACATCACTTTAAAAGGAAATGATTTGTATAGGGTCTTCCTAGTGCAACATCACCACTATCTAAGGGATAGGTATGAGGTCTCTTTAGTGAAATAACATCATTATCTAAGAGATCAGTATGAGATCTCCCTCATGCAATAGCATCACTCTTTAATGGATGAACTTGATCTTTCTAGTGCAATAACACCACCCTCTCATTGGGTTCCTTCGATGTGTTCCTCCAATGGGTTCATCCCATGAGTTTCCCTCAACCATTAGGCAAGTTCTACCTCCTAGACAAGTTCCACCTACTAGTGCAATAACACCAATCTCTAGGGGATGGACTTGGTCTCCCTAATACAATAGCATCACCCCATATTGAGTTCCTATATGGTTTTCCTCATCCTTATCGGGTTTCCCTGACCACTTAGAAATTTTCTAAATGCAAGCTTCCTTCTCTTATTGGGCTCGCCTTAACCACTTATAAATTTGCTAAATATGAGCTCTACCCTCTCATTTGGTTTTCCCTAGCCATTTAAAGAAAGTTTCTAAGTACAAGCTTCATCCTCTTATTGGGTCCCCTCTAGCCACTAATAAATTTTCTAAGTACAGGCTCCACCCTTCATGGGTTCACCTCAGACTTTTAAAAAAATTTCTATGTATAAACTCACCCTCTTTATGTTCCTCCAACCACCTAGAAATGTTTTAAGTACAAGCTCTTTCTTCATGGGTTTCTCCTCTTGTTAAAAAAACTTTCTAATTATGAAGTCCTTTATATCTTACCCCATTGTCTTATAAGTTTTTCTAAGTATAGATTCCTCAACGGTTCCCCTCTGCATACTTAGAAATTTCTTCAAACATGGTGCATGCCCTTACACACGGGCTCACCATTATATTACATAGGGTCTCCACCCTACTTCTCGTACAGAGAAAATTTGACAAACTTGTCATGGTAACTAGGTATTTTTACAAGTTTTTGTGTATGAATATTGTAAAGACTCGAGGAGCTACTGACAAACCTAAATTTAACAGGACTAAAAACCCATGGTCTCATGAAACATGCCGAGGCCCAATCGTCCATGAACTTAGTCTTAAGGGGAGAGCCTTAGCCCTCATGGGCTCAGCTTAGGGGAAGAGCTCAACATCATGAGCCCAACCTATAGAAAGAACTCAACTCTTATGGGCTCAGTTATATTTTAGATCATATTCCCCATACACCTCTAGGTGTATAAAACATCTCTCACATGCCTATTATATTTTCATTGCATTAATGTTTATATAATATATATTTATTATTCATTAATATTATCATGATAAAATAACACTCTGACCCTCCTCTTACTAGAATGTGTTTTTGTTATCAAGTATGATTAGGTAAATACATATTCATTAATATATGGGTTTTAGAAAAAAAAAAAAAACAAGAAGAAGAAAATTTATTAAAGGGATTGCTGCTAAATTCAATGCCTATTACTAGGGGGAAATCAAAATAGCTAGAATATAGAAGATGTCAATCATGTTTATCGGGTATTTAAATATGTATTTACGGTGTTTAAAATTATATTTGAGTGTATTTTAAAAATATATTTGGTTTAAAAAATATTAAATTAATATATTTTTAATGATTTATAATAGTGTTGACATGATGATATTAAAAATAAAAAATATATATATTTTTAAGCGAAATACTTTAGTTTCATTTTTTACGCATTATTTATGCTTTTGATTTTCCAAATATTCCATCTTGCCGGGTGCCGGCAAGCAGGCAATAGATTCTAGAGGTATATTGGTCCACGATTTGGACATCTTGTCTCGATGGACACGTAAAGGGGCCATTTGAAAAAGAATCACGAGGAATGAATTTACACAATGAAAAAAAAAATGCAGAGCACGATTAAAAATTTAAAACATAAAACACATCCATTTGATTTGATAAATAATAGGGGCAGAAATTAATTACAACTACGCGGATTAAATGGATTTAGTATATGTTTTACGAGTAGATCCACGGTATGAATTTAAAACCCTATTAACCCTTTAAAGACTGGTCAATATAGAGATGATTCGAGGTGAATTCCTTGTTTTTCTTATGGAAAGGCAGACGGTGAATGAGAAGTTTTGAATTACCTCAAATATTCTTCACTTGATTCTTTGAATTAAATTTCGTATAATTTGGATATATAGCCCAAACTTTCAGAATCTTTTACCCACTACCCACTACCCACTATTTTTTTTATTCTTTCTTACCCAAGATTCTTTTACAAAATTCAATAATTAGATAACATCATGCCAGATAAAAGTTTTTACCATCAAAATTAGATTTGTGAGAAATTACAAGCTTTTTAGTTTTAAATTCCTTAAATATAAATAAATAAATATACAATTTGGATATCATCTGATTTTTTTTCTCATTTTACTTAAATTATCCCAAATAAATTTCAAGTTATTTTTTGAATTGTATATTCTCCCAAATTTTCAAAAATTTATTACTTGAATTGGTTCAGATAATCTGAATATTTCATATATTTTAAAATAATTTTTATCCCTCTCAAATATTATTGGTTGTGGTTTTAGAAAATTAATTTATTATTTTTATAATTTGTTACCTTAAGGTTTAGTTTTTTTTTTTTTGCTCCAAAAAAATATTATAATTTATTTGACAAAGGTAGAAAATATATTTTTATTCTGAAATACATCAAAATAATATATTTTTATTTTTAAAAAATTATTTTTAAGATCAGCGTATTAAGACGATCAAAAACATAAAAAAAATATTAATTTTTAATAAAAAAATAAGTTTTTTAAAAACGTAATTTGACTTGCATTTTTCCAAACGCTCTCTAGATATCTTGGGAAAAGCTAGTTGAAGTTCACACGTCAATAGAGTAGTTATTATCCATCAATTTGATGGTCGTCAAATATTGCAACAATTAAATAAATTTTCATTTTAAATATTTTATCTATCATCATCAACTCATGAATTAAAATTCATGGGAACAAAAGGTATTTTCTTTTGAATGCGAGATTTGATTGGATATGATTTTTTGAATTTACTTGCATGTTTGGAAGTATGGTTGCAGTTGTTTTTTACTTGAAAAATGTATCAAAATAATATATTTTTTTATTTTTTTAAAATTATTTTTGATATCAGTACATCAAAATATTTTGAAAACACCTAAAAAAATATTAATTTGAAGCAAAAAAAAAATTTCAAATTTTTTCAAAAACGCTTTTAAAACGCAAAAACAAACAGTGTTAGATATTTTTATTTTTATAAAAAAATTATATATATATATATAAATGTTTTAAATGCTTTTCTATAATTTAAAAATTTTAAATTAAATTTAAATTTTTTATGCATACATGTAATTAAATAAATCTAGAATTATGTGTGTGAATAAATAAATAAATAAATATTAATAATATTTGAAAATAAAAATTTGAAAATCAAAACATAGGTATAAATCAAGATATTTAATCTTAAAATACATGATATTTACTTGGTTGTATTTGCTAAATTTATTTATTAAAATAATTTTTATTTAAGCAAACGATAATAAAAATAGATATACAAATTAAATTAATTGAATAAAATAAAAGGAAAAATAAATATCATGCAAGGCTATACAAAATGAGCCACTTCAAATAGGTTCGTAAGAATCCAGCTAGGAGGGTGTTTGGCAGTGTGGCAGTGGTTGCTTTTCAAATAGCTTTTCGTGCCGAAATACATGCCAATGATATTTTTTCATTTTTTAAAAATTATTTTTGACATCAGCACATCAAAACGATCCAAAAAGTACAAACCGCACTCAATTTTAGCAAAAAAAAAAAAATTTGAAATTCAGTGAAAAGCAAGTTCAACCGCAGAACCAAACAGCCTCTAAAAAACGGTTCTTACTTTGGTTTCAGGGAATCGCTAAAAAACCTAGGTCAAGCATGTCTTAATAAGCCTACTGATTAGCTTAGCCCACCCCGACCGACTCTTTAGGAAGGTGTTATCTATTCCTAAACCAAGCTATTTATACCTGTAAGCCCACGGTTTCATTCCAATGCTTTGATTAGTTACGAAGACGTGAACCTTTACCTTTGTAAGTCTCCTTACATGAGATATCTGAGATAACTCCTTCAATTAATAACTTATAATAGACGAGTCCATTATCCTTCTGTTCTAAATACATGTATTAGAAATATTATCTAAAAATAAATATTTTTTATTTAAAAAAAAAATCATCCTTACAAAAGAAAAAAAAACCATCCTTTTCATATTAGAAATATTATCTAACAAAATTTTGTTTAAGAAGTAAAAAAAAAACTTGTTTATTGATAAAGAATGAATTTTTTTTTCATGGAATACATGTTTAATAATTAAGAAAAACAAAATTGTTTACTTCAAAACACCTTTTTCATATATATATATATATATATATATATATATATATATATATATATATATTTTAGTTTAAAGATCGGTAGAGAACACG